>ERZ724514.659-NODE-659-length-15537-cov-9.128213_pt1 | contig 15537 bp, 11 predicted proteins | sample MGYA00376047_ERZ724514 | MGnify/ENA primary metagenome ERZ724514 (study PRJEB28724, sample SAMN07190883) | activated sludge metagenome | isolation source: activated sludge of sewage treatment plant in Hong Hong | place: Hong Kong | collected 2016-03-17 ...
GTTGATACAATTCAGCCATTTGATTATCTAAAAAATCAATGGTTGGACGCATCCAATCACTTACTCCCTTTTCAATGCCCAGGCCATGGGCTTTGCCGGCTGCAATGACTACTCTGGCAGTGGTGTACAAATTATAACTTCCCCCTTTAAACCATCCAAATGAACCATCTGCAAGACGGAGTTCCAATAATTTATCTCTCCATTGCGCCCAATTATTCTGTTGATTTTCTGCATTGAAAATTTTCACCAACCCGGCCATTTGCATTTTCTCCAGATTGGCCATACCCACCCAAGGTGTCTCTTGAAGGGTGATCGACTTCCATTCTTCTAATTGTTCCAGGCTAGATTGCGTTGACTCATTTTCCTTTGCCCATTCCTGAAGTACAGATTCTAATTGAGGATACTGTAATCGCAAAGCTTCAGCCACAGCCGTGATATACAAACGATCAGAGATATCAATAGCGTTGTCATAACCATGGTCTAAAACATAAGGCAGGGCTTGGATAGCATACCATGCAGGATGACTGGCCATTTCTACCCCATATTTCAAAGGTATCACTCCATTTTGTTTCGACTTCTGAAGCGGATCAAATACAATCTTCTGTTCTTCTCCAGGCCTGATGATCAAAGGCAGGGCTTCTGTAATTAAAACATCGTCGGTAATAATGGGTAAAATACCCATTTCGGCATCTCCTTTATTTCCAGCGATTACAGAAATGGTATACTCCACAGTGGTAGCATTTCCATCTGGTACCGTGATTTGCCACCCAACTGATTTTTGCTGACGACTGTCGATGCGTACCGTCTGCTCCATTGAAGAGCCAATCCAGGACTGAAGATCTTTACCAGACAAATGATCTTTCAATTTTAAAACAATTACAGCATCTCTGGTAATCTCAGATTGATTGGCAACGGTGGCAGTGACAGTCAGTTGGTCTCCGGTGCGGATCAAACGTGGCATATTGGGTAAAATCATCCATTCTTTGGAAGTTTTTATTTCTTTTTCTGCTACCACGGTGGCCAGTTCCCTGTTGTGTGCAAAAAGTCGCAAATGCCATGAAGTGAGGGCTTCATTCATGGTATAATTTATGGTAATTTGCCCCTTTTCATCAGTCAATAAATGAGGATAGAAAAACACAAGTTCTTTCAGATTTTTTCTTGGACTGACTTCAACTGTTTTTTCTGGCTTGACAGACTGTATTTCCACTCCAGCTGCCTTTGACTCCAGCATAGCTTTTGGGGCAGGAGCAGCGTCCATCATTGCTTCGGCTGACACATCACCAACCCTGCGGTAATAGTTGAAGTACATTAATGTAAAAACGTCGTTGACCCCTTCAAAAAGTTTAGGCAAAACATCTTCCCCTACTGAGGAATATTCAGGCAATTGATTCCAATGTCCATTGAGGTATTGGTTGTAATTAATTCCAAAGCCAGGTGTTTCCCAATACAAATAACCATAATTTGTGGGAAAATAGCTTGTATTCCACACTTCCTGTTCAAGGGCATCCAGCGATGCGTCATAGAGGGTAGCCAGTATCTCTGACTGCAGTTGCTCTACCTTTGACCCTGTAATTTGTAATTGAATTTTCTCCTTTGCTCCCGGCTGGGTTTTGTCATTGAAAGTAAGCCATTTTACGGCTAATTCTTTATCAGACCAAGGCACTTCAATGTTTTGCTCAACCATGTAAAAACGATTGTCTTTTATGTACCAATAATTGAGATAAAGTCCCCCTTTGTCAGCATCCGATATATGATGCACAAAAACTGTATTTTTCTTTACATTGAGCCAGGAAGAAGAAAGCACCTGATTGCCGCGCATCAAGGTTACAAAAACCATTTGATTGCCGCTGGTAGCGCCCAACTGCAACTTCATGGTTTCTCCAACTTCAAATCGTATTTTATTAAATGCATGTAGTACATGATGTACTTTGGGCAATTTCTTTTTCTTAAAATCCGTAACCACCACAACTTCTACCGTAGGCGTTTGATTTTCTACCTGAAATTCAATTTGATAAACCCCGGCTTCCAGGAATGAAAAATCAAATTTATCAAAAGATGAAAATGTTTGTGATCGTATCAAATTGCCGGGCTTCCAACCCACAAATTGAGCAGGAAGTGGAATAATAGCTGGATCAGGCAAGGCCGCTGATGGTTCATTCCAGTATGGCTTACGCACAATTTCTGCTGGCCCTGTCAATTCATGAATTTTGACATTTACAGTTTTGTCTATCAAAACTTCCATGGCGTTTTTTACGTGAACGATGGCTGCCATTTCACCTGATTTATCCAATTGTGATGAAACAAATGACTCGACAATGTAGGGTTCTTGCCTGATAAAAATCGATTCATTAATCGTTTGGGATTCTCCATCCTGAGCGGTTACAACAACTTCAATTTCGAAAACATAAACGGGTTTGAATAACTGGGCGTTTGAAGCCTCTGCCTTGAATTCGAGGTTATATTCGCCAAGTTCATTGGTTTTGCTTTCGCCTTGGGCTACGGTTACATCTGAGGTATTGAATATGCCCGGATACCATCTGTAGCAATAAGGAATAAGTTCCCTTCTCTTCACCTGAAATTTTACCTGGGCCTCCTGCAAAGCCAGTCCGGAATAAAATACGGCCTTGCCTTTTCTCTTGATAACATCTCCCAACCTGGGACTATCCAATAAAGAATCAAGGGTAACTTCAAATCTTGGCCTCTTGTATTCTTCTACTCTGACTGACTTACTGCTTTCTCCACATAAGATTTGAAAATAACCATTAAGTCTGCCCTCAGGAATAGTGAAAGAACCTGAAGCACTTCCCCACTCATTGGTCAAAAGTGTCAGATTTTTGATTTTTTGTCCATTGGCATCAATAAATAAAAATTCAAGTCTGGAATTGGGTCTGATAGAAGGCACACCCAGTTGATTGTAGTCGAATGATATTACCTTAAAATTAATCGTTTGTCCTGGTCTGTATATAGGCCTGTCAGTAAAGATTTCATTTCTGGTGTATGCATCCCTGTTTTCAGGTTCATTGTTTGAATAATGTGTTGAATTGCTATCAAAATAATCTTTACCCTTGGTAGCAATGACCCCAACCTGGTTAAATCCTGAAGGCTTTATTACGATTCCGGAGGCATCCGATTTTCCTTTTCCTACCTCCTTTCGGATACTGCCTTGGTTGGGTATATATTCTATTGTATAAAACTGTACATCAACACCTTTTATGGGCTTGCCTGTTGTTCTGTTGACCATGACAATACAATCACTTTTATTGCCATTGGGATTGACATAAGCAAGGTTGGTCACTGTCAAAGGTGTAACGGAAAATGCTTCATCAAAATCTTCCGTATTTGAAACTAAAATGAGATATTGACCTGGCTTCTGTTTCTTAAACAAAGTATGAGTAACAACCTCATTGTAATCGTGTTTATCTTCCGCATTCACGACCACATTTTGCAATACCTTTTCTGCTTTCAGTTTTTGGATCAGTATGGTTTCATCATCATTGTAATTCCATGATTTAAAATATTCGGGTTGCCTTATCAGCCTGCCAAACACTTGAGAAATATTTCTGGTTGTAATTATTATTTCAATGGCTTCCTTTTCACTGATGGTAGATTCAGCAATAACTGAAAGATTTTTTTGATTTATTTCATTTTTTAAATGATTGCATAGTAAGGCACCAGCATGGTTGGGAAATAGTTGTATGGCTTTATCGCAAAGAGAAATGGCGTTGATAAATCTTCCGTTTAAATTTCCATCCATCAATATCCGATCTGCCTCAGTATAGTAATAATAAGTTACATAGGGTGTTTTCCGGTATCTCTTCATACCATCTTCCAATAGTTGAGACAAAATAACTTTGTCCTTCGTGGGATTGTTATTTGAGGCCAACAAACGTATTCTCTGCAGCTCAAAATAAGCAGATGAGGCAAGGTATTCTTTTTGAAGGTTCAGTTTTTGAATCATTTGATAGTATCTGGCCAATACCAGACCACCATCTGTGTTATCTTCTTTGAAGTTGGTTGCAAGAAAATTTTCATAACTTAGAGACATCCAGGACTGATCACCCCCACGAATCTGCAATTGCTGCGTATAATAATCCATTGCCAATTTGGTGACAACATGGAGCAACGTGGGTAAAATTTCCTCATCTTTTTCAGCTCCGGTTATTAACTCACCAAAATCCAAAACCGAGTTGTTGACCAGCTTTTCATTTACTACTGATGCATCAAGGTGGAAGGTAATAAGAGCTTGAAGCTGATTTTGACTCATCAACGGAAGTGAGTTATTATCAGCTGTGTTGGTTCTTGAAGCTATCTCATATTTGTTTTCATTGAGATATCTGTTGAGAAAGAGCGCGTAGTATGCATGGGTAATTTCAAGATAGGGGCTATTTTGTTTTTTCAGCGCAGCAGCAAACATAGAGTCTACCTCTAATAGAGCCTCTTCACCATACTGCATTTTGAGGGAGGTAAGATAAACCATAGCTTTCGTAAATTGCGCCGGGTTTTCATCATTTTCTGCCTGCTTACGAATGGACATTACTTGCTCAAAAGCTGTCTCTGGAAGGCTATTTTCAATTGATTTGCCCACCTCTTCCCAGGCTGCAGTGTAATTAAAATGTTGCGCATTGGTGACGCCCATAACCATGGTTGTTAAGATCACACACATAAATCTCATAAGATTGTATTTGTTGGTATAAATTTCTAATTATTAACGGTTGCAAATGGCCAAAACTGTTAAAAATGATGTTAATGAAACCCTAACGACACAAAAAAAGCCTTCCCGGAGGGAAGGCTTCTAAATAGTTCTTTTGCGAATTTAACTAAATCAACTTTTTCGCCAGATAAAAATCAACTTTTTCGCAAGTGGTATCGGCAATTCTCTCTTCCATTGCTTCCAATGTTTTGGGAGGAGGGATAATTACTTTTTCTCCCTTTTTCCAATTGAGAGGAAGTGCTACTTTGTGTTCCTCAGCAAATTGTAATGCTTCAAGGGCTCTGATGATCTCATCCATATTCCTTCCTACATTCATAGGATAATACATAATGAGCCTGATTTTCCTTGAGGGGTCAATGAAAAATACGGCTCTTACTGCGGCTGTTTCACTTTCATTGGGTTGGAGCATGCCATACAATTTACTCACTTTCATGTCAATGTCGGCAATAATGGGGAAATTGAGATAAACTCCCATTTTTTCTCTGACATTGTTTACCCATGCCAGGTGTGAATGGATGCTGTCTATGCTCAATCCCAATAATTGGGTGTTTTTACTGTCAAAAAGCGCTTTTTGTTGGGCAAAACCGCTCATTTCTGTGGTACATACCGGTGTAAAGTCGGCAGGATGGGAAAAGAGCAAGGTCCATTTACCTTCGCTGAATTCACTAAATCGAATCCTTCCTGTAGTAGTTACTGCTTCAAAATCCGGAGCTATGTCTCCGATTCTGGGCATCATTTGAATTTCTTCTTGCATGGTATTTTTTATGCAAAGTTATGGGCATAAAATTCAGATGTAAGTGACTTGGGTTACCAGACTAAAAGACGTTTGTTATTTTTCGCGGGCGATCACATATTCCACCAATTCCTGAAGATAGGTATTGGCTTCATTTTGTGGAAGTGTCTGAATCATAGCAAGTGCCTTGTTTTTGTATTCATTCATCTTTTCAATGGTAAATGGAATGCCATCAGATGCTTTTACAAAGTCGATAACCTCACGCACTTTGTTTTCATCTTTGCTTTGGTTTTTGATAATGAAAATAATACGTCTTCTATCCCAAAAGGAAGCATTGTTCAATGCATAAATGAGCGGAAGTGTCATTTTTTTCTCCTTGATGTCAATACCAAGCGGCTTTCCAACATTTTCATCGCCGTAGTCAAACAAATCATCTTTTATTTGGAAGCTCATTCCTATGTTTTCTCCAATCTGTCGCATAAACTCAATGGTATCTTCATCCGATGAGGTCGAAGACGCACCCAGACTACAGGATGCAGCAATGAGGGAGGCCGTTTTTTTCCGAATGATGTCAAAATAAATTTCTTCCTTAATATCCAGCCTTCTTGCCTTTTCCAACTGAAGCAACTCGCCTTCTGCCATAGCTTTGACTGCCTTTGAAACGATATGCAACATTTTATACTGACCAGTATCCAATGCAATGTGCATGCCTTGCGAAAAAAGGTAATCCCCTACCAAAACTGCCACTTTGTTTTTCCATAATGCATTGATTGAAAAAAAACCACGTCGTTGGTATGACTCATCCACAACGTCGTCATGTACTAGCGTAGCTGTGTGCAATAATTCTACCATCGAAGCAGCTGTGTAGGTGTCTGGATTGGTATTTCCAAAAATCCTTGCACTTAAAAAGACAAACATGGGTCGCATTTGTTTGCCTTTGCTCTTGATGATGTAATGTGTTATTTTGTCAAGTAAGGGAACCTTACTTTTCATTGCATCCTTGAAATGACTCTCATACTGCCTGAGTTCCGGATCCAGGTAATTTTTGATTTGGTCAAAAGGAGAAGGCATAGAAGAAGCGATTGCTTTTATGGAATGACAAAATTACGATTTAACCGCCACACTCTTGTCTGAGAGCTGTAATTTGTTGATTCCACAAATCACGGGTAGATCTTTCGTCTCCCATATCGCAAAAATCGGTGACCTCCAAAATGGTTTCCAGGGTCACATCTGATTTATACATCCTGAATTCAAAGTACTCTGAAGGGTCATCGGCGTCCAGCCATTTGAATCGAACTCGTTCGTCTTCAATGTCGTCTACCATCTCAGCATCTTCATAGCTTCCATTCCAACTGAAAGAAAACAAGTCTTCTGTAATTTCCACACCATCACAAAACCACCTGACCAGACAAGCAGGTGTGGTAATAAACTGATAAAGCAAAGTGGGTGAGGCTTTAAATATAAATTCCAAATCTAATTTAACTCGTTTCATCTCTTAAATCAAAAGTTTAGGGGGTGATAGCGCAAATAACGGTTATTATGTGGCTAAATAAAAATATTTTTTAATATTCAGACCTATTTTGAACTTTTTTTATTCAAAAAATATTGTTTACCTCGCAGGTCACAAGGATATATTATAGGTGGATCTCCAGAATTTTCGTACGAATTCCCAAAAAAATCCTTACTTTTGCGGCCTTTTAATGTATTTCTGAACAGATTTTTGTAATGAGGCAATTAAAAATCACAAAATCCATCACCAATAGGGAAAGTCAATCCCTTGAAAAGTATTTACAGGAAATAGGCAAGGTAGACTTGCTCACACCGGAAGAAGAGGTGGATTTGGCTAAAAAAATCAAGGAAGGTGATCAGGAAGCTCTGGAGCGCCTGACAAAAGCCAACCTTAGATTTGTGGTATCCGTGGCAAAACAGTACCAGAATCAGGGCTTATCGCTATCTGATCTTATAAATGAAGGCAACCTCGGTTTGATTAAGGCTGCCCAAAGATTTGACGAAACAAGGGGTTTCAAATTTATTTCATATGCAGTTTGGTGGATTCGTCAATCCATCTTGCAGGCTTTGGCCGAACAGTCAAGGATCGTAAGGTTGCCGCTTAACAAGGTAGGTTCTCTCAACAAAATAAACAGGGCTTTTTCTGAATTGGAACAAGAATTTGAAAGGGAGCCCACTGCCGAAGAATTGGCAGAGCTATTAGACATTCCTTCAGAGGAAGTGGAAACTACCCTGGGTGTAGCAGCACGTCACGTATCAATGGACGCTCCATTTGCGGAAGGTGAAGACAATTCTTTGCTCGATGTTTTGGAAAACAACAGTTCTCCTGATACCGATGCAGGCCTTGAGTATGTAGAATCTCTTAGAACAGAAATCGAAAGGTCATTGTCAACCCTCACAGACAGACAATACGACGTAATTAAGTTATACTTCGGTATAGGCATTGAACATCCAATGTCATTAGAAGATATAGGCGACAAATTTGGTCTCACTCGTGAGAGAGTAAGGCAAATCAAAGATAAAGCCATCAATAAATTAAGGTCAACCAGCAAGAGCAAATTACTTAAAAACTATCTTGGCAATTAATTTATTGATGCAAGCAGCATAAAACGTGCGGTCAGGAAATCTTATAAAAGGGGCATTGAGGTATTTCAGTGCCTTTTTTATTTTAAACCATTTTCAACCCGTATTTTCTCAACACGACACCATGGTTATTGCAGATAGCCTGGTCATCACAGCAAGTCGATTGCCCCACAAAGCCATATTAAGCAGTCCCTATGTTACGCCGCTTTTCCAGGCTAAACTGAGTCAGGCAACCTCTGTTAACGACTATTTACAAAGTGTTCCCGGTTTATTTACCATGAGTCCCGACAATTATGCACAAGACAGTCGCATCACCAGCAGGGGCTTTGGAGCCCGGTCGTCTTTTGGAATCAGGGGCATAAAAATCTGGGTAGATGAAATACCGGAAACTACCCCTGATGGCCAGAGTCAATTGGACAATCTGGATTTTAACCTGATAGAAAAAGTAGAAGTCCTGAGAGGTCCAAATGGTGCTTTGTACGGCAATGTATCAGGTGCTATGTTAAAAATATCCCAGGCAGATCTATCTCAAATCGTGAATAGGATTCAATTTAGGTTGGCCTTTGGCAGTTATGGCTTCAAGCAGGCAGGATTTACATATAACAGGAGCAAAGAAAAACTCAATTATCAACTTAGTTATGGTTATCATGAAGCCGATGGATACAGAAACTGGTCAGCATTTAAAAATCATGTTGCCAATTTCAGAGGCCGATACAAGTCGGGTTCCGATGAATTAACGTTATTGTTAAATGCTGTGTATAATCCAGTATCACAAGATGCAGGCGCTCAAACATTAGAAGAGGTTACTCAGACACCGCAAGCAGCAAGAAGAGCCAACGAAGATTTCAAAGCCGGTGAACAAGTGGCACAAGAACGATTGGGCATTGTATACAAACACACAAGCAGTAGTTATTATTTTCAGGCCAAATCTTATATCTTGCATAGAGGCTTCGACAATGCCCTGGGGTTTCAGTCCGGAGGTAAGGTAAATATTCAAAGAATTTGTGGAGGCATCTATGCAGAAGTGGGCAATAGTTATTCCCAAAACAAGCACCACTGGATTCTGGGTGCTGATTTTCAATCCCAATTAGACAGGAGGAAAAATTTTGACAACAACTTTGGAGTGACCGGCAACACAACATTAGACCAAAAAGAAACGTATTCTGATTTATCTTTTTATTTGCTCAATAGTTTTAGAATAACAGATAAATTAAACAGCGAAGTCAATTTTAGATTTTCATCAATAGGTTCAAAAATTACCGATGAATTCTACAGCGATGGCAACCAATCCGGAGAGCAATACAATACAGTGCTGAGTCCCACGATTAATCTGAGCTACCAACTTACTTCAATGGTTGGCAGCAGATTTCAATATGCCACCGGCTTTGAAACCCCTACCCTAGCGGAACTGGCAATAAACCCAAATGGCCAGCCTGGACTCAATCGGGATTTGGTAGCTTCATCCAGCCGTGGCTTTGAATTTCTTTTACATATAGGTCGTACTCTGGAAAACTACCTTGATTTGCAAGTATTTTCAATATGTGGCTTAAATGAGTTTTTACCCTTTGAGTCGAAGGATTTTCCAGGCAGATTTTACTATAAAAATACTGGCACATCGCGCAGGCAAGGTTATGAACTTAGTTTGCGGAAGCAATTGTCGAATAAATGGAGTGTGGTTTTGAATCACTCCAAAAATTATATGAAAGGTACGGATATAACCATCAACCTGCCAGGTATTCCGCAGCATCTTAGTCAATTACAGCTGTATTTTTACGATGGAAAAAAAATCCAATTTAAATTCGATAACACCCTCGTAGGCAAAATTTATTTAACCAGTTCAAGCCCATCTAACATTAGCAACTATGTGGTAGGTGGTTTGCAGGCAAGTTATGTGTTCCGAGGTAAAAATGCAGATTGTACGTTGACCGCAGGCCTCAACAATCTTTATGGAGTCAAATATTACAACAACTTGAGGATCAATGCAGCGGCAGGTCGATACTATGAAGCAGCCCCCGGAAGAAATGTTTGGATACGGGTAAACTACAATTTTAGCTCCCTACGAAATTAACGCCCTGTTCACAAAACTTGCAATATAATGTATTTTATTGACATGTAATATAGATATTTATTTTGAAGTATTGGCAATTTAACAAATATTTACAAACATGCTTTACAAGATAAATTAACTACTTTTTTTTAGTACATTTGCATGAAATTTAGGAGATGAGTTGGTTCAAGAGATTAAAAGACGGCATACAAACGGCGACCAAATCAAAGAAAGAAGCACCTGATGGTTTGTGGCACAAATGCGAAAAGTGCAATGAACTGACCACCCACAAGGAGCTGGAAGAAAACTATTACTTATGTCCGAAATGTGATCACCACGTAAGAATAGGTTCAGAAAAGTATTTTAACATCATTTTTGATGGTAAATACCAGCGTTTATTTGACGAAATTATTTCGAGAGATATTTTAAATTTTGTGGATCTGAAGTCCTATCAGGATCGATTGGATGCTATTTATCAAAAGAGCGATGTGAGTGATGCCATTTCTGTGGCGACCGGCAAAATCAATAAGAAAGGTTTAACGGTATGTGCCATGGATTTTACTTTTATTGGCGGGTCAATGGGTTCCGTAGTTGGAGAAAAAATTTCCAGGGCCATAGATTACAGCATTGAGCATAAAACGCCATTGATGATCATATCAAAATCTGGAGGAGCGAGGATGATGGAGTCGGCATTTTCTTTAATGCAAATGGCCAAGACATCAGCAAAGCTGACCCTTCTTGCCAAAAACAAACTGCCTTTTATTTCACTTATGACCGATCCAACTACCGGTGGTGTAACAGCGAGTTTTGCCATGTTGGGCGATCTAAACATTGCCGAGCCAGGAGCACTCATAGGGTTTGCTGGTCCTCGTGTTATCAAAGAAACCATTAAGAGAGACCTTCCCGAAGGTTTTCAGACAGCCGAGTTTTTGCTGGAAAAGGGATTTTTGGATTTTATTGTCAATCGCAAAGATCTCAAGCAAAAACTAGATGACATTCTAACCTATTTCACCATGGTTGAACCTGAGGTAGAAGTCACAGATGAGGTAAACTAAAAATCCTTTTTTTATTGTTCTTCTTTCGGTACAATGCCGGTGTTTTCACCAAAGTAGGTGGCAAAACTTTGCATGGCGTTGGCCAGCTCGTGGTTATTGGTAGCCCGATAATAGGTATCAGACAGTGATTTTAACGTTTGGAACATCAGCCTGTCCATTTCGGAGACCTGTAGTTGTGATGTCCAAAGGTCTAACCTAAGGGTATCCAATGATTTTTCATCAAAAAGTGATAACAAAAATGCTTTGACCGGCGCAGGGCCGTTTTCAGAGGGGTTGTCTGAAGCCTGCCAGTGTATTTTTTTAGGGTGTTTTTTTTCGTCTAATTCAATTTCAAGAACAATAGTAGATTTCTCAGACATATATCGATAGATTTTATACAAAAGTAGGAGAATGGCTACTGAAAACCTAATTTTGCACAAAACCATTAAATATGTCATCATCCATTCATCAGCTCACTCCGCAGGCCATTTGGCAAAACTTTTATCGTTTAAATCAAATTCCAAGGGCCTCAAAAAAGGAAGAAAAAATTCGACAATTTATGATCGATTTTGGAAGCAATCTGGGCCTTGAGGTAGTCACAGATGAGGTTGGCAATGTTTTAATTAAAAAACCGGCAAGCCCTGGCATGGAAACCCGCAAGACAGTAGTATTGCAAGGACATCTTGATATGGTTCATCAAAAGAACAATGATACCGTTTTTGATTTTGACAGCCAGGGGATAGATATGTACATAGATGGAGACTGGGTCAAAGCAAAGGGTACCACTTTGGGGGCAGATAACGGCTTGGGTGTAGCTGCTATCATGGGTATTTTGTCTTCATCTGACATTGTCCACCCTGCCTTAGAAGCTCTCTTTACCATTGACGAAGAGACCGGAATGACAGGAGCACTAGGGCTCAAACCCGGCTTCCTATCTGGTGAAATATTATTAAATCTGGATACTGAAGAAGATGATGAATTGGACATTGGTTGTGCAGGCGGCATTGATGTGACTGCAAGTAAAAATTATAGTGAGATTCCTTGTCCTCCAAACCACATTGGTGTTGAAATAACCGTCAACGGACTCAAAGGCGGACATTCGGGCATGGATATTCACAAAGGTCTCGGCAACTCCAACAAAATTATGAACCGCATTTTATTTGCCATTTGCCCTTCAGTGGGTATAATGTTGAGCAAAGTAGATGGTGGAAGCCTCAGAAATGCCATACCCAGAGAAAGTAAGGCTATACTTAGCCTGCAACCTGAGTTAATGGCATCGTTTGAAGCTGAATTTACCCGTATTAAAACCGATATTTTAACAGAATTTAAAAATCTGGAGCCATCGCTCAATATTCAGTTTAAGACTTGTGAGGCACCTCAAAAGGCCATGGATCCAATTGAAGAAACGCAAGTATTAAAAAGTATCTATGGTGCCATTAACGGCGTATACAGGATGAGTCCCGAAATGGCAGATTTGGTTGAAGCTTCAAATAACGTGGCTAAGGTAACAATAGGTGATGGATGTGCTACTGTTCTTTGTTTAACCAGGTCTTCAGTTGAAAGCACCAAGATGGAAGTGGCAAATACATTAAAAAGTGTTTTTGAATTGGGTGGCTTTGATTGCCAATTTTCCGGTGGCTACCCTGGATGGAAACCAGAACCAAATTCATCGATTGTGCAATTGATGACACAAAGATATCAGCAATTATTTGGAACACCACCTGCAGTGATTGCCTGCCATGCAGGGCTTGAATGTGGCATAATAGGTAGTCATTATCCCAACATGGAAATGATATCATTTGGTCCGACGATTAAAGGGGCTCATAGTCCTGATGAACGTGCAAACATTTCATCTTCAGTCAAATTTTGGAATTTATTACTGGATACTTTAAAACACATTCCCGAACGTGCATCTTAGTTTCATTCCCGATTTGAGTCGCGAGTTTGAATACATTACAAGCAGAAGCAGTGGGCCCGGTGGTCAGAACACCAATAAGACAGAGACCAAAGTCACATTGCGATTCAACATAGCCTCATCTGTATTACTTACAGAGGAGCAAAAACAGATGGTAATACAAAACCTTGCCGGAGCATTGGCAGGAGGCAGTATTCTTTCCTGCACCTCGCAAAAGTACAGGAGTCAATTGCAAAACAAAGAACATTGCAAAGACAAGTGCCACCAAATTATTGCTGCTGCATTGAAACCGAGGACAAAAAGAAAGAAGACAACAATACCTGCAGCTGTAAACGAAGCCCGGATGAAAGAAAAAAGGCTAAAAGCCACAACCAAACAATTCAGAAGAAAAATTGGAAGAAATGACGAGTTTTGACTCATTTCACCAAATTTAATTTGTTTACTGTAAGTTCAAAAAATATAGATTTTGCCAAATTAAATTTTAAATCACCCGCTTTAAAAGTAGCTTCTCAATCAATAATTTTTATATTTGCTTTTATTTTGCAATTTAGAATGGAATTAGAAAAACTAGAATTCAGGGATAAAATCCAGTCCGCTTTAAAAACCCTCAAACAATTTCAGAACCCCAGTTATGGCAAGGCCATTATCCAATTGGTCAATTCATTTGGCCCTTATATAGTTTTATGGATATTGATGTACAACCTCTGGGAGTACAGCAAACTAGCTGTATTTCTGTTGGGCATTCTCAATGCATTTTTTCTTGTTCGTATTTTCATCATCCAGCACGATTGCGGCCACAACTCATTTGTAAGATCCCGTTACATGCGTGACATTGTGGGCTATGTTTGCAGTGTTTTTAGCGCTATCCCCTATCGATATTGGGCACAGTCGCATCATTTTCACCACAACCACAATGGCATGCTGGAAGTAAGGGACATTGGTGATTTGGACACACTCACTGTAAAAGAATACGCGGCACTTTCAAGAATCAAGCGATTTTGGTACAGGGTGTACCGTTCTCCGTTTGTAATGTTTGGCATCATTCCAATCTATTATGTGCTTATTCATAACAGATTGATTCTTATTAAAATGCCTGAATTCAAAAAATTGAAGTGGAACTTGACATTAAACAATATCTTGTTAATTGGTGGAATCGGCTTATTATGCATTTTGCTTGACTGGAAAAAAGTGTTGTTTGTGCATTTCATAACCTTGTTTATTTTTGCCATTGTAGCCATCTGGTTTTTTTACATACAGCATCAGCATGAAAAGGGATACAAGCATTGGAGAGAAAAATGGGAGTTCATTTATGCGGCAGTAAAAGGCAGCAGTTACTATAAATTGCCAGGTATTTTCAACTGGTTTACGGGCAATATAGCCATTCACCACATCCACCATTTGAATCCTGCTATACCCAATTACAATTTAAAAAAGAGTGTTGAAGCCATTCCATGGCTAAATAAATACACAACAGAAATTACATTTTGGGAAAGTTTAAAGCTTGCCACCCATAAATTATGGGACGAACATTCTCAACGCATGATTACTTTCCGCGAATACTACCAACTGGAAAAAAGCGGTAAAATCAACCTAGCATAACCGTGGCCAGCGCAACTGTTATCAATTCAGGTTTCTTCAAATTAGACGGAGGAGCTATGTTTGGTGTTGTGCCCAAACAGCTATGGGTAAAACAAAATCCGGCGGATGACAACAACATGTGCACCTGGGCCATGCGCTGTCTGCTGGTAGATGAAGGTGATAGAAAAATTCTAATTGATACAGGAATTGGCCACAAACAAAGTGACAAATTTAAAAGCCACTTTAGTCCAAAAAATATCATTGACTTTGAACAAGATCTGGATCAATACAATTTAAGCCACGAAGACATAACGGATGTGCTGCTGACACATCTGCATTTTGACCACGCTGGTGGTGCTCTGTCCATGGACAAAAAAGGAAATATCATACCTGCGTTTCCAAATGCACGGGTATGGACCAATGACTATCATTACAAATGGGCAACCGAACCGAATGAGAGAGAACGGGCTAGTTTTTTAAAGGAAAATATTTTACCACTGGCAGATATGCAGTTGTTGCATTTTACTGAATTAGGCAACGAGGTCCGTTTTTCAAGAACCATTACATTGGATTATGTCTACGGACATACCGGTGCAATGATGATACCTACTATTGAGTTGGGCAGTGGCAAGAAAATCATTTTTTGTGCAGACCTTTTGCCGTCCAGCTTTCATGTTGGTTTGCCCTATGTCATGGCCTATGATGTGCAACCCTTGCTTACCTTGAAAGAGAAGGAAGAACTCTATGAGAAAGCATGCAATGATGACACCTTTTTATTTACAGAGCATGACCCGTTAACCAACTATATTAGAATTGAAAAAAATGAACAGGGACGTGTGGTGCTTAGGGACCGAATGGATTTTATAGATTAATTGTAACTATTCAGCTATCAAAGCCAAAGAATTATACCTAAACAAAGTAACAAAG
>ERZ724514.663-NODE-663-length-15492-cov-4.895381_pt1 | contig 15492 bp, 16 predicted proteins | sample MGYA00376047_ERZ724514 | MGnify/ENA primary metagenome ERZ724514 (study PRJEB28724, sample SAMN07190883) | activated sludge metagenome | isolation source: activated sludge of sewage treatment plant in Hong Hong | place: Hong Kong | collected 2016-03-17 ...
CTTCGTTCTGCGATCATGGCTTCATATAGGGCACGCACACGTGATTCCGGCACATCGGTAATACCGGCATCGCTGACGACCTTGGCCGTTGGATAGATTCCCCGGACGAGATCAGGCCCCCCCGTTCCCACGTCTTCATCCGCCGCGTTGTACAAGGCCAACAGGCCCACACGGAGCGCAGCCTCTTCATCAAGCCCCGACCGGTAATGTTCCCGCATGGTATTGCGTGCATCTTTACCGCCGGAGCCGATGGAATGGTGATCGGACTCTTCGTACCGCCCACCCGTTATGTCATATTTGAAGATACGACCTTCTTTTCGCTTCACATCGTACCCGACATAGAGCGGCATCACGACCAACCCCTGAAACACCATCGGGAGATTGGCCTTCACCATTTGTCCCAGCTTGTTGGCCTTGCCCTCGCAGGAGAGCTGGACACCCTCCAGCTTTTCGTAATGCTCCAGCTCGGTTTGAAAAAGCTTGGCCATTTCAATACAGGGGCCGGCCGCACCGGCAATAGCCATGGCGGAATACTCATCGATGCGGAACACTTTTTCAATCCGCCGGTCGGCAATCTGAAACCCCTCCGTCGCCCGCCGGTCGCCGGCAATAATCGCCCCATCCCGATACTTCAATGCCAGCACCGTCGTTCCGTGCGGCACCGGGATGGCGCCTGGACGGCCGAGGTCTAGAGGAAGCGTAGCGCGGGGCATCGCCAGATCGTGTACGCCTGGTCTTAATTCGGGGTGATGCTGGGTGAGAAAATCGAAGAAACTCGAACCGTCGTGGTGTGGAAGAAAGGGCATACGATTCATGTGATGGTCGCAGTCAGGTTGATAGTTTTTCGAGCAGCGCAGCTGCCGTTTCCGCATGGGCGAAGAGCTCACCCGTCAGCGCTTCTGTACCGCGCAGAGGGTCCATTAACGGAATCCGCTTGATCTTGTTCTGCCCGACATCAAAAAGCACCGACGTCCAGCTCACCCCGTAGACGGCATTCGGGTATTTCTTGACGCACTGGCCGCGAAAATAGGCTCGCGTTCCGACGGGAGGATTTGTCTCCGCGCGGACAATCTCATGCTCCAGCACAACCCGCTCGATCATGTGACTGCGTTCCAGGGTGTAATACAATCCCCGGTCCGGACGGACATCATGATATTGCAGATCCATCAACCGCACGCGAGGATCGTCCCATCCGCAGGACTTGCGGTCCATGTAAGACTCAATCAGATAGCGCTTCGCCACCCAGTCCAACTCCCGCACCAACAAACGCGGATCCCGTTCGAGGCGATCAAGCACATCCTCCCAACGCACCAGGATGTCTTTCGTGACCTGATTCAGTTCGTGGCAGGCATAGTAACTCTGCGCCGCCTTGAGGTAGGCCCGCTGCACGGCAATCGCCGTTGTCGCGCTTCCGTCGGTCAGCTTGAGGCTCTCCTTCACCTGCGTATCCCGGGACACTTGCTTGATGGCATTGACAGGGTCGGCCAGGCTTATCCGGGGAAGATCGGCTCCAGCCTCCAGCAGATCGAGGACTATCGAAAGGGCACCGACTTTGAGATACGTAGACAACTCCGCCATATTGGCATCCCCGACAATCACATGGAGACGCCGATATTTGGTCGAATCAGAATGCGGTTCATCTCGCGTATTGATGATCGGTCGCCGGACCATGGTGTTCAGATCGACGAGCGTTTCGAAAAAATCGGCCCGCTGCGAGATCTGATAATCGACGGAAGGGGTCTGATTCTCGGCGCCGACCTTGCCTGAGCCGGCATAAATGGGGCGTGTCACCAGAAACGGCGTGAGGACCTGCGTGATTCGATCGAAGGATACGGCGCGCGAGACGAGATAGTCTTCGTGATAGCCGTAGCTGTTGCCTTTGCCATCCGAATTGTTTTTATACAGAACGAATTGATCGCGGCCGCGCGCCTCCGTGATTCCGGCCAGAGCCTGCGCAATGATACGTTCCCCGACCCGCTCAAAGGCCACAACCTCCCTGGCATTGGTACATTCAGGCGTGGAATATTCCGGGTGCGCGCCGTCGACATACAACCGGCCACCGTTGGCCAAGACCTTATTGAGCTGTCGATTGTAGTCCGGCCCCGGACGCTCGCGTTCTCCATCGACCTCGAACCCGCGCGCATCCAGCAAGGGGTTTTCATTTTCGTAGTCCCACACGGCCTGGGGCGCGGGCAAGTTTGGATAGTACCCGATCACATGAATGGAGTTCGCTACAGGATCCGCCGCATTCGGATCCCGGCTGGCAATACCAAATTCTGTCTCCGTGCCGATGACACGGGACAGATTGTGCGAATGAGTGTCATTCATGGGATATCGCGCGCCTACAGGTAGTGGCCCGTGCTGACGGTTTCGATCTGGCGTGCCTCCGACGGCCCGCCGCTGATGGTCCGTAGATGGACGATCTTCTCGCCTTTTTTCCCGGCGACCTTCGCCCAATCGTCCGGATTCGTCGTGTTCGGCAAGTCTTCGTGCTCTTTGAACTCTTCGCGAATCGCTCGAATCAGATCATCGGCCCGCAAGCCGCTCCCCTCTTGAGCGATGGCGCGTTTGACGGCAAATTTCTTGGCTCGCGAGACGATGCCCTCAATGAGGGCGCCGCTGGCAAAGTCTTTGAAGTAGAGCACTTCCTTTTCGCCGTTTGCGTAGGTGACCTCAATGAATTTGTTTTCGTCGGTGGTGGCATACATGGCATCGACGGTGAGATTCATCAGGGAGTCAACAAGTGCTCGGGCATCCCCGCCATGCCGTGCCAGGTCTTCCTCGGCGAAGGGAAGATCTGTCGACACGTATTTGGAGAAAATATCCCGGGCCGCCGTCGCGTCGGGCCGGCCAACCTTCACCTTCACATCCAACCTGCCTGCACGCAGCACCGCCGGATCGATTAAGTCCTGCCGATTACTGGCGCCGATGACGATGACATTGGTCAGGCGTTCGACGCCATCGATCTCGGACAAAAACTGCGGCACGATGGTCGACTCGATGTCCGACGAAATACCGGTCCCGCGTGTGCGGAACAAGGCGTCCATTTCGTCAAAAAATACGATGACAGGATGTCCATCATCAGCCCGTTCTTTGGCCTTCTTGAACACTTCGCGCACCTGCCGCTCAGACTCGCCGACATATTTGTTCAGCAGCTCAGGCCCCTTCACATGAAGGAAATAGCTGCGTAGTTGCCGGTCTTTTAAATGCCCCAGCTTTTTCGCAATGGAGCTGGCCACGGCTTTCGCGATCAGGGTTTTCCCGCAGCCTGGAGGGCCGTAGAGCAACACCCCTTTCGGTGCGCTCAACTTATAGTTGGAGAAGATATGCGGGTACAGGAAAGGCAGTTCCACTGCGTCGCGTACCTGTTCGATTTCCCGCTGAAGTCCGCCGATGTGTTCATAGTCCACATCCGGGACCTCTTCCAGCACCAGTTCCTCGGCTTCCGACTTCGGCAGCTTTTCAATGACGCAACCCGAGCGCGGATCATACAAGAGGTGATCGCCAACGCTGAGCCGCTCACTCAGCAACGGCTCACCGAGCTCGGCCACCTTCTCTTCGTCGAAGTGCAAGGTCACCAGCGCGCGGTTGCCTTCCAGGACATCTTTCAAACGCACCACTTCACCCTGTACGTCAAAACCGCGCACCGCGATGACGTTGAGGGCTTCATTGAGAATGACTTCCTGCCCTTTACGCAGTTCCTTCGCCTTGATAGACGGATGAAGGCTCACCTTCATCTTGCGACCGGAAACATACACGTTTCCGGTTCCATCGGTATCCAGACTGGAAAAAATGCCGTAGGTCGAGGGCGGAGCCGTGAGCTTCTCCACTTCGGCCCGCAAGGTTTCGATTTGTGATTTGGCTTCTTGGAGGGTGGCGACGAGCTTTTCGTTTTGCTTCGTCGTTTGCTCGAGTTGGTAGCGTGACTGGTAGAGCCGCCGAATCTCCTCCTCCATCGACTGGATTTGGGTGCGAAGTTTTTCCACTTCGCGGGCATGTTCGTCGTTCTTGTGCGTCACGGCTCCATCTCCGTCAGAAAGTGACCGAGTCAGGCGCTTGACGGAATCACGGAAGGACCGGAGTCGGCCTGAACTCCCTTTTGAATCGGCCATCGCCCCACTCGCCGGATTGATGAAAATCCTAATCCATGACGATCATCAGCACTGTTTCGGATTCTATCATCCGCCTATAGGGTGGTCAACTGCACCAGGAGCGGCGGCGACGCCACGACCGTATGCGTGTTCAACATCACGCGTGCGTGTGCGGCATCACGACTCCATCTGGATCGCAGCAAGCAACTCTTCGGTCGCCTGCTCGACGTTCACCGCGCTTAAGATCGATGACAACACGGCTACGCCGAACGCCCCCGCTTGTCGCACCTCGCGCGTGCGAGCAGCTGTGATGCCGCCGATGGCAAAGATAGGAATACGTACCTTCTGCGCAGCCTGTTCGAGAATTCGCATGCCAAGCGGCGGCCCGTATACGCGTTTCGACGGAGTGTCATAGATTGGCCCCAACACAACGAAGTCTGCTCCTTGCTGTTCCGCCACGATCACACCGTCGAGGGAATGCACCGAAGTCCCCAGCAGTTGCGAAGGCCCCAGCAGACATCGCGCCACTCCCGCCGGCAAACTGCTCTCGCGCAAATGTACACCCACGGTACGCAGGGCCAGAGCCACATCGACGCGATCATTGATGAACAAACGGGCATCCGGCAGGTCCCGCTGAAGTTCCGTTGCCAGTGCATGCAGGTCGCGAACAGGCAGATCGCGCTCTCGCAGTTGAATTGCTCGCACCCCCGCACGAACGGCGCGTGCCAGGACCGATCCGAGCGGACGCCCGGCGGTTTGATGACGATCTGTGACGAGGTACAGTCGGAAATCGACAGCAGACATCAGGAGGACATCGTGAATGCAGAGTGATGAACGCTGACGTGACGCATCAACTCACACGTGGAATGATCGACTTCCAGCTCGCAACGTGTCACGCACAACTTAGAAATGTTTACAGCATGCCCTCGATGGGGCTGCTGGCCGTCGCGTAGAGTTTGCGCGGAATACGGCCGGCCTTGTACGCCAATCGACCGGCCCACACGCCATATTTCATCGCTTCCGCCATCGCGATCGGATCCTGAGCGCCGGCAATGGCGGTATTCATCAGGACCGCGTCAGCGCCATACTCCATGGCAAGTGCCGCATCCGAAGCCGTTCCCACCCCGGCATCAACGATGATCGGGACTTTGACCGTTTCCATGATGATTTTCAGGTTGTATGGATTTCGAATGCCGAGACCAGAGCCAATCGGGGCGGCCAGCGGCATCACCGCAGGGCATCCAATGTCCACCAGTTTCTTGGCAACGATCGGATCATCGTTCGTATAGGGCAACACGATGAATCCTTCCTTGATGAGAATCTTCGCCGCTTCGATCAATCCCGCGGTATCGGGGAAGAGGGTCTTTTCGTCGCCGATCACTTCCAGCTTGACCAGATCAGAGACGCCGGCCGCTCGTGCCAATCGAGCATATCGCACGGCATCTTCCACCGTGTAACAACCGGCCGTATTCGGCAGGATGATATATTTCTTCGGATCCAGATAATCGAGGAGGTTTTCCTTCGAACGATCCGTGATATTCACGCGGCGCACCGCGACCGTCACCACATCGGCGCCGGAAGCATCGATCGCTTTTTTAGTCTCGGCAAAATCTTTATATTTCCCCGTCCCGACCCACAGACGCGACTGAAATTCCCTGCCGGCGATCACCAACCGATCATTCATCGTATCCATCCCTATTCCGCTCCGCCGCCAATGAAGCTCAATATTTCCACTCGGTCCCCTTCGCAGAGACCGCGAGTTTCGAAATCCTTGCGGTCCAGGATCTCCAGGTTCAATTCGACAGCCACCCGGTCGGCGCGAATGTCCAACTCGCGCAGCAACGCCGCGACCGTATGTCCGTCACCGATTCCGCGAGATTCCCCATTCACCTGGATCGTCACAACCGCTCCTGAATGTGTCGAATCATCCTATGAAACGGGAAAACCGGTTGTCAACCAAGGGCGATAGGCCTTGCCGTTTGACAGGCATTCCCTCCACAATATGGCCATCACGCTCGATACCACTCTTCACGATGGATGACCGTCTCAATCAACTCGCCCAGATTTTTCGGGCCATGGCGAACCTACTGGCAGCCCAACGGGCCAACCCCTACCGGGTGCGCGCCTACCGTAAAGCGGCCGACGCCATCCTGATGATCACCGGAGACCTGACAGATTTGGCGGCTCGTCGTCAGTTGCAGGAGATTCCCGGAATTGGCAAGGACCTGGCAGGAAAAATCGAAGAGTTTCTCACCACGGGAACGATTCGCGCCTATGAAGAACTCAGAACTCCGTTACCGAAGGAAGTCGCTGAATGGGCCTCATTGCCGGGCCTGTCTGACGCGCTGGTGAGCTATCTCTATTTCCGGCTGAATATTCGCTCGTTAGCGGATTTGGAATCCCTGGTTGCGTCCCACCTCTTGAGGACGCAACCAGGATTTTCGGGATCGGAGGATGACCTGCTGGCGGCCATCCGCCGGCAGCGTGCCTCTGACGCTCTTACGCCGCCGGTCGAAGCTCCTTGAAGATTTTCCAGGTCTTCAGCAATTCAACCGCCTTTTGCAACTGAACATCATCTTCCACGGAGATATCCCCGCCTGCATCGTTCAATGAGGCCGCGCCATTTTTATGCGCCGGTTCATCCGCTGGCTTGGAAGAAGCCGAGTCTTTCCCGGAGGCCGGAGCCTTCGCCGTCTTCGGCTCAGCTTCTTTCGCATCCTTGTCGCCCGCTTTCGCGACAGTCTGCGTCTGCAGTTTCACGACGATATCCGGGGTGATCCCGGTCGATTGAATCGAGCGCCCCTTGGGGGTGTAATACTTGGCCGTGGTCAGGCGGAGCCCTGAGCCATCGCCGAGCGGCAGAATGGTCTGCACGGACCCTTTGCCGAACGAGGTGGTTCCGACGATCACCGCCCGTCCCCAATCCTGCAAAGCCCCGGCAACAATCTCGGATGCGCTGGCAGAGCCTTCATTGACGAGGATGATCATCGGGGAATCCTCCAGCGTCTCCTTGGTCTTGGAGAACCACTCGTCCTTTTTCCCCTCGCGTCCCTTTGTATACACGATGAGTTTTCCATTTCCGACAAACTGCTCCGATACATCGACCGCCGCCGTCAGCAATCCACCGGGGTTGTTCCGCAAGTCGAGGATGGTCCCCTGGACCTTTTGCTCTTTGAATTGCTTCAATGCCCGAGCGAGATCTCTTCCTGTGGCTTCCTGGAACTGGGTCAATCGCACGTATCCGATCGTGTTATCGAGCACCTTGAATTTGACGCTTTCAATCTTGATGGTATCGCGAACCAACGAAAAGGCGAGCGGATCCGCGGTGCCGTCCCGCTGAATAGTCAGGTTCACCTTGGTGCCCTTCGGACCGCGCATCTTCTGCACCGCATCCATCAACGTCAGGTCTTTGGTGGGTTCGTCGTTCACCTTGGTAATGAAATCACCGGCCTTGATCCCGGCTCTGTGCGCGGGAGTTCCCTCGATCGGAGATATCACAGCCAACCGGTTTTCCTTCACGCCGATCTGAATGCCGACGCCGCCGAATTCACCCTTCGTCTCGACTTGCATCTCCTTATACATTTCGGGCGTCATATACGCGGAGTGGGGGTCCAGCGTCGACAACATTCCACGAATCGCCCCTTGCACGAGGTCTTTCACCTTGGTGTCGTCAACATAGTGTTTTTGAACCTGCGTCAACACTTCGGAAAAGGTGCGCAGCTCTTCATAGGTTTCAGACGCGTGGCCGGTCCGCTCCAAACCTTTTTCCAGCACGATCCCGACCCCCAGCGCTACTGTCACCATCAGCAAAAGATATAACCACCGCCGGCTCCGCCGCTGTTCCATACGTGGGTTCCTTCCTTCCGAGGCCTACCGCTTTGACAGCCACACCAGGGGATCCACCGGTTCCGCCCCCTCGCGCAGCTCAAAATACAGCGTATTTTCACCTGTCATGCCGGTGTCTCCCGTTTCCCCGATTGCATTCCCGGCTTCAATCCGGGCGCCCACCGACGTCAAGATTTTAGATGCGTGGGCGTAGAGTGAAAACACCCCGTTGGCATGATCCATGATTATAACGAGTCCGTATCCTTTCAACCAGTCCGCATAGACAACCTGACCGGCAAGCACCGATCGTATAATACTCCCTTCTGCTGCGCGAATCTCAATCCCTTTTCGTTGAACATACGTGTTGAAGGTGGGATGCTTCTGGCGGCCAAAGTAGGAGACCACCTGCCCGTCTGTCGGCCACAACAGCGTCCCTCGTAATGCCCGAAGCCCTGCTCCGGCGGAGGGAGGACGATTTGCCAAGGCGGCCCGCCGCCGGGTCTCAAGCTCTTTCAATAAACTGTCGACTCGGCTCGCAGATCGCTCCAGCTCCTCGACCGCCCGATCATGCGACTCCTTTTCCTGTGTGATTTTCGCAAGATAGACGCGTTTTTGCTTCTTGAGCCCTTGAATTTGAGCCAGCTTTTCTTCCGTGCTGATCTTATAAAGGAGAATACCCTGCCTGGCCTCCTCACGGCTCCGTTCCACTTCGGCGATCCGTTCGGCGTCCTTCCGATAGCCCTCCACGATCTCATATTCCCGTTGCGTCACGGCGGAGAGATACCGAAACCGGCGCTGAAAGTCGCCGGATGAACTGGCGGCGAGAAGGGTCTTCAGTTGCCAAAACCTTCCCTCGACATACTGAACCCGCAGCCTGGCGGCGATGGCATCCTGCCGTTCATCGATCCGCTCGGACAGACGGCTCAGCTGCACGCTCATCTGCTCGATTTCCACATCCTTTTTTTTGAGTTTTCTGACGGTATCCTGGTGTTCTTGCCGGTAACGCACGAGACGCTCATCCAGCGATTGCAGCCCCTGTAGTATCGACTCGCGCTTTTTCTCGGCCTCGTCGGCCTTCTTACGCTTCTCGACAATGGTTCCGCGTAATTTCTCCAGCGTTTTCTTTTCCTGCTCGATCTTGTCGGCATACGAATCCTTGCGTTCGGCATGTGCGGACAGCGGGTTCGTGGATAATGCCAGGTGGACGCTCAACACCACCCATCCCCACTGAACGCGCGTCATGCCCGCCCCTCGCCAAAACGCAACAGCGAGAGAAAACTCCCTGCGCATCCCAGGAACAGCCCCACCAGCATGAGCACCAGGCACATGTCGAACGAAAAAAACGTCAGGAGCGCATCGACCCCCAGAAACCGCGTGGCAGAATGAATTTGATGCCGGAACAATTCGAATCCGCCTTTTAAGATCACCAGTGAAAGAGCGCTGCCACACAAACCCAATGCGGCACCTTCCAGCAAATAGGGCACACGGATAAACGTGGTACTCGCCCCGATCAGACCCAGAATCTCAATTTCCTCTCGCCTGGAGTACAGGGCCAGACGAATCGTGTTGGCGATAATGGTCACCGAAGCGGCCGACAGAATTACGCCGACAATGATGGCCGCCACCTCAATGTACCGGACAATGCCAGCCAGGGCTTCCACCCACTCCTGGTTATACTGGACCTGGCTGACACCGGGAATCAGTTGGGTCCGATTAGCCCATCGCCGCATGGCGTCGGAGGAACGAGACTCCGGGGCCATCAGGACAACGAATGAGGCCGGGAGCGGGTTTTGCCCGAGCCCCTGCAGGAGACGCGACTCCGACGGAAATTGGGCCTGAAAATCAGCGAGCGCCCGTTCCTTGGAGACAAAGGTCAACGAGGCGATCGCTCGATCAATCTTCAATTGTTGTTCTATTTCGCTTCGCGCCTGCTCAGTCAGGTCATCCTGCAGATACACCATGACCTGAATATCCTGCTCGAGAGAAGAGGCCATGGTTCTCAAATTCACGTAGAGCAGCAAAAATACCCCGACACAGGCGAAGGTAAAGGCGGTCGTCGCCACCGCGACCAGAGTCGTGGTCCGATTGGTCAAGACGTTGGCCACGGCCTCTCGCAAAAGATACAGCAGGCGTCTCACGATGCCCCCTGATCCCGGGACACCACTTTTCCGTGTTCCAAGGTGATCACCCGTCGATTGACCTGCGCCAAAACATTCGGATCGTGCGTCGCGACAATGATGGTTGTCCCCCGTGCATTGATCGACTTGAACAGCTCGATGATTTCGCTCGTTAACTCAGGGTCCAGATTACCGGTTGGTTCATCGGCCAGCAGCATGATCGGCCCGTTGACGATCGCGCGGGCGATACAAATGCGCTGTTGCTCCCCCGTTGACAGGCCGGGCGGAAACAGATCTTTTTTATGATCCAGACCGACAGCCCGCAACGCCTCTGCAACTTTGCGCCGGATTTCCGTCGTGGATGCACCCTGGACTAACAACGGCAGCGAAACATTCTCAAACACGGTTTTTTTCGGTAGAAGCCGGAAATCCTGCAAGACAATGCCCACCTTACGACGCAGGACGGGAATTTCGGACGGACGCAGTTTCGAGAGACTTCGACCCTGCACGAGAATCTGGCCCTCTTCCGGGCGCTCCGCCCCGATCAACAGCTTGAGCAGAGTCGACTTTCCCGCACCGCTGGGCCCCATCAAGAGGACAAATTCGCCTTTCTCGATTTCCAGTGTGACATCGGAAAGCGCGGGGCGGCGGTCGTAGTATTTTGAAACGTGAAAAAGTTGAATCATGAATGGTGTCAACGGTAGCGGTCAGAATGCAGCACGAGGTCGGCCCTTTCCGCCTGGGATGGCACAGGCCCGGCGCAACACTTCAGACACTCAACGGCATCCTACCATCGCAGATCATCCCCTGCGACGTCGAATGCATTCGCAATATGCTGCACGGCTGCGCCGGATCCGGCGTCGTCCTGGATCAATACGACGTCGAAGCGACAAGCACGGTCGTGCAATCGATGCTGTGCGAGATAGTGAGATGCCAGTTGAATCAATTTGGCACGTTTGCGGGCATCTACCGCTTCGATCGCGCCGCCATAGGCCCCTGATCGCCGGCGTTTGACTTCGACAAATACCAGAGTGCCGGCGTCGTCCGCGATCAAATCCAATTCGCCTAGAGGGGAGCGCACATTGCGGCCCAGGATGCGATACCCCTGTCGGCGAAGATAGGCTTCGGCTTGACCTTCCCCTTCATCTCCGAGGAGACGGCGTCGATCACGCATCAGTCGAACAGGCTCTCACTCTCATCTGACAGCGAAAGGGAGACCGTGTCATCCTCTGCAAAGCAATGTTGTACAGGCGCGAAACTTCGCCGGTGAATTGCACAGGGCCCATGCTCGCGGAGCAAACGAAGATGCTCCGGCGTGGCATAGCCTTTATGCTCTGCAAAATTGTATTGAGGATACCACCGATGATATTCGACCATCAGGCGGTCGCGCGTGACCTTCGCAACAATTGAGGCGGCGGCGATGGAACAAGACAGCCCATCACCTTTGATGATGGGACGTTGGGGAATTGAGAGGCCGGAGAGCGTGACCGCATCCAGGAGCAGAAAGTCCGGCTGCACGGGAAGCGCCATCAACGCCCGACGCATCGCCAATAGGGAGGCTTGGAGAATATTGAGGCGATCGATCTCCACCTCAGTCGCAGCGCCGACGCCGACACCGGTTGCCCGTCGAACAATTTCATCGAATAGCCGGACACGGTCCGCTTCGATGATCTGTTTGGAATCGTTGAGTCCCGGTAGGCGGCACCGTCTCGGCAATAATACGGCCGCGGCGACCACGGGACCGGCGAGAGGCCCACGTCCGGCTTCGTCCAAACCAGCAATATGCCGGTACCCGCGCGACCGAGCCTCCACCTCAAATTCCTCGGTGGGTCCCCCTGTCGTCGGGTTCAGGCTACCAACCAAACGTGTGCCTCTGTCCTGAGCGTATACGAAGGGCCTTGTCAGGCCTTTGCGGCAGCGGCAGCTTCGACCTTCGCTGCAGCCTGCGCCTTGCTTTCGACTTTGAACTCGCGGTCTTCCACCTTGGCGAACTTACCCTTCTTCGTCCGCAAATAATACAGCTTGGCGCGGCGGACTCGTCCCTGGCGGACGACGTCAATTTTCGCCACACTGGGTGAATGGATCGGGAAGGTCCGTTCCACTCCAACGTTATACGACAGTTTCCGGACGGTGAAGGTTTCGCTATTCAGCGTCCCTTTTCTGGCGATAACCGTTCCTTCATACACCTGGATACGTTCTTTTTCACCTTCAACGACCTTCACGTGAACTCGAACGGTATCCCCGATCTCGAACTTGGGCGCCGTTTTTTTGGTTAAGGATCGTTGGATCCGCTCTAGCCGATTCATAATCTCTCTCCTCCTCTAACGAACAGGTACCTGTACTAGACTCTCTTGCATCACTTCACTCAATAACCGTTGATCTTCTAATCCAAGCTCGCGATCCCGCAAAAGATCCGGCCGCTTCAGATAGGTGTTGCGCAACGCTTCTTTGCGACGCCACAAGCGGATCACCTCATGGTGCCCCGATACCAGCACCTCAGGAACCGCCATCCCGCGCACCTCCGCAGGCCTGGTGTAATGTGGATATTCCAACAACCCTTCAGTAAATGACTCTTCGGCCGCTGACGCCGCATCACCGAGTACACCGGGGACTAAGCGGGCCGCGGCGTCGATCATGACCATCGCCGCCAACTCCCCACCGGTCAACACATAGTCGCCGACGGAGATCTGTTCAGGACACAGCGCCACATTGACACGCTCATCCATGCCTTCATAATGCCCGCAGACGAATACCAGCACACGGTCATCCTTCGCCAGAGACTGCGCAAGCGCTTGCGTAAACGGCCGTCCCTGTGGAGACGGCATGATCACCCGCAAGGCGGTCTCGGGATGAGACGCCTGATACCGGGCGCGCAACGCATCGACGGCCTGGAGAACCGGTTCGGCTTTCATGACCATGCCCGCGCCACCGCCATACGGCACATCGTCCGCCGTTTTATGCCGGTCGAACGTATAGTCCCGCAGATTCTGAACGGAAACCTCCAGCAATCCCTTTTCCTGGGCGCGCTTGAGAATACTCTGGCCAAGCACCGGTGCCACCATATCGGGGAATAATGTCAGAACGGCGCACCGCATATTAGAGATCTCCGAACCCTTCGGGTAGCCGAACGGTCATCACCCGTTTTCCGACATCCACCGACAGCACGATTTGTTTTGCCGCAGGAATCAGCAGTTCTTTTCCATCCTGCCGTACGAGGAATGCCTGATTATCAGACATAGCCAGAACCTCTTCCAGCTGCCCCAGCACGGTTCCGGCTTCATCCTGGACAACCATCCCGATCAGATCGCATTGATAGTACTGATCTGACGGCAGCGCCGGCGAGTCTCCACGCGGAACCTGCAACAGTCCACCGCGAAACTCGGCGACCTGCTCCGGCGTCGTGAACGCTTCGAACCCCACGATCAATGTCGGCCCACCTGACCGAACATGCGTCACCCGGGTCACAAGACTCTTGCCGCTCGACGCAACAATGGTCACCTCGCGAAGCGCCTCAAATCGCCCCGGCACATCGCTGAGGGACCGCACGCGCGCTTCGCCTCGCACCCCGAAGGATCGTTCGATCCTTCCAATGGTCACAAGCTCTGCCTGATCGAGCGGCGTCATGAGCTCCGCCTACTTTTTGCTCTTCTCGTCTTTTCCCGGCTTTTCAGCCTTCGCACTCTTCTCAGTCTCGAATTCCTTCCAGACGCCGTGCCGTTTCAACAGCGTTCGCACCGTCGTCGTGGGCTGAGCGCCGTGCCGCAACCACGAAAGCACCCGCTCGGACTTTAATACCGGCACGGCCGGATTCTTCAGTGGATCGAAAATGCCGAGGATTTCTAAAAACCGGCCGTCGCGCGGCTTACGTGAATCCGCTGCAATGACTCGATACATCGGTCGCTTGTGTCGTCCCGTCCGTGCCAATCGTAAATGAACCGCCACTTAGAACCTCCTACAATAATGAGCCCTCAGCCATGGCTGGGTCTGCTCGGTTAACACGCTCTTCTTCCCCAGTGAGTACGCAGCTCTTACCCTGCTCCGGTCACATTCCCCGAAGCATCTGGGCCAACTGACGCCGCCCACCTGCTCCGCCCGACATGACCTTGGCAATTTTTCGCGCCTGCAAAAACTGCTTGATCAAACGGTTGACCTCTTGCACGCTCGTGCCGCTGCCGCGTGCAATTCGTTTTTTCCTGCTGCCATTGATCAACGTGTGATCGCGTCGTTCGCGGCTGGTCATGGAATCGATCATGGCCGCGACCCGCTTCATTTCTTTTTCCGGCAACCCGCTGTTCGCGAGATCTTTCAATTTCTGTCCGCCCGGCAACATCCCCAGGATCTGCTCGAAAGATCCCAGCCGATTCATCTGTCCCAGTTGAGAGCGGAAGTCTTCCAACGTAAACGTGCTGCTCGTCAGTTTCTTTTGCGCGGCTTCCGCCTCTTCCCGCGAAAACGTCTCCTGCGCTTTTTCGATCAACGAAAGGACATCGCCCATCCCGAGGATTCGGGAGGCCATCCGGTCCGGATGGAACGGCTCCAAGGCGTCGAGCTTTTCGCCCATACCCAGAAACTTGATCGGCTTCCCGGTTACGGCCCGGATAGACAGAACTGCGCCGCCCCTGGCGTCACCCTCCACTTTCGTCAGGATCACCCCGGTGAGACCGACCTGCCGGTCGAACTGGCCAGCCATATTGACCGCATCTTGACCGGTCATCGCATCGGCAACCAGCAACACCTCGTGGGGAGTGACGGCCTCTTTGACCGCCACAAGTTCGGCCATCAATTCGTCATCGACGTGCAACCGACCGCCGGTATCGAGGACCACGAGGTCGTAGCCTTGTTCCTGGGCGCGCTCCACTCCGCGCTGACAGATACGGACAACATCAGCGCGCGAGGCATCGATTTGATCAAATCGGTGAACATCGATACCCAGGTCATGACCGAGGCTGGCCAACTGATCGCCTGCGGCAGGGCGACGCGGGTCGGCCGCCACAAGCAACACACGTTTGCCCTGACTCTTGAATAGACGGGCCAGCTTGCCGGAGGTTGTGGTTTTCCCGGCTCCCTGCAATCCCACCATCATGAGAATCGTCGGCGGCCTGGAGGCAAGGCTGATACCGGACCGTTCTCCGCCCATCATGCCGCGGAGCTCGTCCCACACGACTTTGACGACCTGATGACCAGGCGTCAGGCTTTTCAGCACTTCCTGACCGATCGCTTTTTCCCGAACGCGATCCAGAAAATCCTTCACGACTTTGAAATTCACGTCCGCTTCAAGCAACGCGAGACGGACTTCCTTCAGCGCTTCGGCAATATTCTCCTCCGTGAGCACACCTTGCCCACGAAGCTTCTTGAGGATCCGTTCAAATTTTTCGCTTAGCGCGTCAAGCACCAATCACCAAACAAAAAGGCCATCGAAGCCGGGGTCGAGCCAGAGCTCCGATCGCCTCGAAAAACAT
>ERZ724514.667-NODE-667-length-15476-cov-5.857273_pt1 | contig 15476 bp, 17 predicted proteins | sample MGYA00376047_ERZ724514 | MGnify/ENA primary metagenome ERZ724514 (study PRJEB28724, sample SAMN07190883) | activated sludge metagenome | isolation source: activated sludge of sewage treatment plant in Hong Hong | place: Hong Kong | collected 2016-03-17 ...
CTGCAACTGGCGGAATGGATACTGACGAACAGGAAGACGGCGGCACACACTGGGGGAGGGCAGGCGTGACGGGGCCCGTCGAACCGACGCGCGCGGAGCTGGATGCGCGGCGCGATCCCGTGCTGGTCGAATTCGGCAGTGCAAGCTGCGGCCACTGCCGTGCCGCCCAGCCGCTGATCGCCGCCGCGCTGGCGGGCCATCCGGGCGTCTCCCACATCAAGGTCGAGGACGGCCCGGGGCGGCCGCTGGGGCGCTCATTTCGGGTGAAACTGTGGCCTACGCTGGTGTTCATGGCCGGCGGCGTGGAAGTGGCGAGGTTGGTGAGGCCGCAGGATGGCACGGCGATCGACGAGGCGTTGGCGCGCCTGGGGGCGGCATGATGAGGGGAGAGCAGGGATGAGTGCAGATTTCCGCATCGGGCAGGGTTACGACGTGCATGCGCTGACACCGGGGCGCAAGTTGGTGCTGGGGGGGGTCGAGATTCCCTTCGCCATGGGGTTGCTGGGCCATTCGGATGCCGATGCGCTGCTGCACGCCATTACCGATGCGATGCTCGGTGCGGCCGGCTTGGGTGACATCGGCGGCATGTTTCCCGATACCTCGTCCCGCTGGGAGGGGGCGGACAGCCGTACGCTTCTGCGCGGCGCCCTCGAAGCCGTGCAACGTGCAGGCTGGCGCGTCGGCAACGTCGATGCGACCGTGATCGCGCAGGCGCCCCGTATCGCGCCGCATGTGCCGGCCATGCGCACCAACATTGCGGCGGACCTCGGCATCGAACGCGAGGATGTGAATATCAAGGGCAAGACGAACGAGCGCCTCGGGTTTGCCGGGCGCGGCGAGGGGATTGCCGCGCAGGCCGCGGTGCTGCTGGTTCGCGCCGGCACGTGAGCGGGGCGACGCACCGGGTCTTTTTCGCGCTCTGGCCCGACGCAGCCGCGGCAACGCACCTGACCGCCCTGGCCGCCAATCTGGCTGCCCATACGGGGCGGCCGATCAAAGCGTCGGCGTTGCACCTGACACTCGAGTTCATTGGCGACGTTTCCGCCGCGGATCTGGTCCGCCTCAAGGAGGCCGCGGCAAAGGTCGTGAGCACTCGTTTCGATCTTGCCCTCGACCGCTTGGGCTACTGGCCGCGCGGCGGCATCCTCTGGGCCGGTTGCAACCGGCCGCCCGAAGCGCTGCGGGAACTCGCGTCTGCCTTGAAGGGCGCTCTGGCGCACGGCGGGCTCGAACGGCACGACCGTCATGCCGGGGATTTCGCTCCGCATGTCACCCTTGCGCGCCGCGCTCGTTGCGCCAGTGTGCCCAGACTCGATACGCCGATCGGATGGCACGTCGACCGTTTTGTCCTGGCCGAAAGCCACCTTCATCCCTCGGCGGCTTCCTATCGCCTGCTGGCAGAGTTTCCGCTCGCTGCCGCAGCGCCATGAATTAGAATCCGCCGATCACCGGGAGCCGTCCACCGTGGTCCACCTGTTCCGATCCGCCAACGCTTCGCCTCGCCTGGAAAGGCTTCGGCACCTGAGCCTGTTCGTGAATCTCACGCCTGGCGAACTGCAGATCGTCGATGGACTTCTGCATGAGCGGAGCTACCTCGAGAATGAGGTCATTTTCGATGAAGGGGAAGAGGGGCAGGCGATCTACATCGTTGCCTCGGGTGACGTGCTGATCTGCCGACAGGGACAGGGCGAGGCCGGTCGCCTGGCCCAGCTCGGGCCGGGAACCTTCTTCGGCGAGCTGGCGCTGCTGGACAATTCGCCGCGCTCCGCGCAGGCCCGGGCGGCAAGCGCATGCCGGCTGATCGTCTTCTTCCGCGACGATTTCGTCGGACTGCTCGATACCCATGCCCGCATCGCATCGAAGATCTCGCGCGAACTGGCTCGCCACCTGGGCGCGCGCATGCGTGACATGGCGCTCGCCACCGGGGCCTTCCAGCACCTTTGAGCATGGAGGGCGGCAACGCACATTCCGCGGTGGAAGCCGGCCAGCATCGCTCCGGCCCGATTGTCTGGGCTTCCATCATCGCGGCCACCTGCCTGCTGCTGTTCTTCTTCCAGAAGATCCTCTGGCTCGTCGTGCCCTTCCTGCTGGGGCTGATCCTTTACTACTTTCTCTACCCTGCAATGCAGGCGCTGATCTACCGGGGCATGAGCCGCGAGGCAGCGGCAGGCAACGTGACGCTCGGCTTCCTCGTCCTGCTTTCGGTGATCGGTGTCGCGGTCACGCCTTGGGTGGCCGGCCATGCCGCCGGCTGGCAGGAGAGCCTGGTTCGCTACCTGCAAGGGGGCATGCAACTGCTCGACCGCTCGCTGCGGAGCCTTGAAAGCCACTGGCCGACCCTGGCCAACGCGCAACTGGCGGACTCGGTGGCGATCCGGCTCAACGAAAGCACGGGCAAGCTGACCGACCACATCGAGCCGGTGGCCATGGGCATCATGGCGTGGACGCCGTCACTGCTGCTGGCACCCTTCCTGGCGTTCTTCTTTCTGCGCGACGGTCGGCGCTTCCAGCGCTTCCTCGGCAGCGCCGTGCCGAATGCGTTCTTCGAAAAGACCCTCTACCTGCTGCATGAGGTTGATCGCACATCGCGGGCCTATTTCCAGGGCCTGATCAAGCTGACCCTGCTCGACACCGTGACCCTGGCCGTGGGCTTGTGGCTGCTGGGCATCCCGGGCCCGTTCGCACTCGGTCTGATCTGTGCCGTACTGGCGTGGATCCCGTACGTAGGCTCCATCGTCGGCGGACTGCTCGTGGTGCTTGTCGCCGCCACCGACTTCCCCGACGCCCCCGGCATGGCGTACTGGGCGATTGCACTGTTCGCGCTGGTCCGCCTGCTCGACGATTTCGTTTATATGCCGCTGACCGTGGGCAAGAGCCTCGCCCTGCATCCGCTCGTCACGGTGCTGATGATCTTCGTCGGTGGTGCGGTAGCCGGTGTCGCCGGGCTGATGCTGGTGCTACCGGTACTCGGTGTCGTCATGGTGGTCGGCGAGACGATCGGGGTGGTCGTTACCGATGCCCGGCTCATGGCCCGCCACCGCCATGCACGGTCGTTGCGCCGCGATCAAGCCAGCAGCGACCTCTGACCTCAGGCGCGATTGCGCATATGTTTGGCGAGGTCGTCGAGGGCCTTGTCGAGCGCGGCACGCAGTTCCTCGTCGTCGATGATCTCGCCCATCGCCTGGCGCATGCACAGCATCCATTGCTCGGCTTCGGCAGGGCCGATCGGAAACGGCAGGTGCCGTGCCCGCAGCCGCGGATGCCCGTAGGCGTTCATGTAAAGCTGCGGCCCGCCGAACCATCCCGACAGGTACATGAACAGCTTTTCCTCGGCGCTGGAAAGATCGGGCTGGTGCAGCTTGCGGATGCCATAGGCCTCGGGCAGCGTATCCATCAATTCGTAGAAACGGTGAACCAGGGCGCGCACACCCGCCTCGCCGCCGATTCGCTGGTACGGGGTCTCGGGCCTGCTCACGACGCTTCCGCCCTATAGGTGGCCGGGCCAAGCAGCAGGCGGGCCACGAGTCCGCCACCCTCGCGAGGCGCCAGCTCGAGGCGGCCATCGTGGGCGCGTGCGATCCGGTCGACGATGGCGAGTCCAAGGCCGGCTCCCACGGCATTGGTGCGTGCCGATTCGAGCCGGGCAAAGGGGCGCTTTACACGCTCTACCTCGTCGGCCGGAATGCCCGGGCCGCGGTCGCGAACTTCGATGGCGATTTCGTTTCGTGCTGCCGCGAGCTCAAGTTCGACCGGTTTGTCGGTACCGGCATAGCGGAGCGCGTTGTCGATCAGGTTGCTGATGGCACGGCGCAGGGCCTGTGACCGCGCCGTGACAAGAAACCTGCTGGTCGCCTGCGGTGCGTCGGCAAATGCCAAGGCAACCTCGAAGCCGCGTCGCCGGTACTGGGCGGCAATTTCGTCGAGCAGCACCGGGAGGTCGATTTCCTCCGGTGCCTCGCCGCCTTCGGAACGGGCGAAGTCCAGGAACTGGCCAATGGTCCGGTCCATCTCTTCCACGTCGGCGATCATGCCCTCTGTGCTGCCGGGGTCGCCGGACATTTCGATTTCCATCCGAAGCCTGGTCAGCGGCGTGCGCAGGTCGTGGGAAATGCCGGCCAGGATGAGGGCGCGATCCTGGTCGATCTGCGCAAGGTCGGCGCCCATCTGGTTGAACGCCCGCGCCACCGTCGCCAGTTCCGTTGGCCCGGACTCGTCCAGGCGTTCGGGGGTGGCGCCGGCCCCGACCTGCCGCGCGGCGCGTTCAAGCCCCTTGAGCGGGCGAGTAATGCGAAACACGATCAGCCACGCGCCCGAGAGCGACAGCAGGAGGGCCGCGACGCCCCAGCCGAGCCAGCCGAGGGGGAAGACGCGTTCGATCCGTTCGCGCGGCAGCGCAAGCCAGTAGTCGCCTTCGTCGCTGTCGTCTATGCGGAAATTCACGAACAGCGCGCGTTCCCCTTCGCGCTCCATCGCCAGCCGCGTCCCCGGCCCGAGCTGCTCGCGCACGAGCTCCTCCACGCGATGCAGGAAGGGGCGGTCGGGCAGGGGCTCGACGCGGTCGGTCGGATCGGCTGGGTAGATATGGATGCCCTCCCGATCCGACAGGTCGCGCAGCAGATCGCGACGCGCCTCGGGCCGGGCCGACACGAGCGCCGCGCGGGTCAGGTTGGCCACGCTCACCAGCGTTTGCGCCAGTTGTCGGGCGCGCGGCTCGCGTTCGTAGCTGTTGAATATGGCAAACCATGCCGCCACCGACAGCATCATCAGCACGGCAATGAAGAGAAACGTTCGCCAGAGGAGCGAGCGCGGCAACAGCCTCATTCGTGCTTGGTACCGTCCGGCACGAATACGTAGCCGAATCCCCAGACCGTCTGGATGTAGCGGGGCTTGCCGGGATCTTCCTCGACGAGCTTGCGCAGGCGCGAGATCTGCACGTCGATGGCCCGGTCGAACACTTCATATTCGCGCCCGCGCGCAAGTTCCATCAGCTTGTCGCGGCTCATCGGCTGGCGCGGATGTTCGAGCAGGACGCGAAGCAGGCCGAACTCGCCGGACGTCAGCAACGTCTTTTCGCCATCGCGCTCCAGCTCCCGCGTCCCGAGGTTGACGCTGACCCTGCCGAAGCTGACTGTCTCGTCGGTAAGCGCGGGCGCACCGGGCGGCGGTGGTGCTGAGCGGCGCCGGAGCACTGCATTGATGCGCGCCACCAGTTCGCGCGGGCTGAACGGCTTCGGCAGGTAGTCGTCGGCGCCGACCTCGAGGCCGACGATGCGGTCCACCTCGTCCCCCTTGGCGGTCAGCATGATGACGCTGATGGCGTTGGCCGCCCCGCGCAGGCGACGGCAGATTGCCAGCCCGTCCTCGCCGGGGAGCATCAGGTCGAGGACGATGAGGTCGTACAGTTCGCGTTCGAGGGCGCGGTCCATGGTCTGGGCGTCGGGCACGGCTTTGACGGCAAAGCCCTGTTCCGAGAGGTAACGCTCGAGCAACTGGCGCAGCCTGAGGTCGTCATCGACGACCAGGATTTTCGATCGGGTGTCGTTCATGGGGCGAATCCTAGCCGGATCGCCCCGGTCCTGCCAAGCAGCGTTTACAAACGATTACAAAGCGGCCCCGGCGGCAACACTTGACTTACAGCCCCTGCGCAGAATGGCCTCGTGGCGCGAACCGCGCCGTGTTCGGCACGCGTTGGAGGCGATCATGAAAGCACTGTTACTGAGCATGGCCCTGGCAGCCGGTCTGACCCTTTGGGGTGCGGCACCGCAAGGCGGGCTGGATCACTTGATGGTGGCTGGCCGAACCGCGGGCGAGCAGGTCTACAATATCTTCCATTGAACCCAAAAAGGACTTGAAGTGAAGGCTGGGCGGTTGATCCGTTGGCTGGGCGTGGCGGCACTCGGTGGCCTGCTTGCGATCGATGCGGGTGCCCAGGGATTGAATCGTCCCCACCGCGGACGCGGCATGGAGGGCGGTGGTGTCCCGCGCGTGCAGCCCGGATCGCAATATCAGGCAACGCAGCCGCAGCAGGGCGAGGACCCCGGGCGCCGCGGCGGGCGCCTTTCGCCCGAGGAACGCCGCCAGTTGCGGCGTGACGTACATCAGGCCGGGCGCGACCTTTACCCCGAACGCACGGGTCCCGGGCGACGGCCTCCGGACCGCTGATTCGACACGGTGTGGCGGGGCAGGGCGCATGTTCCTGCCGGTGCCGAGGCACACACCGGTGCGCCTACGCTCTTGCCAGGGCCTGATCAAGGTCGGCCAGCAGGTCTTCGGGGTCTTCGAGGCCCACTGAGAGTCTTACCAAACCCTCGCCGATGAGGTGCAGGGCGCGTTCCTCCGGGGTATAGAACGAGTGGGTCATGCTGGCCGGATGCTGGGCCAGGCTTTCGGCATCTCCCAGGCTTACCGCGCGGGTGAACAGCGCAAGGGCATTCATGAACCGGCGGCCGGCTTCGATGCCCTGCTTGAGTTCGAATGCAATCATCCCGCCCGGCATCGCCATCTGCCGGCGCGCGAGCTCGTACTGGGGGAAGCTGGGCAGACCCGGAAAATGGACGATGGCGACCTTGGGGTGCCCGACCAGGAATTCCGCCAGCATCTGTGCGCTCGAGCAATGACGCTGCATGCGCAGCGAAAGCGTCTTCAAGCCGCGCAGGACGAGGAAGGCATCCTGCGACGACAGCACGGCGCCGGTCATGTCCTTGAGCCCATGGAACCGAACCGTGTCGAGCGTCTCCTTCGGGCCGACGATGGCGCCGGCGAGGAGGTCGCCATGTCCGCCCAGGTACTTGGTTGCCGAGTGCAGGACGAAGTCGGCCCCGAGTTCGATCGGGCGCTGCAGCCATGGCGTGCAGTAGGTGTTGTCGACGACGGTCAAGGCGCTGTGCCGCCGCGCGATCGCGGAAATGGCGGCGATGTCGACGAGTCGCATGTTCGGGTTGGCGGGTGACTCGAAGAACACCACCCTGGTCGCTGCGCTGATTGCCCGCTCGAGGTTTGCCGGGTCGGTGAGGTCGACATGGGTCACGCGAACGCCGAACTTGGCCAGGCCGTGGTTGAGGAAGCCGAACGTGCAGCCATACAGCGTCTTGTCGGCGATGATTTCGTCGCCCGGGGCGACCAGCGTCCATAACAGGGAGGTCGTGGCCCCCTGGCCGGAAGCCGTTACCAGCGCGGCTTCGCCGCCCTCGAGGTCGGCGATCCTCGCTTCGAGCAGCGCGGTGGTCGGGTTGCCCACTCGCGAGTAGAGGAACCCGGCCTGTTCGCCGGCGAAACGCGCGGAACCATCCTCGACCGTCTGGAACGTATAGGTCGAACTCAGGTAGATCGGTGGATTGAGTGACCCCATCCCTGCATAGGCGTCGTATCCCTGATGGATTGCCCGTGTGGCGAAGCCCGGGCGACGGGTGTGGTGTTGGCTCATGGCGGTTTCCTGCGGGATGAAGTTTTCGGATTGTCGCTGCCTGGTGTGCCGGCGACAAGGCGTGGGAAATATCCACGGCGGTGTTGGGTGGCTGCCCCTGCGTGTGCATTCCCAGTAAAGTTAATGTAAGCTGGAATCTGAAAAATCGAAAGCGCCAGACAAGACGGACCGCACAGAGTTCCGCAGGCTGCTTCAAGGAGGAAGGAAGTCCATGGCAAACTTTCTTGCGCGCATAGCGGATAATCCGTTCATGGTCGCCACCTTGATCGTGTGCTTCGCGATCTCGATGCTGCTGTTCCGGGCGCGAGTGGTCAGGGAGAGGGCAGGCAGGCAGAAGAGAGTCAATCGATCGCCTGCGGCTGCGGAGTCCGCTGACCCGGATATCCGGCGTTCGCTCGCCGGCTAGGGCATCCTTTGCGAAATGGCCCGTAAGGAAGCGGCTGGCCGCTACGCGGTTCGCTTCGCAACCTGTTGAACTCCCCGGTTTCATTCGGATGGTCGGTATGGCTGCCGAGAGGGAGTTGCGCGCTGGAGTCGGAGCTGGTCGTGTTTTCAGCGTGATGAACGCCCGTCGCCCATCGTCATTTGAAATAATGACGCAATGAGCCGAATAGAACTCCGTGCGCCGATGGGCGCGACCGTCGCGGATATCCGCGTTTCAGCAAATCAGTCGATTGCGGCAGGCCAGATCGTGATCGTGCTCGAAGCGATGAAGATGCTCCACGAGCTTCGCACCGAGTTTCCGGTCCGGGTGCTGTCGGTAAATGTCGACGTCGGCGATCTGGTGTCCGCCGAAGAGCTGCTTCTGGTGCTGGATGCTGGTGCGTCCGCGTCGCGCGGGAGCGACTCGCCCTCCGCTCCTTTGCCTGCCAGGAACGAGGAGCCGGCCGCACGGCCGATCCTCGAGGAGTTCAGGCAGCGCCTGGCATACACCGAGGATGCCCAACGGCCCGAAGCGGTTGCCCGTCGCCATGCCCAAGGGATGCGGACGGCACGCGAGAATATTGCCGATCTTTGCGATGCGGGGAGCTTCGTCGAATATGGCGCGCTGGCCATAGCTGCACAGCGCCGCCGTCGCAGCGTCGACGATCTCGTGCGGAACACCCCGGCCGACGGAATGGTTACGGGCATTGGCTCGGTCAACGGCAAGGAATTCGGACTTGAGCGATCGCGCAGTGTCGTCATGGCGTACGACGCGACCGTACTGGCCGGCACGCAGGGCATGAACAACCATCAGAAGACGGACCGGCTTCTTGGCATTGCGCTGGAGCAGCGTCTTCCCGTCGTGCTCTTCGCAGAGGGCGGCGGTGGCCGGCCGGGCGATGTGGATGCACCCGTCGTCGCCGGGCTGCACCTTGCCACCTTCGCCAACTACGCCAGACTGAGCGGAAAAGTCCCCTTGATCGGCATCGCCGCTGGCCGCTGCTTTGCAGGAAACGCCGCACTGCTGGGGTGCAGCGACGTGATCATCGCCACGCGCCGTAGCAACATCGGTATGGGTGGCCCGGCGATGATCGAGGGTGGGGGCCTGGGTACCTATGCCCCCGAGCAGATCGGACCCGGGCATGTCCAGGCGGCCAACGGCGTCATCGACATCCTCGTCGATGACGAGGCGGAGGCGGTAAGCGTCGCCAAGAGCTACCTTGGTTACTTCCAGGGGCGCCTTGAATCCTGGAACGCGGCCGACCAGACGCAACTGCGGGACGTGCTTCCCGCCGGGCGCAATGTCAGCTATCGGATGAACGACGTACTTCGCCTCTTGTTCGATGCCGGTTCCGTGCTGGAGCTGCGCGCGGGATTCGGGGTGGGCATCGTGACCGCCCTGGCCCGGCTGGAGGGGCGCCCGGTGGGCGTCCTGGCAAACAATCCGATGCATCTGGGCGGTGCGATCGATGCGCCTGCGGCCGACAAGGCCGCCCGGTTCATTTCGCTATGCGACAGCCACGGTCTGCCGCTCGTATCGCTGATCGACACGCCCGGTTTCATGGTCGGACCGGCGATCGAGGAGCAGGCCCAGGTCCGCCATGTGAGCAGGCTGTTCCTACACGCCGCCCACCTGCGCGTGCCTTTCCTTGCCGTGGTCCTGCGCAAGGGCTACGGGCTGGGCGCCATGGCCATGGCCGGCGGCGGCTTTCACATGCCCGCAGCTACCGTTGCATGGCCGAGCGGCGAGTTCGGCGCCATGGGGATCGAGGGCGCGGTCAAGCTCGGTTTCAGCAAGGAACTGGCGGCTGTCGCCGATTCCGATTCGCGGGACAAACTTTTTCGCGAGCTCGTCAGCCAGGTCGCGGAGCGGGGTCAGGCGATCAACATGGCCAGCGCGCTGGAGATCGACGCCGTCATCGATCCGGCGGAAACGCGCGGGTGGCTGAGCCGCGTCCTTGCATCGACGAAAATCCGCGAGCAGGGAAGCCGCCCCGTCGACAGCTGGTGACTTCCCGACGGCTCAGGGGTAGCGCACGTTGAATGCGTAGCGCTTGCCGTCGATGAGCACCCCCTTGCGTGCCTCGGCATCCTTGTAGCAGGTTGCCTTCTGGCCCGGCTTGCGCAGGCACACCCCATCGTTGGTCAGGTCGCCGTCGTTGTCGCTTTCCGCACCGTCGGCCACGATCAGGTCGTAGGCTTCGCTACCCAGGCGGATTGAGCCGAGCAGTTGGGTACGGCTCGACTTGGAGAAGCCCGCAATCGACCATTCAAACGGGTTGGACATGAACCAGAGTTTGAACACGCCTTCGAACGGCGTGCCTTCCATGACATCCGCCCAGGGAAATTCCAGCGCCGTCGCATAGGCCTTCTCGCCGGGCTTGAAGCTGCCCATGCTGGGGCGCGCGGGGGACTCGTCGAGGCGCCCGTTGCCCTTCATGTCCAGAAGCATCTGGATGGAACCATCCGCCAGCTCGTCCAGTGCGAAATAGTGGCGGCGGTTCTTCTTCGTGCCGAACTCGAAGTAGCCGTAGCTGCGGGAAACGCCCTTCAGAGGCGGTTCGCTGACGATCTCGGTCGGCCGCTTCCGGGTAAGCCGGTTCATTACATCTTCGGCCTTGCATCCGCGCCACGTGGGATGGACCGTCGTGCCGCCGTTGTAATAGATGTCGATGGGTCGGAAGTATCGGGCGCTGAGGACTACATCCACCAGCCCCGAATCACTTGCGGGGACGATCGTCTCGGTCGGGTAGTTGGGGTTCGGCGTCGGTGCGGCGCCCCGCGGCCGGTTTCCAGGTTCCGGCTTCGCCGCATCCCCGCCTGCTGTGGCGAGGCGGGTCCGCATGGCAGCAATCCGCTTTGCGTCGGCGTCGGCAAGGTAGCCTCGTTCAGCGAGGAAGGACAGCTTTGCCTGGCACGAGGCGTCGTGGGCACAGATCCAGGACTTGGCCAATCCAAGGCCTTCCTCACGTGCGCGGCCAACGAAATCGGCAAGCTGCTCCCCGGGCGCACTTGCATCCATGTGCCCCACCGCGCCTGGCGAGAAGCTGCGCGCTCCGGGCGGGAGGCCCATGAAGCGGGTGCCCCAGTCCTGGCTGTCGCTCCACCCGTGCGAACCGTCCAACAGGTGTGCGCCCTCGTGAAAGAACACTCGGGCTTCGGCGACGGCTTGCGGGCGCAACAGCATCGCACCCTGTGAGCCGGATACGGACAACCCCTGCCAGGTCTGCGCGCCGTCGCTGGTGACGGAAACACTCCGTACGACCGAAGCCATCTCCGGCGTCATCGCCGCGATCCACCGCGCCAGCTGATCTTTTTGTCCGGCCGTCGTGAGACCGCGCAGGGCGATCCCCCGATACGCATCCTGCGCAGGGCTCGCGGCATATGCTCCCGGATTGAAGCACTTGGCCTGCTGCTTGAATTGCCGATCCGCGGGAGACTCGGCCAGGACGGGCATGCGATTGAGTACTGCGCCGGCCACGTCGACATCGCTGCTGCCCAGGGCTGGAGCCATGGGAACGAAGCGCGGAAGTTCGTCGATACCTGCCGGTTCCAGCGCCTGCTCGCCGCGGCTGCCTACCCTTACTGCAGCTGAGGCACCATGCCAGCGCAAGGATACGTCCTGCGCGACTCCCTGCACGATGGCGTTCTGGACGCGGGCGGACAGCCGGAGGCAGGGGCGCGTGTCGCGAATGACGATCAGGTCGCTGCCCGTTATCTTCGCCTCGAATCGTTCGCTTCCGTCGCTCGAGGTCGCACGAAGTATCGTCTGCGGCTTGAGGAACGAAATCGCCCCCGTCCTCGCCGACATCCTGAACTCAAGAGAACCTTCGCCTGGCGATAGGAGGCCGCTGCCACCTTCGGCTGCTGCCGGCAGGGCGCACGCCAGCAAAATCCAGAGCAACGCGGCTGGTGCCATGGCGCCTGGCATCTGGCTGGGCGCGATGGAATGGCTGAAAGCTGCACTCTTCATGACAAGCTCCCTGGTCCGGTGCATGCGATGATGGCAGTATCGAAGCAGGTCGATCAGTGTGCTGTGACGGAGTTCACGGCCGTTTCGACTTTCGGGCCGGTAGCAACATCTCGTAACACTATTCGTGCGTTTGGAATCCCCGATGCGTACATTGCTGATCGAGTACCTCCGTCCCTGGAAGCTGGCGACCTTCGGAGTGGGGCTTGCCCTGATGCTGGTCGGCGTGGGTTACTACCAGGTTATCGACTGGGACTATACGATCAGCATCATCATGCCGACTCTGACCTACCTGGGGGCGCCTTTCTCGGTCGAAGCAATTCGGCGACGGCGCTGGAAGCAGCTTCCGCTTGCCCTGGGCTGGTATTACCTTGCCGTCGATGGCAGCTACTGGGCTTATTGGCAGCTGGTGAATCCCGATGCGCTGGTCATGCGTGAGGCAAACTTCGTCGTTTCCTCCTGCCTGTACTGGATGTGCGGCCTTATCTGGCTGCACAAGGGGCCCCTGCGTACGCTCTTCGAATCGCGCCGGTCGTAGGCGCGCAGTGTCGGCCATGCCGGTTCAGTGCGCGCGCGGCCGTCCACCGGAGCAAGGTGCGGGTGACCCTGGGCGACGGTTTGCCGGCAGCATCGCGCAACGATCGTGCAAAAAACAAGGCCCGCACCGTTACCGGCGCGGGCCTCTGTGATGAAACGCCGCTGGCCGGCTTAAACCTGGACTTCCTTGGCGACTTCGACGAAATCAGGAATCTGGTCGAAGTTCATGTAGCGTTATATTTAATGGCTTAACCACGGGCTTTTCAGCTGTATTTCTTAGGCACTGCCTAAGATTTTCTCGCGGGAACCGGTGAAGCGATGGGTACCTCCTTACTGCGAAGGTATCGATTGTGGCTCGAGTCTGTCGTATGCCCAAGAAGTGTTTTACTGTCCAATCCCTGCTTTTTGGCATCAGTGGCAGAGGCTGCTCTTATGTCGTGGAAGTGGGCATCCTCGACCTTCGCGGCCGTACATGCTTTAACCCACTGGTGATGAATAGTGCCATAGGCTAAGGGCTTGCCATCGCGCTTATGAAGCAGGGTCAGCCCCTTAACTGACTGATGAATCGACCTGGCCTCCTTGATGGCAGCATCAAGATCCGGTGTCATGCTAATCAGTACTCGATTTCTAGTTTTCTGCTGCTTGATGAATACTCCCTCATCGCTGATATCGGCATACCTGATCTTTATGACATCACCCATGCGCTGTCCAGTGATATAGGCCAAGTCCATCAGGCACTTTAGCGTTGGCGTAGCATGTTCTCGAATAGCCTTGAACTCCTCAGCTGTTATGTAACGGTCCCGCTTGGTCGTTTTGAATTGCTCAATATCGCGAACTGGGTTGAATTCGACGATTCCCCAACGAACAGCTCGCTGGAACATGCCCTTCAGGAATGACCGCAGCAAATTCGCCATGCTGGGGTGTGATCGGTGGTGATCGAGAAAGGCGGCTATGTGCTTTGGCTTGACCTGTGATGGACTGAACTGCGAAAAAGCCTTAAGAACCTTACGGGAGCAGGACTGATAGTTCTTGAAAGTGCTGGCAGCGACCGTTGCCTTCATGTCCCCAAGGGTGCGTTCAACTAAGTCGGCGAGTTCCTGATTGTTGCTCTTTCCAACTGTTAATCTTGCGTATTCGATCAGGGCGTCGTGTAGATCACGAGACAGCGGAGTCCACTTGTTACCACGAACGAGGTAATAACGTCCGTGGGACAAATGCATCCAGCGAGGTAGGACTCTACTCAAGGATCAATTCCGGCTCATGGGGTTGGGCGACATCATGACCACCTAACCTTTCAATAATAACTGAGCGCAGAACCCGAGGCCAACCATCAGTGCGAACAATGAAGGGAATGCGCTGGCGATCTAACCATCTACAAACCGCAGATGGTCTCCTTAGCCCAGTAAGTTCGGAGAGTTCTGGTTGGGTTAGAAACATAGCAACTGGCAAATGTGTTGGCAGGTCTCGTCGGTACAATTGATGTTAGAAAAAACGACTCCAGAAATTGCCTGTAAAAGCGCACAAATCGGACGCATTTCAAAATAGTCCAGCCTCTGAAAGGAACCGCGATTCAGTTCCTTCTTCCATCGCGCTGCTGATAATCAATCGGTTCCTTGCCCTAGTCATCCCCACATACATCAAGCGTCGTTCCTCCTCTTCAGATGAGTCGGTATGGGGAAGGTTGCCTTCTTCAACACCGACGATCCAAACGTTGTCGAACTCCAATCCCTTGGACGAATGGAGGGTCATCAGTTGGATCCCCGTCGAATTCCTCTGGTTATCGGCCGACGAGACATAGCGCAGGCGCTGGTTTAAGGTCCCCGACAGTTTTGACAGCGACGAGTCCATGCCTTGCAGCAATGCAACCTGCTGTGGGTTGCCGCAGAAGGGTGTCATCCAAGTCGAAACACCGTGGATGACCAACTCGACACGGCCCTTCTTCGACTGCTCTATCCAGGAAGTCATTCCTGCGAGCAATCCCAATACCTTCGGGCGATCGTCACCATCAGTACTTCGGGTGTCAAGGATCGTGGCGAGGTACGAGAGACAGTCGCCAGTTGTTTGAATTTCCCGGGAGTTGATTGAGCTGGCAGCGACACCTGAAAACGACAGAGCGTTGGCTACCCCAGTCCATCCACCATCAAGAACGCTGCGCAGTATTCCCAGATAGGTACTGCCCAGTTTGCGATCCCAGATTCGCTTGCCACCTGTTCGACGATAGGGGATGTTGGCGCCGCTCAAGGATATTTCCAGCGGATCAAGCATGCTGTTTGTCCGACCGAGAATTCCCCACTCGGCGTCCGGTCCGACCGCCCTGATCCGAGCTAGCAATAGTTCGGCTTCATCCCATCGGTCAGATGCTCTGATGACCTGAACCTCGCCTGGCGAAGTTCTGAAAGCTTCAATCCGCTTTGGCGCTCTGAGTTTGTTGTGGGCAATCAGCGTGGCCGCATGTTCAAGGATGTTTGGTGCGCAGCGGTAGTTCAAGGGCAACGTGGTTTCTGTGGAGACCAATGTACCGGAGACATCTGTAAGTCCCAAGTACCCCATGGCATGGCGGAATGCATACAGACTTTGGTCGTCGTCTCCTACCAGGCTGACTTCGATACCGGCGAGACCGTGAGCCTTGACCCATTCCATCTGAACTTCATCCATGTCCTGGGCTTCGTCGACCAAGAGCCACCGAATCGGCAGGGGCATCATTTCTTGGGCATGCATTTTCTGGACGACCGACAGAACGATATCCGAAAAATCCATCGCGTCTTCAGAGGAAAGCGTCTCCTGGTAGATGCCATAGATCATCTCCAACTCGGGGTCACTCGCTATCGGAGGAGATATCCTGGCCTTCGCGCTGTCGATGAATTTGAGGGTGTCATCGAACGATGCAGCAATTGGATGCTCAGCCAGGCATCGACGGAGCAGGGCCAACCGTTCTCCCTCGGAAAGCAGACGCCTGGGCTTGATTGATCGTGGCAGACGTTTGAGTTGAGACAGGGCAATCGAATGAAACGTTCCGACTGCCAGTCGACGTCCAACATCAGGCTTGCACGAGGGCAGGATGCGGCTCTTCAGTTCTGCAGCGGCATCTCGCGTAAACGTGACTGCACACAATCGCCCTCTGTC
>ERZ724514.670-NODE-670-length-15424-cov-9.167025_pt1 | contig 15424 bp, 11 predicted proteins | sample MGYA00376047_ERZ724514 | MGnify/ENA primary metagenome ERZ724514 (study PRJEB28724, sample SAMN07190883) | activated sludge metagenome | isolation source: activated sludge of sewage treatment plant in Hong Hong | place: Hong Kong | collected 2016-03-17 ...
GGAGGGAGGCTTTCTCCAGCCGGCGGATTGCTCAAATGGGGGCTGTTCCAAATGGGTCATTGTTACCCGCGAGAGATGGAAGGAAACAGGGCAGGATACCGTGCGCAGAACAGAATTTATTGGCAATATTGTGCACAATCAATGCATTCTGGAAGACATGATATGTATGCCTACCTCCAAATGGGATAGTATCGAAATCATAGATATGTGGTGGGAAGTGTATTTCAATCCCGGCATCCAGATCAATACAAAATCAAATGTTGAATTCAATTTTGCACAGGGTTTTGCCCAAAATGCAGTAAACAAGATTGTTGAGCTCAGACCCGTAACAAAGCCGGTTGTCAACCACATGGTTGAAATAAGTCCGGAAGATCTTACCAATAATTTTTTTGGCCCCAGCTACCTGTTTGTCCATAACCTGCCCGGCATACCTTCTGCACAAAACAGAGACGATAAAAAATTGGTCTTGTCACCCAATCCCAATTCAGTAACAGATATTACTTTAAATTTCAAATATGAAACTGTTTATTTTCAAGAATTTACATCTATAGTGCCGTCTCTGGTAGAAGGCAGTGATACCCTATACCACCGTCTCAACATCCTACAGGATGGCGGCGACCTGTGTTTGGAAGTTGTTGATCTGAGAATAGGAGATGGAACTAAATTTAGGTATAAAAGCGGTCAAATAGACTTTGCCGATAAGGCTGCATGTATATTTTTTAAGAAAGGATCATCCTTTGAAATCATGGATGGCAGTCGGCTTTATTACGGAAGTAAGAGCATGGGCATGCTCGGCTTATCAGATGCTCAGCTAAAACTGGGAAAAGCGGCCTCTCTTGTCTTTGATGGTACGCTAGTGATCAACAGCGAACACAACCAGGGCTCAGTGATTGAATTGGCAGGCAATGCCCGTCTTTTTTTTGGAGATCACGCCTCCGTAGTGGCAGCAGGGCGCAGCGATGAAAAAGTAAGGGTGAAAGCTTTTCCCTGCCAGGTTGATTGGGGTACGCTCACAGAAGAAGAGAAGACCCATTTTATTTTTGAAAATGACGATGATGAACCAACTACAAATTCATTCATTTACCCCAATCCGATAAGCAATGAACTTTTTTTTAATACTGAACTAACCGGCTTACGTTTTTCGATCACAGACCTGTCAGGAAAAATTGTTTTGCAGGGAAGTTGCGGTCTTCAGCATCTTGACACATCCAACCTCCACGAAGGCGTTTACATCGTACAAGTGGGAGACAAGGCTCAGAAACTGGTTAAATTGTAAGTGCCTATAATTTTAAATGGCGATAGGTCTCCTGCCTCAACCAGTGATCTGCCAGTGTTAGAGCAGCCATGGCTTCAACAATAGGTACGGCTCTTGGTACTACGCATGCGTCGTGTCTGCCCTTGCCCTCTACAGTCGTTTCTTCTCCCCGTGTATTGACCGTTGCCTGAGAGGCTACGATGGTGGCTACGGGTTTGAAAGCTACATTAAAATAGATGGGCATGCCGTTTGAGATCCCCCCTTGGATGCCACCGCTGTGATTGGTAAGTGTGCTTATTTTTCCTTGCTCACTTACAAAGGTGTCATTGTGTTGAGAGCCCCGCATGGTTATGGCATCAAAACCACTGCCGTATTCAAACCCCTTTACCGCCTGGATACTCAGCATGGCTTTGGCCAAATCTGCCTGCAATTTGTCAAATACGGGCTCACCCCAGCCGGCGGGTACACCTTTGATGATACAACTTACCCTGCCGCCGATGGTATCACCTTCTTTCCTTACTTCGCGAATCAACGTTTCCATTTGTGCGGCAACTTCCGGATCTGGGCATCGCACTGCATTGGCATCAATGGCGTTTGTATCGACGTTAACGAATGATAAGGGATCTATTTTGATAGTGCCTACCTGGCTTACAAAGGCTTTAACACTTACACCCAGGCGCTGCAGCAACATAGAAGCAAAACAGCCCGCTGCTACCCTGGCTGCCGTCTCTCTGGCCGAAGATCTGCCACCACCCCGGTAGTCTCTATGCCCGTATTTGGCATGGTAGGTAAAGTCTGCATGAGAAGGTCTGAAAGTATCAGCCAGATGGCTGTAATCTTTTGAACGGGCGTCTTCGTTGCGAATCATCAGATGGATGGGCATGCCTGTAGTGTGGTCTTCAAAAACACCTGATAGGATTTCCACCTCATCGGCTTCTTTTCTTTGGGTAACGATGGCACTTTGCCCCGGTCTGCGTCTCGCCATTTCGCGCGATATCAGGTCGTAATCAACCTTTAAACCCGCCGGGCAGCCATCAATTACTACACCTATGGCGGGTCCGTGAGACTCCCCATAAGTGGTAATTCTGAATAAATGGCCAAAAGAATTGCTCAAAGAAGTAATGATTTTATACCAAAGATAATAAAATCATCAAGTGCTTAGGTCCAGGATTTGCGCTTTCCTTTGGCTGCCGGTTTGGCATCAAATTTTTTACGCTCTGCGGGCCTGCTTTCGAATCGCTTCTTTTCTCCAGGCTTTTTACTGCCATAGCCGCTGCCACCTTGTCTGGAGTCTTCCCTTTTAAATTTCTTTTCGCCCCCTTCTCCCTGGCCCTGATCTGGCCTAACAACCAGACCTTTATAAGCTGTTTTTTTAAAAGCCTGCACAACGGTGTCCTGGTGACCAGCTTCCACATCAAAGAGAGTCATGTTTTTGCGAATGTCAATTCTGCCTATGCCCACAGTCTCATTGGGCAAATGTTCGTTGATCAGATTGATCAGGATGCCCGGCGTAATCTTGCTCTGGCTGCCGTGATTCATGAAAAACTTAACATAGCCTTTACCGCCTTCTTCCCTCGATTTTTTATTCTGCTTATCGGCTACATTGATATCAACTGCATCCTTGTAATAATCCAAAAATCGATTGAACTCCACCAATACAAATTTTTTAATGAGCTGGATGTGATCGATGTTGGCAATGCTGTCCATGATGGCCGGTAAAAAGGGCTTGATTTTTTCATCGTTGATTTCAACCTCTTTCACTTTTTCAATGAGGTTGAGCAGTTGAACCTGACAAATTTCCTTTCCTGTAGGTACCATGGCAAGGTCGATGCCTTTGCCAATCTTTTTCTCCAACTGACGAATCTTGTGCATCTCCTTGGTATGGATGATGCTCACCGATTCCCCGGTCTTACCTGCGCGCCCTGTCCTTCCGGATCGGTGGATGTAAACCTCAGGATCATCGGGCAGGTTGTAGTTGATAACGTGCGTAAGCTCGGTAACATCGAGTCCTCTCGCAGCCACGTCGGTTGCCACAAGCATTTGGAGCTGTCTCTTTCGGAAGCGGTTCATCACATAGTCGCGCTGTGCCTGTGAAAGATCACCGTGCAAAGCGTCGGCATTGTAACCATCGTGCCCCAATTTGTCGGCGATTTCCTGCGTTTCGGCCTTGGTCCTGCAAAAGATGATGGCATAGATGTCTGGGTTGACATCTGCAATCCGCTTAAGGGCATTGTAGCGATCTTTGGCACTTACCACGTAGTAGTAGTGGGTGATCATTTCATTGCTCTTATTGGCTCTGCCACCGGATACTTCCTGTGGGCTGTCCATGTATTTGCTGGCTATGTGACGGATTTCATCGGGCATAGTGGCTGAAAACAACAAAACCTGTTTGTCTTCAGGTGTTCCTGCCAGGATGGCATCCAGTTCATCTTTAAAGCCCATCGACAGCATCTCATCGGCTTCATCTAGCACCAGGGTCTGGATTTTGTCTACTTTGAGTTTTTTACGCTCAATCAGGTCCAGGGTCCTTCCCGGCGTACCTACCACAATTTGAGCCCCTTCTTTGAGGGCGCTGATTTGAGTAGTGATGTTGGCACCGCCATAAACCGCTACCGAACGAATGCCCGGCAGGTATTTGGTATAGGCTTTGATGTCATTGGCAATTTGAAGGCAGAGCTCGCGGGTAGGTGCCAAAATTAATACCCTTACCTCGTCTTCTCTTCCGGTAAGATTTTGTAGCAATGGCAAAGAGAAGGCCGCCGTTTTACCGGTACCTGTCTGAGCCAAAGCAATTAAATCCTTTCGAGAGTGAATCAATAACTGTAGGGTCTGCTGCTGGATAGGAGTCGGGGTTACAAAACCCAGATCTTTGAGTGCAGCAAGGATTTCAGGTTTTAAGCCTGAAGTTTCAAAACTATTCATGATATATGATATAAAAAAGCATTGGCAATCGGTTTACACCCATTGCCTGCCGTGCAAAATACTGACTTGTTGCGATTAAAAAATTTCGGATTAGATCCGAAATCAATCCTCGTCCTTGTCCCGCGTGTTGTAATCTCTGTTATAATCGCGATTGGAATCACGGTTATAATCTCTGTTACCATCGCGGTTGAAGTCTCTGTTGTAAGGTCTGCTGCTATCGCGGTTGCCATCAAATGGTCTTCTGTTACCATCGTTGGTCCTTGGTCTGCGATCTCCGCCGCCGCCGCTACCGCCACGATTGAAGCCGCCGCCTCCACCGCCTCCGCGGTTGAAGCCACCACCGCCGCCGCCACCGCGATTGAAGCCACCACCGCCGCCGCCGCCACGGTTAAAGCCTCCACCTCCGCCACCGCCGCGATTGAAGCCACCGCCGCCGCCGCCGGTCCTTGGTTTGTCAGAGCGCACGCCTTCGTTCACTACGATGTTCCTTCCGTGGAACTCGCGACCGTTCAGGGTTTTCATGGCAATGATTGATTCCTCGGTGTCAGCCATTTCTACAAATGCAAAACCTTTTGATCGGCCGGTTTCCCGATCCAGCATCAGCTTTACACTCGCTACATCGCCAACTTCTTCAAAAAGGGATCTGATGTCTTCTTCTTTCACATCAAAGTTCAGGTTTCCTACGTATAAATTCATTGTTAAAAAAATAGAAAAAAAATAAATAATTACAAAGGTAGTCTTAAAGATTTAAATATGGGAATTATTTTTTATAAATATTGAAAAACAATAATTTACATTAGCTAAAACCTGCATTTTGTGATAAAATATCCTGATTTCAGGGTCATTTACCAACTTTTTAGTCCTTTTTTGCCAGCTTTGTAAAGACACATCTATTGAGTGTCACCTTCCTTTGTTGCTGCTTTTTCTGATTTAAGCATTCTGACAATTAAAAATGTCAGGAGACCTTGTGCTTCACAATTACACCATTGACAATGGTAAACAAGACCCTGGTTTTGAGGATATCACCTTCCCTGCATTTGAGCAGGTTTTTGGAAAGGATCACTATATCTGCATATTTACCTACACTCAGCGAACCCTTTACCTGTTCTTCTTTTGCTGCATAGGCGTTGTCTAAGGTGTATGATTTGATGGCTTCTGCGCGCGTCATACGTTGTTCAGGAAAAAAAGGCACACGGCTATCTTCTCTTTTGCGGGTAACGGTTGCATAAAAATTGCGAATAGGGTCCACATCTTCTACAGGTGCATCGGTGCCATTGGCAATGTGCACTCCTTTTTTCAACAAGCTCCGCCACGCATAGGCACCTGTTCTGGCCCGTTCCATGCCCAACCGTTTTACAACAAAAGGGGCGTCGCTTGTACAATGCACCCCTTGCATGCTGGCAATGATACCTGATTTAGCAAAACGCGGTATGTCTTCTACAGCCAGGTGCTGGGCGTGTTCGATCCGCCACCTCAAATCCTTTTTCTCGGGGTGCATTTCTGCCATGCCTTCGTATATATCCAGTACCACTTTATTGGCCCTGTCTCCTATAGCGTGCACACACAGTTGCATGTCGTTGTCCATGGCCAGGCCTGCTATCTTGCGCACTTCGTATATGTCGGTGGTATTTTGTCCCGTAAAACCAGGCTTATCATTGTAAGGTTTGAGCAACCATGCTCCAAAGGCGCCCAAAGCACCATCTACTTCTGACTTAATGGCGTTACAGGTAAAAAATGGGGACACGTATTTGTATTTGGCGACCACGTCCTTCATGGTTTCGTAGTTTTGCCTCGCCATAGCCCACAAACGGATGTCGAGCTCTCCTTTGTCTGCCAGCTTGCGGTATCGGGCAAGTTCTTCAAAGGTGGAACCGGCGTCCTGAAAGGATGTGATGCCATTGTCTATACATTCTGCTTCTGCCAGTGCAATGGCGGTCTGCCATTCTCTTTCTTTTGCTTCGGTGCTGAGACCTTCTCTGTATTTTTCATAGGCTGTTCTGACCAGGTCCATCGCTCTTTCTTCAAAAACACCAATGGCTTCTCCTCTTTTATTCCTTACGATCCTGCCACCCTCCGGATCGGGAGTGTCCTTGCCAATGCCCGCCAATTCCATGGCCTTTTCGTTGGCAAACAAAGAGTGGCCACTGGCATGAAATAGAATTACTGCATGGTTAGGTGATATTTTACTGAGCGATGTATGGATGGGATAACCCTGTACACTTTTTACAGGCAGACTGTCCCATTTTTCCTGGTGCCAACCCCTGCCTTCAATCCAACTGTCTTCCGCTGCCGTCTTTACTCGCTCTTCTACCATGCCTACGATTTGTTCCCAACTCCTGGCAGTTAAGAAATTGAGATTAACCAGACTGAAGCCCAGTCCCGAAAAGTGTCCGTGCCCCTCAATAAAGCCGGGCATCACAAAATGTCCGCGCGCATCTATTACCTTGGTATCCGGATTTTTCATGCGCAACACTTCATTCGACTTGCCCACAAAAATGATCTTGCCTTTGGAAACTGCCAGCCCTGTGGCTTTGGGCATGGCCGGGTCTACGGTATAAATATCTGCATTGTGAATGATCAGGTCTACCGGTATGTCGTCCTTATGACACGATATCAGTCCTGAAATCAGCAATAAAATCAAAATCTTACGAACCATAAGGCACATTTCAAAAGCTAAAATAGAAAGCTAATTTTAATTAATCCACAATGAAGGAAGAAAAAGAAAAGATTATTTGGGTATTTCGTAGTACTTAACCGAATATCCTGCAAAGATGCCAAGCCCTCCCCGCACATTGCTAAAAAGTTTGCTGGGATCTACCTGCGAATTTTGAGTCTGGGCTGCTTTTACGTAATCCTGAAGACTTTGGTAATATTTGTACAAATCAGAACTTACAGTCATCATTCGGATCATCCAAACTTTGTTTTTCACATTTCCAGGACTGCCACCTACTCCGTCTTTGCCGTTAAACCTTGAGGTAATGAGTTTGGGACCATCAGCCAGATTTTCCAACTCAAATTCTGAGGCTGACAAGGAGGTGTTCAACTTACCTGTAGTATTGGTTCTGATCTCTTTGCTCACATCGCTCACCCATTGGCGTGTATCAATCTTAAAGTTATTTGGATTTTCTGCTGAATGAACAGATGTATCCACTTCTACTACAGACCAGATGTAAAAGTTGTTGTCAGCTGAATTGTCGGTAATGTTAAATGAAATTTCACTGGCATCTTCAAATTCCTTGGATTGCTCAACCTGGATGTTGGACAATTCTGCAAAGGCCGGAATGGTGCTCTCTGCAGTTACCGAACCATAAGTAGGCGAGTAAACTGAGATTTTGTAGTACTGATCCTGACCAGATGTGCATTTAAAACTTTTGTAAACACCATTACCCGTGTGAAAAAGCTGGCACTCCTGGGCACCCACACGGTTGGTTATCACAATTTTGGCGTCTTCAATGACGGGTTTTTCCAGTGATTCATCAAAAATCGATTCAGAATGGGTAAGGTTGACCACCCAAATGGAGTCATTGGTAAAAATGGAACTTAAGACTATTCTGGGTTGAAAGTTGTGGTCGCTGAAATATATTTCCTCTTCGCACGACCAGAAAACCGGAAGTAACAATAGAAGGTAAAAATATTTCGCCCGTAAAATCATACTGAGAATCTTGTAACAAATTTAATACAGGATTTGCTTTTTTGCACTATTATAAGATAGAAAATTGCCATCAAAAAAGCAAGCCAAATAATATTCTGTTAGCACAATAAATTTACACGCTTCGCCAACTTAAATTTTGTTAAATTCCGTGTTAACCAAGTGTTTATTGCAGGTCCATTTTATTTACTGACTGTCAGGTAAGCATTCATACATCCCAGCTGTAATAGTTGTGATCTTGATCGCAGACAAAGCCAGTTTTGGGGTAGAGCTGATTTCCCACATCATTCGACTTGGCAGTTTCCAGCATCAATCCTGCTGCACCGGTATCAATGGCAAGTTTTTTGGCGGCATCGATCAGGGCTATGGAGTGACCTTTGCCCCTGTGCTTTGGTTTTACATATAAGTCATTGAGCAACCAAAGTGGCTTCATCCTCGTAGATGAAAATAGGGGGTATAGTTGTGTAAAGCCGGTCAATTCTCCGTTTTCCTCAAATACAAAAATAACAGAGTCGCCTTTGTTAATGCGTTCATTTAAAAAGGAAGCTGCTGCTGTAACATCCGAATCCTTTTCGTAAAATACTCTGTAAGCATCAAAAAGTTCCGACAAAGCGGGCAAGTCATCAGATGTAACTTTTCGTACCATTTTGGTCAATTTTTTATGATAGCTCAAGGTAAGAAAGCTTTTACAAAACACCCTGGTGCCAGTGGCAATAAATCTAAAATTGCTATCGAATGCCTTCTTTTTCTAACCAATTGTGGTAAATGGCTGCGTTACGCTGGTGTTGTTCTGCTGTGACCGCAAAGGCATGTTCACTATTATAGCCGGGTTTGGCACAAAAAAACAGATAGTCGTGTTTCTCGGCATTTAGCACCGCATCAAGTGCATTGGTAGACGGCATGTATATCGGCCCCGGGGGCAGACCCTCATTCATATAGGTGTTGTAGGGAGAGTCAAAAAATACGTGTTCAAATAAAATGCGACGCAACGTAAAATCCCCTACTGCAAATACCACGGTTGGGTCGGCTCTCAACTTTTCTCCGGTTTTTAGTCGGTTGAGGTATACACCTGCAACGGTTGGCCTTTCCTTGGCATTGTTGGATTCTTTTTCTACGATGGAAGCCAGGGTGTACACTTCTTGCGGGCTAAGCGAGATAGCAGCGGCTTTGGCTTTTCTTTCATCATTCCAGAATTTATCAGCCTCCTGCTGCATTCGTTTTACCAACTTTTCAGGACTAATGTTCCAGAACACTTCATACGTATTGGGAATAAAACGGGTCATAGCCGTTTCAGGTGTCAAACCATCTTTGCGCAGCAGGCTATCTGCCAGAAAAGCATTTAGCAAAGCAACACTGTCCGCCTCCAGATCATGTGCCAACATGCCGGCCAATTGTTTGACATCCCTGGCATTGTTGAAAGTAAGTTGGATGGCATCCTGATTGCCCGAACGGAGCTTGCTCAGCAAACTGCGGTTGGTCATACCTTTTTTCAATAAAAATCTGCCCGAAGGCACCTCATCTTTTTTATAGCCCATGATGCCCGCCATCATTTCAAAACTTGTCGTTTGCGACAGCACTCCATCTCTTTTGAGCTGGTCAAACAATGTTTGAAAGGAAGTTCCTCTGGCAATTTTCAATTCGTATTTTTCCACTTTTACATTGGGTAAATACAATAGCCAGATGAGTCCACCCAACAAAGCAGCACCCAGGGGTAGTAAAATCATGAGCGATCGGCGGCTCATTAAAGACTTAAAATTCATGAAAATAATTGCTTACAAATGCGAGAGTGCAAAGATATAAAATCACAATTAATTGGCAAGGGTGAACCCGCAGCCCAAATCTATGTTTTGTCTTAAACAAGAAAAAAATGAAGCCTGTTTTGAGTCATACAGAATTAAATCTTGCCTTATCTGGCCTTAAAGCCTGGAAATTGGAAAACAACCACCTGGTCAAACACTTTGTTTTTGCTGATTTTTCCGAAGCTTTTGGGTTCATGAGTCGCGTAGCCCTGCTATCTGAGCAACTCAATCACCACGCTCACTGGCTGGCGGTGTACAACAAGGTAAGCCTAAGCCTGCAAACCCATGAGGCAGGGGGTATCACTGAAAAAGATTTGGAATTTGCCAGTCGCGTCGATGGCTTTGCGGATTAATACTGTTCATTTTCATTGGGAAAATCACCCGATTTTACATCGGCCACGTATTGTCCCACTGCATTCTTGATGGTATCGTACAAATTGAGGTACCTGCGCAAAAACCGTGGGTGAAAATCTTTTGTGATACCCAGTAAGTCGTGACTCACCAAAACCTGACCATCACAAGCTCCGCCTGCACCGATGCCAATGACAGGAATGTGCAGCGACTTACTCACCCGATCGGCGAGGGTGGCCGGAATTTTTTCAAGTACCAGTGCAAAGCAACCGGCTTCCTGTAAGACCTGAGCATCGGCGATCAGTTTATCAGCCTCTTCTTCCTCTCTGGCCCGAACAGAATAAGTGCCGTATTTATAGATGCTCTGAGGCATGAGTCCAAGGTGTCCCATGACCGGTATGCCTGAATTGATGATTTTTTCAACTGCTTCCTTTACTTCTGCCCCACCCTCCAGTTTGACGGCATGCCCTCCACTTTCTTTCATGATGCGGATCGAAGATTCAAGTGCCTTGGTAGGATTGCTTTGGTAATAGCCAAAGGGTATGTCTACCACCACAAAGGCCCTGTTTACCCCTCGCACCACCGATTGGGCGTGGTAAATCATTTGATCCAGGGTTATGGGCAAAGTAGTTTCGTGTCCCGCCATCACATTGGATGCCGAATCGCCCACCAGGATGATATCAATGCCGGCATCGTCATAGATCCGCGCCATGCTAAAGTCATAAGCGGTAATCATGGAAATTTTTTCTCCCTCCAGCTTCATCTGTTGCAAGATGTGGGTGGTTATCCTTTTGATGTCCTTGATGGCTGCCGACATAATCAAATTTTGGGTAAAGATATGGAATTTTGGTTATCGGGGTACCTGGGTATCGGGGTACCTGGGTATCCGGGTACCTGGGTATCCGGGTATCAGATGTGTAACGACTCAATATTTTGCGTCGTGACCTTGGTTGTACAAAGGCCAATATAGACGGTGTTCGGATCGGAGGGATCGGAGGGATCGGAGGGATCCGGCACCTGTCCCTATGCCGGCAAAGCCGGTGAAGGAACTGAGGTATCAGGGAACGGAACATCCGTAAATTTTTCGTTTGGATAGGATTTACCTTGATATACCGATTTACCAATGTACCAGATTACCAATGGTTGGATTTGACGTTTGACTAGGACAGTACCTTGATTTACTTATTTTGGATTCTTGCCCCTATGCCAGTTTGCTGGTGTAGGGGTACCGAAATACCAATTTACCAAATTACCAATTGTTGGCTTTGTCGTTTGACCAAGATGGTACTATGATTTACCTATTTTGGATTCTTGCCCCTATGCCAGTTTGCTGGTGTAGGGGTACCGATTTACCAATGTACCAGAATACCAATGGTTGGATTTGTCGTTTGACTAGGACAGTACCATGATTTACCTATTTTGGATTCTTGCCCCTATGCCAATTTGCTGGTGTAGGGGTATCGATATACCAATTTACCAAATTACCAATTGTTGGCTTTGTCGTTGGGATGGGATGTCGTCTTGTTTTAATATATCGTCTTATAGATGGGTCGTTTGAACAAGGGATACCTCATTTTGAAACCCATGTAGCGACGCAATATTTTGCGTCGTGACCTTTAAACCACCAGGATTTACGGAATTGTATAAGATGATCACCCATTGTGACAGAAGGTTTTGTGTCAAAACCACCTTTCCACCAGGATTGGGTTTTTCAATTTATGATTTACCAATAAATGGGATGGGTTGGAGAAAACAGCAATCCCTCAATTTTGAAACCCATGTAGCGACGCAAAATTTTGCGTCGTGCAATACAAAAGATTTATAGAAATAATAAGGGGGGCAAAGCCCCCCTATTCATCAAAAATTGTATTTCAAATTTAAGCCGCCAAAAAAATTGATTTCATAAGGAGCGGGTAAATAGGCATCGGGAAGTTGATTTAAGAATACCATGGCATAATTCTGGTGTCCGGTCATGTTGGAGGCACCAAAATAAAGATGGAGATTCAAATGCCTGCCAAAATCATGCTGGTAACCCAATTTGGCATTGAGGAGTTGATAGCTGTCTGCCTCATTGACGTTGTCGGATGTATAATACATCTTGTCTCTGTGGGTATAGGTGGCATTAAAATAAATACCTGCATAGGTCATCACATCTACACCAATGTTGAAGGTAAGAGGTGGTACACCGGCTACTACTTTGTCCGTAAAATCTACTTCCACCACAGATTTTTTATCACCACTTAGCTGCTGGTATTTAAAATTGCCATACCTGAAGTGAGAATAGGCCGCATTGATAAAGGGAGTAATGGATTTGATACCACTTTCTGATTCATAGACCACAGCTTTCACCATGGCTTCCAATCCCATGTTTTTTTGTTCCCCTGCATTGGCTACATAAACATAAGAGGTGGCTGTGTTGGTAGCATTGGGTACTGCAATCGTTGTCATTTTATCCTTGTATTGTGTATAAAATCCGGCCAGTTGATAACTGATTTTACCATTTGATAAAGATCCTTTGGAGCCAACTTCATATTGCGTTGCCTTTTCAGGTTTAAGGTCGGTCAATACCTGTCCTGTGAGGGGTACAAAGAAATAGGAACTCACAGGAGCCTTATATCCCTGACTAATTGAAGCATACACAGAAATATTTTTTGACAACAACTTATTGACGGCTATTTGTGGTGAAACCATGCCATTGAAGTCATTGCTGAAAACCCTTGGTTTATGTGTACCTTTAGGGTTGTTGGGTGTGTTGTTGTTGGCATCATAAAATCTGTCGTTAAGCGTTATGTCCAATTTTGTCCAACCTATACCGGCAGTAATCGACAGATCACCAGGCAGGCTCAACATCCATTGGGTAAACAATGCCATGGTTTTTGAGGTAGTGTATTGGTTTGAACGCAAGGTACCGATAATATTGTAACCGGTCGGATTGAAGCTATCAATCACCATAGGATAACCCAGGGTTTGTGCGTTTTGTGCCTGCCACTCTATTCCGGTTTTTCCACTGAGTTGAACATTGCTGTTTAAGGATAAATTGGCATCCACACTGGAACGCAAGCCATAATTGATGGAAGATTTGTCTGTCCAGCCACCGGCAGAACTTACGTTGCTAATCAACCCCGTGCCAAATACCGATGTGCTGTTGGATAAAGTGTTGTTAAATCTATAAGTATGTCCCAAACCACCCCTGAAAGTACGCACATTGGAGTGGGCGTCGTTTTTAATATAGTTGGGATTGCCGGAATAATCTTTGACAGCCCATTGCTCTTTGGTGATCTCACCATTGCGGTTGTCGTAGCTATTGCTATAACCAAAATACACATTCAGGTCCTGTTTGGCGTTGAGCGAAAAAGCCCCAATTAGATTAGCAAAATCCTTTTCTGATGCGGTATGGGGCATAAAGCCATCGTATTTTTGTTTGCCATAATTGGCCAAAAGGGAGGCATTTTCCCGACTGGTTTGAAAACTGGTAGTATACCGTCTAAGTCCATAACTGCCTGCCAACACTTCTTGTCCCACCGATGTTTTTCCAGGCTGCGGTTTTACTGTTTGCAAATTGACCACACCGGCTATCGCCTGACCATATAGCGTGCCTGAAGGTCCTTTGATGATGTCTACCTGGCCCACTGAACCAAAGTCGATGTCGTCCATCAAGGTAATGCCCTCAGCATCGGTAACGGGTATGCCGTTTAGGTAAACCTTATATCCCTGTCCGTCAAAATTGCTATTGATGCCGTTGGTGCCTCTGGCTCCGTTTCCATAACCACGGATATTAAATTGCTGGCCGGCAGAAAAGGTTCTTCGCTCCATCAATACTCCGGGTATATTGGCATTAATGGCATCATCCAGCAACAGACCCGTTCCCCGTTTCAACTCAGTGGTACCGAGCCGTGGGTTCGATAAAGGTTGCAACAACATTGATGTGGTGCCATTTCCTCTAGCCCTTACCTCTACCATATCCAGGGTATTGGATTTTGACCGAAGGGATAATTTCAATTCACTGCCACACGCTACATTAGCCGAGTAGGTTTCATAACCAATGTAACTTATGGCTATCATCACGGAGTCTTGTTGGCAATTTACAGAGAAAAAGCCGGTGTCATCGGAGGTCACTATTTTAGTACCGTCAACTGAAATGGTTGCTCCAATGAGCGGCAATTGATTGTCATGATCGAGGATCCTGCCGACGATTGTCTGGGCAGAAAGCGAAACATGATATATTAAAACTAATATGAATAAAATGGTATATTTTTTCATTTGAATTTGATTAAAATAAAGAAAATCAGGCTGTTCTACGCAAGAGAACGCCAATATTAATGGAGGAGACCTGTATTGGTCACTCCGCTATCAAATATGAAAAAACACAGTCCGGGGCGGAGGGCTGTCTAGTGTGAGAAAAGAGTCATTGGTACCGTAAACATAATACCAATTGTGATTCTGTTTTTGAAATTTTGGGAGGGTTATGATTACGCACTCGCTCGGAAACCATAAAGTTAAAAACTTAAACAGTTTTCCTGCGGCTGACTTACCCTCATTGTCCTGATCCGATTTTTTTTTGACGAGTTCATCCAGATGAGCAAATAAAATCTGCTCCTGAATATCATTGATACACCAATAGACAGTGCCAGTACCACAAGGTTCTGATCTTACCACGTCAAAGAGTCTGCCCTTGTATTTAAATTCATGACTTTTGATCCAGACCAGGTCCTTTTCATCTTCCGGGCCAAATTCAAAGACAAACAAATCCTCATTCCTGACCCCTCTTTTGATTTGCCTCTTGATTTCTTTCCGAATCCTGGTTTGTTCAAGTTTAAACAAAGTAATTACCCCCCCAAAATCGAGGAATAAGACTGCCAGAAATAATATGACCACTACTTTGTTCAATTGATCAAATGTAACCAATAATTAACAACCTAAAAAAATATTTAGACGGAAGTCGGCTTCTTGAAAAAACCCACAAGAAGAAATCTGTCCCTACGTCTGCAAAACCGGGAACCGGGTATCCGGCACTTGTCCCTATGCTGGCAAAGCCAGTGTAAGGACCTGTCCCTATGCTGGCAAAGCCAGTGTAAGGACCTGTCCCTATGCTGGCAAAGCCGGTGTAGGGACCTGTCCCTATGCTGGCAAAGCCAGTGTAGGGAACGGAGCATCCGTAGATTTTTCGTTGGGATGGGATGGTGCCTTAATTTACCAATGTACCAGATTACCAATGGTTGGATTTGTCTTTTGACCAGGACGGTACCGTGATTTACCTATTTTGGATTCTTGCCCCTATGCCAGTTTGCTGGTGTAGGGGTACCGATATAACAATTTACCAAATTACCAATGGTTGATTATATCGTTGGGATGGGATGTCGTCTTGTTTTAATATATCGTCTTTTAGATGGGGCTTTTGACCAAGGGATACCTCATTTTGAAATACCCGCAGCGACGCAAAATATTGCG
>ERZ724514.673-NODE-673-length-15404-cov-10.924555_pt1 | contig 15404 bp, 10 predicted proteins | sample MGYA00376047_ERZ724514 | MGnify/ENA primary metagenome ERZ724514 (study PRJEB28724, sample SAMN07190883) | activated sludge metagenome | isolation source: activated sludge of sewage treatment plant in Hong Hong | place: Hong Kong | collected 2016-03-17 ...
GCTGGGCCTGCGGCCTTCGCGGGGGGACAAGATAAGGGCGATTGGAGACAGGCATCGGTGTGGCTCTAAATTTTGCGGCGCAACCATGTATCTTTGCCGCATGCATTCCACGGATACATCATTGCAGCGATCTCTGAGCTTTATGGTTTTGGCATCATTGATGTTTGCGCTGACAGGGGCCATTGCGCGACTGCTCAAGGATGACTATGCTTCGGTGCATTTGGTCTTGTTTCGCAATGTGATTGGGGTGGTGTTTGTGTTGTACTGGCTGTACTCTAAGCCACCACAACAGCAGGGCGGGAGGCCGTGGCTGCTTTTATTCAGGGGCTTTATTGGGACCATGGCGCTGTACTTTTTTTTCTATGGGGTCACTACCATTGGGTTGCCGGAGTCGATTACTTATCAACAGTCTTATCCCATTTTTTTGGCATTGATTTCTTCGTTTTGGTTGGGGCAACGATTGAACTCAGCGGCGTGGACGGCCATCACGGTGGGTTTTGTAGGGCTGTGCCTGATCTTTGTACCCAAAATGTCGAGCCATGCTTTGGAGGTAAAGAGCCACCTTATTGGCATTGCCAACCTGCTCATGACGGGCATGGCTTATCTGAGCATACGCGGGCTCACCAAATATTATGATAACCGCACCATCGTGCTTTCTTTTATGTTGTGCGGCATTGCATTTCCCATTCTTTCGATGTTGCTCAGCACGGTTTACAAGGGCCAGACCCTTGACTTTATCATAGCTCCACCAGTGGTGCCCCAATGGGCCGATTTGCCCCTGATTCTGTGTCTGGGCATAGCCGCCTTACTGGGACAGGTTTTTCTCACAAACGCATTTTCTCATCGCAATACAGGATTGATTGGGGCGGTGGGTTATTCCAACATTGTGTTTTCGATCTTTTTTGGGGTCATGATTGGTGATGCCATGCCGGATACCACCAGCCTGATTGGCATTGTACTCATCATAATGAGCGGTGTGGTGATATCTATGCAGAAGTAGTTATAAAAATTTCCAAATATCATCTATGAGTAAATGATCCAGAGATCTAATGTTTTGTCTTAAAATTTCATCGCTCTTCATACTTGATCTCAAATCACAGTAATATACACCATCTAAAGGGTTTAACTTTAATGTATATCCTTTAAAGTGACCAGGTAAAAAGGTTGTGCTAACACCATATTCATTTTCCTTTTTAGCTTTTTTCCGTTGTACATCGTTCAGGATAATGGCTATATGCGGCACTTGAGTATTGCTCAATTTATTGTATAAAAATTTATCTATAAAGATCTTGTCAAGCCTGTCTTTACTCGAAGTTTTAATTGTGCCAAATATTTTATATTCCTCTTCTTCCGAGACAATAAGATCATGTTGATAATTCATTGTGAATAGCTGAACGCTGTTTTCAATAACAGGTACCTTTATAACACCTGATTTACATTTTATTCCCAATTCTTCAAATATGATACGTATTAGGTTTTCAAAGAGATCTCCGTTTATTTTACGTGCAGTATTTGATTTACCTGGTTGTAGGGAATCGAGGGCAGCTCCAATGGACTGTTGAATGGTATAAACAGTGTTGTTAATTATCTGCCTGTCAATTTCATCCAGATGAATGTTTGTTTTTTCAAACTTTATGTTTTTTAATAGATAAATAAATCTATTCTTCTTTTCCTCAAAATTGTCTTTCGTGAAAAACAACTCTGTGTTGATGGGCCTGGTAATTTGATAATTGCCATAGCTGTCGTACTGAAAAAAGCAATAATTATTTTCGTTCTGCGAAATGATAATTGCTTGCTTGTTTTTTTCAATATACCCCAGAAAATTTGAAGCAAAGTCAATGTATTGTGATATACTTTTAAAATTTGCTTTCGCTAAAATGAAATCATGAATATCGATTAGATTCATCGTATTGAATTGCGTCTCTTTTGATTTTCAAAGTCAAATTTGACCCATTTATCGATAGGCCAATCCTGGACATTTTCCAGCCTGTCAACAGTCCATTTTAAATATTCTGCACTTAAGTCGCAGGCAAGCCATTTTCTTTTCAGTTGTTCTGCACAAACAGGGGTTGTTCCACTTCCACAAAAAGGGTCTAATACCACATCCCCTTTATCGGAAGAGGCTAATATAATCTTCCTGACCAATTCTTCTGGCTTTTGAGTTGGATGTGGGGTCTTTTCATTCATACCATTGCAAGTAGTTGGAATTTCTATGGTGTCCAAAGGAATATCCATGACATCCTTGGGTTTTGCCCCTAGTGGATTGGGTTCCCATAAATCTACTTTTTTACCATTTTTACCAAAATTGCTGCTTTGAGCTTGTGGATGACTTGGATATTTTAATGTGTGCTCTCCATAAGGTATTCTGATATGATCTATATTAAAAACATGTTTTTTTGATTTCCTGAAATGTAGTATACTCTCATGGCTCCGACCCCAATCTTTACCCAAATTGGCCTTATTTTTATAGTGCCATACAATCCATCTGCATGAGTGAAAATATCTGCTCGCTGGATGTTTAATATCAGCTAAAATTTCTGAAAACCCACAGATATATAAAGATCCAGTTTCCTTTAGAATCCTGGAAGCCTGTTCTATCCATTGAAGTGAAAACTCGATGTATTTTTCCTGATTTTCAAAATTATCCCAATCTGCTTTCTTGATATTGTAGGGCGGGTCAGCAAATATCAGATCAATACTGGCAGATTCTAGTTTTTTCATCCATTCAATGCTGTTACCATTGAAAAGTTTTCCATTGGGATGTTGATAAAAAGTTTGTGGGGCACTTACATTTTCTTTAAGCACACATATTGTGCCAATGGATTTTTCATCCTTAAAAAGACCTTTATTACTTTTATCCGTTTGTAACTGACCAATCATTGAAACGAATTTGGAATTAAAACGCTATTTGTGTAAAATTAATTTATTTTATCATATATATGACTAACCTTTCTCTGAATATCCGATAGCTTGTCTTCCAGCATGGCGTTGAAGGTGTGTTTGGTATCGGAGAAACTGAGGTGGGCGTAGTATTGCCATACCTCTGCGATCTCACTGTAATGCATGGTATAGGGGTTGTACGCCTCATTGTCGGAAATGAGCAGCAAACTTTTTTCTTTGGGCTGGTTCTTCACCCGCTTGTAAACCACGCCTTCTGATTTGCTCACCACTACATAGGTTCTGCCATCTCTGATATCGGCCAACTTTTCAACGTAGGAACTGATGATGATGGAACCCGGCTCAACGGGTAGCATGGAGTCGCCCCGGATTTCAAAGCCCCGGTACGTACCCTGGGGTAACTTGGGAAAGTAGATTTTGGGCAGGTCCTTGATGTATTCCGGATCAGACATAGAATCGAGGTAGCCGGCCTCTGCCTTGGTGTCTACCAACTCGATATTGCTATTTTGCCATGGGTCAACACTGATAGCGAGCACTTTTAGGTTGTCACCCCCCTTGTGTTCAGGGTTCTGATGCTCCAGATTGTAAGCTATGAGGTCGTCGAGGCTGACGTTAAAATATTTCGCCATTTTGAGCATAAGCTCGATGTTGGGTTCCACAAAGCCCCTTTCATAGGCAGAAAGGGTTGTACGGGGAATGCCCAGGCTCTCTGCCAGCTCGGCTTGTGAAATGCTGTGTTTGCCTCTTAGAAACTTCAAATTCGTCTCTATCATGTCTGAAATTTTGTCAAAGATACGGAAATGGCAAACATGTTGTAGTGTTTTTGGCAACTTATTTGTCTTGTGGGGGCTAGGGGTTAGGGGCTGGAGATGGGCGACGGGCGACATGCGACGGGCGACGGGCGAGCTGGGCCTGCGGCCTTCGCGGGGGGATGGATGGGCGACTTGCGACATGCGACGAGCGACATGCGACATGCGATTGGGGGCTGGGCCTGCGGCCTTCGCGAGGGGATGATGGATGGGCGACGAGCGACGGGCGACATGCGATGGGGGGCTGGGCCTGCGGCCTTCGCGGGGGGGTGGATGGGCGACATGCGACGGGCGACATGCGATGGGGGGCTGGGCCTGCGGCCTTCGCGGGGTGATGAGGGACGGGCGACATGCGACTTACGATGTGTGACTAGAAAGGTATTTTATGAGACAACATAGTCCCTAGCCCCTAGCACCTATCCCCTATTAATCCACTTTGCTGTTAAGGACTTTTTTACTTTGGTGATGCCTTCAGGTTTGCCCTGGTAGAGGAGGTGGCCGCCTTCCATGCCGCCGGTGGGGCCGAGGTCGATGAGCCAGTCGGCGGAGCGGATGACATCGAGGTTGTGTTCTACGATTAGGACGGTGTGGCCGTTTTCAACGAGGGCGTTTAGGGCGTCTAATAATCTTTTTACATCGTGGAAGTGGAGGCCGGTGGTGGGCTCGTCGAAGATGAAAAAGATGTTTTTACCGGTGAAGTCTTTGCTGAGGAAGGAAGCCAGCTTTACGCGTTGTGCTTCGCCACCACTGAGGGTGCTGGATGCTTGACCTAGTTTTACGTAGCCCAGGCCTACGTCCAGCAGGGGTTGAAGTTTTGAGGTGATGTCTTTTTTCTTTACGAAAAATTCCATCGCTTCTTCTACGGTGAGGTTGAGGACTTCGTTGATGTTGAGTTCATTGTAGCGCACTTCCAGGACTTCGGACTTGAAGCGCTGGCCTTTGCACTCTTCGCAGACCAGGGTGATGTCGGCCAGGAATTGCATTTCTACGGTGATGTTGCCATCGCCCTTGCAGGTTTCGCATCTTCCGCCTTCTACGTTGAAGGAAAAGTGTTTGGGATCAAAGCCACGTACCTTGGACAGGGGTTGGTCGCTGTACAATTTTCGGATGCTGTCGTAGGCTTTGACATAGGTGACCGGGTTGGATCTTGAAGACTTGCCGATGGGAGCCTGGTTGATCATTTCGATGCCGTTGACCATCTTGAGGTCGCCCACGAGTTGATCGTGTTTGCCCGGTGAGGCGGGAATGGCTTCGCCCTTGGCTTTTAGTAATGCAGGATACAATATGTGCTTCACCAATGTGGTCTTGCCCGAACCCGACACACCACTCACCACGGTCATGGCGTGCAGGGGTATGTCAACATCAAAGTTTTTGAGGTTGTGCTGCCTGCAGCCCACAAGGCTGATTTTATTGGCTGCTGAGCGCCTGATGGCGGGCACAGGAATCGATTGTTTGCCAGTGAGGTACTGCGCTGTGAGGGTCTTACTTTTCAAAAATTCTTTGTAGGGTCCCGCATAGACCAATTCACCGCCATGGCTGCCTGCCAGGGGGCCGATTTCGATGATGTAATCGGCATTGCGGATGACTTCTTCTTCGTGTTCCACCACAACAACTGTGTTGCCCAGATCGCGTAAACGTTTGAGTACGGCCACCAGGTTTTCGGTGTCTTTGGGGTGGAGGCCTACACTGGGTTCATCGAGGATGTACAGCGATTGAGTGAGGTTGCTGCCGAGGGTGCGTGTGAGGTTGATGCGCTGCGTCTCACCACCAGATAAGGTGGATGAAACCCTATTGAGGGTGAGGTAGCCGAGCCCCACATCCATCATGGTCTGCAACCTGCCATTGATCTCGGTAAGGATGCGTTCTGCCAGCTTAGCATCGTGAGCCGAAAGTTTCATTTTTTGGAAAAACTGGAGCAGCTCATCGATGGGCATGTTGATGAGCTCACCAATGTGTCTGTCGGCCACTTTGATATACGTGGTTTCTATTCTGAGTCGGCCACCCTTACACTCCGAGCAGGTGGTGTTGCCACGGTAGCGCGCCAGGATGACGCGGTTTTGGATTTTATAGGTCTTGCTCTCGAGGTCACTGAAAAAGTCGTTGATGCCTTCAAAATGGGCGTTGCCTTCCCACACCAGTTTTTGTTGAGCCTGGGTGAGTTGGCGATAGGGTTTGTGGACCGGAAAATCAAACTTATGGGCATTGCGTACCAGCTGGTTGAGCCACTCCTTACCTTTTTCGCCCCGCCAGCAGGCGATGGCTTCTTCGTAAAGGCTGAGCGAATCATCGGGTATCACCTTTTCAGGATCGATGCCCAGCATGCGGCCATAACCCTCGCAACGCGGACAAGCACCATAGGGATTGTTGTAATTGAACAGCTGGTGTGAAGGCTCGAGGAATTCCATGCCATCGAGTTCAAAGCGGTTGTTGAAATACACTTCCTTTTTCTGTCCGGCCTGAACATAACACTCACCTTCACTTTCAGAAAAGGCTGTAAGCACAGAATCGGCGATGCGTTTTCTGTTTTCTTCATCATCGGTCACTGCAAAACGATCAATGAGAATGCGGATGTCCATCTTGTGGTTGAGCGTAGTCTGCTTGCCCTTAAATGATTTGTGGGTCATTACGTCTTCGATGGCCATAAGTTCCTGCTGGAAGATGACCCTGGAATATCCCTTTTGCAACAAGAGGGTAAGTTCTTGTTCTATCGTGCGTTCGTGCCTGGATTGCAGGGGAATGAGCAGTTGTACCTTTGTGCCTTCTGCCTGAGAAAAAATATAATCCACTACATCGCTGACGCTGTGTTTTTTGACCAGTTGGCCGGAGACCGGTGAGTAGGTTTTACCAATCCGGGCGTAGAGCAATCGCAGGTAGTCGTAGATTTCGGTGAGTGTGCCTACGGTGGATCTCGCATTGGAGGTACTTACCTTTTGTTCGATGGCGATGGCAGGACAGATGCCTTTGATGAAGTCGACCTCCGGCTTTTTCATCCTGTCGAGAAACTGGCGGGCATAAGAAGAAAGGCTTTCAACATAGCGCCGCTGCCCTTCGGCATAAAGGGTGTCCATGATGAGCGACGACTTGCCGGAGCCCGACAGGCCCACCACCACGACGAGTTTGTATTTGGGAATAAACACTTCGAGGTCGCGCAGGTTGTTGAGCCTGGCGCCTTTGATGTGGATGAAATTTTTGGTCAGTTCTTCTCCTGTCAAGGGTAGGATTTTTTAAAATGGGGGATGAATCAACGCATTGGGGGTCTGCGGCGTTTGCCTCCGCCCATGCGCATCATTTGCATGCCCTGTTTCCCCATAGAGCGGGCTACGTTGATGTTGCCCCTGCTGTTGATGGCTTTTTCTACCTGGTCGATCTGTTCTTTGATCAATTTTTCGCTGATGTGCAATTTTTTCACCTGCATGAAGTAGTTCTGTGCTCCGGGCCAGTTGTTTTTCATCATCTGGATGTTGCACATCTGAAGCAGAACCATGGCCTTTTCATTGTCGGAAGGCAGCTTGAGTGACAGTGCTTTTTGGAAATATTCTTCTGCCGACTTGGTGTCCTTCCGTTGTGCCTCGATCGACCCTTTGAGAATGTAGTAGATGGATCGGTTGGTTACATAAAGCAGGTTGGGAAAAAAGGTGAGTCCCAGCATCTTTTCTGCTCCTGCAAAATCCATTAGCTGTATCTTCTCAGCTGCCGACTGGATGGTACCCAGGAGGAGATAAGAAGCCAGAAAAATTAAGCCGATAAGGATGAGAATCCAGGTATAGCCGAAGCCATACACAAAGGAAAGACCGATGCCCCCCAAAAGGAAAATAGCTATGAGGGCAAATTTTACGTATATGTTGATTTTAAACATCATAATCCCGGTGGTTTGATAAGGGTGCAAATATAGTCAAAACACCGGCCCCTTTGGAGGGTTCACATGGATTTGTTTTTTTGGGAAATGAAAGGGAAAAATGGGAGGGATGTTAGCCGTAAAAACGAGTAATTAATGTCAGAAACAATTATTTTGGAAAAAAGTTCCCAAAAAACGTGTTTTTTTTGAGGTGTTTGTCCTAATGACAGTGGCAGTGGTTGGAGGGATCCGGTTGTTTTGTGGTATAGATTTGTCACCATTTTTGAGCGATGCTTCGCAACCGTCAAAAATGTCGCCAAATCGGATTTAACTTCTTTCCCCACCCCAGCTCCGGCTCCGCCCTCGCTGGGGTTGCAACATAGGACGCCTCCGGCGTCATTGGTTTTGCGGGATGGGGCCCTGCATGTGATATAACGGCAAATACACAAATGCCTGTGGTGGAATGGCTACCATCCAACCATCGGGACCCCTACATCAGTTTCACTGCCGAATGGGTAAAAATTGGTAAATCAGTACATTGATAATAGATTTGTCATCATTTTTGAGCGTTGCTTCGCAACCATCAAAAATGTCGCCAAATCGGATTTAACTTCTTTCCCCACCCCAGCTCCGGCTTTGCCCTCGCTGGGGTTGCAACATAGGACGCCTGCGGCGTCATTGGTTTTGCGGGATGGGGCCCTGCACATGATATAACGGCAAAAACACAAATGCCTATTGTGGAATAGCTGCCATCCAACCATCGGGACCCCTACATCAGTTTCACTGCCGAATGGGCTCCCTACACCAAAGTATTGGCGTAGGGACAAGAAGAAGAAATCATGCGCAATTGGTGAATTAAAAATCAGTATCCCTACGCCAGTATACAGACATAGCGGCTAGAATCTAAAATCAGTACCCCTACAACAGTTTCACTGCCGTAGGGGCAAGCATTGATAATCGGTACAATTCAAAATCGGTATCCCTTCACCAGCTTCACTGCTGCCGGGGCAAGAATTGGTAAATCCGTAAATCAGATTTTACCCTTTTTCCCAGCCAGCACCGGCTCTGCCTTCGCTGGGTTTGCTCCGCTCCCGGATCCCTACATCTGCTTCGCAGCTATAGGGACACGTACCCCGTTGTTGATTATTTTGCCCAATTCACCCGCATAGTTTTGACAGATGCACTGTTGGTGCCGATCATAATGTCAAAGTCGCCGGCTTCCCAAATGTGTTGGAGGTCGTAGTTATAAAACTTGAGGTCTTCGGGGGTGATGGCAAATTTTACTTCTTTGCTTTCACCGGGTTTTAATTCTATTTTTTGAAAACCCTTAAGCTCTTTAACGGGGCGGGTGACGGAGCCCACTACATCGCGGATGTAAAGTTGTACTACTTCTTTGCCTGTGTACTTGCCTGTGTTTTTTATGGTGACCGATGCAGAAAGGGTTTGGTTGCCTTTGAGAGAGGTTGCGCTCAGTTTGATGTCTGAATATTCAAAATTGCTGTAGCTCAAACCAAAGCCGAAGGGGAATTCCGGGTCGTTGCTTACATCGAGGTAGTTGCTGCGGAACTTTTGAAACCATTGGCCTTCAGGGAGTGGTCTTCCTGTATTTTTGTGTGCGTAATAGATCGGAATCTGACCTACGTTTTGGGGCCAGGTAGCGGAAAGTTTGCCGGATGGGTTGACATCGCCAAACAAAGCGTCGGCAATGCTGTAGCCGGCTTCGCTACCGGGGAACCACACATTGAGGATGGCGTCCATATTGTCGTGTTCCCAGGAAATGGTAAGTGGTCGACCAGTAAGAAGGACAACAACGATGGGTTTGCCTGTTTTTTTCAAAGCCATGAGCAGGTCCTTCTGGGCTTGTGGTATGTCTAAAGAAGAACGGCTTGAAGCCTCTCCGGTCATCTCTGCAGATTCTCCTACCACGGCAACGATGACATCGGCTTTGCGGGCCTGGTCTAAGGCTTCTTCGATCATGTGAGCGGGAGAGCGATCGTCTCTGCCGGTATTTTTCCCAAAGATGGCATAACGCTCATCAAAGGCTGGATCGTTGTCTACGTTGGAACCCCGGGCATGCAAAATATTTACTTTATCGCCAGCCACTGCCTTCATTCCTTCGAGCAGAGAGATGGACTGATCGTGTTTTGCTGCCACACTCCAGGTGCCCGGCATGTTGACCTTGTTGTTGGCCAATGGACCGATAAGCGCAATGGTTCCCTTTTTCTGAAGGGGAAGGATGTTGTTGTTGTTTTTCAATAGTACAAAGGTTTCTGCTGCCAGTTTTCTGGCTTCTGCTCTGTGTTCTTTGGAGAATACATCTTTGTTGGCTCTGCCCGCGTCACAGTAGCGGTAAGGATCGTCAAAGAGGCCCAGCTTGTATTTGATTTCCAGGATGCGACGACACGCATCGTTGATTTGTTTTTCGGTCACCTTGCCTTCTTTCAGAGATTTGGCCAGTGTAGTGAGCATGCCTTCGCCTACCATGTCCATGTCTATGCCTGCGTTCAAAGCTCTGGCAGTAACGGTTTGCAGATCGCCAATGCCATGGTCAATCATTTCGTTGATGCCGGTATAATCGGTCACAACCATGCCATTGAATCCCCATTGTTTTCTCAACACGTCTGTCAATAGCCATTTATTGGCGGTAGCGGGCACTCCTTCGATTTCATTGAAAGAAGCCATTACACTGGCACAGCCTGCATCAACGGCACCCTTGTAGGGAGGAAAATAATCATTGTACATGCGCTGGCGGCTCATGTCGGTGGTGTTGTAATCGCGGCCGGCTTCTGAAGCACCGTACAAGGCGTAGTGCTTTACACAAGCAGCTACCGTATTGGGCAGACTTAAGTCGTTGCCCTGATAACCTCTGACCATGGCACCCGCAATCTGGTAACCCAGGTATGGATCTTCGCCAATGCCTTCGGCTATCCTTCCCCAACGAGGATCGCGGCAAATATCGACCATAGGAGAGAAGGTCCAGTTGATGCCATCTGCACTGGCTTCGATGGCGGCAATTCGAGCTGTTCTTTCAATGAGGTTCATGTCCCAGCTGCTGGCCAGTCCCAATGGTATAGGAAAAACGGTTTCGTAACCGTGGATAACATCCATGCCAAACAACATAGGAATTTTGAGTCGGCTTTCTTCTACTGCAATGCGTTGAATTTCTTTGATTTTGGTTACCGACTTGATGTTAAAAAGCCCACCTACTTTGCCGGCTCTGATCTTGGTGGCAATGTCTGAACTTGATGCCTGTCCTGTAGTGATGTCACCACTAACGGGGAGGTTGAGCTGTCCAATTTTTTCTTCGAGGGTCATTTTTTTAATCAGCTGGTCGACAAAAGATTTCATCGACTTTTGGGCTGTAACTGGATGACAAAAGGAAATTATTGCCCAAAAGGCAAGAAGTGGTAAAGATTTGAATCTCATGATCTGAACATTATTGTAATAACAAATATAGGCATTCCAACACAATTTAAAAATGACGTCTGTCAAAATCATTTGATGGAAGCCCTGGTTGTAAGGGTGGTGCCATCTTGCCAGGAAACTGTGACCTGAATGGTCTTTTCCAGCTCGGGGGATACCAGCAAAGGCCAGGGACCCGTACCTTCGGCCAGAGTGATTTTTTGAAGCAGTTTTCCGGCATCGTTATAAACTTCAGCCACCATTGAACCCGATTTGTTGCCCTGATAACTAAGCTTCCATTGCAGGCTGCGAATATTGGCAACAAGGTTGATTTGTCCTGTTTCTCTTGATGATGGGTCTGTCGTTTGGGAATCGAAAGAAGATGGACATTTTTTTTCTATAAAATTGAGGTTGATCACTGTTTCAAAGATCAGGCGGTGGCCCTTGTCATTGAGGTGGATGCCGTCGCCCGAACCATATTGTGGAAGCAACCACGAGGTACTGTCTGCCAGGGGTGTAAACAAGTCAATGGCATGGTTGCCAAAATAATGCAGGATAGAATCGCGGATCTCATGCTGTATAATGATTTGTTTGGGGTCGCCAAAATTACGGGGTTGGGAAGTGGTGATCCAAAAATCGGAACCCGCCGTTTTGGCCAGTCTTTGCAGAGTTCGGAAATGCTCCATTTGAGTATGGGCATCGATGTAGTGGGCGGCATCATTGGAGGGCATGTTAACGATGATACCAAGAGGTTGGAAACTTAGTGCCCGATCAATGTTGAGGGTGGTGTCTGGTTGAAAAGCAAGGCCCTCACTGGCTGAGAGGCCAGGCATGATGTGGAAAGAAGTAATGCCTCCCTTGCCGAGGTTGATGATTTTAAAACGGGCATCCTTTTGAAGATAAGCCTGAAGTCGGCCAACACATGAGCTGTCCATTACAGAAGCCCCGACCCCTTCGGCGGTTGAAGAACCCAGGATGACCCAGGTGCAGCTTTGAGGTGGATCAATGATGGAAAGGTTAGCCTTGATGTAAGTAAGATCGGGTGAAGAAAAAGTGGTATGACAATAAGATAGCAGAAGGGCAAAAATGGAAAACCACTTTTTAAATGGATGTAAAAAGGCAGGCATGTTTACAAATTTATAACAAGTTAAGGCATTTCACCGAAAAAAAGGAATGGCATTGCAAAGCAATTATTGAGGCAGACGGGAAGCAATAAAAACAGCAGACCAGTGGTTTATGAAAATTACTTGCCGGGAGCCACGGAAACTTATTTATTTTACAGCATGAAACACCTTCGTTTTACTTCATTTTTGACCAGCAATGCAGACTTCGAGCAGCATTACATAGAAAAGCTGGCAAGTCAGTGCATGCTGAGAACGGTTGTTAAAGATGAATATTTGTTGCGGGAGGGCGAAGAATGCAAACATGTATTTTTTGTAGAAAAGGGGCTGCTGAGACAGTATTACCTCGATGACAATGGCAAAGAACACACCATTCAGTTTGCACCGGAAAACTGGTTGATTTCGGATCGCGACAGTTTATTTTTTCAGCAGGGGGCTCAATATTTTATCCAGGCCGTTGAAGCATCAGAAGTATTGATGATTGAGCAGACCCTCATTTTAAATCTGGCCAAAAAAGATGAGGGCTTTCATGAGTTTAACCACCGGTTGTTGCACAACCACATCAGGCAATTGCAAAAGAGGATAAGGCTGCTACTGAGTGCCACGGCAGAAGAACGTTACCTCGATTTTACGGCTACTTACCCGGATCTGATGTTGCGCCTGCCTCAAACCATGGTGGCCTCTTATCTGGGCATTGCGCCAGAGAGCCTGAGCCGGGTGAGAAAGTCTCTGGCCGAAAAAAACCAGCGACGTTTTTCTTAACATAGATCAAGGCGTGGGTGTATGACAGCCCTTACTTTTGTAGTATAAAAAAGATAAAATGTCAGTAAAAAACGTAGAAATGATAGCCACCCCACCCGCGCCCCATTACGTAGGCGACGGTTTCAGGGTTCACAATTTTATTCCGAGTTATCCCAGAATGGATATGAAACGTATGGATCCCTTCCTGATGATGGACTATAATTCCAAATTTAATTTTCCGCCCAGCGAAAGACCCAAGGGCGTTGATGTACATCCTCACCGCGGTTTTGAGACCGTGACCATTGCTTACAAAGGCAGGGTCGAGCACCACGACAGTTCCGGTGGCGGTGGGGTAATTGGAGAAGGCGATGTGCAATGGATGACAGCGGCTTCAGGTGTCTTGCACAAAGAATTTCACGAAAGAGAATGGAGTAAAAAAGGTGGTACCTTCCAGATGGTACAATTGTGGGTCAACCTGCCAGCCAAAGACAAGATGAGCAAGCCCAAATACCAGGCATTGGAAAACAGCGCCATGCCCAAGGTAGGTCTTGGAGATGGGCTGGGTCAAGTAGAGGTGATTGCCGGCAACTATCAGGGGCATGAGGGTGCCGCCAGTACTTTTTCGCCCATTCATTTGTACAATGCCAAACTGCAAGCTGGTGGGGTTGCAGACTTTACCTTTCCTGCCCACTACAACACCGCCTTATTGGTGGTAGAGGGTTCTATAGAGATCAATGGCACAGAGCATGCCCAGACCGACCAGATGGCCTTGTTTTACAATGAAGGAGAAACGTTTAACATTAAGGCTAAAGAAGATGCCGTAATATTGATTTTAAGTGGTGAGCCTCTCAATGAACCCATTGCAGCACATGGTCCCTTTGTGATGAACACGAGAGAAGAATTGATAGCCGCGTTTACGGATTACAATGAGGGAAAATTTGGATATTTGGAGTAGAAGGATGTGCAGGTTGAAAATCTTTTGGGTATCTGTCTAATTCAAATATATTGAGCCGAGTAATATAAAAATGCACTGATTGTAAAATTAGTGCATTTTCCTTTTAATCATCCAGAAGAAAAATTTATCAATCGGTAATTTTCTACCTATTTACAACTTTGGGATTTCCTCAAAAAAGTTTTCGCGATGGATGAATTTAAATTGAGTTTCTCCATATATATTGGTAAAACTTTTTGTGAGTTTTACTTTTTGGGTTGGGTTCCATTTTATCTCGATGGTTTGTAAAACACTATTTTTTTCTATAATTAAATCGATTTCACGTTGTTCGGTATTGCGCCAAAAGTAGAAATTGGCATATACCTGGTTATATTCATTTTGTTTTCGCAGTTCATTGATCACAAAATTTTCAAACAAGGGGCCAGCATCATTTCGAATTTCTATGGGTCTGAAATCATTGATTAGAGCATTTCTAATTCCCAAATCGTTGAAGTATATCTTCTTTGATTTTTTCAATTCTGTGCGGTGATTGGTGTGGTAAGCGGGTAGTTTGTATATCACAAACACTTGTTCGAGCATTTCAATGTAACTTTCAACAGTTTGGTTGTCAATTTTCAACGTATTTGACAATTCATTGTAATTTACTTCGCTACCAATTTGCCATGCCAAAAGTTTGAGCAAATCAAGCATTTTCTCTGGCTTTTTAATCCCTTTAAATAGAAAAATATCTTTGTATAAATAGCTATCTGACAAAAATTTTAATAACCTTTCGGCATCTTGTGGGTGGGTAACTATTTCAGGATAGTAGCCATACACCAATCTATTTGGCAGCTGTCTTATTTCTTGTAATAGATTCGTGTGACGAACCATCTCTGAGAAAGAAAGTGGAAATAAACTAAATTCAAACTTTCTTCCTGTAAGCGGTTCGTTGAGTGAATTGCGTAGCTCAAATGCACTTGAACCACTAGCAATTACCTGAATACCCTTAATGTAGTCAGCAAACAGTTTCAAAATGGAGCCTATGTTTTCAATTTTTTGAGCTTCGTCAATTACCAATACTTTATGATGGCCAACTAGTTGTTTCAATCGTTCACTGTTGGTATTTTTTAGAAGCTGGTGCACATCTGCATTTTCACCATCCAGCCAAAGAGTGGGGTTTGAAGCACATATTGGCAACATTTTAATAAGTGTACTTTTACCCACTTGTCTGGCACCTAACAACAAAATGATTTTACCCTTAAAAAAATCCCTTTCAATGAGATTTTCTATCTGTCGAGTTATAGGCATTTTCCTGATTTATTTGACTTAAATCGCAAAATTAGTACTTATTATTGGATTTAAGTCCAAAAAAATGGGTTTATTTGATTTAATCCTATTAAAATTTTACTACCTAATTAAATTATAATTTGTTCTTAATTACACCCTAATTGCAAACTTAAAGGAAAACTGCCCCCTTGTTCAACATCGCAACTGATTTCCCTGAAGTTAATATTATCACCTTTGATCAAAAAGTTTCCAATCTCTTAAGCACTAACTTTGTTAAATAATAATTTATAAATAAGTAGGTGCGGCTTAGAAAAGAAATCAGATGCTAGAAGATCAATTTTTTATGTCAGCATGATGTTCATGGTTCAAATAAAATCACC
>ERZ724514.674-NODE-674-length-15401-cov-6.718493_pt1 | contig 15401 bp, 13 predicted proteins | sample MGYA00376047_ERZ724514 | MGnify/ENA primary metagenome ERZ724514 (study PRJEB28724, sample SAMN07190883) | activated sludge metagenome | isolation source: activated sludge of sewage treatment plant in Hong Hong | place: Hong Kong | collected 2016-03-17 ...
TTCGCAATGATCGGTACCAGGGCCTCGATGGCCCGGTTGGCCGCCGTACCGATGGCGCCGGAGGAGCCGTCGATGTTCTGAAGTGCAGGGGACAGTTTCTGGAGGAACAGGATCGCTCCCTCGGCGCCAAGGAGTGGATCCTTCTTCGCGATGGCCTTGATTTCCGAAACGGCTTCCTTGATACGGGTGATCGCGGGTTCGGACCGCCAGCCGAAAGCGCCAGCACGGAACCGTGGGGCAAACGTCCAGGTGTGCTTGGGAGTGACGGTTTTGCTCATGACTTCGAATTCTTCATTCCGCAAAGTACGGCACCAGCGGCGCATCCAGTCGTTGGTAGAGCGGATGAACCGGGGATCCATTCTTGTTTTTCCCGAAGCACAGGATCTTCGCTGGTTCGCACACTTCGCGCAGAATGGTCTCCACGGCGGGGCCGCGTCCAGACGAGTGCCCCGGATTTCCCCAGCTCACCACGACAAATCTGGCCTTGGCCGCGATTCGTCGGATCCATTCATCATTTTCCGGAAGGTTGATGATTGCCGTTTTCGCAAGATCTGCGGAATAGGTGCCGCGAATCGACATCACGTTGAGTTGGTAATAGGCGCCGACGCTCCAGTATTCCCGTGCTCGACGGACCATGCCGTCTACCGTGGGATCGCCCACGTCTTCCGCCGCCCCGGAGGGGTTCATGCTGATCCCGCAGGCGAAGTCATCATGGTTGCCCCAGTACCGAAAAAGCGTGAAGCGATGGCTTCGGTCGGGATTGAACACCGTTCGCTCGGCGATCAGTGGATCGACCGTTCCCCTGGGCGGTGGGGCTGATGACCCGATCGCAGCGGTAGCGGTTTTAGCCACGGGGTGAATCCTGTTCGATCACGATTTCGGCTTCGCCCTCGAGAACGCCCAATTCCGGAAGATTTCCGTCGCTGGCGCTGGACTCCACAACCCGGTGCAGCAGGGCATAGGCAACGCGCCATTGCTGATGGCCAACCTGAAGCGTGACGGTCTTGTCGTTGAGACGCAGAATCTTCCCGCTGCGTTGCTGCTGGTCGCGATCGACAAAACCGACGACATCCCCGATGGCAACCGATTGCCGACTCAGCCCCTGCTTGGGTTGCTCACGGATTTCGACATCCGCGCCGTCCAGGTTGATCGCGGCGTAGGAGATCAGCCAACGCTTCTGGGTTTCTAGATCGAGGATGACGGCCTGCTTGCGACGCATCTCCAGCAACTGGCCCTTGAAGGAGCGATTCGCCTGAGGGTCGAAATAATCAACGGCCTGACCGATACGCAACCTTGCCTGCACGGCGGTGATCCAGCCCGGCTGATCCAGAACGCGGTCGATGGCGGCGCGTAGGCGAAAGAGATCGAAGGCTGAAGCTTGATTCAGGGATGAAAGGATGTTGGTGTAGTTCATACGGGGTTGATGGTGCATACATGGCATCGATGCTGACAATCTACGCGGAACTTTTTGAGTAATTCAATTGGTAACTTTGCAAGCCGACTAAGGCACTCCTGCGTAAATACAACTGCATAAATTACCAAAGTCAGACTGCCTAAATAAGAAAACCCGCATGGCCAACCATGCGGGTTTTCAGGGTGCTAAGTGCCTAAAAAGTGACTACTGCTAGACCTGAACTTCCTCAGCTATTTCAACGAATTGGGGTATCTCGTTGAAATTCATGTAGCGATAGACGTCGGCGGATTTGGCCTCAAGCGTCTTGACCTGCTCCATGTACTCGGCGACTGTCGGAATCTTGCCCATCAGCGCGCACACGGCCGCGAGTTCGGCGGAGGACAGATAGACGCGCGTGTCGATGCCGAGGCGGTTGGGGAAGTTGCGCGTCGAGGTCGACACCGCCGTGCTGCCCTTGCGGACTTGCGCCTGGTTGCCCATGCACAGCGAGCAGCCGGGCATTTCCATGCGTGCGCCGGCCTTGCCGAGGACGCTGTAGTAGCCTTCCTCGGAAAGGATCAGTGCGTCCATGCGTGTCGGCGGGGCGATCCACAGGCGGGTGGGGATGTCGCTCTTGCCATCCAGTACCTTGCCGGCGGCGCGGAAGTGGCCGATATTGGTCATGCACGAGCCGATGAAAACTTCGTCGATCTTGTCACCGGCTACGTCCGACAGCAGCTTGACGTCGTCCGGATCGTTCGGGCAGGCGAGGATCGGCTCCTTGACGTCGGCGAGGTCGATCTCGATCACGGCGGCGTACTCGGCGTCGGCATCCGGTTGGAGCAGGGTGCCCTTGGCGATCCAGTCCTCCATGGCCTTGATGCGGCGGGCGAGCGTGCGCTTGTCTTCGTAGCCCTCGGCGATCATCCACTTCATCAGCGTGATGTTGGAGCGCAGGTACTCGACGATGGGCTCCTTGTTCAGGCGCACCGAGCAGCCGGCGGCCGAGCGCTCGGCGGAGGCGTCGGTCAGTTCGAACGCCTGTTCCACCTTGAGGTCCGGCAGGCCTTCGATTTCGAGGATGCGGCCGGAGAAGATGTTCTTCTTGCCCTTCTTCTCGACGGTCAGCAGGCCCTGCTTGATGGCGTAGTAGGGGATGGCATTGACCAGATCGCGCAGGGTGATGCCAGGCTGCAGCTTGCCCTTGAATCGCACCAGCACGGATTCCGGCATGTCCAGCGGCATCACGCCCGTGGCGGCGGCGAAGGCGACGAGACCGGAGCCGGCGGGGAAGGAGATGCCGATGGGGAAACGCGTGTGGCTGTCGCCGCCGGTGCCGACCGTGTCGGGCAGCAGGAAGCGGTTGAGCCAGCTATGGATGACGCCGTCGCCCGGACGCAGCGAGATGCCGCCACGCGCGGTGATGAAGGAGGGCAGCGTGCGGTGGGTCTTGACGTCCACCAGCTTCGGGTAGGCGGCGGTGTGGCAGAAGGACTGCATCACCAGGTCGGCGGAGAAGCCGAGGCAGGCCAGATCCTTCAACTCGTCGCGCGTCATCGGGCCGGTGGTGTCCTGGCTGCCGACGGAGGTCATCTTCGGCTCGCAGTAGGTACCCGGGCGGATGCCCTTGCCTTCGGGCATACCACAGGCACGGCCGACCATCTTCTGCGCCAGCGAGAAACCCTTGCCGGAATCCTTGGGGGCGACCGGCAGGCGGAACAGCGTGGACACGGGCAGGCCGAGGAACTCGCGCGCCTTGGCGGTGAGGCCGCGGCCGATGATCAGGTTGATGCGGCCGCCGGCACGCACTTCGTCGAGCAGCACCTCGGACTTGTAGGCGAAGGTGGAAACGACCTGGCCATTCTTCTCCACCTTCTTGTCGTAGGGGTAGATATCGACCACGTCACCCATGTTCATCTGGGCGACGTCGCACTCGATGGGGAAGGCGCCGGCATCTTCCTGGGTGTTGAAGAAGATCGGCGCGATCTTGCCGCCGAGGCAGAAGCCGCCGAAGCGCTTGTTGGGGACGAACGGGATGTCGTCGCCGGTCCACCAGATCACCGAGTTGGTGGCCGACTTGCGCGAGGAGCCGGTGCCGACCACGTCGCCGACGTAGGCGACCGGGTGGCCCCGCTTTTTCAGGTCTTCGATCAGCTGGATCGGGCCGCGTTCGCCCGGCTTCTCGGGCGTGATGCCTTCGCGCGGGTTCTTCAGCATGGCCAGGCCGTGCAGCGGGATGTCCGGGCGGCTCCAGGCATCGGGCGCCGGGGAGAGGTCATCGGTGTTGGTCTCGCCGGTGACCTTGAAGACGGTGACCGTAATCTTCTTCGGCACTTCGGGGCGCGAGGTGAACCATTCGGCATCGGCCCACGACTGCATCACGGCCTTGGCATTTGCGCTGCCGGCCTTGGCCTTCTCCGCGACGTCGTGGAAGTAGTCGAACATCAGCAGCGTGCCCTTGAGGCCTTTCGCGGCCGCGCTGCCGCAGGAGGTGTCGTCGAGCAGGTCGATCAGCGGCTTGACGTTGTAGCCGCCGAGCATGGTGCCAAGGAGTTCAGTGGCCTTCTCGCGCGAAACCAGTGCGCATTTCTCCTCGCCCTTGGCGACGGCGGCGAGGAATTTCGCCTTGACCTGTGCGGCATCATCGACGCCGGCCGGAACGCGGTAGGTGAGCAGCTCGACCAGGAACGCCTCTTCACCCTTGGGCGGATTCTTGAGCAGGCCGACCAGATCCTGCATCTGCTGCTTGGTCAGGGGTAGCGGCGGAATGCCGAGGGCGGCGCGCTCGGCGACGTGTTGGCGATAAGCTTCAAGCATGGTGGGAGCCTCTGTTGGAAATCAATGGGCAGCGTTGGCCGTCGATGCGACGGCGGGGTTGAAGAATCGATGCCGCGCTTCCGGCGGCAGGGCAGCTCCGGTCGCATGCGCGCGACGCAGGAGTTCCCAGTAGTAGCGATATGAAGCGCGATCGTGCAGTTTGCCTTCCCAGGCAATCGGGCCCCACCCGGCGCTTTGCGCCGCCAGCAGGATGCCGGTTGCCTCGGTCACCTCGGCGAAATCGGGGCGCATGGCCTCGACGATCGGCTGGATCTGGCGCGGGTGGATGCTCCACATGCGCAGGAAGCCGAACTCGCTGCGGGCGCGCCGTGCATCCTCCCTCACGACGTCGGGATCGTTGAGCTCCGTGGTGACGTTGTGCGACGGTACGACGCTATTGCCAAGCGCAGCGGCCGCGACTTCACACTTGGCGCGCGCGATCAGCGGGTGGGAAAACTGTCCGGGGGAGCGCATCGCGCTGCCGGGAATCGCACCGTGGTGGGCGCTGACGAAATCCATCAGGCCGAAGTCGATGGATTCGACGCGGGGCAGGGCGGCGATGCGCCAGACCTCATGGAGTGCCCCCGGCGTTTCGATGAGGACATGCACGGGTATTTCGCGGGAGATCCCGTGCCGTGCGCGCACTTCATCGAGCGCCATGATCTGGGTAAGGGCGTCGTCGGCGTTTTCGGCTTTCGGCAGGCTGACGTAGGCGACATGCGCGCCCGACCGGCCGACGATGATTTCGAGGTCTTCGCGCCAATGGGGATGGCCGACGTCATGGATGCGCAGTCCCAGTCGGTCGAAGCGATTGGCTTCGTCGCAGAGCAGGTCGGCGATCATTTCCGCATGGGCCGCCTCGTGTCCCGCGGCGGCGCCGTCTTCGCAGTCAGCCGTGACATCGAAGACAGGCCGGTCGTCCGCGGCCAGTTCGGCCTGCAGCTGCAGGGCCTTGCGCAGCGTCTTTTCGGAGCCGGCGAAATGCTCGCACGCGGCGAGCGCAGGGAAAGGGCGGGCGCCCTGATAGAGCACCGCAGTCGGGTGGAGCGGAATGCTCACCCGCGGCTGCCCCGCCGCTTTCCCGCGGTCATCGTCAGCCGAGGAGGCTGGCGACGCCGGCTTGCTCTTCCTGAAGCTCGGCGAGGGTCTTGTCCATCATCGTGCGCGAATACGCGTCGATTTCGAGACCTTCGACGCGCTTGTATTCGCCGCCTTCGCAGGTGACCGGCACGCCGTAGACGATGTCCTTCGGGATGCCATAGGATCCGTCCGAGGGAATCCCCATGGTGACCCACTTGCCCTTGGTGCCGAGTGCCCAGTCACGCATGTGGTCGATCGCGGCGTTCGCAGCCGATGCCGCCGAGGACGCGCCGCGCGCCGCGATGATGGCAGCACCGCGCTTGCCTACGGTGGGAATGTAGGTCTCGCGATACCAGGTTTCGTCCTTGATTGCGCTGGGCGCTGCAGTGCCGGCGACGGTGCAGAAGCGCACGTCCGGATACATCGTCGGCGAATGGTTGCCCCATACGATCATCTTTTCGATGTCGGTAACGGCCTTGCCGGTACGCGTGGCCAGCTGGGAAACGGCGCGATTGTGGTCAAGGCGCAGCATGGCGGTGAAGTTCTTCTTCGGCAGCGACGGCGCCGAATTCATCGCGATGTAGGCGTTGGTGTTGGCCGGGTTGCCGACGACCAGCACGCGGACGTTGCGCGAAGCGACGGCGTCCAGTGCCTTGCCCTGCTCGATGAAGATCTTGGCGTTGTCCATGAGCAGGTCCTTGCGCTCCATGCCCGGGCCGCGCGGCTTGGCGCCGACGAGCAGGGCGTAGTCGGCATCCTTGAATGCGACCTTGGGATCGTCGGTGCCGATCATCCCGGCCAAGGTCGGGAAGGCGCAGTCATCGAGTTCCATCATGACGCCCTTGAGCGCAGCCTGCGCCTTTTCCATCGGCAGCTCCAGCATCTGCAGGATCACGGGCTGGTCCTTGCCGAGCATTTCGCCCGCGGCAATGCGAAACACAAGGGCATAACCGATTTGACCGGCGGCACCGGTCACTGCGACACGAACGGGGGCTTTTGCCATTTGCGGAACTCCTGATCAGGTTGTTTCGAGAGAAGGGCTGCGGATGACGGTTGGGCTTTGGCGAAGTGCGCATGCAGTGCCAGAGCCACGTCTTTGGCGGCGTGGGGATGCTAAATCTTCTGCTGCGCTGTGTCAATATCTGTCAGTTATCTTATATAAGATATATCACATCCTCTGGACGGCTGCGGCAATTTGTGCTCAAATGCCCGCATGCCAGACTCGACCGTGGCACCCAAACCCAGTTCCGTTGGCTCGGCCTCGCCGACCTTTAGCCCCCTCTACCGGCAGATCAAGGGCCTGATACTTCAGCGCCTCGAATCCGGTGAGTGGCGCCCAGGTGAGGCTATCCCGAGCGAAGCGGAACTTGCCACACGGTTCAACGTAAGCCAGGGCACCGTGCGCAAGGCCATCGACGAGATGGCGGCCGAGAACCTGTTGATCCGTCGTCAGGGCAAAGGCACGTTTGTCGCGACCCACGACGACCCGCGCGCCTTCTTCCGCTTCCTGAGGCTGGTCCCCTTGTCCGGTGGCATCGAGCAGGCACAGAGCGTTCCGCTCGAGTGCTGGCGTGCCAAGGCTGGCCCGGAAGTGGCGCGAATGCTCGAACTGAACATCGGGGATCCGATCAACATCGTGCGCCGCCTGCTCCACTTCGCCGGCAAGCCGGTGGTGGTCGACGAGATCTACCTGCCTGGCGCGATATTCGGAACCCTGACGCTGGAGATGCTGCGCGACTTCAAGGGGTCGCTGTACAGCCTGTTCGAAAGCCAGTTCGGGATTCGGATGATCCGGGCAGAGGAGCGCCTGCGCGCGGTCCCGGCCGATCGCGCCAGTGCGGAATTGCTCCACGTTGCGGAAGGAAGCCCGCTCCTGTCGGTGGAGCGCGTGAGCTTCTCCTACGGCGACAAACCGGTCGAGTGGCGTCGCGGACTTTACGCGACGAACGACCACTGCTATTTCAACGAACTCGGTTGAGCCATAAGGATTGTTTTCAGACAAGGTGTATTGATTTATAGTGCGCCGCATCAAAACCGGAGAGATCTGACCATGTCGGAGATGACCAAGCCGCGCCCCAAGTTTCTGGCGCTACATGAAATCAAGTTGCCAATTGCCGGCTTCGCATCGATATTGCACCGCATTAGCGGTGCCGGTCTGTTCCTGCTGCTGCCGCTGCTCATCTGGCTGTTCCAGCTCTCGTTGAGCTCGACGCAGGAAGGGGCCGCCCAGTTTGCCGCGCTTACCGGAAATTGGTTCGTCAGGCTGGTCCTTCTCGGACTGTTGTGGTCCTTCCTTCACCACTTCTGCATGGGCATTCGCATCCTGCTCATCGACGTCCACGTCGGTGTCGAGAAGCAGCAGGCGCGGAGCTCGGCGATTGCGGTACTCGTCGTCAGCCTGTCGCTCACGCTGGCCTTTGGCCTGAAACTGCTCGGAGCGTACTGACATGAAGCGACTTGTCGTGGGCGCCCATTACGGGCTCAAGGACTGGCTGGCACAACGGATCACCGCCTTGGTAATGGCTGCGTACTCCCTGGTGGTATTCGCCGCCGCCCTGGGGGGCGCCCTGTCCAGCCGAGAGTCGTGGCAAATGTTCATGGCGAACGGCGTCATTCGGTTTGCCAGCTTTCTCTTTGTCATCAGCCTTTGCTACCACGCTTGGGTCGGCATTCGCGACATCTGGATGGATTACGTGAATTCGACGGCTGTTCGCCTGACGCTGCATGTACTGACGATCCTCGCGTTGGTGGGCTATGCGGGCTGGGCAATTCAGATCATCTGGAGACTTTGACGTGCAATACACCGTTCGCAAGTTTGACGCGGTCATCGTAGGCGCCGGCGGCGCCGGCCTGCGGGCCGCGATCCAGCTCTCGGAAGCAGGATTCAAGACCGCCGTGCTGACCAAGGTGTTCCCCACCCGTTCCCACACCGTGGCTGCACAGGGCGGCGTCGCGGCCAGCCTTGGCAACTCGGAAGAGGATCACTGGCACTGGCACATGTACGACACGGTCAAGGGGTCCGATTGGCTGGGCGACCAGGACGCCATCGAATTCATGTGCCGCAAGGCGAACGAAGTCGTCGTCGAACTTGAGCACTATGGAATGCCCTTTGACCGGCTCGATAACGGCAAGATTTACCAGCGCCCCTTCGGCGGTCACATGTCGAATTTCGGCGAAAAGCCGGTACGGCGTTCCTGCGCCGCGGCGGACCGTACCGGACACGCGATGCTGCACGCAATGTACCAGCGCAACGTAAAGGTGAATACCCAGTTCTTCGTCGAGTGGATGGCGCTTGACCTGGTGCGCGACGCCGACGGCGATGTGCTCGGCGTGACGGCGATGGACATGGAAACCGGCGACATCGTCGTCTTCCATGCCAAGGCTACGATCTTCGCCACGGGCGGAGCCGGGCGCATCTACTACTCCTCGACCAACGCGTTCATCAACACAGGTGACGGCGTCGGCATGGCAGCACGCGCCGGTATCCCGCTCGAGGACATGGAGTTCTGGCAGTTCCATCCGACCGGCGTTGCCGGCGCCGGCGTGCTCATCACCGAAGGCGTGCGCGGCGAGGGCGGCATCCTGCGCAACTCGGCCGGCGAGCGGTTCATGGAACGCTACGCGCCTAACGCCAAGGACCTGGCCTCGCGCGATGTGGTATCGCGGGCGATGACCACGGAAATCAATGAAGGCCGGGGTTGCGGGCCGAACAAGGATTACGTGCTGCTCGACATCACACACCTGCCGCCGGAAACGATTATGAAGCGGCTGCCGGGCATCCACGAGATCGGCATCCAGTTTGCCGGCGTCGACTGCCTCAAGGAGCCGCTGCCCGTGGTGCCGACCTGCCACTACCAGATGGGCGGCATTCCGACCAATTATCACGGCCAGGTCGTGGTGCCCAAGGGCGGCAATGCCGCAGTGCCGGTGCAGGGTTTCTACGCCGCCGGAGAGTGCGCCTGCGCCTCGGTGCATGGCGCCAACCGCCTCGGTACCAACTCGTTGCTCGACCTGCTGGTCTTCGGCAAGTCGGCTGGCGAGACCGCGGTCAGTGACCTCAAATCAAGCATCACGTCGCACAAACCGCTGGCGACCGAATCGATCGAGCGCACCCTGGCTCGCATCGACAGGCTCAACGGACAGAAGGACGGCAGCAGCGTGCACGAAACCCGCCTCGCAATGCAGCGCACCATGCAGAAACATGCGGGCGTCTTCCGTTTCAAGGACATGCTGGCCGAGGGGGTAAGCAAGATCGCCGAGATCGCCGAGCAGGCGGCCCATACCGAGATCAAGGACAAGTCCAAGGTCTTCAATACCGCCCGGGTCGAGGCGCTCGAGCTTGACAACCTAATCGAGGTAGCCAAGGCCACGATCGTCTCCGCCAACGCCCGCACGGAGTCGCGCGGTGCCCACGTGCGCGATGACGCGGTCGACACGCCCCAGACGCCGGACGGCCGGGACGACAAGAACTGGCTCAAGCATACGCTTTGGTATCGCGACGGCAATCGCCTCGAGTACAAGCCGGTGCAGATGAAGCCGATGACGGTCGACACCATCGAGCTCAAGAAGCGCGCCTACTGACAAGGACCCGACGATGACGAACGCCACACGTACCGTGGATTTCCGGATCTACCGCTACGACCCGGACAAGGACGCCAAGCCTTACATGCAGGACATTTCCGTCGAGCTGGATTCCACCGACCGCAAGCTGCTGGATGCCATGGTCAAGCTCAAGGCCAAGGACGATTCGATCGCGTTCCGTCGCTCGTGCCGTGAAGGCGTGTGCGGCTCCGATGCGATGAACATCAACGGCAAGAACGGGCTCGCCTGCCTCACCGACATGAACAGCTTTCCTGCGGGTAAGCCCATTGTGCTGCGCCCGCTGCCCGGCCTGCCGGTGATTCGCGACCTGATCGTGGACATGACGCAGTTCTTCAAGCAGTACCACTCGATCAAGCCCTACCTGATCAACAATGATCCGCCGCCGGAGCGCGAGCGCCTGCAGTCGCCGGAGGACCGCGAGGAACTTAACGGGCTTTACGAGTGCATCCTGTGCGCCTGCTGTTCGACGTCCTGTCCGTCCTTCTGGTGGAACCCGGACAAGTTCGTGGGTCCGGCCGGCCTGCTCGCGGCTTATCGCTTCATCGCCGACACGCGCGACCAGGCGACCAATGAGCGCCTGGACAACCTGGACGACCCGTATCGGCTGTTCCGCTGCCACACCATCATGAATTGCGTCGACGTTTGCCCGAAGGGTCTGAATCCCACCAAGGCCATCGGCAAGATCAAGGAGATGATGGTGAGGCGGGCCGTCTGACGTGGACCCAAACGGCGCGGCACGCCTCAATCGACTCAAGTGGCACTGCCGCCGCGCCCTGCTGGAGCTGGACCTGGTATTCGAGCGATTCTGGGAGCGTCATCCCGAGGGGCTCGACGACGAGGATGCAAAGGAGTTGGAAGGCCTGCTGGCCATGGAAGACCATGAGCTGTGGGCATTGGTCAGCGGGCGCGAACGTGCCACTGACCCGCGACAGTCGGCAATGTTAGAGCGGTTGCGGGAGGTATCTCCCGCAACCAAATTGTAAGCAGTTAGGCAAGACAACGGACCTCGAAAAGGATCTGACCATGAGCACGAATCGCACCGCAAGCCTCACCGTCGATGGCAAGACCGTGGAATTCCCCGTCATGGTGGGCACCCACGGCCAGGACGTGATCGACATTCGCTCCCTGGGCGCCAAGACGGGACTCTTTACCTACGACTCCGGATTCCTGTCGACGGCGAGTTGTCAGTCGCGCATCACTTTTATCGACGGCGACAAAGGCGAGTTGCTCTATCGCGGCTATCCGATCGAGCAGCTTGCGGAACAGTGCTCCTTCCTCGAGGTAGCCTACCTGCTCAAGAACGGCGAATTGCCCAACAGGGCGCAGAAGCTCGACTTCGAAAAAACCATCAAGAACCACACGATGGTTCATGAGCAGCTCGTCAAGTTCTATCAGGGCTTCCGCCGCGACGCCCATCCCATGGCGGTGATGGTCGGGGTAGTGGGCGCGCTGGCGGCCTTCTACCACGAGGCAATGGATTTTGCCGACACCAACCACCGCAGCATCTCGTTCAACCGGCTGGTCGCCAAGCTGCCGACCATCGTCGCCATGGCGTACAAGTACAACATGGGCCAGCCCTTCATGTACCCGCGCAACGACCTCTCCTACACAGGGAACTTCATGCACATGATGTTCGGCACCCCGTGTGAGGAGTACAAGCCCAATCCGGTCCTCGAGCACGCGCTCGACGTGATCTTCACGCTGCATGCCGACCACGAGCAGAATGCCTCGACCTCTACGGTGCGGCTCGCCGGCTCGTCCGGTGCCAACCCCTTTGCCTGCATCTCGGCCGGCATTGCCTGCCTCTGGGGCCCGGCGCACGGCGGCGCCAACGAGGCTTGCCTGCAGATGCTCGAGCAGATCGGCGACGTATCACGCGTCGGCGAGTACATCAAGCGCGCCAAGGACAAGAACGACAGCTTCAAGTTGATGGGATTCGGTCACCGCGTCTACAAGAACTTCGATCCGCGCGCAAAGCTCATGCGCAAGGTCTGTTATGACGTGCTGACCGAACTGGGTCTGCAGGATGACCGCCTCTTCAAGCTGGCGATGGAACTGGAAAGGATCGCGCTCGAGGACGACTACTTCATCGAGAAGAAGCTGTACCCGAACGTCGATTTCTATTCCGGCATCGTGCAGAAGGCGATCGGCATCCCGACTTCGATGTTTACCTGCATCTTCGCCCTTGCGCGCACCGTTGGCTGGATGACGCAGTGGGAGGAGATGATTACCGACCCCGAATACAAGATCGGCCGCCCGCGCCAGCTCTACATCGGCGCAGCGAAGCGCGACGTCAAGGCGCTCGACAAGCGCTGACCGCCGAAAGGGGGGCGCAGTCCCCCCACCACGGCTCCTTCCCAACAGACAATTCCATCAACGGGTGACGCAATGATGAAGCAGATGCTCGCCAATTCGTACCTGTTTGGCACGAATACGCCTTACATCGAAGCGCTCTATGACGCCTATCTCGCCAATCCGGCGTCGGTCGAACCGGCCTGGCGTGATTATTTCGACAAGCTCGCCACGCTTCCCGGTGCCGGCAACTACACCGGCCCCGACGTGGCACACCATCCGGTCATTACCTCCTTTGCCCAGCGAGCCAAGGACGGCACGCTGCAGGCCTCGGCGCGCACGGCAACGTCGGATGGCAAGCAGGTCAAGGTGCTTCAGCTGATCAATGCCTACCGCTTTCTCGGCAATCGCTGGGCGCAGCTCGATCCGCTCAAGCGCAGCGAGCGGCCCTCGATTCCCGAGCTCGAACCGTCCCATTACGGATTCACCGAAGCGGACCTGGGGCAGACATTCCAGACCGGGTCCTTTGCCGCAGTGCCTGGCGAAGCCACATTGCGCGAGATTCTCGAGGCCTGTCGCCAGACGTTCTGCGGATCGATCGGCGTCGAGTTCATGTACCTCTCCGAAGTGGCGCAGAAGCGCTGGCTGCAGGCCAAGCTGGAGCCGATCCGTTCGACCCCTGCCTACACGGCGGATGACAAGAAGCGCTTCCTGGTGCAACTGACGCAGGCCGAGACGCTCGAGCGCTACCTGCACACCAAGTACGTCGGCCAGAAGCGATTCTCGCTCGAAGGCGGCGAGTCGCTGATCCTTGCGATGGACCAGTTGATCCGCACCGCCGGCGCGGTGGGTGTGCAGGAGATGGTGATCGGCATGGCGCATCGTGGCCGGCTTAACGTCCTCGTCAATACGCTGGGCAAGCAACCGTCGATGCTGTTCGACGAATTCGAAGGCAAGAAGAAATCGGCGCTCTCGGCCGGCGACGTGAAGTACCACATGGGCTATTCCTCGGATGTCGGCACGCCGGGTGGACCGGTGCATCTGACGCTGGCTTTCAATCCGTCGCACCTGGAAATCGTCAACCCGGTGGTGGCCGGTTCGGTCTATGCGCGCCAGGTGCGTCGCGGACCCGAGGGGAAGCAACAGGCATTGCCGGTGCTGATACACGGCGATGCGGCCGTGGCGGGGCAGGGCGTGAACCAGGAGATGCTCAATTTCTCCAATACACGGGGCTACGGCACGGGCGGCACCGTCCATATCGTGGTCAACAATCAGATTGGATTTACCACCTCCGATTTGCGCGACTACCGCTCCTCGCTTTACTGCACCGACATCTTCAAGATGATCGAGGCGCCGATCTTCCACGTCAATGGCGACGACCCCGAGGCGGTGGCGCTGGTGACGCAGATCGCGATGGAGTTCCGCCAGGAATTCAAGAAGGACGTCGTGATCGACATCATCTGCTTCCGCAAGCTCGGCCACAACGAGCAGGACGAGCCGATGGTGACGCAGCCGCTGATGTACAAGAAGATTGCCCAGCATCCCGGCACGCGCCGGTTGTATGCCGACAAGCTGGCGGCGCAGGGTGTGCTCGGCGACGGCGAAGCCGATCGCATGATTGCCGACTACCGTGCGGCGCTTGACGAAGGAAGGCACCTGATCGATCCGGTCATCAGCGACTACCAGAGCAAGTTCGCCATCGACTGGTCACCCTATATCGACGTTCCCTACACCGAAAAGTGCGACACGACCGTGTCGAAGGCGGAATTGCAGCGCTTGTCGAAGCGACTGACCGACATTCCGCCGAACTTCACCCTGCATTCGCGGGTGCAGAAGATCATCGACGATCGCCGCCTGATGGGCGACGGCAAGCTCGCAGTCGATTGGGGCATGGCCGAGAACCTTGCCTATGCGACCCTGGTCGCAGGCGGATTCAACATCCGCGTCTCGGGCGAGGATGTCGGGCGCGGCACCTTCTTCCATCGTCACGCGGCCCTGCACGACCAGAACAGGGAAAAGTGGGATGAAGGCACCTATTGGCCGCTGCAACACATCCAGGACAAGCAGGGGCGCTTCATGTGCTTCGACTCCGTGCTGTCCGAAGAGGCCGTGCTCGCCTTCGAGTACGGCTTCGCCACTGCCGCGCCCAACGAGATGGTGATCTGGGAAGCGCAGTTCGGCGATTTCGCCAACGGCGCCCAGGTGGTCATCGACCAGTTCCTTTCCTCCGGCGAAGCCAAGTGGGGCCGCGGCTGCGGCCTGGTCCTGCTGCTGCCGCACGGCTACGAAGGTCAGGGTCCCGAGCACTCGTCGGCCCGCCTCGAACGCTACATGCAGCTTTCCGCCGAATTCAACTGGGAAGTCTGTGTTCCATCCAACGCCGCGCAGGTTTATCACATGCTGCGGCGGCAGATGCTGCGCAAGCAACGCAAGCCCCTGGTGGTGATGACGCCGAAATCGCTGCTGCGGCACAAGGACGCCACGAGCTCGCTCGACGAACTGGCCAATGGCACATTCCAGACCATCATCGGCGAAACCGACGAACTCGACGCCAAGAAAGTCACGCGCATGGTGGCATGTGCCGGCAAGGTCTACTTCGACCTCCTCGCGGCGCGCCGCGAGAAGAAGATCGGAAACGTGGCGCTGGTGCGCGTCGAGCAGCTCTACCCGTTCGACGACCGGCGGCTTGCCGAGGAAATGAAGAAGTACCCCAACCTCAAGGAAATGATCTGGTGCCAGGAAGAGCCGCTTAACCAGGGTGCGTGGTACGCCAAGCACCATCGTCTGGTGGAGTTGCTGAAGAAGGGACAGACCCTCGACGTGGTGGCACGCCCGGCGTCCGCTTCACCGGCCGTAGGCTATGCCGCCAAACACGCCCTGCAGCAAAAGGAAGTCGTCAGCGCTGCGCTCGGCATCAAGGAATAACGGAGATACCATGCTTATCGAAGTCAAAGTTCCCCAGCTTTCGGAGTCGGTTGCCGAAGCGACGCTTGCCGCGTGGCATGTGAAGGAAGGCGAAGCCGTCGTGCGCGACCAGAACCTCATCGACATCGAGACCGACAAGGTCGTCCTCGAACTGCCGGCCCCCGAGGCGGGCGTCATCGTCAAGATCGTCAAGAACCAGGGCGACTCGGTCGTGTCGGGCGAGGTCATCGCCCATCTCGACACCGAGGCCAAGGCGGCGGCAGCGGCTCCGGCGAAGCCGGCTGCGGCGCCG
>ERZ724514.679-NODE-679-length-15348-cov-4.846531_pt1 | contig 15348 bp, 13 predicted proteins | sample MGYA00376047_ERZ724514 | MGnify/ENA primary metagenome ERZ724514 (study PRJEB28724, sample SAMN07190883) | activated sludge metagenome | isolation source: activated sludge of sewage treatment plant in Hong Hong | place: Hong Kong | collected 2016-03-17 ...
TCTTCCTGGTCAGTGTCGGCATCTTTCTCTACAGCTATTTCCGCGAACTGAACCCGGGCACGATCACCGTCCGGACCAGTCCCGACGCGATCTTCGAGCTCAGCCCCGTCTCCTTGGTGCTATTCTCGATGGCCCTGGGCGCCACGCTGGTTGCACTGATCGTGACGATCAAAGAAACCTCCCACGTCTTCATGAATTGGCGCACCAATCGCCTCGTCCGCCGTAAAGAGAAAGTGGACGCGCTCCACCGGGATGGCACGCACGCCTTCATGTCCAAGCGTACAGCCGATGCGGTGAGTCTGTTTGAGCGGGCCCTGGTCATTGATCCGAACCGGACCGATTCGCTGCTCTGGCTCGGAAATATCTATCGCTCTGAAAGCAACTTTACGGAGGCCATCCGGCTCCACCAGCAGGCCTATCGCATTGAAGAACGAAATGTGGAGGTGCTGCTCGAATTAGCCAAAGATCTTGAAGGCGCCCGTCGCTATGAAGAGGCCCTCCAGACACTCCAGAATATTCTGCGGATCGAGCCGGACAATCTAATGGCCCTGATCCGCAAGCGCGATCTGCAAATCAGGCTCGAAAAATGGAGCGACGCGCTGGAGATTCAACACCGGTTGGTCAAGGCTAACCTGCCGGAAAGCGAGCGACGCGCCGAGGCCAATCTGTTATTGGGCTGTATGTACGAAGTCGGCCGTCAACTCTTGGAACGAGGGCACCCGGACAAGGCCCGCCGGTACTTCCGAGGCGCGATTAAGAAAGATCGCACCTTTCTGCCGGCCTACATCGGCATCGGGGAAATCTTGGTCCGTGAGGGCAAAATCAAGAACGCGGTCGAAATTCTCAAGAAGATTTACGCCAAGACGCGCAGCGTCATCATCCTTCACCGCCTCGAGGAACTGTTCCTGGAGCTGGGAGAACCGGATGAAATCATCCGTGTCTACCAGGAAGCTCTGCAACAGGATCCGCACAATGCTGTGATCCAGTTCTACCTGGGCAAGCTGTATTACCGGCTCGAAATGGTCGATGAAGCGTACGACGTGCTTTCAACGCTGGATGGCACGCAGGAACAGCTCGTTGATTACCATAAGATCATGGCCAATCTGTTCCTGCGCAAGCAACACATGGACGAAGCGGTGGGCGAGCTCAAGAAAGCCCTGGGCTTCAAAAAGCGAGTCGTGGTGCCCTACCAATGCACCCAGTGCCACCATGAGTTGGCCGAATGGTCCGGCCGGTGCCGTCGGTGCGGCCGCTGGAATACCTACGTGGCCCTTCCCTGGAGAGACAGCTCAAAATCCGGTGCCGATCAGGACGGACAGGCTGCCCGGCTGCCCGCCGTCCCCTACCAAGGCATTGCATCTCCGTTTGAAACCGTGTAGGGTTTCCACCGCCCTTTTTTCATGTTACAGACAGATCCTTTGCTCACGGAGGCATTGCTGAAGGAGCGGGGCTTGCCTGTTTTTTCGAGGAGTAGCGTGCATGACTGATTTCACGATCCTGGCCGACAAGGCCTTGCGGGACGAATTACTCAGCCGAGAGGAATGCCTCACCGTACTACATACACCGGACACCAACCTGCTCGAGCTTCTGCAGGCCGCCTTTAAGGTCCGTGAACGGCACTTCGGTAAGACGGTGCGCCTGCAAATGCTCTTGAACGCCAAGAGCGGCGCCTGCCAGGAAGACTGCGGCTACTGCTCGCAATCATCCGTGTCCACGGCGCCCATCGAACGATATGGATTGTTGCCGCAAGATCAAATGGTGACCGGCGCGCGCCGTGCGGCAGCCGCGAAAGCCCAACGCTACTGCATCGTCATCAGCGGACGCAGCCCGCTGGATCGGGAGATCGCCGATATCGCCTCAGCCGTCCGATCCATCAAGCAGGAAGTCCCGATCCAGATCTGCTGTTCCCTGGGACTCCTCAACGAACGGCAGGCAAAAGACCTCAAAGCAGCCGGCGTGGATCGCATCAATCACAATTTGAATACGAGCGAAGCCTATCACACGGAAATCTGCAGCACGCACACCTTTCAAGACCGGCTCGCCACCATTCGACATGCCAGGACGGCCGGACTGGAAATCTGTTCGGGCGGCATCGTCGGGATGGGAGAAGGCGATGAGGACTTGATCGATTTGGCACTGGCCCTGCGCGAGGTCAAGCCCGATTCGATTCCGCTCAACATGCTGCATCCGGCCTCCGGCACGCCACTGGAGCATTGCACTCCGCTGACGCCGCAGCGGTGCCTGAAAGCCCTCTGCCTCTTCCGCTTCCTTCACCCGCGGACGGAGCTTCGTATCGCCGGCGGACGAGAACACAACTTACGCAGCCTCCAGCCATTGGCACTCTACCCGGCCGATTCAGTGTTTGTGAACGGGTATCTCACCACTCCGGGACAACCGGCCGCAGAAGTCTGGCGCATGATCGAAGACCTGGGATTCGACATTCAAGTGGACGCGCTTCCGACACAGGGTGCCACTTCGGCCGCCGAACCGGCTGTCGGCCTTCATTCATAACGCAGTCCCTCGACCAAGGGTTGTCTGGCGGCCCAGCGGGCCGGCCAGAACCCTGCGACGAGCGAGGCCACCAGGGCCAAGGCCGCAACCTCCGCCATCAGGCCGACTGGCCACGAAATCTGGATGGTCCAACCGAATGACTGCCGGTTGATCACCCGGATCAGGATGAGCGCCAGGGCTCCCCCTCCGACCAAACCCATCCCTGTCCCCAGCAATCCCAAATAGCCGGCCTCCCACAAAATCAACGCCGTGACCTGCCCCCGGCTACTGCCCAATGCCTGCAGCGTGGCCAATTCACGACGCCGTTCAACCACGGACGTGACCAACGTGTTGATGATGCCTAACGTCGCAATAATCACGGCGATGGCTTCCAGCACATAGGTCAACGTAAACGTCCGGTCGAAAATTCGAAGAATCTCCTGGCGCAATTCAGCATTGCTCAATACGGTCGGCATGAGCGCTCCCTCCGACGCTTGAGCGAGGGTGCCGAGAATCGCCATTCTTGCCTTCCCCATATCGGCTCCCGATTCGACATAGACGGGAAACACGGTCACGCCGTCATCAGGCCACCATTGTTGATACAAGGATCGATCAATGACGATCTTTCCGCCATCGGTGGCATAATCATAAAAGACCCCCAGCACCTCCAGGGACTGTTCGCTCTTTGGCGTCACGATGGACAATCGATCCCCTTTGCCCAGCGCCAAATGATTCGCCACGACCTCCGAAAGAATCGCGCCTTCCCCAGCCGCGGCACGAGCCAAGATTGCCGCGGACTCCCCTGCGACGAAGAGATACCGGCTCCGTGCCGCATGGAGTGCCAGGTCTCTCGAAACCAGCGAGACCGGCCGGCCCTGCAGATCGATACGCAGGTCACGGTACATGTCTACCGCCGAGACCAGAGGAGCATTGGCCAACCGAGCCCGCCAGGCACCAGGCAGTACCGGACTGGACGACCCGCTGCGCACGGCGTGCGGCCATCCGGCAGGAGCGACAATAAAGTCCGCCATGACGGTCTGATCGATCCAGATTTCAACCGTGTCGCGAAAGCTGCGGATCATCACCAGCACGCCGACCATGATCGCGACGCCCACGAGAAAGGCCGACACCGTGACGGCATTTCTTCCCATGCCCCGGCTGGTCTGCTCTCGGGCAATGTGCCGAATGGCCCCGCCCAACGTCGGCGCCTGCGAAAGCGTCGTTAACTCCCGGGTACGGCAGAGGCTCTGCAACAGGATGGGGACGAGGCAGGACAGGCCGGCAAGAAGACAAAAGGTTGCCACGTACCCGAAGATCGGTACGCCACCCACCGGGCCGGCCAATGCGCATCCCAGAGCGATGAGTAACAGCACTCCACCCGCCACCCCCAGTGACGCCGCCCGAACACGTTGAGCGACGTCGTACTCACCCGGTGCCAGAGCCGCGACCACAATCGTACGTCCGGCATCGACGCTCGGACCAAGCGCGCCCAGAACCGACACTCCGCTCCCGATCAATACCGCTTCGACCAATAACCGGCCAGACCCGACAGGAAAACCAACAGTTCCTGTCGAATGGGACAGCGGTGTATACAGATCATGGATCGTCCTGCCGACCAGCGCGACAAGCACATCGCCCAACAACAGGCCGAGCATGCCTCCGAGCAGCCCGCCCACGACACCGAACACTCCGGCTTCCGCCAGGAACACAGCGACGACCATCGGCTCCGACATGCCGATGGCGCGGAGAATCCCCACCTCCCGACGTCGCTGCGCCACCGTAAAGGAGACCGTGTTGTAGATCAGGAAGATCCCGACCAACAGCCCCACCATGCTCAACACGGAGAGATTCAGTTGAAAGGCCCCCACCATCGATTCAACCTGCTGGCTGCGCTGAATCGGGCGACGTACGGTGGTAGCCGGGGGCAAAACCCGCCCGATGGCCTCCGCCACCTGCTCAACCGACGAAGTGGGCGTCGTCACCACATCGATACGATCAAGGCGGCCGATCAGTCCGAACGTCCGCTGCACTGCGGCAATATCCATCACCGCCATGCGGTCCCAGGGCGAAGGCCCACCAGGACGCCGGCCCATGACTCCGATAATCGACACCGACACATGCTGATCACCGCTCTGCAGCGCCAACTGAGCCCGTGGTGCGAGACTCAACTCCGACGCAAGGGCGTGCCCGATCAGGAGGCCATTTCTTGCCAGGAGGTTTTCCAGTGGCATTCGCTCACCAGGCCCCTCCCCTGGATTCGCTGGAGAAACGACACGTCCTCCTTCCGAGCTCAACTCTTCCAATAGGTCCAGGCCAAGGATCGAAAACGACTGCCGGGGGGACCGGCCGTCTGTGACCCGCACCCCGACCTCCAGCACCGGTCGAGCCGACAAGACACCGGGGACCGTCCGTACGGTGGAGATCAGACGTTCGTCCAAGCCGGTTTCCCCGGCCGACACCTCCAGCGTGACCGGGCCGGCTACCGTCAAGACTGATTCCTCGAAGGAACGCAGGACTTCCACGTTGGCCGTTTGGACGGCAATAGTGGCCGCCACGCCAAGCCCGACACCGAACATGGTCAACGCTGTCCGCCCCGGATGGGTGGACAAATGTGTCCACCCCAGGCTCGCACAGACTCTCAGTAAAGAAGAGTGAAACAACGACATACGTACGCGCGTTCGTCCTACAGTCTAGTAATTGTTTTTACAGATTTACCCAGGTATGTTAAGATTACTTTCAGTAGAAATTGGGGTACAAAATCTTTATGGCACTACGCAAACGACCTCAAGCAAAAAAATCCTCGAAGGCCACCAAAGCTGCTCCCGCAGCGAAGAAACGAAAGCCCGTGAAGTTGGCCAAGGCGTCTCCCGGACGCACAAGGCGCTCAGACGGACTCACTCCCCGACAAAAGGAAATTCTTAAACTGGTGTCGCAAGGAAACACCAACCGGGACATCGCCCGCCGTCTGGATATCAGCGTGCGAACGGTTGAAGTGCATCGGTTTAACTTGATGCGGCGATTGAAGGTCCGCAACGTGGCCCAACTGCTCCGCCAGGCGCTGCAGCAAGGTTTCCTGCCGAAGAACTTTGCCTTTAGATAATCCGACCGAAGACCGCGTGGCGTGGAATCTCCGCGCCACGCGTTACAACTCTTTTAACCTGCCCCGATAGTCCTCCACCCGTCGCGCTCCGCGAGAAGACAGTTCGGCTTCCAGTTCACGCTCCAGGCGTTCGAAGACACCGACACCTTCTTCCACCAACACCGTGCCCACCTGAACGGCTGACGCCCCGCAGAGGACATGCTCGAACGCATCGAGCCCCTGCACGACTCCGCCGGTCCCGATGATCGGAATGCGCCCACTGAGCAGCTTCCAGAATGCTCGCACATTGGCCAAGGCAACAGGCTTGATCAACGAACCTCCCAATCCGCCGAACCCCCCCTTGGGTTTGATGACGGGCGTTTCACGCTTCGGGTCGATCACGAGGCCGTTGCCGACGGAATTAATCAAATTCAGATAGTCCACTCCGCAACGGCCGATCACCTCGGCCATCACCGCATGGTGAGCCGGATCAAAATAGGGCGGCAGCTTGACGCCCATCGGCACCGTGATGAGCGGCCGCACCCGCTTCAGAAGCCGTTCGGAATCGACCGGGTCATAGGCGATCTGTGGCTTGCCGGGGATGTTCGGGCAAGACAGGTTCACCTCGATGAGATCGGGTTTTGCGTGATTGATCACGCGCGCCATGGTGAGAAAGTCGTCTTCGCACAGACCGGCAATACTGGCAATCACAGGCTTGCCGAACTGCTTCAGCTCCGGAATGAGGTCCGCATAGGCCAGATAGCCGAGATTCGGAAGTCCCATGGAATTAATCGACCCGCCGGGAAATCCGTAATAACGCGGTTCAGGATTTCCGCCCCGCGGTTCCACCGTCATCGACTTGGTCACGATGGCGCCGGCCCGCGAGCGACCCAAAGCCAGCAATTCCTCCCGCGTCATACAGAGCGCCCCGGACGCATTCATCAAACAGCTCGGAAACGTGACGCCCGCAATGGTCATGCTGAGACTCATACCGATCCTTTCTCTTCTGCATCACGAACAGGGCCAGCGTTAGGAACAGTAAGCATCCGTCACCCTCCCGGAATCAGTGTGCAATGCGATTGACCAAACGCCCATCTCGCATGTGCCAGACATAATCTGCAGCTTCTGCTGCGCTGTCGCTGTGGGTCACCAACAACACGGAATGGCCGAACCGTTGAGGAAGGGTCCGGAAGAGGTTCACGATATCGGCGCCTTGCTTGGAGTCCAAATTTCCCGTCGGCTCATCCGCCAAAATCAGACGGGGCCGATGCACGATCGCGCGGGCGATGGCCACCCGCTGCTGTTCGCCACCGGACAATTCACTGGGTCGATGAGAACGGCGTGCCTCCATCCCCACCGCCTGCAGGACTTCATCGATCCGATCCGTGACGGCGCGGCCTTGCTCTCCTTTGAGTAACATGGGCAACGCCACATTCTCCGCGACCGTAAGGCCGGGAATCAAATGAAAGGCTTGAAACACAATGCCAATCAACTCGCGCCGGAGACGGGTCCATTCCGTCGCGCTCGCATCGGTGACGGCCCGACCTTCGATCATGATGGTTCCCGAGGTGGGTTGATCCAGGCCTCCGATCAAGTTGAGTAACGTGCTTTTCCCGCAGCCGCTGGGCCCCACAAACGCGCAGAACTCTCCGGCCTTTACCTCAAGCGTGACGCCCTGCAGAGCGCACAAGACCGTTCCGCCACGGCGATATTCTTTCGAGAGGTTGTGTACGCTCACGAGTGGGGCCGCAGAACCGCTCATATCAGCAGGACTGGACGGTGAATGATCGTGGGATGTTCCAAGCATCGTCAGCCGGCCAACCCTGTCCAATGGTGAAATCGCCCGCATGCAGACCGAATGGTGCTATATCACACCCCCTTTACAGCCCACAACCTTGACAGGTCTGGAGCGTTCCTTAGACAATCCCACCAGGCTGAAGGGCTTCACGTCAACGATACGTAGTCGACAATGATAATGGACTTTCTCAGGCAGGCCTCGCGGCTGCTGCTTCCGATGGATTGCACCACCTGTGCGCAACCCCTCGCTGATGATCCGGTGCCCTTTTTCTGCCGCCGGTGCTGGGAGCTGATTCGACCATTGCGCGGGCCTTCCTGTCCACGGTGTCATCGCCCGTTCGCTTCACCCTCGGCCCTCACCTACAGCCCGACGCACGAATGCCAGGACTGTCGTACCCGCGAACCCTATTACTCCCAGGTCTGGGCTCCCTATGCCTACTGTTCTCCGCTCCAGGATGCCATTGCCCTCTTCAAATACCGAGGGAAGGTGGCGCTGGCGGACGCATTAGGCGTGTTACTCCTCCAGGCGATTCCCGATCGCCTGGATGTCGATGTCCTGATGCCGATCCCTCTGCACCCCACTCGACTCCGGCAGCGGGAGTTCAATCAGTCGCTTCTCATCGCCGACCGCATCGGTTCCGCCCGCAGACTACCGGTATCCTATCGGAACCTGATTCGTACCGTCGATACCGCCCCGCAGACCTCGCTGCCGCGCGCGGCGCGTCTGCAGAACCTCCGCAAGGCGTTCGCCATACGCCAGCCGAAGGAGATCACCGGAGCACGCATTCTTCTGGTGGACGACGTGTTCACCACCGGCACGACCGCGAGCGAATGCGCCAGAGTCCTCCTTACGGCCGGAGCCAAACAGGTCGCCGTCCTCGCCCTGGCGCGGTCCGCGGATGCGGGGATGGTGCCGGACACGTGGCTGCCACCATCAACTCTCAACCAAACGGAATTCCAGCGAGCCTAACCCATGCCGATCTATGAGTATCGTTGCCGACAGTGCGGAAAACGGACCACACGCCTGATTCTCAACGCGAACTCCGTTCCGCAGCAGACTTGCGCCCATTGTCAGAGCGCCGACATGGAACGGCTGCTGTCGCGATTCGCCTCGCCCAAATCGGAGGAAGCACGGCTTGAGGCCCTCTCCGACCCGAGCAATCTCAGCGGACTCGATGAAAACGATCCCCAGAGCATGGCGCGGTTCATGAAGAAGATGGGGCAGGAAATGGGCGAGGATCTGGGCGATGACCTCGATGCAGCGATGGAGGATGGGCAAGCGCCAGCATCGGGGATCGACGGAACGGATTTTGACTGACACGCACTGTAAGAATATTCTCTTGACAGGATCAGCCATGTCTCCTACCATCGGCGTTGAAACGGAGGAAGCCGCCCATGTTCGCCGGAGAACATCTCTGCAAGGTCGATGAAAAGGGACGTTTCCTGATCCCCTCTCCGCTTCGTGAGCGATTCCAAGCCGAGGGTAACCAGGTCATGTTCCTGAAGAACACCGAGCAGACGCTCTGGATGTACTCCGCCAAGGAATGGGAACAGGTCCTGGAACGCACGAGAGCCACCCTGGACGAGGACCAGACCCGCCTGTTCATGCACCATGTGATGGCCCAAGCCGGCGCCTCTGACATCGATAAAGCCGGCCGGGTGTTGATTCCAAGCCGACTCCGCAAACTCGTCCCGATGGATGAGGATCAGGAACTCGTCCTCGTGGGCATGTATCATCGTCTGGAAATCTGGGGCCCGTCTGAATGGCGGCGCTACCTCACCAGAAACGAAGACCGGGCCGAGCAGGATATGGCTAAGATCCAAAATCTTCTATAGGCAGGCCCTTGCGCCGCGCATCCCGTCCCCGACAATCCCCCGTTACGATCCGATCCACGTCCTTCAGGTCACTGTCCGAGCCGGCCGTACCCATGGAACGAGCACCGCTCATTCCCACACAGTCCAACAGGAATCGCCATGCGCTGTCGTTCCCTACCCCGGCAGGTACTGGCTTGAGCGTCACCATCGACTCCATCACCCTCACATTGCCCGTCCCGCCAAGCATCAATCATCAGTACGCCACGGTCAACGGGCGTCGCCTGCTCTCCGCGAAAGGACGTACGTATAAAGACTTTGTCGGGCAACAAATTGTGGTTGCGCTTGCCCAATCGCCTCATCGTGCTACTCTAAGACAGACCTTGCAACAGGCGAGCCTGTCTCTCTCGATCCATTTTTTCTTCGCCTCTGCGCTGCGACGGGATACTGACGGCGGGCTCAAGATCGCGCAAGATGCCCTGTGTGAGGGGCTGGGACTGAACGACAATCGAGTGGTCGAAACACATCTCTATAAGCACCAGGATCGCGACAATCCTCGCATGGAAATCCGGTTATCGGTGGCGCCGTCGACGGCGCCTGATCCGTTTTTTCCCGCCTCACTCAAGGCACAGGTCGCGGTGATCCCCAAGCCGCCAATCGACAACGGGCAAGACCGATAGGATGGTTGGGGCGACACCCGTTTGAATTCCGCCTCGCCGGCGGGCAGCACGCGCTATGACATACCGACCCATTACAATTGATGCGCTCCGAATCGGCATGCACGTCGCCAAGATCGACGTCGCCTGGTTTCGTTCCCCCTTCATGCGCCACTCGTTCCTGATTCGCACTGACGAGCAGATCGAGAAGCTGCGGCGCGCGGGCGTGAAACAGGTGAGCATCGATCCCTCTCGCGGACTCGATCTTCAAGATCCAACGGCCCCGTCCCAAGCCCCGCTCCCTGTTGCCGCGGAACCTGCGACTTCGCAGATGGGCAAGTCCGTCGAGATCCGGTCTCTTGCCACCATGACGCAAGAATTGCTGGCGGCCAGGTCAGCGCGAGCCAAACTCGAGGAATCCGTCCATTCGGCGTTCTCCCGCATCGCCAAAACCGGTGTGGTCGATCCGGAGGAGGCCAGCCATGCCGTCCATGCCATCAGCGCGGTCGCCCAGGCCCTCAATACTTCTGCCTTGTTCATGGTGTTCAGCCAAGGCCGAGAGGCCAATGCGCCCCTCAGTCAGCATGCACTGGCCACCTGCAGTTTCTCGATGATCCTCGCCCATGCGGCTGACTACAATTTAATGGCGATCCAGGAACTGGCCACCGGTGCGCTGCTTCACGATATCGGGCTCCTGCAGGTGCCACCCGCCATCCTCCGGCGCGTGCATGACACCTCGACCACAGTCTCTGAACAAAACCGTCTGACCTATGAAGCTCACGCGCGCTCGGGCGCCATTCTCTTGGAACGCCGGGGCGGATTCACCAAACCGGTGGAACAGATTGTGGCGGAACATCATGCCTACCTGAACGGCAGCGGCTTTCCAGCGGAAACCGGCGGCGCGTTCACGTCGGACATGACCCGGATCGTGATGGTGACGGACCGCTACGACGAATTGATGACGGGCTTTGGCGGAGCCTCGCCCCTGACCCCGCATCAATCGCTCCAGCGGCTCTACCAGGAGGGACAGGAAGGCCGATACGAAAGCCGGCTGATCTCCCTCTTCGTCAAAGTCATGGGCATTTACCCCGTTTACAGTTATGTCCAGCTGACGACCGGCGAACGTGCCATCGTCTCCGTCATCAACTCAGGCAAACTCCACCAACCCATCGTCACGATCACCCACGACCCTTCCGGAGAACCGTATATCGTTCCGCTCGTCATCGACCTCGCCAATCAGGATGAAGAGGCCCCTCCGCGCGGGGTCCGTTCGGTGTTGGGAACAATCCCGGAAGAATTTCAACGAGCCTATCACTGACCTCAGCCCCATCCGTGTGCTCCCCTCATCGAGAAGATCGGACCGCTGGAGAAGCCCTGGCGGCATGCAGGCCTATTCGTAACGGAGCGCTTCAATGGGATTGAGACGTGCAGCTTTATTGGCGGGGTAGAGTCCGAAAAAGAGCCCGATAGCCAAGGAAAACAGAAACGCCGTCAGAACGGCATCGACTGAAATCATGGTCGGCCAACCGGCAATCACCGTCGTGAGTCGTGCGCCGACGATGCCCACAATCACGCCGATCAGGCCCCCGAATAGACTCAGCGTCATCGCTTCGATCAGGAACTGGGTCAGGATATGAATGCGTTTCGCACCGACGGCCATACGAACCCCGATCTCCTTCGTCCGCTCGGTGACTGAGACCAGCAGGATGTTCATAATGCCGATACCGCCGACCAGAAGAGAGACGGAGGCGATGGCAAACAACATGACCGTGAGCGTTTGACTGGTACTTTCCTGCACCTTCCCGATATCGACCTGCGTCCTGATCGTAAAATCATCCGCTTGATCCGGCTCCAGCCTGTGCCTCAGCCGTAGCGTCTCCCGAATATGCTCCACGGCCTCGGGCAGGTCGGCGCTCTGTTCAGTGGACGCGAAGAGCGCCCCGACCGATCCGAGAAACTGGCTGCCGAATACCCTCCGCTCCGCCGTCGTGAAGGGAATGAAAATCACGTCATCCTGATCCGTGCCCTGGGCCGACTGCCCCTTCGGAGCCAATACTCCAACGACTTGAAATGGCACATTCTTGATGCGAATTGTGGCTCCCATCGCCTCTTCGCCAGGATCAAACAAATTCTCCAAGGTGGTCTGGCCGATCAACGCCACGCGAGCCGCACTGTCCATATCCGTCTGGGTGAAGGGCCCGCCACTCGTGAACGACCAGTCGCGAATCGTCAGGTAGCTCGGGGAGACTCCATTGACGGGGCCATTCCAGTTCCGATTCCCGTTGACGATTTGCATCACATCGCGCTTCGCCCACCCGGTGTCGGACAGGAGCGGACTCCGTTTTTTCAATTCGGCCGCATCGTTGATCGTCAACGTCACCGCCCCGCCCTGCGCGCCTCGCACACCACTGACCGTCGTCGACCCGGGCATGATGACGATGACATTTGTCCCCATACTTGCCACCTGGGCCTGAACCGCCGCCCTGGCCCCTTGCCCGATACTCACCATGGCGATCACCGCTCCCACGCCGATGACGATGCCGAGCATGGTGAGACCGGCCCGCAGCCGGTTCCGGCTCAGAATCCGCAACGCCGTCATGACAGTGAGCAGAACGAATGCCGGCATCTGGCCCTACGTGACCGCAGACAGGTGAGGCTCGCGCCGGACATCCTGCACGATCTGCCCGTCCTTCATGACGAGTTCGCGGGACGCATACGCGGCGATATCGGGTTCGTGGGTCACGAGAATGATCGTGATCCCGTCCTCCCGGTTGAGATGTTCGAGGATATCCATAATTTCACGGCTCGACGCGGTATCGAGATTACCGGTCGGTTCGTCCGCGAACAGGATTGAGGGGGCGCCGACCAATGCCCTCGCAATGGCGACGCGCTGCTGCTGACCACCGGAAAGCTGGGCCGGATAATGCTGTTCCCGCCCGGCCAACCCGACTCGCTGAAGCGCGGCGGCCGCCTGCCGGCGTTGCTCCTTGATCGAGACACCGCGATAAAACAGCGGCAATTGCGCATTTTCCAATGCACTGGTCCGGGGGATCAGATTGAAATTCTGAAACACGAACCCGATCTGCCGGTTGCGAAGATCGGCCAGAAGGTCTGGGTTGGCCGTACTCACATCCAACCCGTCGAGCCGATACCGGCCTCGCGACGGCTTGTCCAGGCAACCCAGTAGATTCATCAGCGTCGACTTGCCCGACCCCGACGTGCCCATCACCGCGACAAACTCGCCGCGGTCGATTGTCAAATTGATGCCCCGGAGCGCCTGCACCTCGACATCGCCGATGCGATAAATTTTCCAGAGGTCTTCGCAGACGATCAAGGGAGCCATCGTGCCCTCACAAACGGGATCGCACGCGACTGTTTCCACCATGGCTACATCCCACGGTCCCGCCGCCCGCCGCGCTGTTGGCCGCCACCGAAGCCCGGTGGGAGTTCTCCGCTCTTGCGCTCACCGCGTGGAGACTCGATACCGGTCACAACCTGGTCGCCTTCCTGGATACCGGCAGCAGTGATCTCGACATAGGACCGATCCGATATCCCCATCTCGACCGGAACGCGCTCCAACTCTCCCGCACCATCCAGCCTCCAGACACCCCATTGCCGGTTCCCTGATTCAGGAGACCCACTCGCGATCGTAGGCCTGCCGCCGGCGCGCTCGCCATCCCTCCTCGGCCCGGCCTCTCCCTTCTCATCTCGAACGGCCTTGGGGGGTACGAAGCGAAGGGCCGCGTTCGGCACCTTCAGCACATTCTCCCGCTTGTTGACGACGATGGAGACATTCGCGGTCATACCTGGTTTCAAACGAAACTCAGGATTCTCGAATTCCACGACAACGTCATAGGTCACCACGTTTTGAATATTGATGGGCGCATTGCGAACCTGGCGAACCCGCCCTTGAAAGGCTTCTCCGGGATAGGCATCCACGGTGAATGACGCCGCTTTGCCGTCGACAATGCCGCCGATGTCGGCCTCGCTCACATTGGTATCGACCTGCATTTTGGTCACATCCTCGGCGATCAGAAAGAGGGTGGGAATGGAAAAGCTGGCAGAGATACGCTGACCGACTTCCACCAGACGGGAAATTACTACTCCGTCGACCGGTGAGCGGATGACCGTATACTTCAGGTCCAGCTCGGCCGCTTGTAACATGGCTTCCGCCTGCTTCACGGCGGCTTCCGTCACTTTCAGTTGCGCGACGGCGCCCTCGGAAGCGGTCAGGGCAACATCGACTTCATTCTGCGAAATGAACTGCTGGCCGATAAGCGACTTTGCTCGATCCAGTTCGCGCCGACGCTGAGCCAGATCGATCCGCGCCTTTTCAAACGCCGCCTTGGCATTGGCAAGGCTGGCGACCGCTTGATCACGCCTGGCCTGGTAGGGGAAAGGATCGATCCGTGCGACGACCTGGTTCGCCTTGACCTTGGAATTGAAATCGGCATGCAGGCTCTCGATCATACCCGAGACCTGACTGCCAACCTGGACCGTCGTAATGGGATTGATGGTACCGGTTGCGGTGACCAGCGAGACGACTGATCCTCGCTCGACGGGAACCGTGCGAAAGCGCAGAGGAACCTTCCGCTCGCCGTTGAAAAACACGTAACCGGCGATGGCCAGGCCGAGCGCAAGCACACCGACAATGATACTGACACGGCGCATGAACAGGCGTTCCTCTTCGCCCAGGTACTGCGGGCATTCTAGCAGAAAACAATTTGACGATGTCAGGCAGAGGGCGGCGATGGGGCCTCTGAGCGCGGAGCGACACAAAAGAGAACGGCCGTTTGCCAGAATGGCAAACGGCCGTTCGTGTCACGTGCCCACCAGCGGTGGACCTGCTCACTGGTGCTTAGGGGCTGACGGTAATGCGATCCTTGATGTCGTCGAACACATCCTTCGTCACCACATTCTTGGCGACGAGTTCGCCCTTCACTCTGTAGGGACGGTTACTGACGATGCGGTCCGCCACGTCCTGCGTAATACCCAGCGTGAGCACGAGATCCGAGGACGGCGCCTTGTTGATATTGAGCAGCGGCGCAGCCGGTGCCTCAAATGGGGCCGGCGCAGGAGCAGCTTTCGAAGAAGCACCGCCGCCGCCCAGCGGCGCGGTCAAGGCCGGCGACTCCATTCCCGATGACAGGGAACGCGACCGGTCTTTCATCTCTTTCTGATACCGCGCGACCAATGACTTCAATTGCTCATTGTGGCGGCGAGCTTCTTCATACTCCTGCTTGACGCTGCGGTTTTGCGCGCTCAGCTGCTTGACCTTGTCTTCCAGCTCCTTGGTCCTGACATCGATGGTATCCCGCTCTTTATCGCGCCCGTGCTGGATACGCTGGAGTTCATCACGGGCGATCTGGCTTTCGGAACCGAACTTCGCGTTCAAATCCTTTAAGGTCTTGACCTGTTGCTCCAGGGCATTTTTCTGCGCTCGCGCGCGCTCCAGTTCTCCCCTGGTGGCATCGGCATCGGCAAGCGCCTCATGATATTTTTTCTCACTAATGC
>ERZ724514.696-NODE-696-length-15100-cov-7.151811_pt1 | contig 15100 bp, 9 predicted proteins | sample MGYA00376047_ERZ724514 | MGnify/ENA primary metagenome ERZ724514 (study PRJEB28724, sample SAMN07190883) | activated sludge metagenome | isolation source: activated sludge of sewage treatment plant in Hong Hong | place: Hong Kong | collected 2016-03-17 ...
CGTCGACTTAATCGGATCGCTTTCGTCTGCCGAAATCTTGTATGTGCCGGAGCCTGCAGCTGTGGGGAACAGCACCGTGACGATTTCACCTTCTGCGTGCACGATGGTGACAGAGAAAAGCGCTACTAGTAGGACCCCGAGTCCAAGCATGAGGGTTCGCAAGTAGTTCATTCTGGTCCTTTCATCTTCTGTCCAATGTTAGGGAACGTGCAGGTATAAGCTGGGCACAACGTCCTCTTTTTTTCTACGGGTGCGATAATCCAGCGAGCGCAAGAAAATGAGACCCTTGTATTGGACGGCCGCTAAACTGAATGTATTTCCCCCCTGGTCATCCCAGCCGGTCGGCACCTCATCGCTGTTCCACACATTTTGCCCTTCCTGCAAAATAAACTTTTTCTGTTTGACGGTCGTGCCGCTGCGAAAAGAGCCAAAGAGAGTCAACTTTTCCTTGATGACCATCAAGGCGGCGGCGATCGGTTTTCCTGCCGGGTTGTTGTTCTCCCTCGGGGTCGTCGCGTATTGGACCCAGGTCTTCCCGTCTTCAGAAGACCACATATCGTCCAGAGGATCGCTAAATGGTTCAGTGAGGCCGCCGTAGAGCCATAGTTTGTCACGGTCACCGCGACGGGTTGCTGTGGCCGCAAACATGCAGCGAGGCCTCCAGCGAGGCGTCACAGTTTCATTGCCTAGTTTTTCCCAGCTGAGTTGCTCTCCGGTGAGTGTTGCGGCCCACACGTCGTTCACCGACGTTCCGGTTTCGTCGTTGCCCCCAAGCACCAACAGTCGCTTGTTGAAGATGACGCAAGCCTGTCCCATCCGTCGCGTCCATGGGGCATCATCGTGTTGTCGCCACTCCCCCGTCTTCTCATCATAACTCCAGACGTGATTGTTCCGAAGCTTAGGGTCAGCCGCGCCTCCACCAATGAGCCAGAGTGCGTTCTGCCAGTACACGGCGGGACTGGTGAGCATTCCGTCAGGGACGTGTTCATGTTTAAGCTGCCACGTCGCATACGGATACGTGGACGAGTACAGGCGTCCTTTTCCCTCCTTGACGAATATGCCGTAGAGTTCCTGATCATTCATGTTGCAGAGAACCGCTGGATATCCGTAGTCAAAAGAAACCGTATGCCAGCCTGAACTCAGCACGGGCACGGAGAGTGCGACTCTTTTCGTCTTCTCTCCGTCAATGATTTCGAGCTCATAGGTGGTCGTGGGCGCCCATGGTCGCTCTTTGTCATAGACGTAGGGCTTTCCGCTGATGCACCCTGCACTTCCCGAATGGAACTCTTCCAACTTGGCCCTGTTAAAGCCGTACAGTGCGGCTCGCTGTGCTTTGACGGTATTCCATGTCAACCTGAAGTGTTTTTTGTCTGCATCGGTGATGAGATAAGGAGGGTCTGCCGTGAAGTAGAGGATCGAGAACTGTTCGGCTTTCTTTTCCACAGAGAGTATCTGTTTGTATTCCGCATAGCCGGAGATCTTCGCGCTGATCGTAATCTTGGCTTGGCCAGGATCAACCTTGCTCTCAAACTTCGAGAGGGTGAGCTGCTGACACTCGTTCGCCTGAAACGCAGACTTCGGGAGCCTAAAACTCCACGTGGCCTGCCCCTGCGTAGTCGTCAAGGGGTTGAGTTGCCAGAGTTTTGGGTACTCAATCTTAAGTTTGACGCTGTCCTCCAGTGTCGCTAAATTGTCCGGCCCGTTGCCGGTAGAGATGGAAAGAGTCAGTTCTCCCTTCGTACCCGGTCCGGAAAAGGTAATCGGTTGAGCCGTTGTGTTCGTGATGCGTAGGACAATGGTATTCGTGCCGGCGTAGCCTGGCCCCAGGTCGACCTTGGCGTCAACGACTGTATAGGTGAGCGGCAGCGATGAGAGCGGCGTCGCTTGGTCAGCCATGAATGGTTCCTTTCGAAAGGCGGATGCTGAGGCGTCGTTCCGCCCGGCTATTATCTTTGTTGAACAATAGTAAGGTGAACGTCGTGTCGGCTTGTATGTGCACGCCATACTGACCAGGAAGAGGCTGGCTTTCCCATACCTTGAGCGGCTCGTCTTCACGCGTGCCGGCCAGTAGTACCAAACGATCACCGCCCTGCAGTGCCCACGCCAAGGTGACGTTCGTATTCGGCGCAACGTCCTGCAGCCCTTCCTTCACCCAGAAACCAAGGATCGATACGGGATTCATCTTCAGCTTGAGCCAGCCCTCGGAAATCTCCTGCGGTCTTGGGGAAAAGCCCCCTCGATCAGTAGCGGCCGTCATCGTGTCGGTTTCTTTCCACATGGTGACCTGTGGGCGATAGGCCCAGGACCATTTACCAAAATCATCTGATGGGGTCGGCATGGTGACGTCGCCTCCAGGGCTCAGCAGCGGCGCCACCTGAAAGAAGGCCTCCTGCGCGGACTTGGCGGCAGAACGCACCTGTGAGGGTAATTCGATGACGCGCTTGGGCAGGACTCCGGTAGAGACATGGACCATGGCTCGCGGGTCCATGAGCACTGTCAATCTGACGGGAGTTTCACAATCCAGAACCGGGTGACTGTGTTTGTATTCAATGGTCCCAGCGATGGGTAGCCCTGGCAGCATCGGCGCGCCCGCAGCAGCATACAAAGGGGCCGAGATCTGTGAGGCTGTATCGTGAACGAAGAAGCCGATGACGCCGTCTCGAGTCTCTGTGGCATCGCCGAGGCTCATGGGGAATGTGATTGTGGTGAAGCCATGAGAGTCGTAGGTTCCAATCTTCTCCAGGCGTTGGTCGGTAGCGGGTAGACCGTCCAGTTCCAATTGAACAGACGCTTTGGCCAATGCTAAAGGTCGTCCCAGGAGAACGGAAAGCAGCGGATCGTGCTCCGGTTCCCCAGGATCGGTCTTGGCCATGGCGTCGTCGAGGAGATTCCAGAACGCGGCGCCGTTGTCAGCACCGAGGCCTGCTAGCCATTGCACCACGAACTTGAGCTCAGGATTGTGAATGGTTTCCGGTCGATGTGAGGTTCCCGGCATGGGGACCCAGAAAAAGGCTTTCTCGTGTTGCGCCGCAGGTGTCCCTGTGGCGCGGAGTATTTTCTGGAGCACGCCGAGCGGAGTGCCGCTTGCATCGTAGAAGAGTAAATTGGCGTCGAGATGATTCGGGATGATCCATCCACAGATCGGGCTATTTGCCGGGAGCGTCTCGGGTGGATTCTCAGCGGGAATCCAATCAACGCGCAATCGTGCAGGCTGAGAGAACCGCGGACTCAACTGGATAAGCGGTTCCATGGGGGCGCCGGACGGGGTCAGGCTTGCCGTGCGCAGCAGTTGAGTGAGGGGTACGTTGACCCGTTGACCAAACGCGTCGATGATTCCGATTTGCAGTAGGTGTAGATGTCCCGCTCGTATCGGAAAGAAGGGTGTATTCGGGGCTGGCAACGAGAAGTTCTGGAGACCGGCAAGTAGAGCCGCAATGGGGTCTAAGGGGCTTGCCGGCGGGATTGCCGTCACGGCCGGACTTGGAGCATCCTCAGAGGGGAAAATTTCGGGATTGATCGGTTGTGGCCGCAAGATCTGGTCGCGCATGAGGAACGCATCGTGTAATCCCCTGAGGGGTTGCGCGAGAATATGCATCTGGCCTACTAGCGCGAGAATTGTTTCGAATTCTTTCTTCTGTGTGTTTCCGCTGTACTGCTTGAGTCGTTCTTCCAGTATCGACGCGGTATTCGGCGAGACAATGCTGTAGCCTTGGTAGATCTGTGGCGAATACGCTGTCTGACCATCCCCGTTCCAACGGAACTCGTCTGTCTCCCTGACAAACTCCCACTTCTCCAAGACGTCCTCCACGCGTTGATACGAAGGGCGCCAGGAGACCTGCCACTCAAGAAAAAGCGGCAACCAGGGGTTCCCATCCCAATCTCGCAAGGCCAACAAGGCCGGAGCTGATCCGTTTAGACACGTGACGGGCTGATCGGGAGGCTTGCCGGTCAACGAAAGGGGCGTTCGTTGCCATTGCCGGACCTGTGCAAGCAGCTTCTCCTTGCCGAGACGAGTCTGGAGACCTGCGTTGCGATAGGCCTGGTCGGCAATGGCCTCGGCGTGAGTCGGGTCGAGCAGTAACGCTTCGTGCAAAAGACGCTGGATGCCTTGAGGGATGGCTAATGGCTCCGCAAAGAGGCCAGGGTCTCGCATTTTCAGAACTTGCTCCGCGCTCACGTTGACACCCTTCTGACCATTGGGAATATTCACGAGGAGCGTGGTGGCTTCCTGGCCAGCCACGCGGCAGAGAAGTGTCTCCTGCGCTCCGCCACGTTGACCGCCTCTTTGCGCATTGGAGGGAGACAATCCCGGAGCCGAGACCAGGAGCGTGGGATCGTTCGGGCGCCACCATGGTGAAGTGAGGGTTTTGCCAAGTTCGAGATCAGGAAACTGTTGAAAGAGGAGGGTAGCAAGTGCCTCATACTGCCGATCCAGCGTGGTGTGTTTGTCCGTAAGAGCTTGCGCTGTGGCCTGCGTGTGACTCTTTTCCCGCTCCAGGATCGGTGTCAAGGCAACAGGCTCTGCGTGATCTTCTCGATATTGATGAGCCCATTTATTCCACGTGGCTTGGAGCTCCCACCGCATCGATTCCAATTCACGTTCTTGACGATCACAGTCCCGCTGCAGCGCATTCAAGGAGGTCAGCGCCTGTTCCAACGCCTGGGGGAGTGTGGCGTCGGTGGCAGGCGCGGGTGGATCCTGTGCGGCTCCGTTCTTTTGGATAGAAAACTGCGTGCCCCCGGCGGAAGAGGCAAAGCGGGATTGTTGCAACCGCGCCTCCATTGCCTTGTAGTTGGTCGTCGTCGGTAATGCGTCGTCGATGAACGCTGAGAGGAGAGGTTCTAACGATGGCTTGTCCAGTTTCTTGGCCAGCAGCGCCGCCAGCGCCTCGGACGAGGTGTTGCCGATAGCCACCGTGCAATCGTCTTTGGTAAGCCCAGGTCGCTTGGCCTTGTACGCTTCTCCGTTTCCGCCTGTTCGTTTCCATTGGATATCATAGATCGCCCCATGGCAAAGCGTTCGCGTCGGATACGACTCGCCCTTTGGCGGCGGCGAACATGCCCAACCCAACTCTTCAAGGTCATAACCCTGGAGAATGTCTTTCGCTGGATTTGAGTACCACCCCACCACCAGGTAGCTGAGCGCCGTATTGGGCGTTACGCCATCGAGCGCATCGTGGAACCCGAACACGCTTTTGCAGGATGAATAGGAGGCAGTAAAGGCAGGGTCGCCGTATCCCAGCGCTGTCAGTTCCACCCGGTCGGCCGGCTCTTGTCCCTCGTACCAGCCGGGGTAATCAAAATGTTTGCCAATATAGTCAAAGAGAGGCAGGGCACCGAACAGGGGAACCGTAATAGCTCCCGAAACTGCCGTTTCGCCATCAGTGCGATAGCGATAGTCGCTTTCCACGACCCAGGCTTTCAGCGAGATCTCCTTCGCATTGGGTTCGCGCCAGATCCGCTGGACGAGCCAGCGGTTGGGAAGTGCTGGAAATTGTGGCGCACCGCCCGCTTCGTGTTCTAGAACGTTGGCGAGTTGCTGCCCGATCCGGATCACTGTCTTAGCGATCTGCTTCCGGGCCTTCTTGTCGGGGGCCATGGCAAGCTGCTCGATCGCCGTCGTTTGTTCCGCGCCGAGTGTGGCGCCTCCCACGAGCGTCGTGAGGCGGCGGCCCAGGGCAAGCAATCGTTGGATGAGACGTGTTCGCTCCGTGTCATCCATGGCCGTGGCGGATCGATCGGCGAGGACACGCTGAGCCCTCGCCATGCTTCTCGCTTGGACGAGGCGATTGCCTCCGCGCCGCATGGCATCCGGCAAGGTCCAATGGAGGTGCACGCCCGGGTCATGCGGACATGTCCTGGGATTGAACAGTGCGGGCGTGAGTTGAGAGCCGAGAATGTCGCCTTGATACAAGCGGGAAAAATCAACGGTCAGGTCGCTCCACTCGCCTAGGTCTGCGTTCTCTACGACAAGCGCCTCGAGCCCGATAGGGACCAGCAGAGAATGTGAGGTTGTTGCACCGGCGCTCATCCCTGCTTCTCCTTAGGTGCCTCGAAGAGGGCTCGGCCTGGACTCTCCACCATCTGTACGGCAAACTCTGCCGATGTAAACGTGCCATCGAGAGCCTGTACGTTACGGAGAGACCCTTCTATCTGGTTGGCGAGCGCCCCGACATGCACGACGCGCGAGCTGCCTTGGCGCATCGGAATGGTGATGTCGAATGTTCTTCCAATTTGATCTCCTATCTGTTCGGCGGGACTGATTGTTCGGAGGTGGATCTTCTTGTAGACAGTGTTGCCCTGAGATTCAGCGCCAAAATGGAGCCCTTCCGGTGGCTGTGTGATTGCGATCTCAGTCACCTTGCCGTTGAAGAGGCACAACAGAATGTCCGGACTTAACCGGTCGATCCGCAAAGTCTGCAGCGGGTCCAGGCGGTTTCCTTCCCCATCTACACCGGCAGCTTGTATCTCAAGCCCTTGCCAGCCTTCTGCCAGGCTCGATCGCAAGAGAAATCCAGTCAGCGGCCAATGGAGTGGCTTGGGTGTACGGTCTTGGTCTTTTGGGTCTTTCTCTTTTGTGATCAGGGACTGTCGGACTTCCGTCGCATGCTCGCCTGCCAGGTCGAGAAATTTATTGCGCAGCCGCTGGTCGAACACCTCGTCCAGTGAACTGCTTTTTCCAATGCTGCTCGCGCCTTCGAGCAGACATTTCACCCAACCGGGATCCAGATAGAAAAAACGGATCGACTCCGGCGGCAGCATTCCTTCGTCGGGAACCAGATAGTTGAACGGCACCCCATACAACAGCAGCAGCCGGCCCAGCCATTCTCCGATCGGTGCCGGCATCGACCAGGCTGTTCCGGTGAGCACGATCTCAATGTTCTTCAGAATGTCTTTTTGATAGGCGTCGTCCATGGTCATCTATTCCTGCGTAAGCCCACGAGCGTATTCGTCGCGCTCATCAGTACGGTGCTACTTCAACTCGTTCGTGAGTTTTCCCATCTCCTGCGCAAGGTATTCACTCATCTCGTTCCCTGGTACCTCATACTGTTGGCGCTGTGCGGCCTCCTCCATCTTCGCGTGCACCCGTTGGCGTTCGTGATGCCGGGTTCTGTAGATTGTTTGTGCGAAGAGCGGGCTTTGTAACGCGAGGAGACGCCCCAGTTGCCAGGCAGCGGCATAACTCACATCCAGGAGCCCGGTGTCGTAGTGATAGCGAAGTGCCGCATCAGGGCAGGGCAGGGAGCGATACACATCGAGCTTACGGTAGAAAAGTGGAACCAGGGGACCCCGGTACCAGGAGACCGTCGTCTCACCATTGCGGATGCGATGGGTAAGTGCTGTGTAGCCAAGGCTGTACGCGTGTTTGACATCGTCAGAACCCTCTGCAGCCACCGTGTTCATGGGGGGCGGCAACTGCAAAAGCCCAGTGTCGAGTTGACTGATGAGGGTCTTGAACGTGGTTTGCCCTTGGGAACTAAAACTCCAGTGTGCCAACACCGCGAGACGCACCGTCTTTTCGCGGATGATTCCCGCTTCACCATGGAGATAGGTGTGAAGCCCTTCCAGCGAGACCAACACGGCCAGGTTCCTGCCCCCGTCGCGCCCTTTTGCGGTTTCTGGAAAACGATTGGCGAGCACGACGGAAAAGCATCCCTCGGTGTGCAGCGAGGCGGTTTCTTTCTTATCGGTCTGTACCTGCCGCACATGCGCGAGATAGGGAAGGTCCGCTTTTGCGGGCACGATACTCGTGAACAATGACGTTGGAAGATCGATGGTGTTGCACAGATCATCGACCGATTCGTACTCTTTGAGTTCCGTAGTGTTCAGGTCTGGTCCTTTGATGCCATGGCCTGGACGTAACAGTTCCTGTACTTTTCTGATGTCCATTTTGGGCAGCTCGGAATTGGGGAAGTCCGAAGGGCTCAGCACGAGTAAGGCCAACCAGGGGCAGGGATTTTTCTCGTCAGGGGCGCTGCCATCCAGGGTGCGTTCCCATGGAAGCGTGCGCCGGACTAAGACGATATGGGGAAGTGTGTTGCCATACGCACCGGCCTGATTCGCTGGAGGATAGACCGAGTACACATCCGCAGGATTGAGCGTAAAGCGCGGCCCTGCGACCGAAAAGTCGAGTCCGGTGCGAAAAGGCTCGGGGCGCGCCTCCCGGATGGTGTGTTCAACGTCGATGCTGTACTCTCCCGGCACCAGGGGAGGCAGGCATGCTTGAAAGAATTGAATGAGGCCGCGTTCGAGGTCTGCCATCGTTCGATACCGCCGTGATTCCCAGATCTGTCACCGCCGTCTAGCGGTTCTGTGGCCCCTTCATTGCCTCGCCGAGACAGGCCATCTCGGGCATGGCTTGTAATATCCGTCCCGCGTTGACGGCAAAATTCTCCAGCATCACCGTCCCGCGGTCGTCGGTTTTTCCCAGAGCCTGGAGGATTGTGCGTCGTTTCTCGGAGACCGTGACGTTATTCCAGATCGTGTTCTGGAGCGTGTTCTCCTTGGGCGCGGGAATCTCCGCTGTTGTGAGCTCCCTCCAGGGAATCGGTTTCTCAAAGTTGTCATAGCGGAACTTGGCCAGATCGATCGGACTGAGAGCGTGACACGGGTCCTGGAGCGTCATCGATATCCGGAGGCCGCTCGGAACCTCCTTGATCATCTTGGCACTTGGCGTTTGCAGGGCTGCGAGATCGTTACTCCAGAGTGCGGAGGGGACATTCTTTCGAAGCAGTTGGGAGGCGACGTATTTGGCCCCCCATTCCGTTTGATCCTTGCCGCGCCGCCGTATCACTACCTTCTGCTCTGACTGGAGCGCAGCTTCCCTCATCGGGCGGATGCCCAGTGCCGGGGCATCCGCCTGGCCGTCTACGACGCGTGTGTTATTGAGTAAGATGGTCGTCGATGGGATGACGGATTCGGTCACAAACGAGAAGGCATGCGCATTGACGACCCTGATGGCTTTTTTGTGCTCCGTCTCCCCGATGGTTCGTTCGCTAAGCAGGCCGCCGGTGATGCGGATGGTATTGAGCACCGGGTCTTGCCCTGGTTGCGACGGTGGGAGAAAAGATCGCTGAAACTCGTCCCAGGTCAACGGTTCGGGTTGTGTCGGTTCCTGTTTGCCCAAGGGAATATCGAAGGAGACGACCACCAGGGAGACTCGCGCCACGCCTCCGAACGGGGGGCCCCAGAGATGCACGGAGGCGCCGACTTCAAACGTCAGGGTGGCGATTTCAGTCTGAAACGCGATGCCGATCCGTACGGCGATGTCGATGTCATAGTGGAAGGGTTGCCAGGCGATGAGGAAATCGGCGCGTGCGTGAAACCAGGCGCGGATCGGCCCGGCTTGGAAGACGATGTCCAATCGTCCACCGGCCATGATACAGGAGGGCGTCAACGCAAAATAGGCCTCTCCGGTAATCGTCAAGGCCGTGCTCAGTGGCCAGTGAATGCGTACGCGTGGTACGACGGGGTAATGGTCTGGCTTCTTGAAGAGCGCGTGGTACCCGCCCAGCGTGACGACGAAATCCCCCGCCTGGTCGCCCTGGAACCAAAGATAGAATGCGAACCCTCCTCTGAGTCGGCATTCTTTCGTGAAGAGAAACGAATTGTCCGTGAGGCGCGCTTCCGCGGCGAAGACGCCCTCCGCCGGGTTGAAGGCGACTTTGATCGCGAGTTCAGCCGAGGCGATGGGCGGAAGGGGGTTCGCTCCGATTTGCTTGGGTATCCGGATTGTCGCGAGACCCAAGAGGCCGATCTGGAGTTGCGTCCCATATGAGACGGTCACCATGGCGAAGCCGTCGATCAAACCGAAGGAAGTGAACTTCACCCCGGCGGCGCCCCAGTAGTTGCCCACTGACGGGTAGATATATTCGCTCAGTTTTTGGCTGATGCCGCGAAGGTCCAGATTTTTCCCTAGATAGGCAGGATCGGTGGCGGCTTTGATCAGGGGGAAATTCGCGACCTCGTCAATCGCCGGCAGCTTCAGAGCCCGGTTGATGCCGAAACCGAGCGCCAGCCCTGTGACAAAGAAGCAGGGCGGTCCACCGAGCTCTCGCTGTAAGGCGGCAAAGAGGAAGAGAGAGGTCGTCCCGTTGACATTCGCGTACGAGCCCAGCGCCGTGATCGTGAAGAGTCCGGCGATGCCAACTAGTAAGGACCCGTCGAGCTGGAGGGCATCCGGTTTTCCGGGCACGTCCACTTTGATGAGGCCGCCGCCAATCGTCAGCGGGCCTCCCGAGAACATCACGGAGGCGCCATCAAGACCGAAGCGAAGATTGTCCCAGACGTCGGCCGCGCTTTTGGGTGCCTTTAGCGGATAGGTCAGTCCGACGCCCTCTAACGTGGCAGTCAAAAAACTGAGTTGGAGTCCGGCATCCAGCTTGATGCCGATCCGGGCAGGGTCTGCTTTCTTTGTTGAAGGGAGATAACTCAGACCGACTCGCCTCAACGACAATGGCCCGATCGTCTTCTGCGCCTCGATCCACACCGTCATGCCTGCGGAGATGGCTTGCGTAGCCGCTGCGGGAGACTCACCAGGACGGGCGGGTGGAGGTTCCGGTTCAGGGGTCGCTGTTCGTGGGGCGGCCAGCCTGTCGAGCAGGTTCAGGCCTCCGATGGAAATTTCCGAAATAACCTTGAGCCCCTGTGGAAACGTGGCCTGCTTGCCTGTATTCCGGCTCGGGGTGAGCACCGAGGCGTTCTGAAAGTCGTCCCCGGCGAAAAAAGAGACGTTGTCAAACGCTTTGCTGGCGTAGTAGACGCCCAGCTTGCCGATAGCAATGTCACCCACTAACCCGGATAGAAAGTTTGTTGGCGCGTGAGTTGTATTCACAGCCACATCGAGGCCGACCAGATAGCCGGGGGTTCCGACGTTTTTGAGAAGCGCGAACTGGAGGCGATGGCCGCCGACGGTCAATAGCAGCCCCAGTTGGACGTGTTTCGTCGTGCCAGAATGGTAGGCGACGCCCAACTCCTGCAGCACGACATCCAAGTCGGATGTCCCCAGCAACGCCGTCAGTGCCTCGGCGGCTTCAGTATAGGTCTCGCCAAGATCGGGGAGGAGTGAAGAGAGGGACTGCTGAATCTCGATACGTCCGGAGAGTTCGCTGAGGCCATGCTGATCAAGGACACCTCGCAGCGACACCGGGCGCCGCGCAACCCGCGCACGGAGCAGAAGTTCCGTTCTCTGAATAGTCTCGGCTGCTGCCATTACTGAGGGGTCCTAGCCAAAATGAGATGGGCACAATCGATCTCTGGGAAGAATTTCCTCCGCTCCTCACAGGCAATTACCTGCGAAACGAGTGCATGGGAGGACGACCGGTTCCTCCTCCCATGCAGGTCTGTCATGCCGTGGGGAGATAAGCGTGCGTGGCTCAGTCTTCGGCCAGTTGCGCCGCATACGCTTGCAGTTTGGGGAAATCCTCCTCCTTGCACCGCAGCAAGCGTACAGACGCCCCAGTAATGTCAAAGAGGTTTCCTAAGTCTTCGTCGTTGGTGAGTGTCTTAATCAATCCCTCTTTTAACTGTAGATCAAACATCATGAGCAGCGGATTGTTGTCTCCTACGGTGAAATAGAACGCCTGGCAGGAAATGGTGGCGTCGTCAATTAACCTGCCGTAAGCTTCTTCAAGCTGCTTTTTGGGTTTGCCGTCCGGTCCCTTGATATCCTGGTTTTTGTCATCCTTCTCCGTTTCTGCTTTCTCATGCAGGATACCTTTTCCGATTAAAAACTTTCTCAAATTGTAGCCCTCGAGCCGAATCGGTTTGGCAATGTAGACCGGTTCCCCCTTTGAAATGCCTGTGACGTCCGCAATTCTCAATGCCGACGAGCCGCTGCCACTTTTCACGCGCACCTCGACCCCGACGCGGAGTTTCCCATTCATGAGCGTGTCCGCGCCCGCCAGTACATCTGGCAGTTGCCGTGTAACAGCAGGTGTGGTGGTTGGGGTGTTTGCTGCCTTTGTCTCTACCGTGGCCTCTACCGTTCCCGTGGTGTCCCCCATTGTCTGTTCCTCCTTAATTGGTTTGATCGAATCTGAGTGAAATTGCTTGTGACCTCACGATGACAACGGCCCCGCTTGCACGAGTGAGCGACGCACGGGAGCGCAGAGCTGCGCATGGGCCACCGCTTCCCTACGAAGGCAACTTGAGAAGTCGGAGCCCGATCACGGGGCCATTGGGAGAAATGATATCGGTCATTTTTTTCTTCAGGTCGTCGGTGAGCTCGGCCCGATAGAGTCCTTTTTCGTTATCGAAGAACTCCTTCTCCTTGGAGGCATAGCGATAGCCCATGGTATGGGTCTGCGTCCAAAAAATCGCCACGCCGGAAGCGGAGGCCTTGGTTTTGTTTATCACGTCGTCGATCGAGTGAATGGTGGTGTCGGGGCCGTCCGGTTTCAGCCCGACCAGTTCACACTGCTCGGCGGGCTGATTATCCAGCTTGCGGAGCTTCGCCATTTGCGCGTTCATGGTATGGTCGTCGAGACCGAGTTCGCGATACGAGTCCAAGCCGCTTCCCTTGAGGAGGGTCTTTCTGGCCCACACCAAAGCAATGCAGGTGCAAATGCCCTTGTCAGCACCTTGAAGAAAGTCGTTGCGCATCGGGAACACTTCTTTTACCGGCATACCATCGCTCCTTTCTGTGAGCATGCAGACTGTTGCGTCCTGGTCCTCCCGGCGGAGAAAGCGCGCGTTGACTTAGGTGTGCTTCGCCTTAATGATCCAGTTGACGTAGAGATTTTTGGGACGGGTTTCTTGGCCGCCTGTAGCTTTAGTTTGCGAGGGTGTAACGTTCCAATGGCTCCCACTCATATTGCCGCCGTCGCCTACGTAATGAGTCTCCGTGTATCCGTGCGTATGGCTCTTGAACTCGTCATCCTGCACGGACCCGACCTTATCGCCAGCGTTTCCTCCGGCTGGTTCCGCCCGCCTGGATTCAGCGTCTGGATCTCTGCCGCTTTTTTGATTCGTGCCTCGCGGGAATCGCCCGCGCAGGTCAGGCACATTGAAAGTTAACTTCGTATCCCCCGCCCCGAATGCCGTACCAAGTGCTTTAAAAAGGTCGCCGTAGTCTGTCTGTGAAACGGCGGCGCCGTCGCACGGCAGCCATCCCTGAGCTTTTAGGTTCTTGACAACTTCCTCGTTGGTCGTATCTCCCCCGTAAGCCATCATCGTTCCCACCGGGACCAGAGAATTTTTGTACGGCACACCGTTCAAAGTGCCTAGAGTCAGAGTGTCTAGAGTGACCGGAGCAAGAAATTTGATCGCATTGCTTGGAGCGTCAAAGGTCGCCATCTTGCGCCAGTCTGTTTTTCCGTCGGTCGCTGTACCGTACAGTTCCAACATGCCGCTATCCCGGAGCTCTAGCGTGAAGGCTTTTTTCTGTTCGTTCTTGATCTGCCACTGCCCCCCGTCGTTCACGAAGGCATTATTGGTGATGCGAACCGTCCCGTTGTGGTTGTCGAGATAGAGGGCATTGTCGATGGAAAAAGGTGTTTTTTGGTCCTTACTGCGTATATCCACGACATACTCTGGTGTTGTCGTGCCAATGCCAATGCGCCCCTGTTGGTCAATAAACAGGGCATCCATCGCGCCTGCGCCGTAGAGCGCGCTTACCGCGGCTAAGGTGATGCCGAAAGGTAGCCAGATGAATCGGATACTTTTGAACACGCGCCGGCGTCTATCAGTCGATGTGCGTGGCTGTTGCGCCATCAGCAGGGCCTGTACTTGCTGTTGGAGTACTGTGACCTCCGCTCTGAGCGATTGGCTGTCTTCTTTCCATGCTTCGTTCACGCGGCCCCCTTTTCTCCTCTGTGATGCGCACAAAGTTTCCTGCCTCCTAGCGGGAAGCAATCGCTAGGCCACAGACCTCAATGGGAAGAGCCTAGGTCGAAGTCCAGAGATAATGGCCCTTCTCACATATTTCCTCACGATTTTCGGCTGCGGCTGAGTAGGCAGAAGGGTGCGGCCCGTCCCATGGGACGGGCCGCACCCACCCTTCGGGACGGGCGGGCGACTTGCCGCATGAATTTGGGGCACTGTACGTCTGGGGGAATCCTCCTAAACAGCGGCCTTTCACTATCTCGACCCATTACTCCGCTACGCAGAGCTGATGGCCCATCATTTGCTCAGGCTTCATGCCACCGTGCGAACCGACTTCAATCGGGCACAGGAGGAGATGATGCGAACGCCATGGACAACCACGGCTCCGGACGTATTGCAGCGTGTTGTAGAGAAGTAGGGAAGGCAGCAGGATAGGGTGGCGCCATTCATGCCTGGTAAGTGGCAGCGTCCACTCTTGAATCATACCCGTATAACAGGAGGTCTCGATGCCCGCAAACAACTTTGGGAACACCCAGGGGAATTTTACCGTTTCCGATGCACCACTCGCCGGTCGAGTCTCGGCTATGACGGGGCTCGGCTGGACCTTCGCTGACTTTGAGGCGCTGTATCGCGCTGCAGCCACCCTCAAGATGAACGATGTCCCGAGCGGGAGCCCTACGGTGCAGACCTATCGAACCTGGTTTCACAATTCCGGACTCTTTCTCTACACCAATCCCTAGCAAAGAGTCAGAGAGCGGGGAGAACACATCGAATCGAATACCCATAGGACTGTTTCTTTCACCTGACTTCACACGAATAAGGAGGGACACCAGATGCCAAGCCAACTACGCTGCAAAGACTTACAATCGGGCGATATCATGGTCAAGGTCAACGACGGGTCGCTGGTCGCGAGATTGATCACGGCAGGGCAAACGTTGTTTAAGGAGAAAAACCCCGACATCACCCACGCGGGAGTGATGTTTGACTCGAACTTCATCATCGAGGCGCAGGGAAGCGGCATCATGGCCAATGATTTACGCGTCGGCAATGCTGCCTATAACTACTACGTCTATCGTTGTACGAATACCAACATGGCTCAAGGCGCCGGCACATGCGCCAAGATGATGTTCGATATTCATGCGCTGAACGGGAATCTCAAATACGGCCTGCTAGGGGCCATCAAGTCGATCCTGGGAAGCAGAGGAACGCCGTTGACTCCGGACGCGATGGACAAACTGTTGTCCAGAATTCTGGAAGGAAAAGGGAAGAGTTTCTT
>ERZ724514.706-NODE-706-length-14943-cov-9.344640_pt1 | contig 14943 bp, 8 predicted proteins | sample MGYA00376047_ERZ724514 | MGnify/ENA primary metagenome ERZ724514 (study PRJEB28724, sample SAMN07190883) | activated sludge metagenome | isolation source: activated sludge of sewage treatment plant in Hong Hong | place: Hong Kong | collected 2016-03-17 ...
CGCTGCGTTCGGGTTCCGAACAGAGGATCTGGCCGGCCCAGGCATTCGGGTCATGCACGTCGCGGTCGTCGGGGGCGATGTTGTAATCGCCGCAGAGCGCCAGGTTCGGGTGCGCAGCAAGCTCATCCGCCAGCCACCCGCTTAGGGCATCGAGCCAGCGCAGCTTATAATCGTACTTTTCACTGCCAACTGCCTGGCCATTCGGAATGTAGGCACAGATGATGCGGACATCGCCGACGGTGCCGGCGATCAGTCGTTTCTGCTCGTCGGGAAAGCGGGGGTTGCCGCAGACCACATCGCTGGGCGGCTCGCGGGCAAGCAGGGCGACGCCGTTGTAGGTCTTCTGGCCGGAAAATGCCACCTGATAACCCGCCGCCTCAATTTCGGCGCGCGGAAAATTGCCATCCTCGAGCTTGGTCTCCTGCAGGCACAATGCATCCGGCTGCTGCACGGCCAGCCAGTCGAGCAGGTGCGGCAGGCGCACCTTCAGCGAATTGACGTTCCAGCTGGCAATCTTCACTTCGCGAGGCCACCCGACGGTTTGCTGCCGTAGGGTGCGGTTTTCGGGTAGCCGGCAAGGTCGAGCAGGTTGTTCCAGGCGCCGGCCTCCAAGCCACGGAAGCTCTGCTTGCCGACCTTGAGTGCCGGAACGAAGAAGTCGCCGACCAACTGTTTCAACTCATCGACGTCTTCCTGTTTCTGCACCATCCGCTCGGAGAAGGGCACGCCACGACTGTTGAGCAGGTCGCGCGCATCCTTGCATTCCTTGGTGCAGTCAGCCGAGGTGTAGAGGGTGACCGGATAATTTTCGGCCGCCACCCTTGTCGCGTAGGGCAGGCCATCGGTGTTTGGCCCGCTGCCCGACTTGCTGACGTCGCGGGCGCGGCCCGGGGGCGGCGTGTCGGAGATGACGGTACGGCCCTGCGGGTCGACCCAGCGATAGGTTTCGGCGGAGACGGCAAGGCTGGACAAGGCCAGACACAGAACGAGCAGATGGCGCATTTCTCTCTCCCTTGGTGAGTGCTTACGCTGCAATCATACCGCTATGACGCAGCAATGCATCAACCCGCGGTTCGCGTCCGCGAAATGCCGTGAACGATTCGATCGCCGGGCGCGCGCCGCCGACCGCCAGAATCTCGTCGAGGAAGCGTTTGCCGACCGTGGCGTCGAACGGATCGCCGGCTTCCTCGAAGGCGGCATAGGCATCGGCCGATAGCACTTCCGCCCATTTGTAGCTGAAGTAGCCGGCGCCGTAGCCGCCCGCGAAAATGTGCGAGAAGCTGTTCGGGAAGCGGTGCCACTGCGGCGGAAACAGTACGGCGACTTCCCTGCGGACGGTATTGAGCAGGTCCATCACGGTCGACGGCGATTTCGGGTCGAATTCCGAATGCAGCAGCATGTCGAATAGGGAGAATTCGATCTGGCGCAGTGCCATCATGCCGCTCTGGAAGTTCTTCGCCGCCAGCATCTTGTCGAACAGCGCGCGCGGCAGCGGAGCGCCGGTGTCGACGTGGGCCGTCATCCCCTGCAGTACCCGCCACTCCCAGCAGTAGTTTTCCATGAACTGTGACGGCAGTTCGACGGCATCCCACTCGACGCCGTGAATGCCGGAAACGCCCAGTTCCTCGCCGCGTGTCAGCAGATGGTGCAGGCCGTGGCCGGTTTCGTGGAACAGGGTGATGACTTCGTGGTGCGTGAAGGTGGCCGGCTTGTCGCCGACCGGGCGGGCGAAATTGCAGTTCAGGAAGGCGATCGGCTTCTGGATGCCGCCGGGGGTGCGGCGCCGGGCGCGGGCTTCGTCCATCCAGGCGCCGCCGCGCTTGGTCTCGCGGGCGTAGAGGTCGAGATAGAACTGGCCGACGAGGTCGCCGGTCGCGGTTTCCAGCCGGTAGAAGCGGACGTCGTCGTGCCAGACCGGCGCCGTGTCCGGCTTGACCCTGACGTTGAAGAGGCTCTCGATGACCGTGAACAGCCCCGCCAGCACCCTGGGTTCGGTGAAGTACTGTTTCACCTCCAGCTCGGAGAAGGCATAGCGCTTCTCTAACAGCTTTTCGGATGCGTAAGCGGCATCCCAGGGCTGGAAGTCGGCGATCGCGAGATCATCGCTGGCGAATGCGCGCAGTTCGGCGATGTCCTTTTCGGCAAATGGCCTGGCCCGGGCTGCCAGTTCGCGCAGGAAGGCCAATACTTGGTCGGGGCTGTCGGTCATTTTCGGGGCCAGCGAGACTTCGGCGAAGTTGGCGAAACCGAGCATCCTCGCCTCTTCCTGACGCAGTTCCAGTATCCGCTGCATGACCGGCGTGTTGTCCCATTCCGGCTTGCTCGACCCGTCGTGGAATTCGGCGGCGCGGGTGGCGAAGGCGCGGTACATGCGGGCGCGCAGGTCGCGGTTGTCGGCATATTGCATCACCGGGCCGTAGGAGGGCGCCTGCAGGCTGAAACGCCAGCCGGCGACGCCGGCTTTCTCGGCGGCGCCTTGGGCGGCCTGTTTGACATCTTCAGGCAAGCCGGAAAGCAGAGCCGGATCGCTGACGACTTCGGCAAAGGCGTTGGTTGCATCCAGAAGGTTTTCGGCGAACTTGGCCGAAAGTTGCGACAACTCTTCCGCGATGGCCTGGAAGCGCGGCTTCTGGTCTTCCGGCAGTTCGGCGCCGCTCAGGCGGAAATCGCGGATTTCATTGTCGACGACCTTTTTCTGCTCGCGGGTCAGCGTCGCGTATTCGCTGCTGTCGCGCAGTGCCTTGTACTTCTCGAACAGCTTCAGGTTCTGGCCAAGCCCGGCGTAGAAGCGCGAAACCTCGGGCAGCATCTCGTTGTAGGCCTCGCGCCAGGCCGGCACGTCGTTGACCGCATGCAGGTGAACGACGATGCCCCAGGCGCGGCCGATGGGTTCGATTCCATCAGCCAGCGCCCCGGCGAAATCCTTCCAGGTTGCGGGCGTGGCCTCCTCGGTGAGAAGGGCAATCAGTTCGCGTCCGGCGGCCAACAGCGATTCGAGCGCCGGTTTGACATGTCCGGGTTGGACGAGGTCGAAGCGGGGCAGGTCCGAGAAATCGAGAAGGGGATTGGTGGCGTTCATTGTTTCAGGCAAGCAAAACGGGCGGCATCACCGCCCGTGGGGTTGGCTGGCGTGCTCATTCGACAAGGTCGCGATAGGCATGCCAGGAGGCATGGCCAAGAACGGGCATGATGACGACCAGCCCGAAGAGCAGCGTCGCAAATCCGAGCAGCGTCAGGACGACGATGGTCGCCCCCCAGATCAGCAGCGTCAGGGTGTTGGCGACGAAGGCCTTGAGGCTGGCGAGAATCGCCGTCACGAAGTTCGCGTCGCGGTCGACCATCAGCGGTACCGTGATGATGCTGAACGCATAGGTAACGAGGGCCAGCATGCCGCCGAGGACGAACCAGAGAATCAGGAAGACCGTATTGTCGCTGTTGGCGACGGCCTCGGAAATGAACTGCTTGACGTTGACCCCGTGGGTGCCGCCGAGCAAGCCGAAGCCGATCGCCGAGGCGCGTTCCCAGATCAGCGTGATCGCTCCCAGCGCCACGCCGAACAGCGCAATAGAGCGGCCGTTGCCGCGAAAGGCCCGGAGTGAATCGATGAAGGTGGGGTGGGTTCCCGCCGCGTTCTGGCGGCTCAATTCATAAAGACCGACGGCGAGTAGCGGCGCGAGCAGAAAAAATCCGGAGAGCGCCGCCGTGAACAGGTGTGGGCGGCCGAGACTGGCAAGGAGGATGAGGTCGCCGCCGATCCCGAACAATAGGCCGTAGGCCAGGCTGGGGATCGGATTGGCCGCGACATCACGCCAGCCGGCGTGCAGCCAGGAAGCAATACGCTCTGGCGGAACGCGGCGGACGTTCGGCGTCGCCGTGGACTGGCTGGCCGGGTCAGACGAGGTATTCAAGGAAGGGCCCTCCCAATTTATTGTCTTCGTTCGACCGCGCCCGGCGGGTCAGGTTCGCGACGACGGCCTACAAGCTGCGGCCGGTCAGTCGTTCGTATGCCTCGATGTACTTGGCGCTGGTCTTGGCGATGACATCGGCGGGCAACTTCGGGCCGGGCGCCTTCTTGCCCCAGTCCAGCGTTTCCAGGTAGTCGCGGACATACTGCTTGTCGTAGGACGGCGGGTTGCTGCCTTCGGCGTACTGGTCGGCCGGCCAGAAGCGCGAGGAGTCCGGGGTCAGCGCCTCGTCGATCAGGTGCAGGGTGCCGGCGCCGTCGATGCCGAATTCGAACTTGGTGTCGGCAATGATGATCCCGCGCGTCGCGGCGTAAGCGGACGCTTCCTCGTAGAGGCGGATGGCGGCGTCGCGGGCTTCGGCGCACAGTTCGGCGCCGTTCTTGCCGGTGCCGGCGAGGGCCTCGGCGAGGACGGTCTGGCAGTTGGCCTGGGCCTGCGCGAACGAGATGTTTTCATCATGGTCGCCGACCGCCGCCTTGGTTGCCGGCGTGAATATAGGCGCTGGCAGCCTGGCGGCCATCCTGAGACCGGACGGCAACGGGATGCCGCAGATGCCGCCGGTCGTCCGGTAATCGTTCCAGCCGCTGCCGATCACGTAGCCGCGCACGACTGCCTCGATCGGCAGCGGACGCAGGCGTTTGACGACGACGGAACGGCCGCGCACCTGCTCGCGCTCTGCTTCGCTAACGACGCTTTCCGGGTCGATGCCGGTCAACTGGTTGGGCACGATATGGCCAAGCTTCTCGAACCAGAAATCGGCGACGGCGGTGAGTACCTCGCCCTTGCGCGGAATCGGGTCGGGCAGGACGACGTCGAAGGCCGACAGGCGGTCGCTGGTGACAATCAGCAGTTTGTCGGCGTCGACCGCGTAAATGTCGCGGACCTTGCCCTTGGAGAGCAGCGGCAGGCTGGTGATGGACGACTGGAAGAGCGGTGCGGTCAAGGCGATGATCCCGAAAGCAAAATGCGGATTATAAATTACTAAACCGCGCTCCTTGCGAACGCGGCGATCTCGCCCGTGCGTGGCTCACTGGAGCAGGGTCAAATACTCCGGGCGCTTGGCCGCCATCACCTTGAAACTGCGCAGCAGATGCGCCAATTCAGGGTCGGTGAGGCCGTAGAGCTTGGCGACCAGCCGGTCGTTTTGCGCGCGCAGGCCATCCTGTGCCTTGGCGGTGAACGGCAGGTCGTTGCGGTCGACGGCAAAAAGCGGGGCAAATTCGGCGAAGTCGTCCCAACTGGCGGCCAGACTGAGCAGCAGCGCATTTTTGGCGAGTTGGGCATAGTCGGGGTTGCTGAGGATTTCCTCGTCGCTGGGTTGCGGCATGGGCAGGCGGTAAAGGTAAGTTTTACTGATGTGAATCTGGATCATGAAACGCGCCAGCCAGTCGACTGGCACGGCGTTAAACCAGGCCAAAGCAAACAATAAGCGCAGAGGGGAAACCGCCTGCACTTTCACTTGCCCATCTGAACCCAATAGATAGGATTTTGCCGCATCCGCAAAAAGCGTATGGCCACAGCTACAGTTCTTCGGCAACAAAGCAAAAATCAAACTGCGCTCGTCGGTATCGCGGGCAATCTCACGAAACCCCAGCCTTACAAATTCCCGGTCATAGCGAATGGCGGATTCGTGTTTGGCAGCTTCGCCTTTGGGCACGCCCAAATCTTGCGCCATCCGATGCAGTTCCTTGCTTTTCATACGCTCATCGAAGGCGCTGGCATCAACCCAATATTGCGGCACCTCGAACACATGGCTGTATTGCCAGATCATCTTGCCCTCAAACAGCGGCAGCAGGCCCGGTGCGCTTTTTTCAACGAACAGGTCCTTGTCGTCGGTCATGTGCAACTCGCGCCGGAAATCCAGCCACTCGGGCGCGAGCGCGGGAAAGGCACCGTAGCACTTTTGCAAAATCGGTAAATCGCTGCCGTCGCGCAGTTCCATCAGCGCCCATTGCTCCGGGGAAAGGGTTTTGAGGGTTTCCAGCGGATAGGGAATGTGGCGCGCCGTGTTGTTCAACTCGGCGGGGTCGAGTACATAAAAGGCGGTGTCGATCACCTTGCCTTGTTCGCCATCGGGCGCGCGGTTCACCACCTGCATCAACGCAAATTTATAACTGCGGTGAACATCCGGGAATACGCCCTTGTTGTTCTCGAAGCTGTAGAAAAACGGCATGTGGCAGTGCGTGAATAGGTGCTTGCGCAAGCCTGTGGAGCCTTCTTCAAACAGCAGCGCGCTGGGCAGCACGTAATTGAGGCTGCCGCCGGGGGCGAGCAGGCCGAGATTGCGTTCGACAAACAGGCGGAACAGGTTGCCGTCGCCCGCCCCTTTGTTGAGCGGAAAGGTGGCCTTGTCCTTGTAATACTCGTTGGCGACATCCATCCCACGCACGGTGGCCTGGTAGGCGGCGGCGATATGCTCGCTTTCCAGCAGCCTTTTCTGCACGGCGGCCTTCTCGATGTTTTTCAGGCTGCGATAGTTGCTGTGGTACTGCGGGAAGAAATCGGTGTCGGCAAACTTGGTTCTGTCCCACGGCGGGTTGCCGACAATGATGTCGAAGCCTTTCTTGTCGCCGGCAAAGGCTTCGGGGAAAGCGACTTCGTAATGGAAGAAGTGGTAGTTGCGGGCATAGCTTTCGATTTGCTTGAGCGCCGGGCTTTTGGTTTTGGTTTCGTCAAACAACTGGTTGAGCAAGTTCGGCGTTTTTTCCAGCGACTGCCGGGCTTTGCCGTCACCTTCTGCGGTCAATACGCGTCCAGTGCAAATAAAGCTCAAGGCGCGCGACAACAGATTGAGCTTCGGGGCAATGCTGTTTTTCCATAGCGCCTTGGATTGCTCGACCTCGGCAGCGGTGGTGTCACGCATGGCGTCCAGTTCTTGCATCACGCTACGCAATTCGTCAAAACGGTCGCCCAGGTTATCCACGAACATGTCGTGTTGCTGGCTTTCCTTGGCATTGAAATTGATGAAGTCCTGCACGCTGGCCCCCATCAGGGCGTTGCCGTGCTGGACGTGGTGTTCGATGAACGAAAGCGGTGTGCCGAAGATGAAACTGTCCATCCACAGCGAGAGGCGCGCCAGCTCGACGGCAAAGGGATTCAGGTCAACGCCGAAGATGCAGCGCTTGAGCAGGGCGCGCTTGAGAATCTGGGCGTCTTCCGGCACGTAGTCGAGATTGAGAAAGCGCAGTTGCCCGGCGATTTTGGCGCTTTCTTCCGTCACCAGTTGCTGCAGGGCGGCATCCTGATCCAGTTGCGCCAGCGCCAGATCGGTCAAATAGCCCAGCGCCTCGACGAGAAAATGCCCGCTGCCGCAGGCGTTGTCGAGGATCTTGAGGTCCATGAAGGTTTTGCCATTGGCGATGGCGTGGTCCACGGCGGCTTTGACCAGCGGCTGCGACAAGGACGGCGGCGTGTAGTAGCTGGCCGTGGTCTTGCGGGAATTACTGGCGCTTTTGAGGTAGACCGCACCTTTCTTGATGCTGACTTCACGCAGGGCGCGGAAGCCTTTTTCCTTGCGCAGATTGGCCTGGTCATAGGCGTCGAAATAGGCTTCGACGGCCTTGCCCTTGGTGGTGCTGCTTTCGTATTCAAGGTAGACGGCGGTTTCGCTGGCGCGCTCGAAACGAAATTCCAGCAAGCCTTCGTAGATGCGCCCCAGGTGGGTGACGCTCATGTTCTTGAAGTCGCGCCGGGTGTCGAACAGGGTGGCGCCGCGGTTGGTTTTGTAGAGCAGTTTTTCGAGCAACTGGCGCAGGGTGGCGTTATCGAAAATTTTGGGCGTCAGCAGCAAGGGTGCCCGCGCCGGGTCAAACAGGCCGCCGTTGAAGAGGGGAATGTCGATGTCCTCGGCGCCTTCGTCGAGCATTTCAAAGAGTTGCTTGAGGGCATGGATGCCGTCATGCAGCGTGTCGCGCGCCGAGGGTTGGCGTATTTCAGAAAAAATATGGCCCAGGCTGTAGCGTTCGTAGAACGGGTGCTTGCTCAACAGGACGTGGTTCTTGTCCTCGAAGTAAACGACGAAAAGCAGGCGGAAGAGCAGCACGACACTGTTTTCATAGACGCTGGCAAGGCTGGCCTTGGGGTTGGCCCGATGAATGGCGCGACCCATGATTTCAAACAGCGAATCCTCGCCGGCGTAGCCGTAAATCACCGCCTTGAGGTTTTCTTCGACTTCCAGCGTGAAGTCGGCGGACGCCGCGATGGCCTGCTGGATGGCGCTGACTTGACCGGCCCCGGCGGGCTGAAGATAGGTGTCCCGGCCAAAGAAAAAGGCGAACAGGGCCAGACCCTGGGCCTTTTCAGCGGCATCTTCGAGCGCCCACAGGCGTTCCAGGTCGAACTCGATGAAGGTTTTCCTGGCGGTGATCTTGTCGGTGTCGTACATCCGCCAGAGGCGGCCATTGGTCAAAAAACCGAAACGCACGCGCAAGGTGCTGAGGTAATCCTGCAACTGGTGATGGGGGTTCTTGTCGCGATCCGCCTTGCCGGTGTCGAGCACTTTGTCCCAGGCTTTGGATTCGCAAATGGCGCTGATGAGGGTGTGGTCCTTGTCGCCAATGAGCGCATTTTCCTGCTCGGGATGGAGCAGCAGGCACCAGTCGGGCTTGGCCTGTTTGCCCTGCACGGTGATGACTTCTTGCGGGACTTTGGTCCAGCCCAATTGCGCCAGCAGGGGGCCGATGAATTTTTCCTCGAGCTGCGGCTCGCTACGGGCAGCCAGCACAGGGGTATCGAAATTTTCGTTTAGCCAGGCGGGCAAATCGTAACCCGGCGCCTTGCCGGCCAGCTCGCTCAACTTTTGGGCGATAAAGCCGTCGTCAAGCAAGGTATTGGTGAGCCAGTGCCGGGGGAAGAGGTCCAATCGTGTTCCTTCAGTGCTTTCGATGTGCCCGCTGCTCGGCGGACCTGCCATGCCCCGTGGGTGCGGGCTCAAGCGTCAATGTTAAGGCACTTGCCGGACGGCGGCTTCGCCCTCTTCGGCGGCAAGCTTCTTGCGCATGCGCCGGGTGCCCCAGGCGACGACGCCGGCGATGACCGGGATCGAGATCGCGGTGATGATGTCGGTGTTGAGGTGGTGCAGATCCTTGCTGCCCTTGGCGAGATACTGCACCAGTTGCGACCCGTAGTAGGTGAGGACGACGACCGAGAGGCCCTCGACGGTTTCCTGCAGGCGTAGTTGCAGCTTGGCGCGGCTGTTCATCTGGCCGAGTAGTTCCTGGTTCTGGCGCTCGAGTTCGATGTCGACGCGGGTACGCAGCAACTGGCTGTTGCGGGCGACGCGGGCGGAGAGTTCTTCCTGGCGGCGGCTGATCGCCGCGCAGGTGTTCATCGCCGGCAACAGACGGCGCTGCATGAATTCATGGAAGGTCGGCAGGCCGGAAATGCGGGACTCGCGCAGTTCCTCGATGCGCTGCATGACGAGCCCGTGATAGGCCCGCGATGCGCCGAAGCGGAAGGTCGTGCGCGCGATCGAGTTTTCGACTTCGGCGGCCAGCGCCGACAGGGCGGACAGTGCCTTGCGTTCGTCCTCGGTCGTCCGTGCCTGGCCGATCTGGTCCATCAGCGCGGCAAGCTGTTTCTCGCCCCGATATAACCAGCGGCTGACCTCCTTGGCCACCGGCAGGCCGAGCAGCGACATCATGCGGTAGGTTTCGATCTCGACCAGGCGCTGCACGGTGCGGCCGGCCTGGCGCTGGGTCATCCTTTCATCGAGCACGAGAAAACGCGAGAAACCGTTGTCGAACTTGAAGTCGGTGAAGATCCAGGCCGCCGCGTCGGCCACCTTGGCGGCGACCATCGTCCGGCCGCTTGGGGTCAGGCTGGCCAGCACGGATTCCGGGCTGAATTCGCCGGTCGACCGCAACTCGACATGGGTTGCCACCATCAGCCGGCCGGGAATTCCGGCCAGCCAGTCGGGATGCACCGCGGCGAACGCGGTTGCATCGGGATCGAGCGGCTCGCCGGCTTTGAGCGGGCGGAAGAAGGTGTAGCTGGAAAACTCGGTGTGCAGTTCCCAGCGCATGCGGAAGCTGGCCGTATCCAGCATCATGTGCGAATCCGAACTCTCGATCGCATTGCAGTTCTGCGCCCGGGTAAGCAGCGTCAGGTTGTCGCGGGCGGCCTCGGCGGCGGTCGCGCTGTGCTTGAATACGAGATGCGAGACGAGCGTCGCCCCGAGCAGGGGAATCGGCGGGCGGGCATGGAATTCGTTGTTGAGGCGCTGGCGGAGCGGGTGCTCTTCGAGGTCGGCAATCATCGGACGGGGACTTATCCTGGGGAGGCGTGCAATGACGGCGACGTTGTCGCCGGCGCAGCGGATTGTAGCTTATCGGTGCTCAGACCACCGCGCGCGCTGCCAGGTAGCGGCCGAACTCCCGCTCCAGGCCGGGGGCCGCCTCATCGAGCAGAAAATTGCGGAATTTCTGGCCCGCCGGCAGCAGGCGCTTGCCGTTCATGTGCACCACGTACCACGTGCGCTCGATCGGCGTGCCGATCACATCCAGCACGCTGACTTCACCTGTCTTCAGTTCAAGGGGAAGGGTATGCAGGGAGATCAGGCTGATGCCCATGCCGGCCATCACGGCCTGCTTGATCGTTTCGTTGCTGCCCATGCTGATGGTGCGGGGCGGCGTGAACAGGTGATTCCTGAACATCTCCTCGGCGACCCGCCGCGAGCCCGAACCCTCCTCGCGGAGCAGAAAGGTCTCGTGGCGCAACTCGTGCAGGTCGAAGCGCCTGGCGTCACGCAGCGGGTGGTCAGCCGGGCCGATCAGGATATAGGGATGGCTCGCCATCGGCTCGGCGTGGGCGTCGATTTCAACCGGGGTGCGGCCCATCACGGCGAGGTCGATGGCGTTGTCCTGGAGTTTCTGGAGCAGCAATTCCCTGTTGCCGACCGCGAACTGCACTGCGACACCCGGATGTCGCTGGGCAAACTGGGCGAGGAGCCGGGGCATGAAATATTTCGCGGTGCTGACCAGTCCCACCGACAACTGGCCGACCTCGGCGCCGAGCAGCGCCTGCAGGCTCGCCTCGGCATCCTTGATCTCGCCGAGAATGCGCAAGGCATGATGGACCAGCATCTGGCCGGCCTCGGTTAGCGCGACGCCGCGCCCCATCCGTTCGAACAAGGGCAGCCCGGCGTTGTCCTCCAGTTGCTTCAATTGCATCGACACCGCTGGCGGCGTCAGATGAAGTTCCTCGGCGGCGCGGGCGTAGCTGAGATGCCGGGCGGCGACGGCAAAGATCTGCAACTGGCGCAGCGTCAGGGTGCGGACGAAGTTCATGGGGCTCTGAAGTGATTCCCGCGAGTATCAAGAGTTGTTTGACTATCAGGCACCGACAGTGTCGGCACACCCAGAATACAAGCTGCAATTCGCTCATCCAACGAATCCACGACGGGAACATCCGCAAATCTGGCTTCTACATCGCACAGAGCGAAAGGATTCTTGAGCAAATCGGCGCGCAGATCCCGCAGCAGTAATGGCCTCTTTCGCCCGCGGCGGTCGGCAAGCTTCGAAAACCAAAGCGGTCGTATCAAGTCCAGCCAGTTTTCCGCAACTGTTTCGAGATCAGGCCTTGTGCCATCGGAGATCGGCTCGGCTGCCTTGGCCAACGCATCCCAGCGTGCCGCCACTTCCAGGTCACCGCCCTTTTGAGCCTGTTTGCTGTATTGGTGCAAGACATCGCGCATTTGCTCGAGGGCTCGCTGTTTTTTGCGCGGCAGAAGCAGTGGTTCGGCTTGGCCTAATGCGCGGAGAAATTGTTCAAGCCAACTGCTCGCATTTGTATCCATGGGCATGTTCTCTACGCCCTCGCCCAGCGAGTCCCGTAAGCGGCCACATATTGTCTCCAGCCGGACTTGCGGCGCACTGGTCAGGTCATCAAACAAAACCCACTTCGGGGCGCCATGATTGACGCCAGCAACGGCAAAAAACGCCCATGGCTTGGCCGAGCGCACGACGCCAACCCGCGACAGGACTCGAACAGAAACCCCCAGATACTCCTGATAGATTGCGGCCGGGATGAGATTCCGTTCGCTGAACACCAGATCGCGTACCGGACTGAAGGCATCTTGAATCCCGTCCCACGGCTCGCTGGCCGCCGCCTCTGCTTCGCGAATCATCTCATCCGGGGTTAATGCTGACTCAGGCCGCACAGCCCCAAATTCTTCGGGAAGCGGCATGTTCGAACCAAGCAGGGTCTCCACCGTCTGGTAGCGCTGCACAAAACGCTCATCCGCACGAATGGCGAATTCAGGAGAATCGTTTGGCCACCACGCTTCTATGGAACTGTGGGGGCTATCCATCCGATCAACACGCCCCACGCGCTGCTCGGCAATCCGGACAACACTGGGCATATCAAGATGAACCACCGCCGATGCACCCTGAAGGTTCAGGCCCTCGGACATACTATCGGAACAAAGCGCAATTTCTCGGCTGGAAGACTCCCTGGCGAAATTTTGCATAACTCTTTTCTTGCCGGTCTGGTTGCCGCCGGTTGCCACAAAAACCGGCGCATTGACCTTCGCGCCAGCCAGTTCATTGTTGATCACTTCCAAGGTGATCAGGTGACTATCGAATGCGATGATGAGATCGTGCTGTTCTATGAGCATGCAGAGCATCTGAGCCTTGGTCTTCTCCCTTCCCGGGGACATTTTTCCAAGCAGCTTCAGCATTTCCGTGTATCGGGCAATTTCTTCCTCGCAAGCGGCTCGGTAGGCTGCCTGATCAACCAGCCAGACCGGTAGTTCGCAAGTCAGGTTGGTATCCAGTGGCGACCCTCCGAGACGCGCCATCAGTTTGCCAATCAGGTTCCCGGTTTCACCGCTCTTGATCCGGTCGTGAATTCCATAAACCCGCAAAGCCTCCGCCGTGCCCTTCAAATGCTCGTAAAGCGCGGCCCGCGATGATCTCAGGCGCGACATGACGTTGTAGATGGAGAGATGCTGGATGGCCGAGAGGCGGCCTCGCAAGTACATCTCATCACTCCAGCCTTCCTTGCGGAACTGCTCGGGAATTTCAATATATTCTTCAAGCAGCGCCAGACCTTTCAGCTTTTTGGCCAAGCCGCGAATCTGATCTGCCAGATCACGATCCCCGGCGGTCTCGTCCGTTTCATATACCTGTGACTTGTGTATCGGGTAGCGACATGGCTTTCCCTTGGCATCGACGTATTTGTCCGGAGCCCGATCAACCAGCGTGTTGAGCATTCCTTTGGTGCGGCGCAAAGTGAAACGCTGGATTTCTTTCCTGAGGGATGTCACCTCGTGAGGCGTCAAATTCTTCTCACTGGCGCCTTTTCGCTTTGCCAGACCCTCGAGGACTCTCAGTGTCTCGTCCTCCATATTGTCGGCACCGAGCATATCAACCAGGCTCAATAGATCCGTCGCTCCCCGGTTGATCGGCGTCGCCGTGAAAAGAACAACGCTGTCGGCCATGTTGGCGAGGATTTCCTGGGTTCGCTTCGAACCAAGATTAAGGAAATTGTGGGCTTCATCAATGGAAAGGATCTGGGCGCGGCGCACTGCTGCAACCGTTTCCTCATTGCCCTCGCTATCCTTACGGCTCAGTACGCCATGCGAACGAATCTGAAGAGGCAGGCCGCAGTTCGTTGCTTCCTTTTGCCAGGTGGGCTCGACCGCCGGGGGACAAACCAGCACAGATATGTCTCGCCTGGCCTTGTGCCGCGCCCTGCCCTTGCTCCACATCCGATCAACCAGCGCCCGAACCAGATGGGCACCCATGCGGGTTTTTCCTGAGCCTGTAGGATCCGCAACCAAGACACTGCCGATGTTTTCTATGACCCACAGTGCCTGGGCGATACCCAGTTGTTGCGATGGCCACAACCGCGTGTCTCCAAGCTCCAACTGGTGCTCGAGGTAGCGGGCCGCCCATTCACCCTCGAGCAACTCCGCACAAGCGCGCGCAAGTGCCTCCTGCCATGTGACGACTCTCAATAACTGATCAAGGAGCGCAAGGAGCTCCTGGGTATAGTCGGTGCCGATTTGCCAGTAGTTTTCAGCGATCTGACTGGCTTCGCGAAAACGCTTTTTGTCGTGCTCGCGATGGAATCGCGTGTTGCACTCCAACTGCCGATCCAGCCCGTTCGCTGTGAAATTGCTGGAACCCAAGGTGATCGCGTCAGCACCACAGTAGATCTTTGCGTGAAGCCGACGGGACTCACAATCCACAAACCGCGCCTCCAGGCGACCGGTCCGAATGAGATCCATGGCAGCAATGATCTTGGCGCTGAAAAACAGGGAAATGCCGCGCTCGAGCCAGTAATCCCGAATCTCGTCCGGAAACGCTCTCCCCCTGAATGTGAAGTTCTTGGTATTTGATTCGAAGGGCTCGTTTCCAAGCACGAGGCGAACCGAGGCACTGCCCTCTATCGCCACATCCGAAAGGAAGCCAATGATGCGATCGATGGATGCATAACCCGTCACGATCAAAGGCGACGGCGATCTTTTCAGATCATCCAAAACAATCCGGCCAACGCTCTCTCCTGGCCGATTGACTGGAAACCTTTCCGGGTCCGGCCAATGAGGAAGCACCCGTAACCTCGACTCGGCGTCACGGAAACCAATATTGTCAAACAGTCCTGCCTGTTCTGTCGTGTTCAATCCAACCTCACCCAGTCACCTGTTATACAGGTGGTAATGCAAGCCGTCCCTGCACCGACTTTGGCCGACTGCCCTGTGTTCGCAATGCCTTACAGAGCAGGCGTTATCGCTGAAACGTATGTCATGATACTCGGAGTAAGGCTCACCTATCGAGCCTGAATATCAGGCATCCTTATCGGCGAGTCAGGTTGAGGTAGACCATCGGCAGTTGCTCGGGCAGGCGTTCGATGCGGTCGAGCACGCGCCAGTTCCGGCCGAAGATGTCGCCGACGTAGGCATCGGCCTTCGGGTCGAGACTGAGGCAGAAAGTGGTGACGCCTGCGGTCGACAGCTCGGCGACGGCCTTTTTCGTGT
>ERZ724514.708-NODE-708-length-14908-cov-4.318050_pt1 | contig 14908 bp, 14 predicted proteins | sample MGYA00376047_ERZ724514 | MGnify/ENA primary metagenome ERZ724514 (study PRJEB28724, sample SAMN07190883) | activated sludge metagenome | isolation source: activated sludge of sewage treatment plant in Hong Hong | place: Hong Kong | collected 2016-03-17 ...
CAAGCGTGAAGACGGCGCAGCTTCCGTCGAACCCCTACGGCACGCTGAACTGAATCATCGTTCGGGATGTAGAGCTGCGTTCACGCCGCCTCGTTCTTCGACGAGGATGGAGGCAGGCGGCGCGCAATGATCCGGTCGATCGTTGTAGGGCGCACGTAGCAACGGGTGAGACCGAAGTGCGGCAGGAGCGCGCGATCCCACTCGACAGAGTAGGGGCCAATGTTAGCGTCTAGGGTCCGTTCCAGACGGCACCGAGACAGGGGTAATTCCGCATGATGATCCGAGCGGTCAAGTACGTGTTGTGTGCATCCATGGCGCTCGTCACGATCGCCGCGTGCAGCGCCGAGCCCGATACCTCGGTGAAGTCGAGCGGCTCCGGTCTCCACCTTGGAACGGTCGCCGCGTCGAAGGGTACGGCCGCCCGCTTCAAGATCACGCGCTGGCACGTCATCGAGCAGAAGGACGCGAACACCCTCGTCATAGACGGGTCGGACATCACCGGCAAGGTGCGATTCTCGGCGTCGTTGAAGGATGACGGCACGACGCTGACCGCCTCGAGCTACGCGCTTCGTGGGACCTTCGTGCTCGACAAGAGCACCCTCACCGTCAACTCGTATAACACCGATATTTTTTACGATACGCAGAACCCGTATACGATTGACGAACTGAACTTCAACTATATTGCCCGGTTTGAGATCCCGCAGGTGGTCATCAACGAGCAAATGGCGCCTCTTTTCGGTATGGATATCAAACTGAAAAATGACATGACGTTCAAGTTCGACTACAAGAAAAGCCGCACCCTGGCCATGTCGTTCATCGACTATCAACTGGCGGAAACCCGTTCGACGGGCTACTCTGCCGGGTTTGGCTACCGCATGAAAAACGTCAATATCGGCTTCCTGACAGGCAAGAAGACCAAAAAATCCAGGAAGTCGAAGAAAAACAACCCGCCCGGGGCCAAACCGCCTACTCCCGGCGGCAACACCGGCCAGCAGGCCAACGACATGAACTTCAAGTTCGACTTCGAGGTTCGCGACGATATTACGGTCAACCACCGGCTCGACCAGTTGGAAGAGGCCGTTCCGACACGCGGCGCGCGCACGATCAGCATCAACCCCTCGGTAGAGTACGCCCTGAACAAGCGCCTTTCGCTGCGCCTGTTTACCGACTACCGCAAAACGGTGCCGAAAACGTCGCAGTCGTTTCCGATCACAACGGTCAATGCCGGCGTAACGGTGCAGTTCAAGTTGAATTGACGGCGTTTTGGGGTGCGTTTTTGACAGGAATTGAAGTAGTTTGATAGGATTTACAGGATTTACATGATTGATGAGGGTTTTCGGCGGAAGAGCCGGATTGATTTTCCTTTCAATCGTGTAAATCCTGTCTGTATTTTGGGGAATCCTGTCGGCAATTCCGAATGACGGGCTTGCGAGAAGCCCTCTTTTACATGATGAATCTTTACACGTTTTTTTATCGACGGCTGAAGCCGGCGGTACCGGTGTATTACTTTTGCACCTGATGACCAACGATCAGTTCAAAGCATTTTCGCCGACCATACCGACCGACCCCGGCATCTATAAGTTTATAGATACGGAAGGGGTTATCCTGTACGTCGGCAAGGCTAAAAACCTGCGGAACCGGCTGTCGTCCTATTTCGGGGAGAAAAAGTATCAACTGGCCAAAACGAAGGTGCTGGTCCGGCATGCCCACCACATCGAATTCATGATCGTGGAAACGGAGCAGGACGCCCTGTTGCTCGAAAATACCCTCATCAAAAAACATCAGCCGCGGTACAACGTGATGCTGAAAGATGAAAAATCGCCGCTGATCTACGTGTGCATCAAAGCGGAGCGTTTCCCGCGTGTTTTTCTGACCCGGAAGACGTTTCGTGACGGTTCCACCTACTTCGGCCCGTATCTGCACAAATTCCGAGTGGAGCAGATCATCGAACTCGTGCGGAAGTTGTTCCAACTCCGCACCTGCAACCTGCACCTGTCGCAGGAAAATATCGACAGGCAGAAGTTCAAGCCATGCCTCGAATACCATATCAAGAACTGCGCGGCGCCGTGCGTGGGCTTTGAGTCGGAGTCCTCGTACAACCGCAAAATCGAACAGATCAAGAACATCCTGAAGGGCAATTTTGCTGCGGTAAAGAGCCACCTCAAGGAAGAAATGCAGCGTTTTGCGGAGAATATGCAGTTTGAACAGGCGCAGCAGATGAAGGAAAAACTGACCCTTTTCGAGGACTATCAGGGCAAAAGCACCGTCGTCAACCCCAATATCCGCGACGTGGATGTATTCGCGATAGCCGATGATGAAAAGGAAGCCTTTGTCAACTACCTTAAAGTGGTGAACGGCGCGGTGATCAACACCTACACCCTTACCTTGACCAAAAACCTGGACGAGGACCGCGAAACGCTGCTCACTTACGCCGTTCAAAACCTGCGCGAGCGGTTTCAGAGCAATGCACCCGAGGTGATCGTGCCCTTCCCGGTCATTTTACCGGATCAGGTGGATACTACCGGGCCACGGACTTCCCAATCCCTTGAATCAGAAGCGATATCGACGGATTTGGAAATCCGTCGCACAGGTACGGTGGTGATAACCATACCCAAAATCGGCGACAAGAAAAAACTGCTCGACCTGTCGGAGAAAAACGTGCAATACCACCTGCTCCAGAAAAGAAAGCAGGCTGCCAGCCAGACCGGCAAACAAACCAACGCAGAACGCATCCTGCGCACGCTGCAGGCCGACCTGCACATGGAGGAGGCGCCGCTGTGGATTGAATGTTTCGACAACTCCAACCTGCAGGGCACGAATCCGGTGTCGAGTTGTGTGGTGTTTAAAAATGCCAAACCCGCCAAACGCGACTACCGCCACTACAACGTAAAATCGGTGGAAGGCCCCAATGATTTTGCCTCTATGGAGGAGGTCGTGTTCCGGCGCTACAAACGCCTGCTCGCCGAAGGGCAGGGGTTGCCCCAACTCGTCATCATTGACGGCGGAAAAGGCCAGTTGAGCGCAGCCATGAAAAGCCTGCGCGCGCTTGGCCTGGAAGATAAAATGACCGTGATCGGCATTGCCAAAAGACTGGAGGAGATATTCTTTCCCGACGATCCTGTTCCGGCGCTCATCAACAAAAAATCGGAGTCGCTCAAACTCATCCAGCAGGCGCGCAACGAGGCGCACCGGTTTGGCATTACATTCCACCGCAACCAGCGCAGCAAGAATTTTATCAAAAGCGGGTTGACCGAAATACCGGGTATCGGCGCAAAAACTGCGGAAAAACTGCTGCAACATTTCGGCTCGCCCGCACGGGTGCGCGCGGCAGCGGCCGAAGAGGTGGAAAAAGTGGCGGGAAAAGCAGCAGCCGGGAAACTGATGCAGTATTTTTCGGAAATGTCGGACGACGGGCCGTCCACGGAAGACCGGGATGCTTCCATGCACGCACCGGAGGTTTAAGCATACCTGACTACGGTCAGAACTTATGCCAGGCTTGTCCATGAATACGCTTTTCACCTGAGGCAACAGGAGTATTTATATAGATTTGTATAAACACAAGCGTATGGCCCGTCATATTTTACCTTTTCTGTTGATGCTGTTTTACGTTCAATTGCCAGCCCAATCGGTTTGGTATATAACGCCTGAGGGAGCCGGCATGCATACCGGTCAGGACTGGGCGAACGCCTCTGATAACCTGCAGGCGGTAATCGATGCTGCCGGGCAGGCCGATGAGATATGGGTAGCCTCCGGCGTATATGTGCCATCGGTACCACACGGCGGATTCTGGAGCAACCACCGTACCTTCTATATAAACAAAGACATAAAAATCTACGGCGGCTTCAAGGGCGACGAGACGGACCTGTCGCAACGCGACTGGATATTGAATCCGACAGTCCTGAGCGGCGACATCAATGAAAACGATGACCCGGGTCTTGCCGGAGGGTTGTTGCTTGACCATCAGAGCCGGAAAGACAATGCCTACCACATTGTCTGGATCGATCAGGTAAGCGATTCTATGCTACTGAGCGGTTTTTTCCTGGAAAACGGCAATGCAGGATTCACCGGCGACTTTGCCAACGGCGGCGCGGTGTACATCTCCGGCTCCGGGAGCGCCGGCTTTTCGAATCCGCGTATCGAGTATTGTTTGTTCTACCTCAACGCAGCGTTTGACCTGGGAGGGGCCATTTACAACGACGGCTCGAATGGCGGAATGGCAAATATGCGGCTGGTCCATTGCGCCTTCCTGAACAATTACGCCTACCAGAACGGCGGCGCGATATACAACACCGCCGAATCCGGCGGCGTATCAAGCCCCGTTTTTCTGTATTGCAATTTCAGCGATAACAGTTGCGGGTTCGACGGCGGTGCAGTGTTCAACAACGGTATAATCGGGGGCGTCTCCAATCCCCGTTTTGACAGTTGTTTTTTCCAAAACAACAGCGCTGTGTGGTTTGGAGGCGCTGTTTCCAATTTTGGCCATTCCGGCGTGGCAGATGCGGTGTTCAGCGAATGCCGGTTCACCGGCAATACAGCGATGCGGGGTGGGGCCATCCACAATGCAGGCGTCGAAAACGGACAGTCAAATCCTGTATTGATGTCGTGCGTGTTTGAAGAAAATACCGCTGAAAGTTCCGGCGGAGCCGTTTATAACGACGGAAACAACGGCATCGCGAATGCCATATTCGACCAATGCCGTTTTACGGGCAATTCAACCCAGTTTCAGGGCGGCGCCATGTCTAACAATGGCACGGACGGCGCTGCAAGCCCAACCATCCGGGGCTGTGTTTTTGAAGACAATTTTGCACAGGGAGACGGCGGAGCAATCTATAACTATGCCGGTGACGGAGCCTCCAGCCCTTTGATCGACAGTTGTATTTTTTCCGTCAACAGCACCTGGGGCGGAGGCGGCGCCATTTGCAACCATCCCCGTGTCAACGGCGCGGTACATCCCGTGATCAGCAGCTGCCAATTTTCTGGAAATGACGCTTCGGTGGGCGGCGGCATTTGGGATAATGCCTCCTACGGAACCTGCATGCCGCTTTTTACCAATTGTACGTTTACCGGTAATACGGCAAACAACGGCGGCGCAATAAGGTCAAACGATAGTCAAACGTCGACATACCGCCCGCTCTTTGTCAATTGCACTTTCCGCGAAAACGCTGCCATAAACAACGGCGGCGCGATGCTGTACCAGTGGAGTGGCTCAAATTATCCGGCCATGGTCAATTGCAGTTTCTGGAGCAACACTGCCAAATATGGCGGCGCCCTGCACGGTACTACCAGCCCTTACGCCCATCCGAGGTTTGTCAATTGCAGTTTTTCAAAAAACCAGGCGGATTACGGGGGCGCCATGTTTAATACCACCTGTCAGGGCTGCATAACCCCCGATCTCCTTATCAGTAATTGTATTTTCTGGAATAACCAGGCCATAGCAGGCGAGAGCATGTATAACTCTCTTGCAACGCCCCAGGTATATTACTCCCTGTTTGAAGAAGCGTATTGCCTGCCGGGATCGACCTGCTACGGCAATATGATCTTCAATGAAGATCCTTTGTTCCTTGATCAGAGCGGCGATATGCACTTGCAAATGGGCTCACCCGCGATAAATGCGGGCCTGAATACGGCCGTCCCCGACTCTGTTTTGTTTGACCTGGATAACAACCCGCGCATCATGGGCAGTGCCGTTGATATGGGCGTTTTCGAGTTTGAAGAGGCCGTAGGGGTTGAAAATATTGGCCTCCAGGCTCCTGCATCGCTCCAAATTGATCCCAATCCTTTTTCAGAGCGGGCAGTCATCAGTTTTCTGATACCGGCAGCAGCATTTGTACAACTGCGCATTACAGATATATCGGGTGCAACCGTATTTTACCGGGACGGATACTATCCTGCCGGGCAACATTTTGAGATATACCAACCCGGCGCAACAGTTCCCGGCAGCATCTTTTTTTGCGAACTGCGCACCCCGTCGGGCATCTTGACCAAAAAGATAATCCGTTTATGACCCGAAAATGTGCCGGTCAGGCGCCCACCTGGAACGTACGCATACTGATGCCGCCCAGCGTCACCTCTTCATAGGCTTGTTTGATTTCTTCTTTCTCCCCGGCCAGGCCGAGGCTGTACAGCATCGGGATGTAATGGTCGGGTGTCGGCACAGAGAGTTTGCCCGATTCACCCGCCTTTTCATAGGTTACAAGGCTTTGGAAATCGCGACCGGCGATCTTCTCACTGACCCAGGTATCGAACTCCACGGCCCAGTCGAAAGGCCGGGCGTCGCCATTGCGCAGGCGCTCCATGCTCAGGCGCAGGTTGTGTACGATATTGCCGCTGCCAATGATGAGTACCCCTTTCTCGCGCAGGGCATTGAGTTGCGCAGCCAGGTCGAGGTGGTACTGCAGGGGCTGGTAATAGTCGATACTCAGTTGGAACACCGGAATATCGGCTTCGGGAAAAAGATGCATCAGGATCGTCCAGGCGCCGTGGTCGAGGCCCCAGTCGTCGGTCTCCTGAATGAGCGCAGATAGTTTGGCCGTTTCTTTGGCCAGTTCGGGCGAACCGGCCGCAGGGTATTGCGCTTCGAAAAGTTCCTTCGGAAAGCCGCCGAAATCGTGTATCGTCTCCGGTTTGGGTGCGATGTTCACATAGCTGCCCCGTGTGAGCCAGTGCGCCGAAACGACGAGGATCGCCGCGGGCTTTTTGCCGTCCTGTTTGAATTGTTCACCCAGTTTGCGGAGACTGCGGGTAAAGGCATTGTCTTCGAGGGCATTCATGGGGCTGCCGTGCCCGACAAACAGAACGGGCATTTTTTCCGTATTCGGGAGTGCATTCGTTATGGAGGGGAATTCCTGAAGTTTCATGTTGCAAGTGACTAATGGCAACAAAGCCAGCGATTTGAGAAATGTTTTTCTATCCATGATTTGCGGATATCAATTTGATGTTGCAAATTTAAAGATTAAAACATTTAAAAATTGTAAAAGTTTCTGACGTGAAAGGGAAGGGTGCATCACGAGTTGCATAGCGCTTTGTTCATCCATATGAAATTTGAGTAACGATCTTGCCAAGTGGTGGCACACGGGTAATAACTGCCGGTTTTCCTCAGAAAACCGGCAGTTATTACCCGTGTGCCACCACTAAGCCTTATCTCCCCTGCAATAGTATTTGGAAAACAGATCATGTTTATGACTTATGATACCCCGCTTAAAATATTAAATTTTTACACACCTACGACAATTGTCGTAAATAAATTTGGAGATACGACAACTGTCGTAGATATTTGTGCCATCAACGTATAAACAGGTTAGCAATTAAACCGATGGCAAAGAAACCGACATACCAGCCCACGGAGGCCGAACTCGAAATCCTCAAAGTCATTTGGGAAAATGAGCCGGTTTCTGTCCGCGCCATACACGAACAGATATCTGCGGATAAAAACGTGGGTTACACCACTGTTTTGAAGCAGATACAGCGCCTCACGGAAAAAGGCGTGCTCGATAAGGAGATCGTCGACGGGACGCACCTCTACCGGGCAGCCGTTGGCGAAACCGATGTAAAACAACAGTTGGTCGACAAGGTGCTCCACGCCGCATTCGACGGCTCGGCATTGCAGATGATGATGCATGCCCTGGGTAACCAAAAGGCTACAGCCGAGGAACTTCAGGAACTCAAGAACTGGCTCGATAACCAAATTTCAAAAAAATGATGCTGCCCGATTCTTTCTCACTGTTCAGTCAGGCGCTCGGCTGGGCGATCGTTCACTCGCTCTGGCAAGTTACCCTGATCTGGCTCCTGTTCAAAGCCGTCACCTGGCGCCTGGAAGGCCATAATAACGCGGTTTACCTGCTTTCGCTGGCGGCAATGGCTGCCGGTACGATTTGGATGGCCGCAACTTTCAACACCGAATACGAGCGCGTGCTGCAGCAGAACACCGTTGTGCAAGAGTCGGCTGCGCAGGTACAGAACAATACCACCGGTCTGCAAATAACCACCGGGCAGGCAGTTGTGCCGTCAAAACTGCAGTTCGTACAAACTGCGCAACTATGGCTCGAAGGCCATGCCCAACAGATCGGGTGGCTTTGGTTTCTGTGTGCCACCGTATTGTGGCTGCGACTGCTGGGTGGCTACTGGCTTGCCCGGCGCCTCCGGCATTGCGATACTTCCCCGGCCGATACAAACATTCAAAATATCTGCGACGCGTGGGCCGAACGGCTGGGCATCGGGCAAAAAGTCACCCTAAAGGAATCGAAGCGCATCGCGGAACCCCTGACCATCGGCTTTTGGAAGCCGGTCATTCTCTTTCCCGTCGGCTTGTTTGCGGGGCTGACGCCATCACAAACAGAGGCACTGTTGCTGCACGAACTGGCGCATATTCGCCGCTACGACTATCTGGTCAACCTGTTTCAACTGGGTCTCGAGGTCGTGTTCTTCTACCACCCCTTGTTCTGGCTGCTTTCGCGGGAAGCGCGCTCCCGCCGTGAGTTTTGCTGCGACGACGTGGTATTGCAGTACACTGCCGATCCATTGCTGTATGCCCGCACGCTCACCGACCTGCAATTATCATTCATTCACGCACAAAACCAGTTTACCATGAATGCCACCGGAAAAAGTAATTTCACAGAAAGAATACTGCGCATCGCAGGTATAACGCCAAACAGATCAATGCGCTCCAACTGGGTAATGCTCCTGTTGTTGCCCCTCCTTGTCGGATTGAGTTCATGGTGGCCCGCCGCACATGCAAAGGCAGACACCGGCACATCCCGGTCCGTTGTTTCCGACGACAACAGGGCTGCCTCCGACCTCATCCGTACAGATTCGGTATCACCCAGACGAAACCGCCCGGAAAGCAGCGTCACCGTTCCGGCCGCCCCGGGCCCTGTCACCCCGGCGACCTCGGGTGTCGAGCCGCCCGCTGCCACGTCGGGACTGGTCGCCGTTCAGGCTGAAAAGATGAACGTGTTGTACATCGGTGTGGAAAACCCTGTCTGCATTGGCGCCGACGGAGTCCCTGTAGAAGACCTTTCACTGCGTTTGGTGGGCAATGGTACGGTTAAGGGAGGTATGGGTAAATACTCCATCAGCGTAACAACGCCCGGCGAAGTGACCATCCAGGTCTATCGCAGCCTTAACGGCAAGGAAAGCCTGTTCAATGAGGTGAAGTACAGGGTAAAGCGTATCCCCGACCCGACGCCTTATATGGCCGGTAAAAAAAGCCAGGCTATCACCAAAGAAGTGTTGCTCCAGGCTACAGGTGTCGACGCCATACTGGAAAACTTCGATTTCGATGCCTACTGCGAGGTTATGGGGTATGAGGTGACCGTTGTGCCGGCAAAAGGCGATCCGGTATCTTATAATGTGACCGGCAGCCAGTTTTCCGATGCGGTACGGAACCTGTTCGGACAAGTAGAAAATGGCAGCGGCATTTACATCGATGAGATCAGGGTAAAATGCCCGGGTGATGCTGCAGCCCGTCATATTGGCGGGATCGCATTCAAGATCAAGGCTGCGGAGTAACGCCCCTTACGTTTCTTCAGGTTAGTTGGCCAAGGTATCTTTTTAACAGTGCCCGATAGGTTTGCGCCGTTTCCTCCAACGCCGTCGACCGGTGTTGCGCTGATTCCAGCAGCGCAACCTTCAGGCGCACATTGGCCCGGTACGCTTTAAAATACAGGAACAACAACGCATCTTCCGGACCCTCGATGCAGGGCCACTCACGCAGGTAAGTCGTCATAAACGCTTCGGCGAGTTCGTGGTGACCGCCGGCGTCGAGATCCATGCACAAAAAAGCCAGTTCATTCAGGATATCTCCCTGCCGGAAGTGTTCGCTGAACTCGATACAATCGAACGCCAGCGGGCCTTCCGGCAGGAGAAATATGTTGCGGGCGTGCAGGTCGCCGTGCCCGTCTACCCAAAATCCCGCCTGTGCGCGTTGTTGCATCCGTTCGCGGTGTTTATCCAGAAAGGTACCGACCTGTTGTTGCCAGGCGTCGAATTGCGCTCCGGCGCTTTCACCCAAAAGCCGTTCCGCTGCTTTTTTCAGCGTGAACAAATCGTTGAAATCGTCGCGGTTGCTCGCGGTAGTGTCTGACACTGCATTTCCCGGCAAGACAACCGAAAGGTGGAATCGAACGAGCATTTTTGCCAGCGCCTCGATATCTTCGGTGGTCACGCCGTTCCGGCGCAGCAGTTTGTCCATCTGGCGTTCATTGTCCATCCGTTTCATGACGACGGCAAAGTCGACCGGTGTTTCCCCGTTGGCGGCAGGGCGTATTTCAGGTTGCCCGTCTTTTGTCAGGCATACCGGCAAGACATCCAGGTACATATCAGGCGCCAGCCGGCGATTGAGTCGCAGTTCTTCACCGCAATAAAACGCCCGTTTTTCCAGCGTGCTGAAGTCCAGAAAAGCCAATTGAAGGGGTTTTTTGATCTTGAAAGCGAATGCCGGCGTCAGGATCACCCAGGAGATATGTGTTTCGATCAGGGTTGCCCGGGCCTTGGGCCCGGGGAATCTGTTCCCCGTGATGATCGATTGTATTTGGTCGGCGGTCATGACATGCAATTTTACATCAAATCTTCCAGCGTCAGTTCATACCCTCTTTCCAAAACCTTTTTTTCCTGTGCCTGGCGGATGGTCTCCCGTTGCCCCGGGCTGCCGGCCGCCAGCAGGTCGAGCGCCACACGCCATACATCGGCGCGCCAGCCTGCGATGAGTTGGGAGAGCAGCCACTCGTCCATGCGCCCCATCAGCCGGTCCACAACGGCCATAAACGGCGCACGGGGTTCAATGACCGTATCCTGCACGCTGTCGATGGTTTCGGCAATAATTTTGTTGACCGTGAAGCATCAATTCATTTACCCATCGGGCATCTGTAAAACGGCCGTTTTCAATCGCGGCAGCCATGTTGCTGCTCATCATGCCGTAGCAGCGCTGGAAAATATACCGCTGGTCGCCGTTTTTTTCCCAGACATCTGCCTGGGAGAACATGCGGGTTAATAAATGATCGGCCGTGTGCATGGATGCATTAAGTTATGGTGCGAATACCTGCAAAGATCAGTCAACCTGACTGGTTTACATAGGCCTGAATGGCTGCTGTCATTTCGTCGAGGCTTGACTGATCCGACCACAGGACGAGATGTGGCTCCGGGATTGGTTCGTATTCATCCCGGATTTTTTCATAGACGCCGAAATCGGCCTCACTGTCGGGACGCGGCTTTTGCAGCCGTTCGTGTATGGTACGTTCCTGTGCCCGTATCTCCACCCAGTACAGCGCTGCGTTACATTCGGCAGCCAGCCGGCGGAACGGTTCGCGGAGGGATTCCCGGTAGAACGTGCTGTCGACCACGACGTTGCGGCCTTCCAGCAGCGCCGCGCGCGTGCGCTCCTGCAAGGCTGCATACACTTTTTTTTTGTCTTCCGGACGGTAGTGGCCCATCAGGTCCATCTCGCGACGGAGCACATCGCTGTTGAGGTGCAGGGCGCCGGCGTGTGCCGCCCAGGCTTTGGCCAGCGTTGTTTTCCCGGAGCCGGGCAGCCCGGTAATGAGCGTCAGCATGATTGTTCCGTTTGTTTCAGCAGGCGCAATATGGTAAAAGCGGTGGAGTATTTTGCTGCCTTTCCGTAGAAAAATTACGACCTGACGAGGCCGGCGGCGGCTTTACAGCCCATACTGCCTGAAAACCTGAATACTGGTCGGCTTGACACCCGGATGACTTTTAAGACACTGTCGTTCAACAGGCTTTAGGCGGTTTAAAGGATGTTTTCAATAAAAAATTATTGTTTTTCAATAAAAAATATTTGCAAAACAAAAAAAGTCCTGCATATTTGTCCCATCGTTCCACAAACAAAACAGTCTTGTTATGCAAACAACAAAAAATATCGCCCTGCCAAGAATACTGCACTACCTGTTTCTGAGCCTGACGTGCTTTGGGGCCATATGGTGGCTGCTCAACCTTTCGGCCTATTTCAAGACCGGTGATGAGGGGCCGGCTATCCGTGGCTGGGTAACCACAGTAGGGGATTATCAACACACGGTGGTCCCGCATCCGGACGGCAGCGGTGATCTGAAAATGTACAACTGGGGTGAACGGAAGTTTGTCATGCTTGAGTTCTCCGAAATGCAGGGCATACTGAAGTGGCGTTACCTGGGCTATATTTTGCTGGAGAACCTGAAATACATACTGGTCGTTTTCGGCCTGTATCAGATGTACCGCATATTTCGGAACCTCGACCGGAACCTGATGTTCCGCGATGAGAACATCCGGCGTATCCGGCTGATCGCCGTAGCGGTGATGATCTTCCCGATAGCAAGCCAGGTGGCCTCGCGCATCATTGCCGGGGTGACTTACGAGGCAGAGGGACATCTGATCAAAACTGCCATACCACCGCTCCTGTCCGAGCAACTGGTGCTGGGAGGACTGCTGGCCCTCATACTGTTCGCGCTGGCTGAAGTTTTCCGCAACGGAGCCATCCTTCAACAAGAACAAGACCTAACCATCTGAGCCATGCCAATTATCGTAAATGTTGACGTGATGATGGCCCGGCGCAAAATGTCGCTGACTGAACTGGCCGCCAAAGTAGACATCACACTTGCCAACCTTTCCATCCTGAAAACGGGCAAGGCCAAGGCCATCCGTTTCAGTACACTCGAAGCCATTTGCCAGGCGCTGGATTGTCAGCCGGGTGATGTGCTGGAGTATGTCCCGGGTACTGAAGACGTCCGGGCAGAGGAGACGCCGCGTTGATTATCAATCGGGGATAATCGGCCATAAACCGGAAAATGCACTGAATAACGATGCTGAGCGCGTGTATCGTAAGTCGTTTTGCTCTTTGCCGATTCAAAATAGTCTGGAAAACAAAATGCCGGGTGGTGACCATGTGCCACCACCCGGCAAATCAGATAAACCTGTAAATCTTGTAATCGTTGTCTGAATAATGGAGCAGACCACATGGCGGACCTGCGCCCGCCCGCCGCTCCAGTGTTCAAAAGGATTTCTTATCCCCCTCTTTTCCTGCCTCCCCGGGTTCGGGTGGTTGTTTTCGTACGCGTCGCGTCGCCTTTCCGAACCGATTTGGTCGTGGTTGTTTTTTCCGCTTTTACCCGACCGTTTTTGCCTCTGACCGTAGTGGTTGTCGTGCTCTTTTTAACCCCGGCCTTTCCGTTGCGGGTGTTGACCTTCGTCGTAACAGTGCGGGTATGCACTACGGTAGAATGGGTACGCCGCGGTGCGTAAACACGATGTGCGCGGACAACCCGGTGTGTGGTTACGACATGGTAGTGCACGCGATAGGGACGTGCGCGAACGTGGAAAAAGCCCCACGGGTGCGGGCGCCACGGGCGCCACCAGGTGGGGTACACCCGCCAGCGCCAGGGCGATACATACACCGTGTAGGCCGGCCGGTACATATAGCGCACGCAGGGCCAGCCCCATACATTGACGACAACGGCCACCCGCGCTGCCGGGCCGGAGGGGCCGCCGCGCCCGTCGGATTTGACGGCTTCCTCTTCAAAAGGCTCGGCGATCGTCTGATCGCCATAAATATCTTCATCGCCTATGATCTGTAATATGGCGTTCTCGGCGCCTGTTTTTTCGAGTTCGATCACGGCGATATCCTGTGATTCCGTTTCGCTGACGGGAACCTGAAGCACGATCGCGTGTACGTCGCCGTCCATGTTATCGACAACACGGATGTAGTCCGTCTCGCCGTCTTCATTCAGGTCCAGGTTGTTGACAGAATTGTCTTCGCTGTTCAGGGCCTTTTCAAAGGCCTCGGGCGACTCTGCCATTTTGAACAATTCGAGGGCGCCTTCCAGACTGAAGTGATCGCCGGGCAGTCCGGTGCTGTCGGCCTCGGTAGCGGTCTGCTCATCCTGAGCAGCGAGAGGGAGCGTGAGCGACACCAGCAGCAGTGCGCTCAGAAAAAATGAGGTGCGGTGGATTTTCATTGATAACATTTTTGAATAAAACTGATTTTGGAATAGGATGCCGGAAGGTCCGGCAGTGTTTTTTTGACCTGCATTGTTTGCGGTAGTTTAATCGGCAGTCTCTTAAAGATATCTTAAAGGGTCTTAAAACGCGCGTTTCAGCCATTTTTTGAAACGCTGGATGGGGTCTTCCTTGCGGGGTTTGAGTTTGCCGTCGTGCGTCATATTGTTGTCGAAGTGGTACTGGAGTTCTACGGCATAGTTTCTTTCCGCCTCGCCGCTCTGCATCAACTGCGCGATAAATGGTGTGACATTGCCGTTCAGCACGCCGTTGACGGAGATCGTCTGGTATTCGCTGCGTCCGATAGGGTTCCGGTTCCGGTTGATCTCGGCCTTGCCGTTTTCGGCAAAATAGTCGGCGTGGAAAATGGCGGGATTTTGTTTTTTCAACCGCTTGGTGCCGCGCCGTTCGTTGCGCCAGGGATGTTCGTTTTTGGGCAACTGGCCGGCCAGAAAAGTCCTTTTCCAGAGGGTTACCTGGTGCGACATGAGAAAACCCGAAGCGGCGTTGTCGAGCCGGGCCAGGTTAAAGCCTTCGATAAAATGCGGCTCAGGCACGGTCCTGTACACTTCCGAGCTGTGCAATTTCACCATGTCCCAGTCGTTTTGGGCTGCCATGTCAAAGAGTTGGCTGAAAAAGGCTGCGTTTACATCTTTGTTGAGCCACATATCCTCCTGAAAATAGAGCACGTAATCCTCTTCGATTTTTTCCGTCAGCAGATGCCTGAGCCGGTCCGACCATTCGCCTGTTCCCGATTTGATGTTCCGGAAACCGGCGATGTCCACATCTTTTTCCTCAGTGGCGAAGTAGCAGTTGCAGGGGATATCGCGGTCCCAGTGCTTCGCGAAGAAATATGCAAAACCGCGGTACGGCAACTCGTACCGGACGCAACTGTGCAGCAGCAGTGCTACTCTGTTTCGTATGCCGCGCA
>ERZ724514.738-NODE-738-length-14656-cov-3.775426_pt1 | contig 14656 bp, 13 predicted proteins | sample MGYA00376047_ERZ724514 | MGnify/ENA primary metagenome ERZ724514 (study PRJEB28724, sample SAMN07190883) | activated sludge metagenome | isolation source: activated sludge of sewage treatment plant in Hong Hong | place: Hong Kong | collected 2016-03-17 ...
ACTGGCATCAAACGTTAAGGAACCCTTACCAAACCGGCAGATCACCGGTCTTTTATGTAATGACCAAATGGCAGTTCTGCCTGTTTCTCATTCCCGCCGCATCGTTTGCGCAGAAAAATGAAGCCGACAGTATCGCCCATCAACTTGAGCAATTATCCCTTGCGGACTGGTTACCTTTTTACTTTTACCCGCACTAATGAGCATAAACACCGACTGGACCGACGAATCATTGCTGGCAGCCATTATTGGCGGCGGACAGGCGCGTGAAAACGCCCTCCGCCACCTGTACCTGCTGCCGGGCCTGCGCGAGACGGTCTATCGTTTTGTGCTGGACAATGGCGGTAACCGAAGCGATGCCCAGGACATGTTTCAGGAGGCCCTGGTGCTGTTCGACCGCAACCTGCGCGAAGGGCGATTCGAAGGGAAAAGTGCCTTGAAGACCTATTTTGTGGCAATAGCCAAATGGCGCTGGGTGACGATACGACGGCAACAGGGGCGTTTTCAGGAACTTGCTCCGGCCCAGTACGACGGCGAAGTGGAAAGTCCCGAAGCCGAAACGCTCCGCGCCGAGCACCGCGAACTGCTGGCAAATGCGATGGGGCAAATCGGCGATCGTTGTCGCGAACTGCTCCGGCTATACCAGTTGGAATATGCCATGGAAGAAATTGCGCAGCAAATGGGCTATTCCGGCGCCGATGTGGCCAAGAAAGAAGCATACCGCTGCCGGATGAAACTCCGGGAATACCTGGAAAAACACCCGCTATAAGAACCAAACAACCGAAACCACAAACCCGCAACCCGCAACCACAATAACCCGCAACCTCCTTTAACATGATCCGCGACGAACAACTTTTCGACAAGATTGAGGCCTACCTCCGGGGGAAAATGCCGCCTTCGGAAGCCGCTGCTTTTGAAGCGGACATGGCTTCCAATCCGGAACTGGCTGCAGCGGTGCAGGTACATCGCATCGAACGGCAGGGCCAGGAGTGGCTCGTCGAGCGCGACCTGTTGTCCAAAATGAATACCTGGGAGCGCGACCTGGCACCGCAGGCTCCGATGCGCGTGGCCTTTGTACGTCGCTGGTGGGCAGTGGGGGTAGCGGCGATGCTGGTGGCCGGCGTATTCGGCTGGTGGCTCCTCCAGCCTCAGGCAGATATAGGTGGTCCGCCGCCGATGGCCAACGCCCCCAGACCGACCCCACAGATAAAATCCCCGTCTAAAAAGATGCCTCGTCCGGCCCCGCGCCCGTCGGTTTCCGGCGCAGAAGATAACAGCCGCGATGTAGCAGAGACTGTCACCCCCCGGCCCGCCAACCCGACGGCGACAGTCGATTATGAGGCCCTGGCTGATACTTACTACCGCGAAGCGGATTTTATGCAAAAGCAATCCGGCGGCTCGACCGACCCTTCCGGGTACGGCGAAGCCCTCGACAGTTACAATTCCGGCAAATATTCCGATGTGGAAAAACTGCTCAGGCGTTCGCAAAAAAACGACCTGAATGCCCTGAAAAACAAAGAGTTACTGGCACATTCCCTTTACCAGCGCGGCCGGTATGCGGAGGCCACTTCGTACTTCCGCCAATTAGCCGGCGCGAAAGATAAAGTCCTGGCCGAACGCGCCGAATGGGCGCTGGCATTGACCCTGCTGCACCGCATGCCTGCGGAAAAAGCGGCGTTGAGCAGTATCCTGAACAGGATCGGGTCGAAACGGGGACACGCCTATTACAGCAATGCCGTGGAACTGAAAAAGCGGTTGTCGTTGTAATTCCGGAAATTCTGATATAAAAATTGCCCAAAGTGTTTTGCAGAATCCCAAGACGTGTATCTTTGCACCCGCTTAAGTAATGGGGGGGGTATCTCATCTGGAATGATAATTTTGAAATATGGGGGTTTAGCTCAGCTGGCTAGAGCGCTTGCATGGCATGCAAGAGGTCACCGGTTCGAATCCGGTATCCTCCACGTTGATTTTCAAGGCGTTACGCAAAACTGCGTAACGCCTTTTCTGTTTTAGATTACCTGATTTTTCGCTGCGGCAGTTCGCGTATAGATGCCGGCGTCGGCGGTACGGCAATAGGAGTGTGATCCAAGGACTGCTTAAGAGGGCTTTCATATTCAACGAAAATGTTCCAGTGCTGCTTCAAAAAAATGTCTCATCGTGTCTGAAAGGCTTTCAGGTTTTATCACCCGCACATCCGAGCCGAAGGATGCAAGTTTCCGCACCAAATCGATGTTTACAATCAGGCTTAATCTTATCAACAGGCGGTCTGGACCCGACTCCAGAACCTCGAAAGGCTCGATAAAAGGGCTGCTGAGAAAGTATTTGCCTTGAATCGGACTGAATTCCAGTACAATTTGCTCCACCGCTCCGTTGGGTGGTACCGTGATGCCGTAGATATGGCGCCAGTAGTTGCCGGCGTCGTAGTCCGGCGGCTTGTCGTGGTAATAACCGATATTCCGGGGTATGCCTTCGATCCGCTCCAAGGGAAAAACGCGGACAAACTGTTCCGAGGGGTCGTGCGAGAATCCGCCGACGTACCAGCGCCGGTCGTAATGGCGCAGAAACCAGGGGTCAAAAACGACGGTTTTGGGGGTGGGGGAGTGGAAGGCTTGGTATTGGAATTCGACGCGGCGCGAATCTTCGATAGATTGCAGAAAAAAGCGAATGTGTTTGCTGCCTTCGTACTGCGGCAAGGGATCGAAATAGATGAATTTTTGAAGGCTTCCCGGTTTTGTCCATTTTCGGGCAGCCTTGTATATTTTATGGAAAATCTTTGGCAGATCGCCCATGGACTGGCCCTGATTGTTGATTTTATTAAATGTTTCAATAGCGATACGGATATTCATTACATCCTCATCGGAAAGGATCTGGTCGTCTACAAACGCAAAATCACGTCCTTCCTGAAAACGCCAGCCGCGATCGGCGGCCACATATTCCAGAGGCGCTCCTTTACTCCGCATATATTGCATATCAACTCCCAATTGCCGGATACTGATGCCGAGTTCATCAGCGAGGTCCTTCATGCGCACAACAGAACGGCTTCCCCTTCTCCGGTGAAAGATTTCGGTGATTCGTCGATATCGCTCGACAGGATTTTTATCTTTTGGCATAAGCGCATATTTTTGATTTCAATTGGCCTGATTTTGGCTTGGTTCAAATAAAGCAACCTGTAATATAGTATGGCGGAAGTTTATTTCGCCGATAGATTATCCATTTTTTATTCATTTTACCGAATCATTGTAGAAAATCCGATCTCAAAGATGATTTTCCTGGTCGGAAGAAAAACTGCCGACCAACACCTGCAAATTTGCCATGTATTGCGATAGGTATCTCCCGATACTCGCTTAATATTGATCCGTTTTAAACCTGAGAAATATGCGACTCCTTCTGAATCTTTCCCCCAACCGTACCCCTGTGGAATTCAACCACCTGCATATCCTTGCCGGCGCCTTGCACAAATGGCTGGGCCCCAACGACGAACACGATGGTCTTTCGCTCTACTCGTATTCCTGGCTCCAGGGCGCGCGCGGGACCAGCCAAGGCCTGCAGTTTCCCCGGGGCGCCCAATGGCATATCAGCGCGCGCGACAGCGACTTCCTGAGTCGCAGCATTCAGGGCATTTTCCGCGATCCCGGGATCCGCTGGGGTATGCACGTGGAACAGTGCCAGATCATGGCGCCGCCGCCGTTTCCGGATTTTGGCGAAGCGCGTTTCCTGTGCGCCAGCCCCATCTTCGTGAAGCGCACTCTGCCCGACGGTGAGGAGAAGCACTACCTCTACACCGACCCGGAGAGCGACCGGCTGCTGACCGAAACCCTGCAGCACAAACTGCGCGCCGCCGGACTCGACGACGAGGGCGTATCGGTTCGGTTCGACCGCGACTACCCGAAAGCGCGGACTCAAAAGGTGATGTACCGCAACATCGGTAACATGGCCAACTACTGCCCGGTATATGTACAGGGCACGGCAGAGCAGTTGGCGTTTGCGTGGACGGTGGGGATGGGAAATAGTACGGGGGTGGGGTTTGGGAGTTTAGTGCTTGATAATCAAGTAAATAAAAAGAGCGACACGAATAAATCGCATCGCTCGAATCCAAGCCGGTACGGTTAATTTGCCTCAACAAGGCAAGGACATTATTTCAATTCCGGCAAGGCAAAGGTCTTAAATTTTGCTATACTAACCATTCACATCACTCTATAAATGAAAAATAATTTGTTTTAAGTAAAAGATGCAAATAATTGAAAATCAACTAAAAATAGACAATAATTTAATATATGTCATAAATCAGAATATTATCTATTCAAATGTACTTGCATTGAAGGAAAATCTAATCATACCTTTGTGGCATAAATTATTTGTTTTATGTTACAAAACGAAAAAACTTTTGAGATTAACATTTGGGGACTCAAAATTAAGTGTGTCAACTATCCTGCTTGGGTAGTCCCTATAATATTGATTGCTACAATAATCATTCTTGCTACAATCATCATGTTATGATAAAAGAACTTGTCCAATTCACCACTACTGCCCTCGAAGATCCCGTCTTCCGTAGTTTTGGAGTGACTCCAAAGGAAGGTCTGCACATCGTATTGCAAGTTGAAAAAACGGAAGAACAGACCATCATTGCCGAAAAACCAGTTTTTACCGGGATATACAACAAAAAAACGGAAATCAGCGATTGGTTGCTCCGTTGCACTGACTGGTGGAAAGCCTCAACCATGCTCGGCGTAGTGGATACCTTCAAGGTATTCGACGTGCCAGCTAAAGCAATCCACACTGTTTCGCCGTTCTGCCTTGGCGTAAAACGCACCAATCTCGAAGGTGGCGAACAATATGCTGAAAATCATTCAAAAGGTAAATCGCAGGTTTATGACCGGATCAATGCCTATTTCGCTAAAGCTATTGCCTTGCTTGAATCCCCAGATGATAAGATTATCGCTGACGCCTTACGAATTGCCCTGAATGATAAAACGCAGCTACACCGCTGGCTCACAGAATCGGGGCATTTCAATAACATAAAAGACGGTGAGTATGTGGTTTTTTATCTCAATCTTCCACTTGAACGCTATGATGTCGCGAATCGCAAATACCTGAAAGAAAAACTGTTCAACACAGCAAATTACAACATCCAAGATTCTACTGACCCAGACATTTTGCATGGCACGAGTAACTGGCTGAACGGTTTCCCAACGAAAAAACCCTTTCTAATGCATCAAACGGCAACGTTTGACATCGCGGGACGAGTGTCTTCAAAAGAAGCACAATTGCTGTATGAGTTTTCTGATTTAAGTCGTCGAAGATTGTTCCCGAATCCGCTACCGCTATTCATTATGGAGGATGAGCGCGAACGGGCATTCAAAATCTTTAAAGAAGACGCCCTTTCCGGGGAGGAAAAACGAAAGCCATACCTCGAAATCATCAGCGATCTGCAAAGAAACCATTCCGGGGAGGTCGGCAACTACTACCTGCTTTTTCAGCAAGCCGGGGAAATCCGCGACTTCGATTATGTAAGCCGCTTCGAGTTCAACTTAAGCCCTGATGGCTCGGCGTGGACGGTGCAAGACCTTTTCAGCATTGGTCAGGAAATGGCCCTGACGACGGTTAATGACCTGCTGACGATGGCCTTGCCACCCATGTTCAACAATGCGCTCGTAGTACGCCGTAAGGAAAAAGACTGGATTTTTCACTGGTTCGACGATATCGAACCCGGCTATTGCAAGACCCATAATGCGTTTTTGTTGGCGATGAAATATCGCAAGGCATTCTATGATTTCATTTACAAAAGCAAGAGGCAGGGCGTGACCGGAGAAGCCATTCGTGAGATTCTGCTGACCGGCATCCTTGACGACATCCGACTCGACGAGTTCAAAAATAACCGAAACTCTGAGGGTTATAACATTCGACTCAAACTAAATCTGCTGTTTAGTCTCTATCAATATTTTTCACCATCTCAACCCAACGTTCTTTTTATGCCAGCAAAAATCGAAGAATTGCGCCAGCACATTGATGCAGTGGCAAAGGGCGAAGCCCATATCGAACACGACGACCAGTTTGCTTTTGCTGCTGGGCAAATGATTTCCCGGATTTTCATGCAAAGTGAAACTGCAAATCGCTCATTCAAATATATCGAGCCGTTTTTCAGGCAGACTAACATCGATAAATTCAAGCAAGGTATTCAGGAGTTTTTCCTGCGATATAGCCACAAAAATTATGCTAAAAGGTTTTCAAAAGTCAGTGCCGAGGTAATGAGTTACTCACCCAACCGTGAATTTGGTGAACTTGAAAAACTGCGCCCCGTGATTTTGGCGGGTGTGTTTTTCAGGAGAAACTTATTGCTCTCCGAAGATGAAAAAACAAACGAAGACGAAACCCAAGTGATTTCTGAAAACTAAACTTATCACCTCAAACTTAATTCTATATCATGTCAAATCAATTTAAAAACCGTGTTTTTGGCTGTGTAATCGTCAAATCCATTAACTCCAATTACAACGCTGATTTTACTCACCAGCCTCGGACACTACCTGATGGCACGGTTTACGCTACAGACAAGGTGCTAAAATACAGCATCCGAAACTTCATCAAGAAAACGTACCCCGGCGAAAAGGTTTTCTATTTCAAAAGCCTGACCGACGAAATGCAACCCCGTGATTTGGGTGAAACATATATTAATGTCATTGGGGATTTTCCGAAAAACGATGGCAAAGACAAAGACTCGAAAAACCGCAAAGAGGTACTGAAGAATCTGCTGACCTGTATTGATGTGCGGCTTTTTGGTGGAACATTCGCAGAGAAAGGCGTCAACCTTTCGATTCATGGCACCTCTCAAATCACGCACGGCATCAACCGTTTTCCTGAAAATGCCATCTATTCAGAGCAAATCGCCTCGCCATTCCGTAACGCTAACGACAAAAGCGCGGACTCGATGCAAACGACGCTCGGCACCCAATTCAAGCTTCGGGAAGGTCACTATGTGCATCACTTTTCCGTCAATCCGCAAAACCTTGACGACCTCGTAACTATTTCCGGTGGCAGTCCGCTCAATGACGAAGATGTTGAAAAATTAAAGGCCGGTCTGTCACGTGGCGTTACATTTTACGATTCTTCTGCCAAAGCGGGTACTGAAAACGAACTGCTGCTTTGGGTACAGTTGAAACCAGACTCAAAACTTGTGCTACCGTCCTTTGCAGAATTGGTCAGTGTCAACGACGACGTGCAGCGAACGATCGACCTGTCAAAAATCACCGAAATCCTCGAACGACCACACGTCGCTGATGCCATCGAAAGCATTGAAATTCGCTACGACAAAACCGCCACGACGATTATCGGTGTGCCTAAAACTGTCATTTTTAACGAAATTCATCAGTAAATCATGCGTCCAACCTTGATTTCCTTCGACCTACGGGCGGGATTCGGCGTTTTCAAAAAGCCGGATGTAAACGAGGGTTTGCAACCTACCTTCAATATGTTGCATAAACCCGCGCTGCTTGGTATCCTCGGCGCAATTGCTGGTTTGGAAGGCTATCAACAGCGCAGTGAATTTCCGGCATACTACCGTGCGCTAAAGAACCTCAAGGTAGGCATTGAGCCGCTTGACCATGAGAAGGGCAATTTCACGAAGACCGTTATAAAGTATACCAACACGGTTGGCTATGCCAATGCGGATGGGAATCTCATAGTCACGGAGCAGACGTTGCGCTCGCCCGCATACCGATGCTACTTGTTGCCTGACCTCGACGATCCTGTACAGGCAAGGCTGCACGACAGTATTTTATCTGGAGAGGCCGAGTTCCTACCTTATTTTGGAAAAAATGAGTGTTCGGCATGGTGGGAAACAAGTGCCGAACATGAGGTTTCAATAGAAAGCCCTACCGAGTCTTTTGCTCTGGCGACCATTTTCAAAAGGGGGGACTGGACAGTCAGGGAAGAAATAGAAGACAATTTCGATGCTTTTGATTTGTTGGACATTGCTCCTGTAGCCGACAGTTTCATCTATTTCGAGCGGCTTCCGGTAAGTTTTGACGAACGGCTTTTCCAATACCAGTTGGGCGACTTTGCTTTCACCAATTTTAACCTAAAACCAACAGCCCATTTGGACAACCTCTTTTTTCTCCCAAACGAGCAGAAATATGTCCAACTCTTTTGAAACTATAGAGGCAATTCTTGCCGCAACGCCACCGCTTTCCGAGATACTGCGCGATGCACACCGCTACCGGGCCCACGTCCACCCAAGGTATCCTCCAGAACTTTACGCGGAGCATTTTGATCGGGTAAACCGACACTTTGGGCTGATATGCCGCAAAAATGGACTGGACGGACTTATAGACAATATGATCGGCGATTACGTTTGCTCGTTTTTCCCAAAATCGGATAGTCGAAAAATCTGCATGTACATCAAGCGAATGTTCGTCCGAACAGCCATTTTTCACGATTTCGGGAAAGTCAACGAAAACTTTCAGGGTCACCCCGAGAAGATGAATAACCCCGAGTTTCGGATGCAGCGCGATAATCCGTTAAAGCATCACCACTCGAAATTGGGCGCGTACCTTTATGTAGTTAGCCATTTTGAGGAGGCACGAGGATTGGACTTCTTGGCAAAAGAGGAACAGCGACAATTGTTTCTGACGATTTTACTGTTTTCATACCCAATTTTCAAACACCATGCAATAGGGCTGCTTCGCCCCGACGGTCTAGGCGTTCGATTCGAGCCAGAAGAGTTAGCTTGGATGAAGAGGTATCTTTCCTGCTATTTAATGGCTCCTGACGAACAAATTTCCGGAGCGGTTTTAGAACAAAAAGCACTGGAGCGACAATTTTTCGATTGGGTTTTTAAAGCCCAGAAAATCAAGTTTGGTTTTTCTTTTTTCGCCCTACTGCGCCTCAACTTTTCTCTTCTTACCGCCGCTGATTATCTCGCAACGGGCGAATACAGCTACCAGTTAAAATTGGAAACCGACGAAGACTGGGGCATCTTTTCAGGAGAAAAACGGAAAAATCTCGTGGACGCGCCTCGAACCAATGTGGGTAAAGGTTATAATATTACTGCTTACGACCTTTTTGAGAAAATCAAATCGGGCCAACAAAGTTTTCAAAACCCGAAAGGCCCATCGGAAAATAACCTCAACACGCTCCGCAACGAGATGGCGGTCAAAGTGCTACAAACCCTCGAAGCACACCGCGATAAACGCCTTTTTTACCTGGAAGCCCCAACGGGCGGTGGCAAGACCAACCTCTCGATGTTGGCTGTGGCCGAGCTGCTCCGTGCTGACCCGTGCTTGACGAAAGTGTTTTACGTATTTCCCTTCACTACGCTCATCACGCAGACGCACAAGGCAATTAAGGAAACCTTGCTACTTGACGATGAGCAAATAGCTCTGTTACACAGTCGTGCCGGTTTCCAAACTTCCGGGGTGAAATCGGGTGAGGACGAGGTAGACGCAGTTTACGGCAATCAGCGTAAGGATTTTTTGCAAAACCTGTTTGCGCTCTACCCTTTTACACTAATAACGCACATCCGCTTTTTTGATATCTTGAAGTCAAATCGCAAAGATGATATCTACCTGATGCACCGGTTAGCCAATTCTGTTGTGGTGTTGGATGAACTACAATCGTACCCACCCCGGCAATGGGATAAGATGCTCTTCATGCTCGACCAGTATGGCAAATTTTTCAATATCCGCTTTTTGCTGATGTCGGCGACGCTACCTCGGCTTACTGAAATTGAAGCCGTAAAACGAACCTCGGGTGGGTTGCCGGAGGTTGTGGATTTGCTCCCTGGAGCAGCTGAGTATTTTCAGAATCTGAATTTTCGGGGCAGGATAGATTTCAAATTTGACCTGTTGGAAAACGGCGATATTACGGGAGACGATCTTGCGGCAATATTGCTGGAAAAATCAAACGCACGGGCGGCCGCGCATGGGGGGCGGGTTTTCACTATTATTGAGTTTATTTTCAAAAAATCAGCAACAGAATTCCGATCTGCATTGGACGGATTTGAGCCTTTTTTTGATCATATTTTTGTGCTTTCCGGGACAATTTTAGAAAGCCGTCGCCGTGAAATCATCCATTTTATAAAACGCCATCGCAAAACGCCGGGCATGAAAATATTGCTCATCACGACACAAGTCGTCGAGGCAGGTGTAGATATTGACATGGATTTAGGCTTCAAAAACGTCTCGCTAATAGATTCTGATGAGCAACTCGCCGGACGGGTTAACCGCAACGTTGGTAAAAGAGACTGCGAGGTATGGCTATTTAGGAAAGATGACCCGCGAGTGCTGTATAAAAGCGATTTTCGCTACCAAGTCACCCGTGATCTCCCCACTGAATTCCACCGCGAAATATTGGAGACCAAGGATTTTGCGAAATTGTACCAACGGGTTTTTTCCGAAATCGAAAAGAGGAACAGCAGCGAACTGGTAGAGAATTTTGAAATTGACTATCTCGGTTTTTTGCAAAAACTTGATTTCCTCAAGATAGACGAAAAATTTAAAATCATTGATCAACAGACGATTTCAGTATTCGTTCCTGTATTGCTTCCGATTGAAATTGAAGATCAAAACGGAGAAATGGAGCCATTTTTCAACAAATTTGAAATAGATTTTTTGAAAAGAGCAGGAGTGTTTATAGATAATGGGCAAAATGTTGATGGCGAAAAGGTTTGGGTTCTTTACCGCGAGATTTTATCCAATCCTAATTCCGATTTTATAGCAAAAAAAATAGAACAAAAGGTAATGCAGGGCATTTTGGCAAAGTTTACATTTTCAATGTTTGCAAGCCCGAAAAATCGCGAGAAACTGGCAGCACATAGTCACCATGAACTTAGTCTTGACAATTATTACTACCTGCACCGTTGGCGTGAGGATGAAATATACAATCTGGAATCTGGCTTGGAAGAGTCTAAAATGGAAGACCCAATAATTTGATTTTCCCTCTCACCATGTCCATCACCGCCACCCTTATCAATCTCTACCATGTCTGCCACCGCGAGCTTTGGCTTCACGCACACGGCATTCGTATGGAGAGCAATTCCGAGACGGTGGCCGAAGGCAAATTCATCGGTGACACGGCCTATCCGCAGCGGGCGGAAAAGTACACCCAGATCGAACTCGACGGCGTAAAAATTGACTATTTCGACGCCAAAAACGGTATTGTGCATGAGGTGAAGAAAAGTGACAAGATGGAGACAGCGGCCATCGCGCAGGTCAAGTATTACCTCTGGAAACTGGAGCAACACGGCATCGCCGCGTCGCACGGCATCATCGAATACCCGCGGCTGCGCCGTACCGAGCGGGTGGAACTCGACGATGCAGACCGGAAAGCGATCGGCGATTGGGTTGCGGATATTGATCGCATCATTACCTCGGAACATTGCCCGGGGGTTATCCGGAAGCCGGTGTGCAGGAGTTGCTCGTATTGCGAATATTGTTATGCTGACGAGGAATGAATGTATAAACCAATAGATGCCTTGACTCGATGAAGAAACCTTATTATCTGTTCAATCCCGGTCGCCTCGAACGGCAGGACAATACCCTGAAATTCACCCCGCGGGACGAGGAGGGTAATGAAGGGCAGCCGCGTTTTCTGCCCGTAGAAACGGTAGATTCCCTGTATGTTTTTGGGGCGCTGGATGCAAACTCGGCGATGTACAACTTTCTCGGCAAGGCTCAGGTCAGCGTGCATTTTTTTGACTGGTACGAGCACTACACCGGTTCGTTTATGCCCAAAGAATACCTGCTGGCGGGCAAGGTGCAGGTGGAACAGGTACGGCTATATACGGGTGCAAAACGGCGTTTGGCAGTCGCCCAACTGCTGCTCGAAGGCGCTGCGGCCAATATGTTGCGGGTGTTGGGGTATTACAAGAATCGCAATACACCGGCGCTTGGTCCAATCATGGCTGATATAGAACAGTTGGCATCCGGCATTCCGGCCACGGTCGCGGTACCGGAACTTATGGGTATCGAGGGCAATATCCGCCAGATATATTACGGCGCGTTCGACCATATTATCAAGGATTTCGACATGGGGGGCAGGAGCAAACGCCCACCCAAAAATGAGGTCAACGCATTGATTTCATTCGGTAATATGATGTGTTATACGGCATGTCTGGATCAAATTTACCACACCCAGTTAAACCCGACCATTTCATTTCTGCACGAACCGGGATTCCGGCGTTATTCACTGGCATTAGATTTGGCTGAAGTATTCAAACCGGTTCTGGTAGACCGGCTTATATTTTCCATGTTAAACAAACGGGAAATACAGGGCAATGATTTTCGATATGACCTGAACAGATGCCTGTTAAAAGAAAGTGCCGGCAAGAAATTTGCGCGCTCCTGGGACGAGCGGCTCAAAGAAACCATCCAGCACCGGGTACTCAAAAAAGCCGTCAGTTACAAAACGCTTATCCGGCTCGAATGCTACAAACTCCAGAAGCATATTGTAGAGGGCGTACCATACAAGCCATTGAAAATGTGGTGGTAGCCATTAAATGCCTGAAAGTTTGGGCTGAAGTTCAAAAACACTATCTGATCATTTATACCCGCATTAATCATGTATGTTATTGCCATTTATGACGTAAACGAAAAACGGGTAGTAAAAATGCTGAAACTCTGCCGGCGCTACCTGAACTGGATACAGAACTCGGTATTTGAGGGCGAGATTACTGATCTGGGGATGAAAGAATTGATTCACGAAGCCAGGCAGATTATGGACGAAAGGGAAGACAGTTTTATCCTGTTTTCAAGCCGTGACCAGCGGTGGTTGGCCAAGACTATTGTAGGGAAAGAACGTTCGGAGGTGGACAACTTCTTGTAGTTCGTACAGTAATAAGTCGTCGACCTCAGCTTAGGGCATCGCTGAATCGGCTTCGACAAATTACTATTTGCCTGATTTTGGTTGCAACGTGTTGACAGTCAATAAGTCGTCGAAACACCAAGGTTTTCGTAGTTTTACGGATCGACGATTTTATTTACAAAAAAGTATGTTTATGATGAAGGTAAAGTTTTAACTTTAAGCGTTTTATGTATTTAAGCCTAACGGCTTTTAACCGTACCAGAATGGAATTGAAACAAAGCCCGGCCTACTTGTACGACGTTGGCACAGGCTTTTAACCGTACCAGAATGGAATTGAAACATATATCCGCAGATGACACAACCGAAGCGCTTAAAACTTTTAACCGTACCAGAATGGAATTGAAACTTTGAATGTAGCCGCCCTGTTTACGGACGGGGCGGTTCTTTTAACCGTACCAGAATGGAATTGAAACACGTGCACTCTCCTTCCTCTCTGATAGTGCACGTTGCTTTTAACCGTACCAGAATGGAATTGAAACTTATGCGGATTTCTTCGGCCAGGTATTCCCGTTCTTTGCTTTTAACCGTACCAGAATGGAATTGAAACTAAAATTCAGGGCTGCATTTTATAACGGGTTCGCCTTCTTTTAACCGTACCAGAATGGAATTGAAACATAGCCAAACCGACATCCATTTTGGCTTTTCTTCTGACTTTTAACCGTACCAGAATGGAATTGAAACTCATATTGCGAGTCAGGCGGGTATAAGGCTTCTATCTTTTAACCGTACCAGAATGGAATTGAAACTAAAATTCAGGGCTGCATTTTATAACGGGTTCGCCTTTTAACCGTACCAGAATGGAATTGAAACTTCAGCAACCGGGACAAGCATAGGCACCCCGTATTACTTTTAACCGTACCAGAATGGAATTGAAACGTAATAATACATTGCTTACTGTTCACCTCATCGGCGCTTTTAACCGTACCAGAATGGAATTGAAACGCGGATTTTCCGAGGAGCAGATCACAATGGCGCTGGCACTTTTAACCGTACCAGAATGGAATTGAAACTTTGGTATCCATATTGTGTGTTGCCTGTGCCTTTGGCTTTTAACCGTACCAGAATGGAATTGAAACCCTTCCAGGCGCACCTCTATATATATGCGGTACGTGCTTTTAACCGTACCAGAATGGAATTGAAACGCGTAGAGGCGGATAATTGAAGCCCGGCGACGTTCTTTTAACCGTACCAGAATGGAATTGAAACTCGTATCGCCCCTGAAGTTGACTTGCAACCATTGCCACTTTTAACCGTACCAGAATGGAATTGAAACGGATTACAAGACAGCCGGAAACGACGTTACCTGGGGCTTTTAACCGTACCAGAATGGAATTGAAACGCGTGCCTATGCTTCCGATCTCGGCGCCTTCGGTGCTTTTAACCGTACCAGAATGGAATTGAAACAGCGCAGTCCGACAGCATCGGCGCCCACCGTGTACACCTTTTAACCGTACCAGAATGGAATTGAAACACCATGAAATTGATAAAGTCCTGACTTGTATCATCTTTTAACCGTACCAGAATGGAATTGAAACTGTTTTGGTCGTGATCGAAATAGGTGATGAATAACTTTTAACCGTACCAGAATGGAATTGAAACTGGCAACATTAGACAATAGACTAAGGCTTGCCGACCGCTTTTAACCGTACCAGAATGGAATTGAAACGGTAAATCAGCATCCATCGACATTCCCGACCAATTCTTTTAACCGTACCAGAATGGAATTGAAACTCGCGCAATTTCCGGGCCTCCAAATTGATCATGTTCTTTTAACCGTACCAGAATGGAATTGAAACATTCATGAAAA
>ERZ724514.739-NODE-739-length-14653-cov-7.472873_pt1 | contig 14653 bp, 11 predicted proteins | sample MGYA00376047_ERZ724514 | MGnify/ENA primary metagenome ERZ724514 (study PRJEB28724, sample SAMN07190883) | activated sludge metagenome | isolation source: activated sludge of sewage treatment plant in Hong Hong | place: Hong Kong | collected 2016-03-17 ...
ACGGGCCGACGGTGAACATTGCGACCGTGGTATCTCTAACCTGTTCATCTGTTAACCCTCCACCACCTCCACCGGATGCATCAATAGTTGTTTCACCTGTGGCATCGTTGTAAGTCAATGTTATATTAGAACCCTCGATTAGCTTAGTGCCAATAATATCTTCCGCCTTTTCGTCAAAATCGACTATTTTTAGATACGGTGTTAGACTATCTGTTGTTATAAAGCGATAAACATCTCTTTGTATAAGTGTTTCTACTGGCTTTAAATAAAATGTATCACCTCCGTCAAGTGTAGCCCTTACTAATTTTCTCGTTATCGTATCGCTACCAACCTGATAGCCGGCCGAATTGATTAGTTTAATTCTATGCCCCGTAGTTGTGCTGTCAATCCTTACAAGCTGGGCATTTGCGCTTATAGAAATAAAGAATAAAAATATTATTGATATATGCTTCATTTTTTTTTGTTTTTTATTATTACCAAACTCTTTGAACCGTCATATGTGCGTACAATATTTGAGTATTGTATGTATTGCCATTCAATGAATAATGCCTTAACGTAATCGAATCATTTGCCGTTAAATTTAGAATTATAGATTTGCTTACTGATACATATTCCCCAGATGTACTACCTTGTTCTACAAATGTCCCATTGCTACTTAAAGTCCCGTTTATATGAATGCCAAAACTATTATCTGGCGGTGTTGATCCGGTGACTAAATCACTTCGTACTGTTGCAGAATACGTTATTTTGTACCTGCCTGTATTCGGTACTATAACCGCATCTGTTGTCGCATTTGCGCTTACTCCATTGTTCGATGAAGAGTTTGTGAAATTTACCAATGTTGGGGTAGTGCTTGATATTGTAAATGTTTGAGCACCTGGGTTCCACATCGTACCCGCATTGCTTTGACTATCCGTGATAGTTATTGCCCCTGTTGATGCGTTTGTTGAAATGTTATAAACACCCGCCAAGTTTGTTACTCCGCTTGTTGAAGGTGTAGCCCATCCATAGGTAGTTGAGTTTATTTGTGTTAATACCTGATTGGTTGTGCCATGAGGAAGCGCAACTAATGTACCATTTGCATCTATATATAATAGTTTTGAATTTGTACTATTTGCAAGTGGTAAAATTAATTCACCGGCATCTGTAAGCCTCATTTTTTCTACCCATGAACCCGCATTGCTATGAAATGACAAGTCATTGTTTGCGTCACTATTAAATATGTTCCATTTTATTGATGAAGTCGCAAGACCTAATCCTGCTATTTTAGTGCCAACCGACGCGTTGTCCAATATTGTCAATCCAGATGCAGCACTGCTTGTAAAATAGTTGTCAAGCTGCGAATTACCTCCACTCGTAAACCCTATTCCTAATTTAAATGCGTTAGCGGTGTTTAATGTTATTAGATCATGCTGGTTTGTAAGTGATGAAGAAGTAGCGAAAAACGGTACATATCCTGCCGTTCCAGACGGTGTATATTTACTGTTAAATGTTGTCCAATCGGTTGAAGTTAACAATCCCCTATTTGAACCGCTTGCATTTGGAAAATTAAAGGTGTGTGTAGATGTGGTTGAATTTATGTTAAAATCCGTTCCACTTGTACCGGTTGCAAAAGTCTGTGTTCCGGCTGTTAATCCGTTTAAGTCAGTTATACCGCCCGTTGATAATGACAATAAATCGTACTTTGTCGCTACCCCTATCGTTCCAGTTGTATCAATTCCAATAGTTACCGCTCCTGATGTACCGCCTCCCGTTAAGTATTGATTTACGTTAACCTCCGTTATGTCTCCACTGCCACCGGCTTGCCATGTTGCAAATCCTGACCCATCACTAACTAATGTTTGGCCACTTGTTCCTAAGTTTCCTGCGCTGTCTCTTATTTTACCCAATATTTCTAATGTGGTAGTATTACCCCATGTAACATCATCATTTGTTACGTTAATATTCCCATAAGCATCATTACCTGAAATGTTTGATATATCATTATTCATTTTGTTATTTATGAATAATGCACCACTTGAACCCCCATAGCATCTAATTGATGGAACCCCTAATGGTGTTAATATGGTGCAATTCTTTACTGTTGTTGCTACCTGTGTAGTTGATTGATTAGCAAATATTCCATAGGTTGGCGATCCTTTTAAGTCTATGAATACATCGCTTATTTCATTGGCTACACCTCCATAAATACCAACAAATCCACTTGAAGCATTTGTCATATAAATAGCCCCGTTTCTTATTAGTGCGTTTCCTGAATAGGTAAAGTCTATTGCTGAATTTGTACTATTTGTTTCTCGTATCTCAAAATTTTGCAATACAGCCCGATTACATTCACTTGCATATATTTTACCCCCTCCAATCTTTACTAATCCATCAATTTTAAGGTGTTTTGATAGTTCAATATGGTATGTTGTACTGCTTGTATCTTCAATGTAGATATTATTCATTGTAACATTGTATGATCTTGCGTTCATATCTAAGTATGTATTGAATAGCTGCACATTATCCAATATTATATCCCTTACATATTCACTTGAATCAGCCGGCCCCGTTGGATTACTTTTTATTTCAAATGATCCACAATTATAGAACCTTGAATTTGTTACTTTCAAATATGATGCTGTTCCTTGACTATACCCTTGAAAAAACTCAATCGCTTTTTTACAGTTTTTAGCATCAATACGATCATAAACATTTAAGCTATCATCTGCTCCGTTTACATCTGCTATTGCTGCATAGGCTGAATCTATTTGAATATTTGATACCATACCGCCATGAACATCTAAACTGTGGGCTATTGCCCCTCCTTCATGGCCTAATGTCTCAATATTTGACCTTCTTATTAGGTTGTTTACATTCTTAATTACACCATTCAATATTTGGTAGTTAGAATTTGAACCGGTATGAACTCCATTACCATTACAGTTTTGAATGTTAAACCCGTCTAATATTACATTATCATCAAATAATAATATCCCTTCGCCTGGGCTATCTTTTACCGTTATTCTATTTATGAATGAATTTGGTGAACTCAAATAAACGGCTCCACACGTACCCCAATAATTATAAAGATCGTTCCCATTAATATTACCATCAAATGTTAACCCTCTTAAAGTGCAATTTTCTTTTAAAAGGTATGTTTGATAAGATTGGGTATATAGATCACCTGTTGCGTAATTACTTGAACCCATTGAGACAAAAAGAGTGTCGCCCCCTATTCTGGTAATCTTTGAGCTGGCAATCATTCTATCAACTCCGTCGTATGCTGCAACATACATAAACGTGTCCCATCGCTCAGGGTGTGCAACCCTTACCCATGAACTTGAATTGCTTATAATTGAATCCTGTATTTGGTCGCCTCTTGTTAAAGTTGCTCCATAACCTTCAATATGTACCGTTTTTAGGTCAGCTTGGGTAAATACAAATCCACCGTATGTTTTAAAAGTGAATCCAGCATCAAAAACTAATTTTGAACCGTCTGTAATTTGGTTTGTCAAGTTTTCAGCCTCCCATGTGTTATGTGTTTTACTTATAGCTGCCAAATCAGATGTATCAACCAATCCAAAATACGTTGCTCTAAATTCCGGTTCATTTCTAACCCAATATCCACCGCCTGAAGCTGCAAAACTGATACCTCCGTCGTCACCTCTTCCCGTTACGTCTGTTGAGTGCCACGTAAAGCGGCCACCCCCATAGTTAAGCCCCGACCAATATGATTTTAAATACACATCTTTGGTTGTCGTGCCACTGGTAGCCCTCAACGCTGTAACGCTGGCTACCTGAGTAACACCGTCACCACCTGAGCCTCCAGATGGAAGCGTTACCTCTTTGGCCGGTTCACCGTCACCGCTCAAACTGATCTTTAAAATGTCACCGGTAACAGATACAGTATCGAGTTTTTGTGGTGTCTTTTTGATAACCATTTTGTTCTGCGAATAAGCAGAAACGGAAATTGTTAAAAGTAAAATACAAATTATCTTATTCATTGAATATCAATATGTTTTGTAACTAAATAAACTACCTTTTTTCATTGTTACAGATGCTCCCGTTTCGCTTGCAAATCCAATCTTAACATCTGCTGGGTTTGTTGTTGTTATTAACGTAATGTCAAAGATTGCGGTCATTGTATAGCTTGTGCTCCCGGTTGTGTTGGCAGTCCATGATGGATCATTATAGCCCCCGTAAACAACTATATTTGAATTTTCGCCATTTGGGGCTACTATGTTTACCGAAAAATCACTATATCCTGTAAGTGTTCCATCTATTAAAAATACCGGCCTTACACCTACTCCTGGATCGCTACTATAAAGCAATGCCTCAACCCTTATTTTATACCTTGTATTATCGTTTGGCTCAAATGTAAAAGGGTAATCTGTTGTTGTTGTCGTATTGTCGGAGCCTAAAACAACGTGCTGCCAAAAGTCGGCATCACCTGAATCAAAGATCAATGTATCATTTGAAGTTGAATTAAGGCCGGTTAAAATGGCTCCTATCGTGTCACCTCCTGAAACGTATGGTATTAGGTTGTAAGGGTTTGATGCTAAGTCACCGTAATCGAAAAGCAATGTATCATTATACGATGGATCGATATTTTCAAGGATAGCCCCGATCGTGTCACCCATGTACACATATGGCACTAAGTCAAGTTTTGAAAAATCAAACTTTGTACCTACTCCTATGGTTCCGGTTGTGTCCATCCCTATTGTTACGGCTCCAACAGCCCCGCCACCAGTCAAATAGTCGTCAACAAAAACACCCGTAATATCCCCTGGTAATGTACCACTTGAAGCCCCCGTAATACGCCCGTCTTGGTTTACAATAATGTTGGCGTTGGTATAGCTCCCAGCCGTTACCGTTGTGCTTGCAAGCTCATTATCACCGACTACACCGGTTTGAATTTGAGTAGCAGACATTGGACCCGCAACGTCACCAGCCAATAAATCAGTAACCTTCCAGTCGTCGTTTGGGTCTAAATCCCCCGTGTTTTTTATGTATATTTTACTGATGGACGTATTTTCAGTTACTTCAATCCCTTCCTGTCCTGCTATGTCAATGTTTACACTGCCTTGAGTATTTGAATGTATATGAGCTGAATTTGTGCCACCGGATTCAACGGTTAATAACCCCTCGTTTGTGTTGCTTATGTCGTCAACCACAATAGATGCTATTGTAGCCCCGTCAACTTTTATGTTATATGTTTTTTCTGTTCCAATAGTCAACGTTTGAACGGTTACATTGGGGTGCTTATCGGTTATACTTATCGAATCAACATCACCGTCATGATCGAACATTATTTTATAAATATCTTGACCGTCTGCTATTGTTTGACTTTTTATCCACACGCTATCCTGCCCATTGTAATTAATTGTATCTGAATATGTTACGCCATTTTCAACGATGCTAATAACATTGGTCAACTCATTAAATATTAGGCTGGTTATTTTTTCGTTTGTCTTTGAACAATCGATGGCTGTTTTATATTGAACCCCTCCCGAATAAATGCGTAATGAATCGCTTACACATTTAACTGAATCAATACCACTGCCTCCGCCACTGCCACCGTCGTAAACACTATGCCTATATATCCAAATGCTATCTCCAAACTCGTCAACAGCTCCAAATGTAGCCCGTAAGAACGTGTTTTTTGTACCTGATGGTTGTAATTGGCTTGGCTCAATTCCTACTCCCTGCGAATAAGAAGGCAGCGACACAATGAATGCCGCTGCAATAACCAATAACCTGAGAAAATGAGCTTTTTTTATCTGTTCCATACTATTTTTATTGTTCCATTGGTTAAGGCTGCCCCCGACCAAATAATTAACTTTCCATCTGCTTTGATTGAATATACATTGGTTGACGTTGGTGTTGATGGGCTGTAAGTTTGCACGGTTCCATTCACATAAACCTCTAATTCAATGGCCGGATCAGATACATCTAAGAGAGGAATGTCGTAAACATTGAACTCGTAACCCTGTTGTCTTGTCAGCACATTTATAATTCTTGGTTTGTTATCCTGCTTTAAATGATAATCCTCTTTTTCGCACGTGCCAGATGCGATTGTTAACCAATAAATACCATCTCCGGCCATATTAATTACCTGAGTAGTTGCATATGGTACACGTCCACCAGAAGGTGTTTCAATTTCCCATGTATATGTTGGGCTTGCCGCGTCTGTTGTTGCCGTTAATTCGTTGTTGTTTTGATCGATTCCAATAGTATAATCGCAATCTGTATTCTGTATCACAACATAAACGCCTGAAACTTTTTTACAATTTCCTGCAATCGCATACACATAATATGTACCCGTTGTTAATGCAGTATAAGGCAACGAAGTCGATAACAACGATCCGTTTAGCCTTACTTCGTAAGTTGTTCCCGATATTTCGTTTTCGATATTGGCATTAATTGAATTATTGGTTACAAATGCCTCAATAGTCATTGCGTCGCAAGGGTCAGCCAAATAAATACTGGATGCCGTATAACACCCACTGTTTGTTGCCTCAACTCTATATTCCCCGTACACTCCATTTGTCACCAAAACAGCCCCTGATGAAACAAATTGACCGTTTCGATACCATTTATAGATCGAGGTCCCTGCTATTCCTGAAGCTGTTGCCGTTAGCGTACCGCTTGCATTGGCAATTGATACCGCGTAACCCGTACAACTACCACCGCCACCACCTACACCGGTTTGGCTTATGGTATCCAAATTCAATTCATCACAACAGGCGTTTTTATTTTCCAATTCAATGAACTGGAATTTTAAAACCACCTTAGACATTCCGCCTTGTTGATCCTCTTTAGATACGGTCACATTTTTTACCGGTAACCCTCCAACACTAATACTTTCCGAAATTGCCATTGCCGAAAGCATATTGAAAAATGCCCGTGGCAATACTGCTTCAACCGTGGTATATTTCTTTTGCCTTTTTGCCTTATCAAACGTGCCTTGCTCAGTTACGATTTGTAAGGTTTCAACTTCAAACTCTAATACTTCAGACTGGACGGCATCGTCAAGGTTAACACCAACCGGAGCGGGATCAGTCCCCCATGCGTAATTCATGTCATCGCATAAATTTGACGCCTCAACCTCTATTCCACACGTTGTTTTTTGAATGCAATCGGTGAAAATTTGGTCATCTACATTTATGTAGTAGGTTGTATTTGATGCTAATGTTCCCGTTATCCTGGTTCTTACAAGCGTGTTACCACCTACATCGTAGGTTTGGGTTGTTACGGTTAGTCCTGTTTCGGCATTTGTTGCCATATTAACCAGCTTGGCAGACGTGTATTCGCCTGTCAAAATAAAGTCAATATCCTTTAGCTTGTAAATGACATATGTTCTAATATCCCGTCGATTAGAGTGCCATGCAAACGGGTTAAATGCTCCTGTATTCGCTATCATTTTTTAATACCCATTTTCATTACTCCTTTGGAATATTCCATTTTAGTGATTAGCCAAGTACCATTTGCGATCTTTGCGCTGTTTCCGGGGTTTAACTTAATGAAATCCTTTAAACTTCCTTCATAGGTCAATTCACTTGTCATACCTAAAGAGTACCCTGTAAATGATACACTTTCACCGTCATGAATACCTTTTTGAAGTGGTCTATTTTGATAGTGGAACCTCCTTATTAGGTTAGCTATATACATACCAGTATTAAGACCAATTAGATTTGCCCCGTCCGTCTGAACGATATAGAATAGCTTTTTGTATTCGTCTTTTTCGTAATCAGGGTTGTTGATCGTTCCAATTACATCGGTTATTATTTGCTCTATTGGGGTCTCTTTTTCCTGTGCATCCCCTAAAACATCGTATGTTATTTTGGTTTCATATCCTGAAGGCGTTAAGGCAGCAAACCTCCAAGTCTCAGAACCGGTCAACTCCTTGTTTACGTCTATTTCGTCACTAAGACCATATTCTTTGCCGTTGGTGGTAAAATTGAAGCCCTTAGTACCAAAATATGATACGTGTTCAATTCTTAATACATTGCTTACCGTATCATTGATGATAAGCAAATTAAACATTGTGGAAATGCTTTCAATAAACTTTTTGGCCTTTAGATTTCCTGATATTCCAAAACTGTCATTTATTGCACCCTCTCTAATTATGTCATAAGATTGTATAATCTTTAAGTCTTGCATATAAATTGAAGCATATTCGTAAACTTCATTGTTTGGCTGGCTCGAATCGCTGTTGATCCCAAAGAAATTTGATACCAAACTTAATCCGGTACATTCAAATATCTTTTCTACCACGTCATTAAATGAAATAGAATTGCTTATCTGCTTTTCAATTACATAAGGGAACCTACCACGTATAAAGGTAGCTGCAATATAATTTGATGTGTTTTGGCTTATTGGATCAAAGTATGGTACATTAGTTAATATTGGAGCATTCCAAATAGTTGGGGTTATATTGCTAAAATAGTAAGTACCAGGAGAACCCGGAATTTCTACCCATTCAGGCGAATGTTGAACACTTGAAGTAATCCGGTTGTATATAACTACCATATTGCAGATATGCCCCGCATATTGCTCTGAATCCCCAAATGTAGGATCGCTTATAGTTGTTGAAAATGGTATGGCATTAATTAAAACATAAGTTACCGTCCATGTACTGCCTTGATCCGGTATGCCTCCAAGTTTTTGTAATACATACTGCAATGTTGGTTCTTCGTCTTGTTGGAATCCAAGTATAATTTCTGTTGCGTTGTATTTAAATTCCTCTTTTGTGCCTTGAATAGTTCCAATTGTGGTAGGTGCAAAGTCAAATATATTTACCTCAAAATCCTTAATGCAAGTCAAGACATCTTTAATAAATATCTTTTTTGAGTACAAACAAGACCTATGTAATATCGTACCCTCATTGTGCATTATATTGCATTGGATTGATATTTCATCAACCCCGCAAAGCTCTGTTGCAGTGGCGTCTTCTATGCCTTTTCCGCTTAGTGTTTGCTCCAATAACACATCATATGCGGTTCCTTCAAACTTAACATCAGCGTTAAACGAACGCTTTATTTTGTTTGAATCCAACTCCTTAATCAACGTATAGTCGTCGATTGGCTGGGTAATTCCTAATGATGGTATTTCTATTGTCATTTATTCTTTAGGTCTGGTCTTAATTGTACAGCAAGTTCTGGGCTTATCCATCTTAACCTATGACGGCAGTTATACCCCCCGCAATCTAACTCAGGTACATATCCATCATTTTTGCCTTGCCAATCTTCATTTGCCCATTCTTTTATTTCGTCCTCAGTAAATACTTTTCCGTTTTTTCCTTCACAAAATGCCCGTGAGCTATCAATTACCCCGCCTTCATACATTGCGTGCTTTAATCCCAATTCTTTGCGTATCTCATTAGCTCCTGCTCTTTGGTATTGGCTATAAATGTCCTTTGTCCATCTATCCCAATATTTAGCAATAGCCCCTTCAACTACAATTTGTTTTTTTAATGCATCTCTAAGTTCCTTTAAACTTACCCCCTCGTACTTTGACATCAAAGAGACAGATTTTAGCTTTATATTTGAAAACACAACGCTTAAATCTGTTTGCGCCTCAATGCTCCTTTTTGCGCTTTCCATTACCGTTTCTTTCACGATCTCAGATACAGCAACAGCACGTGGATCAAAATCTTTTGTTTGGTTTGCAGTCTCGTTGAAGATTTCCTCGATGCTGTCAAAAACAAACTTTGCAAATAATATCAAATCTTTTTCCAAGCTCCTTGTTATGGCTTTCCATAAACTTTCAACTACCTTGACATTTCCACCGACTTTTATCTTTTTGTCTTGGATATCCAGCTCACCGGTGAAATGATCCAATACGGTATCGTATAGCTTTTTTTCAAGTTTTTTAACACGCCTTTTCGTGTCTTCTATCAACCCATCTATTAAATCGTCCATTAGGCATTCAAATTAACACGTGGCAATTGATCTGATGGCATGGAAGCTATAATGGCATTTACCTCGTCTTCTATTAGCTTTAGCCTTATTTGGTGGGGCTTCTTATCAAAGTCCTTTACCTTGTCTTCAATATTCCTTTTGATGTCAACCCAATAGATGTATTTAATTCTTAATGGGTCTTTAGCGTCAAGCCCTGCTATTATTGACGTTCTTTCTTGTTCCGTTTTATCGGATAAAGGCATGTACTGTTTCCAAATGCTAAACTTATCCAAATAAACCGGGTTATCTACGTGCTGTTTTTTCATAATAGAAAAGTCAATAACATTTACTATCTCCATTGGCACACCAGCTTCAATCGCTTTTGCTCTACGATCCAACAAGGTGTCGAGGTCTTCAAGTTTAAGATTTAATGCGTAGCCGTGCGATATTTGAACATCACGGTAACCCATCATATCGCAGTAACATTCTACCGCCCAAATAAAAAACTCCGATACCTGTTTGCCTAAGTTCCCTAAAGCGGAATACATCCCCTTTAAATCTACAAGGGTTTCGGTTGCAGTTTTGGCAACGTCTGATTTGGTTGTGAAGTTTGAAGAGAAAACCGTTTTTACGATTTCGTTCTCAATTTCTTTTATGTCCGACTTCCTAAGATTCAGTATTTCCGGTGCGACGTGTTCAGTGTGGATCATTTTATCCAACGTAATTGGATTATCTTGACCTGCTATTGGCTCAGGTAAATAAATGATGTCCTGGTTAGATGTATGAATTTTTAGCCCCGTACCGTTACAATTTGAACATTTTACAGGCCCAGTCATGCCGTCGATACACTCGTAATGCGACCCTTCAATTTCTACTCGGGCGTTACATCTTGGAGCATAAGCGAATGTTTTTACAATGCCATGCAGAGCCTTTGTAACATCCAATTCTGAACCCTCCCAAATAAGGGATTGGAATAGTTCGCTGGCTCCCTCAAAGATCGATACGCACGTCTTAAATTCTGTTTCAGGGTTCTTTTTCCATCCCAATAAGAAAGCGTAATTTTTGCCGGTACTTGTACGGTAAACGGTATAGTCGCCCACAAACTCGTTGGCCTCTTTATCCCTCCCCTCCTTAAAGTCAATTACTCCTTCATTGTGGTATAAACGATAATCAGTAAACTTGTCTCTTTTTATTTTAATGATGACAAATTGCAGTTGACCGCTTTTGACGTAGTACCTGAATATCATGTCGGACGGGATAACGCTAAACTCTACGTCGTCATATTTGTTTTTCCCAAATACGCAAAATGCGTTTGCATCGATAAGGTTCCAATATTTAACCGTCTCAAATGCAAATGCTTCTAAATTTTCATTATATATCCAGTTCTCAATGTCTTCCTGCTGTTTTGTGTTTGATGTTTGGATTGCTTTTGCCGCCTTATCTAATACGGTCAATTCATCAAATACATTTTCGATCTTTCGGCAAATGTGCTTTGTCTTGGTACGGGTTATTCTTTCTCTTTGCTCTTTTTGTTCCTTAGTCTCTTCTTTACGGTAATTTAAAAGCCATTCTTTTTGACCTAAACCAGTGTACATGGCTTTGTTAAACTTAGCCTCATCAGTGACAAGTTTATAGTATTCGTGAGGCTTGTTTTCTTTGATTGCCTCCTCAAATATTTTAATATAATCAAGCATACCACAAATTTAAGGGTATGCACTACACTAATCTTTGCCCGTAAACTCTTTGTGATGATTGTGTTACAGCTAAACCAGCGTTAGCAACCGCATAATACCTTAACCCATCAATGTAGTGGTTAAATTTGTCTATTGGTACTTCTATAAATTCACCGTCTTTTTTTACCCATTCGTAATTATCCATTTCTTCCATTGCGTTGAGGCTGGTTTCGTGAACGAAGTGCTTGTACTGCTTCAAAACATTGATACCATGATTTACCGATCCTGCAAACTTCTTTGTTTTGATTAATATCCAGCCGTAAACCGACAATTCTGCCACCTCCTTTGGTATATTATCGCAGTAAATCGGTATTCGTTTGTCAACACCAACCTTTAACATAAGATCGTTTAAATCGCGCGTCAATAGACCCGTTTTATAAATGATCTCCTTTGAATAGATTGCGTCACCAACGATTTTTGCCTCACCTAAAGCTGTCACATCGTTTGTAAATCCAAAGTCAAGAAAATAACCCCTGCTTTTGCCGTATTCCGGCCAATCTCTGAAGGTTTGGTATTCAGGTATTATTAGCCCCTCTCGTTTGCCGTCCATACCCAAAACATAAACAGCGTATTTATACGGGTCGTCTTTCCACATATTTTCAATACGCCTTTTGGTGTCCTCGTCTAAGGCTTTATTGTCATGGTACGTTGTTCGTGTTGTGTGGTAAGGAATATAATCGGCTAAGTTTGGCTTTACCTTTTTGTGCCACCAAAATTTTGCCGTTGGGTTCCAGTCAATTATTACTTTTTTTGATTTGATAATTAACTGCTCCGCTATCTCCCATGATTGGTGGTTGCACTCATTAATAAAAACCCCGTCTCTTTTACCGGATTTGGCTTTACCAATTGTATCTATGGTTTTGAAAATAATAAATGACTTACCGACTTTCCATTTACGTGTAGTTTTGTTTACCATCACCCCGATTGGCATTTTGTCCATTATGTCCAACCAATCTTTATAAGCCCCTGTTTCCATTTCGGTTGATGCCTGACCGACAACTAACCAATCTTCTTTTATTTCGCATTCAGCCAGGTAAATTGCTAATGCCGCAAGTGTACCGTAAGTTTTCCCTGAATTGTGGACTAAGAAATTGTCCTCAATAAAATAGTTTGTATTACCGTCAATAGATAAGTCGTAAACAAATGGAACGTTATTATCGTACTCCCATGATTCAATTTCGTCTAAGCGGATTTCCATAAGGTTTGGTCATTTACAATGTCCTTTATATGCGACTCTGTTACCCCGTACTTTTTAGCCAATTCCTTGCGACCATAATACCGTCCATGCTCTTTTGCCCACTTCCTTATTTCCAAAACTTGCGTGGCGTTCAATTTTGCGTTTATATTTTCTGATCCACTTTTCATAGATGATGGATTATTAAGAACCCTATAAGAGTGGAGCATATTTTCTGATCTTGTACAGTATTCAAGATTTGCAACACTGTTGTCCGTCTTTATGCCGTTTTTGTGATTTACGGTTAAATCGCTTTGTCCAAAATAGGCAAGTGCAACTATCCGGTGAACTTTTACGGTGCAATACTTGCCATTGTCAGATAATAGCATGGTTCGCAAATAGCCGTTTGCATCTTTTGCCGGCTTAATTACTTTTGTCAATCCAGTCCTTTTGTAATCCTTAGAATAAAGGCTACCATCTTCAGTTGCAAAATATCTGCTAAATCCTGGAATCTCTTTCATCAAATTGTTTTAAAATTTCACTAATTGGAACCCATTTTTGTTTGTAAAAAAATCTATGGTCTTCCGTACAAGTTATTGATTTTCCGCTTTTTAACATAATTTTTACAGTCCTTTTTTCATTAGCGTAACGAAACACATCTTTTACATCTTTGAACTCAATAAGGCCATCATTTTCATTGAACGACTTTACTAAATCACCTTTTTTTATTTCCGAAATAGGCTTACTTCCATTGGCTGTTATTACCAATGTCTCAGGGGCAAAACAATACGTCCCACCTTGATGCGCAATTAACCTATAACCACGTTTTAATGCCGCCACTGTTTCCAGCAGCACCCTGTTCGGAGCTATCACTTGTTGTTGATTGGCTTCTTGCATCCATTAATCTTTTTAGTACTCTGTAAAAATATACTCTCAGATGCTCAGGTTTTAGCTCTTTGTCGTCGTTGATCAGGGAGCTTGCACAAAACTCTTCAGCGGCTTTTCTCATGTCAATGCCGGCCTCTTTACACTTTAGGGCATAGCCGAACCATACCCAATCAACCATTGTGCTATGGTGGATCACTCCTGCAAATGTTTTATTTCTTGCTTTGCTCATCTATGTGGGTTAGTGTTTCATAAAGTTTAATAAAGTCAAAGTGTGGCATTCTCCTTAGATATTCGATTGGGTAACCGGATTTTTTTGTTACGTATAAAAATATTTTAGTGTCCAATTCCTCAATTTCGGCTACGCTTGGGGTGAATCTTTGCCTTTTTCGTTTTCCATTTGCCTGTTGTATTCTTCCACGAATCCTGGCGTCGCTATACTCGCAAGCAAAAAAAAATCTCTTATTGGAATATGTTTCCAGTCTTCAAATTTCTTTGCAATTATGGCATCATTAAATTCTCCAACGTCTTCACCGTCCTCATTACAAAATAAGGCGCACATTTCAAGTGGTTTTGGTGCTTGTTGGGTATTGTACCTATTAATGAATTTTATCTTTTCATCAGTTTCCGATTTGACAAATGAGATTGCAGCTAATATGTCATTTCCGGTTGTTACGGATTGGTTCATTTTAACGTAACTATCAAACACTTCCTGAAACATTACACCCAAAGCCACCGATGTAGCGTATCTCATGTAATAATGCCACCTACCAGCACTTATATTCTCAGGGTCTATCCGGTAAATAGTTCCGCTTTTGCCGGTTATTATCTTTTTCTTTAAGTCGATCATTTGTACTTACTTAGTATATATTCTAATAAAACAGCCATTAGCATTGCTAAGGCAACTAATCCAATAATAGCCAAAAAGACTATCGTTTGATTTGTTAGTGGTTCGATCATGTCTTAAAATGGTAAGT
>ERZ724514.745-NODE-745-length-14588-cov-11.492947_pt1 | contig 14588 bp, 14 predicted proteins | sample MGYA00376047_ERZ724514 | MGnify/ENA primary metagenome ERZ724514 (study PRJEB28724, sample SAMN07190883) | activated sludge metagenome | isolation source: activated sludge of sewage treatment plant in Hong Hong | place: Hong Kong | collected 2016-03-17 ...
TCTTACCAGAATGAGGTGACTTTTCTTACTCTACCTCGACTACTGAAAAGCCCTGAATCATCGGTCGAGTCGCCGAGTCGAGTTCAGTTTTCCTTAAGCACGACAGTTCTCAACAAGCCGTCCAACCTATCCTTAACTGAAGTTCACGCGGGTCTTAACACGCCGTTACTCTACGGTTAAACGCGCGCGTAGATTTACCGCAACTCTTCTGCTATCACTGCCCTCAATCCAACTCAGGAGATACGGAGACACAGATGAGCGAACTGACCTTGCCGGAAGAAAGGGTTCTGGGTGCAATTGAGCATCTGAACAGAGAGCATCAGCAAACCCTGCTGACTTTTGCGCGTGTACTCGCCGATGCCGCATGGGCGCAGTCGGCCACGCTGACGGCCCTTGACGCACGTGGCCTTGACCTGCTGGTGACGGATGGCAACGGCCGCCAGGAAACCCGCCGCCTGGAATTTCAACAACCCATTCAGGACGTTGAGCAGTTGCGTCAGGCGTTGATGCAATTGGCCGACCGGGCCGATCCGCCCGACAGCCTCCAGCGGGTGGCTACGGCGCGCGTCGCGACCCCCAAAGCGGTGCGCTATCTCAAAGCCTTGTGCAATCACTTCGATCGCAAGGCCGCCGCCACGTATGATGACGTCAGCGGCCGTATCCAGTTCTCCTTTGGCGATTGCGAACTCCGCGCCGACGCCGATGCTTTGTTGATCACCGTCAGGGCCGAAAGCGACACCATGTTTAGGCGTGTCAAAGATGTCGTTGCCGACCATCTGGTGCGCTTTGGCAATAAAGAAGAGTTGGTCGTCAACTGGGTTGAAGCGGAAGCGTAGCCAGACAGAATCTCGCCCATGCAAGCGCCGGCCGTTTCCCGCAACAGAACCCGCCTCATTGGCCCCTCAGCCTTACTGCCTGTGGGGCTGCTGGTGGCGGCTGTCCTGCTCGTTGCCGGCCTGGCCGCCAGCATGGCCGTCGGCGCGGCAAACATTCACATCAGCACCGTTGTTGAGGCCATCTTCCGCTACGACGCCAGCCTGTTTGACCACCTGATTATTCGCACCGTGCGCCTGCCGCGCGTCATCGCGGGCGCGATGATCGGCGCGGGGCTGGCTGTGGCCGGGGCCATCATGCAGGGCCTGACGGCCAACCCGTTGGCGTCCCCCGGCGTGTTGGGCATTAATGCCGGCGCCGCTTTCGCGGTTGTTCTCGGCGTCTACCTGCTCGGTGGGCTGCCCCTGCTGGGGTATGGCATTCTGGCGATCAGTGGGGCGGGGGCCGCGGCGGTCATCGTCTACGCGCTTGGCTCGGTGGGGCGCGGCGGGGCAACGCCGGTGAAACTGACTCTGGCCGGCGTCATCTTTGCCATGTTTACCAGCGCCTTCACGACGGCCATTCTCGTGCTCGATAGCAACACGTTTGACCAGATTCGCTTCTGGACCGTTGGCTCGCTGGCGGGGCGCGGCTGGGACATCGTCCTGTGGATGGGGCCGATCGTTGCCGTGGGCCTGCTGGGGGCGATGCTGCTCAGCCGGCAGATCACAACGATCAGCCTGGGGCAGGACATTGCCAAAGGTCTGGGGCAGAACACGGCGCTCGTGAGAGCGCTCGCGGCGGTCATGGTGATTCTATTAGCCGGCGGCTCCGTGGCCATCGCCGGGCCGGTCGGCTTTGTGGGGCTGGTCATTCCCCACGTGGTACGGGTAGTCTGCGGCATGGACTATCGCTGGATACTGCCCTACGCCGCTGTGGCCGGGGCCATGCTGGTGACGCTGGCCGACACCCTGGGCCGGGTTGTCCAACGGCCGCAGGAGATTCCCGTCGGCGTGATGCTGGCCTTTGTCGGCGCGCCCTTCTTTATCTACCTGGCGCGTTGGAGGGTGCGCTGATGTCGATCCCGGAATCGGTCAAGGAATTCCCCCGGCCGGGCTGGGTGGTTCTGCGCGCCCGCCGGTTGACCCTCTCCGTCAGGCTGGATCGACGTGTGCCGGCCGTTGTGTTGACGTTGGCGCTTGTGCTGCTGGCGGCGCTGGTTCTTAGCGTCAGCTACGGCGAGTACAAGATTGCTCCGTTGGACGTGCTGCGCGCCGTCGCCGGCATGGAGACCAGCGACCCCAATCATCTGCTGGTGGTGCGTGGCTTCCGCTTGCCGCGCATTTTGCTGGCACTGATGATTGGCGCGGCATTGGCGGCGTCCGGGGCGATCATTCAGGGGATCACGCGCAACGACTTGGCTGATCCTGGCCTGCTGGGAATTAACAGCGGCGCTGGGGTGCTGGTCGTCGGTTATCTCACCTTCGCCGCTCGGCCCAATCCGGCCTTATTCCCCTGGCTGGCGTTGGTGGGCGCTTTGGCGGCGGCGGGCGTCATCTACGCCCTGGCCTGGAAACGGGGCAGTTCCTCGCTACGCCTGATCCTGATTGGCGTAGGGTTGGCCTCGTTGGGCGGCGCGCTCATCAGCTACTTTCTCACCAAATTGACCCTGTTCAATGCCCAGCAAGCCTATGTCTGGCTGACAGGCAGTGTCTATGGCAGCACCTGGTCGGAAGTACGGCTGATGCTGCTATGGCTGGGGGTGTTGTTGCCCCTGACTTTCCTGCTGGCCCGGCAACTGAATGTCCTCAATCTGGGCGACGATCTGGCAACGAGCCTGGGCACACGGCTGGAACTCCATCGCCTGGTTCTCATTGGCCTCAGCGCCGGCCTGGCGGCGATTACGGTGACGGTCGCCGGCGCGATTGGCTTTGCCGGCTTTGTCTCGCCGCACATTGCCCGCCGCCTGGTGGGGCCATCCCATGAAGGGTTGTTGCTATGCACGGTGCTGGTCGGTGGGTTGTTGCTTGTCGTTGCCGACCTGGCTTCGCGCTGGGTCATTGCGCCCAATGAACTGCCGATTGGGGTGACGACGGCCATCATCGGCGCGCCCTACTTCGCCTATCTGCTCTACAAACGGGGGCGCTAAGCCGATGGAAGGAATACGGACAAGCGACCTGTCCCTGGCTTATGACCGGGAGATGATCATTAAGCAACTTGGCCTGTCCATTGTTTCGGGCGAGATCACAACGCTGGTCGGGCCGAATGGCTGCGGCAAATCGACCTTGCTGCGGGGATTGGCCCGGCTGCTCAAACCGCAAACAGGTGAAGTGCTCCTGGATGGTAAAGCCATCCACACGATGCCGACCAAACAGTTGGCCAGGCAGCTGGGCATCTTGCCCCAAGGCCCAACCGCGCCGGAAGGGTTGACGGTCTATGAATTGGTGGCCCAGGGGCGCTATCCGCACCAGGGCTTCTTCCAGCAGTGGTCTGATGAGGATGCCGAGGCGACCCGCGAGGCGATTGCCGTGACGAATATGGTGGCGTTCGCGGATCGGCCATTGGACACCCTTTCCGGCGGGCAGCGGCAGCGGGCCTGGATCGCCATGGCGCTGGCGCAGGACACGCCCATCCTGCTGTTGGACGAGCCAACCACCTTTTTGGACATCGGCTATCAGCTTGAGGTGATGGAACTGATCGAACGGCTGAACCGCGAGCGACAGATGACGATTCTGCTGGTGCTGCACGATCTGAATCAGGCGGCGCGCTACAGCGACCGTATGATTGTCCTGAGCGATGGCCAGGTTGTGGCTGATGGTTCGCCGCACGCGGTACTGACCCAAGCGCTGCTGGCCGAGGTGTTCAAAGTGCGGGCCAATATCGTCGCTGACCCGGACAGTGGTTCGCCCGTCTGTCTGCCCTATCGCGCCGTAGGGGCCGAACTCATCGCCACGCCGCGCCCGCGCCGCGAACTTTAGCAATTGGAGTAGGCAAATGAAGAAATCACTGTCGTTCATCGCCATCGTTCTATGTCTCTTATGTGCCGGTCTTGTGGGTTGTGGACAAGCGCCGGAGGCCACGCCCGTCCGGGTGGTCAGCGAAACAGAAAGCACCCGCACGATCGAGCATACCTTTGGCACGACCGAAATCCCGAAGACGCCCCAGCGCGTCATTGCCCTGGGCGAGGAAGGGCTGTTGGCCGACTTGCTGGATATTGGCATCCAGCCGGTGGCTTCCATCGTGAACATTCCCGAAGACGTGCCCATGATTGCGCCGGAGGAAGTGGCCGGCACCGAGCTGCTGCGTTCCTCCGGCGACATTTCTTTCGAGACGCTGGTGGCCTTCGATCCCGACCTGATCGTCGGTACGGTCTTTTTCGTCGATTCGGCCGGTTATGAGCAATTGGCGGAAATCGCGCCGGTCGTCGCCGTGGGTGGCGATGATCCGCTGGCAAGCTACATCGAAACGCTGACGGTGTTTGGCCTGCGCGAACAGGCGGAGACGGACGTGGCCGCTTTCCGGGAGCGGGTCTCGGCTGAGGCGACGCGGATCGGGGCGGCGGCGATGGAAGTGTCCGTTGCCGCCATCTACCCTGGCCCCAGTGTCGCCCTGTTCGTTGATGGGCCGCAGCCCGTCCCGTTGCTGCTGCGCGAGTTGGGGGTGACGCTGCTGCCAACGGGCGCGGCGCGCGAGGAGTTGGACGTGCGCAACGGCCGCGCTTTCATCAGTGACGAGCGGCTGGACCTGATAAGTGGTGAACGCCTGATCTTGACGCAATCGGCCAGCGTGGAGGGCGAGATGGAAGCGGTGGCGGAGATGGCGGCCAATCCGCTGTGGGCGCAGTTACCGGCGGTGCAGGCGGGTAACGTCGTCACCCTGAACCGCATTGGCTATCCCGGTTTTCGAGGACAACAGGCCTTGCTGGGCGATCTGGTAGAGGCCTTGGAGTAACTTTATCGGTCTGTCTAGTCTTAGCAAAAGGAGAGAACCCATGTTGAACATTGTCGATCGGTATGTAAAGAAGCAGAGTGCGGGCGGCCACCCACACCCTGCTCAGGCGGAAAACGCGCATCATCGGATTGCGACCCAAAATGCCATTTCCCGACGTTATTGTACCTTACTCATCGCCTTTGTCTTCCTTCTGGCGGCCGCCGCTTGCGCGCCGGCGGGCGGGGAAGCAGCCGTTGTTCCCGACAGCCAGGTGGAACCCACGGTCGAACCGGTCGCGGAACCAACTGAAGAAGCACAGGCCGAGGAGCCGGCCGAGGCGACCGGCGAGCCCCGCACCATCACCGACGCCATGGGGCGGGAAGTCACTTTCCCCGCTGCCCCGCAACGTGTCGTTGTCTTGTCTGAGATCGACCTCGACAGCCTGCTGGCGCTGGGCATTGTCCCCGTTGGCGCGCCCAATGGGCGCGGGCAGACGACACTGCCCAGCTACATGCTGCCGTTGATCGAGGGCAAGACGACCGCCATCGGCCCGCTGGGTGAGCCAAACCTGGAAACGATTGTGGCCCTTGACCCCGATCTCATCGTCTACTCTGACCCCTATGGCGACCTGGCGGAGAGGATTCCGGAGTTAGAGCAAATCGCGCCCGTGGTTGTGCCCTATGTGGACACGGGCGACTGGCATTGGAAGTCCGTTTTCCAGGCGGTGGCCGATGTGATGGACAAGGGGGTCGAAGCCGAAGCGTGGCTGCAAGTCTATGATGAACAGACCGCCGCCCTGGGGGCGCAGCTCTCCGATGACCTGCGCGAGGTCAGCATTGTGCGCTGGATGGGCGACGGGCCGCGCATTCTGCTATCGAACGCCTTTTCCAGCGACGTGTTGTCTGACGTTGGCTTTGTGCGGCCGGAGTACCAGCTCGAGCTGGCCGGCAGCCACCCCGTCCACACCGACGTGATCAGCATGGAACAGGTCAACCTGGTGGATGCCGACATCATCTTCGCCGGCGGCCTGAACCCGGAGGGGGACGTGGCCATGCAAGAAGCACTGGCCAACCCCATTGTCCAGACGCTCTCGGCGATCCAGGCCAACCGGCTCTTCACAGTCGATGGCCTGGCGTGGAGCAGCACCGGCGGGCCGACGGCGGCCACCCAGGTGCTGCGCGATGTCGAAGACGCGCTCAATCAGGTTGCCGAAACGAGCGAGTAGCCCATTCGCGGTTGCTTCGTGAAGCCGGCCAGCCGGAGGCAGACATCCGCCGCAGTGCGGTGGGTGTCCTCCGGCCGGCCGCGTTGCCCATATGCGCCGGAGGTGGTGGGCGTCAATCATCTGGCAAATGCAGGCCAGCGCCCTGGAGCTTATGAGTCCCCCGCTCTAACTCAGGATAGTAGGCCCGGTTCGCTTGCCTTCAGAACACTTTCCTTCGCGGCCAGAATCAGTTTTTCGACTGCTCTGGAATTGGCGATCATCTCGAACGCATAGATGCGCTCGCCTGGCTTGGTCCGCCAGGGCCAGTCGTCTTCCGGCGACGCACTGGGCTGTCGCCGCCGCCAGTGCGGGCGACTCACGAAAGTAATCGTGCCGGTGCCGTCGAAGCGCCGGCTCAACTTGATGCTGTCCAATTCATTCAGGCCCAGCTGCTCTGCGTAAGTCAACTCACGGCCGGTTACGAACAGTACGCGGGCATCTGTCACGGCATACCAGAGCGCGCCGCGGCGGCGGATATCCTCAACAAAGCCGTAAATCCATCTCGCCAGACCGACGACACCGGCCAGCAGGAGCGCGGCCACCCAAACCGGGGTGGCCCGGTCATTGGCCGCCAGAACCTCGCTGGCCAATCTGAGCATACTCGGCCCGACGAATAGAATACCGATCACCGACGCGCCTATATCCCTGGCCCGTAGCGCGAACCCCTGTTTCGGCCGCCCGGCCCAAAGGAGAAGCTCGCCGTCGCGGAGGTGCGGCTTGACAGCGGCATAGGTGGCGTTATCGGCAATTGTGTTCACGGCCTTTTGGAACTCTGCTGACGGCAAGGTTGAAACAACGCGATTGAGCGAAATGATAGCCCACCGGGCGTCGGCGTTCAATGGTCATTGTAGACCTGGCCAGGGCAATCGCCTATTCTCGTACCGCCCGCAGAGTCCGCATCCTCAGATGCGGGCAGGCGCGCGTAGAGTACGCGCATCTGAGGATGCGCACTCTGCAACCTGGACGACATCGGCGCTGACGGCACGGCTGAGCTACGTAGAGTACGCGCATCTGAGGATGCGCACTCTGCAACCTGGACGACATCGGCGCTGACGGCACGGCTGAGCTACGTAGAGTACGCGCATCTGAGGATGCGCACTCTGCAACTGGGGCGCGCCACGGCCCGTGGCGGCATAGGAGCATGCGATAGCCCCGTAGAACGGGTATAACTGGCATAATCTGTAGCGGCTACACCCTTTTAGGGCAAAATAGGTAATCATGATCATCCTTGAAACCGACCGCCTTCTCCTCCGTCACCCCATCCTCGACGACCTCGACGACTTCTACGCCCTCTACCGCGACCCGGAGATGCGCCGCTACTTCCCGCAGGAGGGCGCGTCGCCCGACCGAACTCTGACCCGCGAGGAGACGCGCGAGGAGGTGGAGTGGTTCCTGAACGGCCACCCGCGGCGGCCGGAACTGGGCCTGTGGGCAACGGTGCTGAAGGAGAACGGCGCGTTCATCGGCCGCTGCGGCCTGTTGCCGTGGACGCTCGACGGCCAGGACGAGGTCGAAGTGGCCTACATGATCGACAAAGCTTATTGGGGCCGCGGCCTGGGCAGCGAGGCGGCCCGCGCCATCCGCGACTACGCCTTCACGCATCTGGGTCTGACCCGCCTGGTCAGCTTCATCGACCCGGCCAACGCGGCGTCGGCCGGCGTGGCCAGGTCGATAGGCATGACCCTGGAGCGCGAGGCCGTCGACGAGCATGGGCCGTTTCTGGTCTACTCCCTGACGCGGCCGGCGGCCCAAGAGGCAAGATGAGGCGTGTGTACGTGGTGATGGGCGTGGCCGGCAGCGGCAAGACCACCGTCGGCCAGGCGCTGGCGCGGCGGCTGGGCGCGCCCTTCTACGACGGCGACGATTTCCACCCGCCGGAGAACGTGGCCAAAATGGCCATCGGCATCCCGCTGACCGACGCCGACCGCTACCCGTGGCTGGAGAGTCTGCACGACCTGATCGCCGGCCATTGGCAACGCGGTCAGGCGGCGGTGATCGCCTGCTCGGCCCTTAAGAAGAAGTATCGCGACCAACTCCGGGCGGGCAACGACGGCGTGACGATCATCTACCTGGAGGGGCCGCCGGCCCTCCTGGCCCAACGCCTGGAAGGCCGGCCGAGCCACTACATGAAGGCCGGCATGCTGGCCAGCCAGCTAGAGGCGCTGGAGCCGCCCTCACCCCATAATACGCTGATCATCTACGCCGGCGCCGGCGTAGACGAGATTATTCGTATCATCCTGGCGAACATCGCTGCCGAAGACGCCGCAAGGCAACGAGGAAACGCAACCATGACCAATCCGCTTCAGAGACTATCCGACTACGGCCAGAGCTTCTGGTACGACAACATCCGCCGCGCCTATTTGCAGGACGGCACACTGGCCAGCCTCATCGCCAACGACGGCCTGCGCGGCCTGACATCGAACCCGACCATCTTCGAGAAGGCCATCACCGGCAGCAGCGACTACGACGCCGCCATCGCCACGCTGCTGGGCCGACCGACGGCCGAGGTCTACGACGCGCTGTCAATCGCCGACATCCGCGCCGCCTGCGACCTCTTCCTGCCGCTCTATCGCCAGTCCAACCGCGGCGACGGCTACGTCAGCCTGGAGGTCTCGCCGCGCCTGGCGCGCGACACCGCCGGCACAGTGGCCGACGCCCGCCGGCTGTATGCCGCCGTTGACCGGCCCAACCTGATGATCAAAGTGCCGTCCACCGACGAGGGCGTCCCCGCCATCCGCACCCTCATCGGCGAGGGGATCAACGTCAACGTGACCCTGATGTTCAACATGCGCCACTACGAGGCCGTGGCCGCGGCCGCCATTGCCGGGCTGAACGACCTCGTCGCTGCCGGCGGCGACCCGGCCGGCGTGGCCTCGGTGGCGTCGTTTTTCGTCAGCCGGGTGGACACGGCCGTGGATGCCCTGCTGGAGCGGAACGGCGGCCCGAAGGGGCTGCTAGGCCGGGCCGCGGTGGCCAACTCGAAGGTTGTCTATCAGCGCTACAAGGAGATTTTCCACGGCCAGCCGTTTGCCGCGCTGTGGGCCAGAGGCGCGCGGCCGCAACGCTTGCTGTGGGCCTCAACGGGCACGAAGAACCCGGCTTATTCCGACACGCTCTACATCGACGAACTCATCGGCCCGGAGACGGTCTCGACCATGCCGCCGCAGACGGTTGACGCCTTCCGCGACCACGGCAAGCTGGCCAACATGCTGGAAGCGAATGTGGACGAGGCCAGGGAACTGCTGGCCCAACTGGCCGCGCAGGGCATCGACCTGGACGCCGTGACCGAGCAGCTTCAGGTCGATGGCGTCGTCGCCTTCAGCAAGTCGTTTGACGCCCTGCTGGCGGCCATCGCCCAGAAGGACAGTGAGTTAGCCCACGCGTAGGTGGGGTCACGTCCAGGTGGCCATTCAACCAGGAGGGGCAGCATGAAACAGTGGGAATACGCCATCGCCGTCGAAGAGGCGGCCAACTGGTGGACATTGTGGTTTCAGGACGAGAGCGATGTGCCGGAGCCGGAGGCCCGCCGCGATAACTTTCGTAGCGACACAGCCATGCTCGGCTATATGTCGCGCGAGGGTTGGGAACTGGCGACCGACATCCGCCTGCACGATGGGCTGCCGCGCCTGATCTTCAAGCGTCGCCTGTAGTCAGGATTATGACATAGATCACGCCAAATAGGTGCAGATTGTCCTGCGGCCTATCGTTGGAGTATGATATGGTTGCTTCGTTGGATCGGCACATCCTGCCAACACCCGCCGCGGCCCGCTGTTCCCGCCGCGACGCTCGCACCCTACGTTCTGAATAACTAATAGGAGATTCCACATGAAGGCTCATTCTGTTGAAGAATTGATCCAGTCCCTTGGTGGCGCTATCACTGTTGATGGCGACATCGTGACCGTCCGCAGCGAGGCCGCGCTACGCGACAAAATGGACGACCTGATCCAGACGGCTGTCTTTGGCGAGGGCATCACCCGCGACATGGCCCGCTGGATCATCTGGGAAGCGGCCCAGGGGTTGGGCATTTACCCGGCGTCCATCCACCAGCTGTACATGGCCATCGGCCGCGGCGACGTGCCGACGACGTTCACCGTGCCGGCGATGAACATCCGCGCCATGAACTACAACTCCTCGCGCGCCGTCTTCCGCGCCGCCAACAAGCACAACGTCGCCGCGATGCTGTTCGAGATCGCCCGCTCGGAGATCGGCTACACCGGCCAGCGGCCGATGGAGTACACGATCAGCGTTCTGGCCGCGGCCATCAAGGAAGGCTACCACGGGCCGGTCTTCATCCAGGGCGACCACTTCCAGATTTCGGCCGGTCGCTACAAGACCAGCCCCGACGCCGAAGTGCAGGCCGTCAAGGACCTGATGGTTGAGGCCATCGCCGCCGGCTTCTACAACATCGACATCGACACCTCCACGCTGGTTGACCTGAGCTACCCGACCCTCGACGAGCAGCAGCACACCAACTACAGTCTCTGCGCCGAACTGACCCAGTATGTCCGCTCCATCGAGCCGGAGGGTATCACCGTCTCCCTGGGCGGCGAGATCGGCGAGGTGGGCCACAAGAACTCGACCGTCGAGGAACTCCACGCCTTCATGCAGGGCTACCGCCGCGTGCTGCCCGACAGCGCCGCCGGCGGCGTCCCCGGCATCTCCAAGATCTCCGTGCAGACGGGCACGAGCCACGGCGGCGTCGTCCTGCCCGATGGCACGTTGGCCCAGGTGAAGGTGGACTTCGACACCCTGCGCGATCTGAGCCGCGTGGCCCGCGAGGCCTATGGCATGGGTGGCGCGGTGCAGCACGGCGCGTCGACGCTGCCGCCGTCGGCCTTCAACAAGTTCCCGGCCATCGGCACGGTCGAGATCCATCTGGCGACCAACTTCCAGAACATCGTCTTCGACTACCTGCCCAAGGAAATGGTCGATGAGGCCTACATTTACCTGCGCGAGAACCACAAGGATGAGTGGAAGCCGGGCAAGACCGACGAGCAGAGCCTCTACTCGGCGCGCAAGCGGGCCATCGGCCCCTTCAAGGCCAAGTGGTGGAACATGGATCCGGCCAAGCTGGATGAGATCAGCGGCGTCTTGCAGGAGCAATTCGAGTTCCTGTTCGACCAACTGAACGTCAAGGGCACGCGCGAAGTGGTGGAACACGTGACGACCCGCGTCGTCATCCATCAGCCCCGGCCGGCCGCCGTGGCCGCGGCCGTCGCCGCCGAGGACGTGAAAGACCTGGCCGACTAGGGGCTAGGGGCTAGGGAAGAGCGCTCTTCCCTAGCCCCTCTTCCCTACCCCCTATCCCCTATCAATACCCCTCCTGCCAGTCCACCGCGTTGATGAGCGGCTCCCCGGCCAGGTAGCGGCGCAGGTTGGCCACGAAGAGATCGACGGCTCGCTCTTCGTAGTGTGTCGTCATGCCGCTGACGTGGGGCGTCAGGATGACGTTGCGCATAGCCCACAGCGGGCTGTCGTCCGGCAGCGGTTCCGTCTCGAACACGTCCAGCCCCGCCCCGGCGATCCACTCCCGTTGCAGCGCCCGGATGAGGGCGCGCTCGTCGATCACCCCGCCGCGGCCGACGTTGATCAGATAGGCCGACGGCTTCATGGCCTGCAAGAGGCTTTCGTCGAAGAGATGGCGCGTGCGCGCCGTCAGCGGCAGCGTCACGACGACGTAGTCGCACTGGGCCACGACGGAACGCAGCGCCTCGTTGGGGTAAATGCGCGTCGGCAGGGAGCCGTCGGGGTCGCCAAAGCCGGGCAGGGTGTAGCCCCCGTCGGCCACGCGGCGGGCGTCGCGCTTGGTGACGAGGATGGTCATGTTGAAGGCTCGCGCCAGCCGGGCCACTTCGCGGCCGATGCTGCCGTAGCCGACGATGCCCAGCGTCCGGCCGGCCAGCTCGTCGGACATAAAGGTCTCGCGCCGCCCCTGGGGCCACGTGCCTTCGCGCTGGGCGCGCAGCCAGCGCGGCACACGGTTGGCCCAGGCCAGCATTTGCGCCAGGACGTATTGGCCGATGTTGGGCGCGTGGATGCCGCTGGCCGTCGTCAGAACCACGCGGTAGCCCGGCTGCGCCTCGCCGCCGGCGTCGTCCGTGTCTTCGCCGATAGCCCACAGGGGCGAATCGGCCATCCCCTCGACACCCGCCCAGTGGCTATGGACCCAGCGCAGGTGCGGCGCTTGCTCCGGCCGCAGCAGGCGGTCGGTGGTGTAGTGGATCTCCGCCTGAGTCGTGTACCCTGCCGGCCAGCCCTCCCGTGGGATAGACAGGCGCTCAATGGCCAGATCGGGCGAAACGGCGGCGATGCGCTCGACCAGCGCATCGGGGATGGGCGCGGTGATCAGGACTTGTCGCTTCAATGCATCACTCCCGGCGGCCCATTCGCGGCCGCGCGCCGCCGAGTGTAGCACAAAGACGGCCGTCCGCGACGCGACCTCAGAGGTCTTCCGCGACCTCTGAGGTCTGACGGCTTACTTCTTCGCTTCTCCTGCAACCCACCTGCCACCCGTGCGTATAGGCTGACAGTAACGACAACATCGATTCCTGGAGGTACAAGGAAATGTCTGACAAGCGACTGATTCGTTCCCGTGATGATCGGATGCTCTTCGGCGTCTGCGCCGGGTTGGCCCACTACCTGAATATCGACCCGATTATCGTGCGTCTGCTCGTGGTGTTGCTGACCCTGTGGAACGGCATCGGCGTACTGGCGTATGTGGTGCTGGCCATCATCATGCCCCAGGAGCCGGCCGTCGCCCCCAAGGTCAACGCTTTCGACGAGGAAGAGATCATCGTCAAGGGTTCCTAAGCGTATCCTGCCGGCTTTACCTGTGGCTTACCGGCACTGCCGGCGCGGCGCGGCCGTTGGAATCCTCTTCCAGTACTGGTAGGACGGCCGCGCTGCCCCGGCGCTCCTTTGGCTTTCCTCTGGCGCAAAACTTGCGTTTCCAATCTCCTGCCGCCAGATGAAGCACGAAACGGCCGGTCTCGCGAGAGACCGGCCGTTTCCTTTATGGGAAGAGGAAAGAGGAAGGGTCGCGTTGCCCAGACGGGGGCGCTGGCTATACTTACGTGTCGCGCTGCCGGCCGGGTGGTGCGAGAACAACGACGAGGACATAGCCAATGGCATTGGTCATGAAATTCGGCGGGACATCGGTTGGCAGCGCCGACGCCATGCGCGAGACGGCCGACCTCATCCTGCAAGCCCGCGACACCTGGGGCGATGTGGCCGTCATCGCCTCGGCCATGGGGTCGAAGCCGGTCAAGGTGACCGATCTGCTGCTGCAAGGCGCGCACACGGCTTACACCGGCGACGGCGACACCTATCGCCGCCTGGCCCGCCAGCTACGCGATATCCACTACGAGGCCATCGACGGCCTGCTCTCGCCCGAAGGGGAGCGGCAAGTCATCCTGGCCGAGATCGAGCGCTTCATCGGCCGCTACGCCAGCCTGTGCGGCGCGGTCAACGTTCTGGGCGAATTGACCTCGCGCGCCCTCGACGCCATCAGCGGCATGGGCGAGCAGATGAGCGTGCGCATCCTGGCCGCCTATCTGCGCGAGCTGGGCTACGAGGCCGAGGCCATCGATGCCACGGCGCTGATCGTCACCGACCAGAACTTCCAGAACGCCAACCCCCTGCCGGCCGAGACGCGCGCCCAAACGTCGGCGCGGCTGGGGCCGCTGCTGGAGCGTGGCGCGATTCCCATCGTCACCGGTTTCATCGGCGCGACGGCCGACGGCGTGACAACCACGCTCGGCCGCGGCGGCTCCGACTTCAGCGCCGCCATCCTCGGCCAGGCCGTGGACGCCGACGAGGTCTGGATTTGGACCGATGTCGATGGCGTCATGTCGGCCGACCCGCGGCTGGTTCCCGGCGCGGTGTCCATTCCCACGCTGACTTTCCGCGAGGTGTCGGAACTGGCCTACTACGGGGCCAAGGTGCTGCACCCCAAGACGATGCGGCCGTGTGTCGAGAGCGGCATCCCCCTGCGCATCAAGAACACCTTCAACCCGACCCACCCCGGCACGGTCATCGTCGATGAGTCGCCGGCGACCAACGGCGCGCTCAAGGCGGTCACGGCCATCAAGGGCGTGACGATGATCAACGTCGAGGGCAAGGGCATGATCGGCGTGCCCGGCATCGCCGCGCGGACGTTCGGGGCCGTCGCCCGGTTGGATGTCAGCGTGCTGCTCATCACCCAGGCGTCGTCGGAACAGTCGATCAGCTTCATCGTGCCGGCCGACTCGGCCGCGGCCGTGGGCGCAGAGTTGGAGGCGGAGTTTGCCGCCGAGTTGCGCCGCCGCGACATCGAGCGCATCTGGGTGCGCGACGCCGTGGCCATTGTCACCATCGTCGGCGCGGGCATCCAGACGACGCCGGGCATCGCCGGCCGCGTCTTCAGCGCCCTGGGCGACCACCACGTCAACGTCATCGCCATCGCTCAGGGGTCGTCAGAGTGCGGCATCAGCCTGGTCGTGGCCGCGGAGGATGTCGGCCGGGCGGTGGCGCATATTCATGAGTTGATCGTGGCGTGGTGAGGCGGAGCGGGGGAGGCGGGGAGCGGGGGAGGCGGGGAGCA
>ERZ724514.747-NODE-747-length-14526-cov-4.389192_pt1 | contig 14526 bp, 4 predicted proteins | sample MGYA00376047_ERZ724514 | MGnify/ENA primary metagenome ERZ724514 (study PRJEB28724, sample SAMN07190883) | activated sludge metagenome | isolation source: activated sludge of sewage treatment plant in Hong Hong | place: Hong Kong | collected 2016-03-17 ...
AGTTACCAATTACTAGTTACCAATTACTAGTTACCAATTACTAGTTACCAATTACAAGTTACCAGTTACTAGTTACCACTTACCAGTTCTTTTTACCGCTAACCCCATCACCTCCCGGATTCGAGTTTGGGCACTCCGTCTTGACGCTATCCTTTTTGCTTAGTGGATGCTGTAAGGCCATTTCTTAGTCCGTCGGGTGAACTTTAGCATTTGTTTCATTGCCCACCATCTGTCAGGCGGAATTGCAGTTTGTAAAATATTTGCAAATACTTGTTTTTCAATACAATAGGATAAACAAAATTCCCTCTTACTGCAACTGCCAACCGCCTACTGCCTACTGCCTACTGCCACCGCCCCTTGCCTACTGCCCACTAAAATCTACCCTCTTTTTTCATCTTCCGGCCTTATTTTTGCCGGTCTGCAACTCCCTGATCCAATTACGTACAACTCCTTCGGTATGAAACGACTCCTTTTACTGACGCTCCTGACGGCGCTTTTATCTCCGCTGCGCACCCTGGCAGCCGGCAGCGGTTACGAGATCAAGGTCCACATCAACGGACTACGCGATACGGTCTGTTATCTGGGCAATCATTTTGGAGACAAGCAGTATGTAAAAGACACGGTGCGCACCGATGCGAACGGCTGGATGACCTTCAAAGGCAAAGATCCGCTCGAGGGTGGCATTTACCTGATCGTACTTCCGAACAAGACTTACTTTGAGGTCCTGGTCGACAAGAACGACCAGCACTTTACGATCGAGACGGACACCCTGGATTACATCTCGCACATGAAAGTGACCGGCTCGCCGGAGAATGAGATCTTCAACGGGCACCAGCGTTTCATCATCCAGAAGTCAATGGAGTCGCAGGCTGTCAAAGCCCGACTCGATGCCAACAAGGATAACAAGGACAGCACGACCTACTTGCGGAAGCTGATCACCGACATGGACAAAGAGGTGAAAGAGTATCGCCTCAAACTGGCAGCGGACCATCCGAAAAGCTTCATGGCAAAGATCATCCGGACCATGCAGGAGCCCGAGCCGCCCGAACCGCCGAAGGACGCGAACGGCGTGATCACCGATTCGACCTTTCAGTTGCGTTATTACAAGGGGCACTACCTCGACAATGTCGATTTCAGCGACGACCGCCTGTTGCGCACACCCTTGTTGCAAACCAAGATCAAGACCTACACGCAACAATTGACCGTTCCCCTGCCCGACTCCATCATTCCGGCCGTCGATACGATCATCATCCGTTCCCGCGCCAACAAGGAAGTCTTCAAGTACTGCGTCGCCACACTCGCCAACTATTACGAGACCTCGAACATCATGGGGTACGACAAAGTATTCGTGCACATCGCGGAGCACTACTACCTCACCAACGAAGCCTATTGGGCCGACAGCACCCTCAAGGCCAAGATCCACGAGCGGGTCATGAAGATCAAGCCGAATATTCTCGGCACTCCCGCGAAGGACCTGGTCATGCCCGACACATCCTTCAAGATGCATCGCCTGTATGACATCAAGGCGGAATATACCGTACTGGTTTTCTGGGATCCGACCTGCAGTCATTGCAAAAAGGAAATCCCGGAGCTTGGCGCCTACTACGATTCTGTGAAGACGTCCGGTGTCGAGGTGTTTTCCGTCGGTATCGAATCCGACATAGAGCTTTGGAAGCAGTTCATCCGTGATCACAAGTTGAAGTGGATCAACGTATCGGATCTCTACAACAACACCCGCTTCCGGGATTTCTACGACATCTACTCCACGCCCGTCATCTACCTGCTGGATTCAGAAAAGCGCATCATCGCCAAACGCCTGGATGTTCCCAAGCTGCGCGACTTCATTGAAAACGACCGGAAGGCGAAAAAAGGAAAGTAACGACTCGCGCTTTCCAATACCGCATCAATCAAAAGCGGGAAGCGATCTTTCGATCACTTCCCGCTTTTGATTTTTCTCACATCACTGAGCTTCACTCAAGCTCATTTTCCAGGAGGTCCGACGGATTCGGGATCCGGAACACCGGATTCTTTTTTCGCTGACGGATCCTTTACTTCGAACTTACCTTCTACCGAGTGTCCGTTTGCATCGGTAAAAGTCAGTTTATAATCACCCGGAACAAGGTAGTACTTACCGTCATCTTTTCCGGGCAGGATCCGGAAGGTAGCATCCTTCTTCGACTTCCGGCATTCCGCTTCCAGTTTCTTGGCTGTCGCTCCGTCCAGACTAAGATCATTCGTGACATAATTAACACCCGCTTCAGCGGAATCGCTGACTTCCTTCAACAAAACACCCGCCTTACTGATGAGTCGGATCCTGGTCGTACCGGAAGACTGCGCAAAGTAAGCCCAGGCGGCGGAAGGCGCGGAAGGATCCGAGAACTCGTCAGGACGCCTGCCCCAACTTGCCTGGTAGTTGACCGGCTCCGCGTGCAGGAAAGCGATCGGTGATTTCCGGAGGCTGTCGGTCAACGCACGTACATCGGTCAAAGGCAGAATGAAGATGCTGCGGCCGTGGGTACCGATCACCAGTTCCGGATCGCGTGGATGCACGACCAGGTCGTGTACGGCGGTGCGCGGGAGGCCGGGAGTCAGGTTCATCCAGTTGGCTCCGCGGTCGAGGGAAACATACACTCCATTATCCGTTCCGACATAGAGGATATTCTCATCGCTGGGATCCTCCCGCACCACGTTGACCGGCTCAGCAGGAAGGCCATTGGCGATCGCTTTCCAGGAGGCACCAAAATCCTCGCTGACGTACACGTAGGGCAGGAAGTGATCGAAACGATACCCGTTGAGGCTGACGTAAACACGGCCTTCCTGGTGCGACGAAGGTTCCACCCGGCTCACCCACAACTGCTGCGGAAGTCCGTCCGAAATTTTCGACCAGGTATAACCATCGTCTTTGCTGATCCAGCAGAGGCCATCGTCCGTGCCGAGGTACAACAAACCGAATCGTTTCGAAGATTCAGCAATCGTAGTAATCGTGTTGTAGGGAACATCTCCCTTCCTGTCATTTCGTGTAAGGTCGCCGGACAAGGTCTTGAGGGGCTCCGTAGGATTCATCGAGCGATGGAAGCGGTTAGATCCGAAGTATAGTATGTCCTGATTATGCCTGGACAGACAGATGGGCGTCTGCCAATTGAAACGGAAGTTGGGTTCTCCCAGGTCGTTCTGCGGTTGGATCGACTGTGCGCCATCCGGTTGATTCTTGTTCAGCTTGTAGTAATATCCAAATTGAAAACCGGTGTAGAGGGTGGCATTGTCGCGGTAGTCGACCTGCGTTTGCATCCCGTCGCCGCCCATAAGAAACTTGTACGGATAGCTTCCGCTGGCGTGCCATTCGGTGGAAGGCGTTGTCGATGAAGAGCCCGTCCAAACACCATTATCCTGTAACCCACCATACACATTGTAAGGCGTCTCCATGTCCACCGTGACATGATAGAACTGTCCGACCGGCGGCGTATTGGCCTTGAACCAGTGTTTGCCTTCGTCGTAGGTGATGTTCAATCCTCCGTCGTTGCAAATGATCATGTGTCCGGGGCGTTTGGCGCTCATCCAGACCGCGTGATGGTCGCCGTGCACATTGTCACCGTCGATCGGCTTGAACGACTTGCCGCCGTCCGTCGAGAAGATCAACGGCAGGCCGCATACCGCAATGCGGTTATCATCGATCGGAGAAACGGCTATCCGACCGAAGTAGTAACCATAGGTGTAAACGACATTCTTCAGGCGCGTGGTATGCGTCTTCTTCCACGTCTTGCCTGCATCTTCGCTTCGGTAGATCTCAAGGCCGATGATCGGTGTATCGAAGAGCGAGTTGTTGGCGTCGTTCAGGTAATCGGTGATCGCCGAGGTCTTGATTGAATCCGACTTCACCAGTTCTTTGACTACCGCAGCGGTATACTTTTCCGGGAATCCGTTGTTGCGCAGGAATTTTTCCAGCTTCGTATCGTTGAGCGCGAGAAACCGTTCTTTGGAAATCTCCCGGAGGTCCCGGGCTTCGATCTTCGCGGTATCGCGCGGTTCTTCTTCCTTGCTGCGTTCCTGGTTATCGAGGACTGCGTACAAGACATTCGGATGTTGTTGCGAGATCGCCAGTCCAATGCGCCCAACACCGGGGCCCGAAGGAAAACCACTCTCACCTCCGGATATCCTGTTCCAGTGTTCTCCTCCATCCACACTTTTATAGATCGCGGAAGTCGCGCCCGACTCCACAAAATTCCAGGCGCGACGATCCCGGTGCCATAGAGTAGCATAGAGAATGGAAGGGTTGAAGGGATCCATCACCAGATCGACCGCGCCGGTGGTATCATCCCCCGAGAGCACGCGCTGCCAATTCGTCCCGCCATCGGTGGTCTTATAAACACCTCGTTCCGCATTGGGAGAATACAAATGACCCAGTGCAGCAACCCAGACGGTCTTCGGATCGTTCGGATGTAACAAGACCTTGCCGATGTGGTGCGATTCCGGCAAACCACGCTGCTGCCAGGTCTTGCCGCTGTCGGCGCTGAAAAACATCCCTACTCCTGAGTACGAGCTCCGGCTGCTGTTCACCTCACCGGTTCCCAGCCAGATGTGACGCGTCTTCCAATCGACCGCGAAGTCGCCGATCGTCATCACGTCTTCCTGGTCGAACAGAGGCTCGAACGACTGTCCGTTGTTACTCGTATGCCAGAGGCCGCCGGAAGCATAGGCGACATAGAATTCATTCGGATCTTCCGGGTTGACCTCCAGATCGACAGCACGGCCGCTCATGATGGTGGGGCCGATGTTGCGAAGGGGCAGGTTTTTAAAAAGGGATTCATCGGTCAGGCGGGTACGCCTTGCAATGCCTTCCAGACGCTCTTTGGCAGGTGTAGCCGGATAGATCGCTTGTGCTTGAGACTGGACATGAACGCTCAACAGAAGCGCACACACCAGGAGAATCAGTCGGTTCAGGTTCATGGTCGATTGTGAATGCCGAAAATAAGAAAATAAGCGAATTTTGAAGCCGATAAAGGGTTAGTTACCTTTCAACTTTAACGAATGAAAGAATGAATAACGCAGCTTTCCGGTACGGCATCTGGATCAGCATAGTCCTCCTCTTCACCTTCCTGGGAACTTCCCTGCTCTGGGTGGAAGGATCGAATCAACACCTCAGTGTTTGGCTGGGATATATCGGTTTGTTTGTCTCGATGATCCTACTCGTGCTGGGCATTCTTCATAAACGGAATAAAGAGCAGGGCGGAAAGATCACATTTGGACAAGCATTCCGGACGGGCGCCACCATCACGCTGGCTGCCGGTATCCTGTTCTTTTTCATGAACTGGGCCTTTTTCGAGATCCGAGGTGATGCCTGGTTGAAAAAATACTACGCTCACCAGGTTGAACTTATCCGATCCGGTGCTCCTTCGCCTGAGGCAGCCGCCTCACGACTACAACAATTCGAAGAGGAATGGAAACAGAGCGGAGAACGCTATAAAAACAGCGCATTCCAGGCCGGTGTCGTATTCTTCACCCTGGTTCCGGCGGGATTCGTGGTAAGCCTCGTCGGCGCCTGGCTCTTGAAACGGACTTAAGTACAAATCATCCAACCTCTTTCAACCCGGCCATCCAATGACCGGGCTTTTTTTTGCAGGCAGTAATATTTATGGATGATTTTATGGAATTTAATTAACAGTAAATGAACAATCCTTAAGCACTCGAAGTAACACGAGATCTTCTGAAACCCGCATTTACCAAGCTTTTCCGGAGGTTGGCCAAAATTTGAATAACCCATTATCAGAATTAACCCGATTAAATCTATAGTTATTATGAAGTGTCATATTTTTGAAAATTGATAAATTTTAGTTGAAACATTTTCGGATCTCCCACCGAAACTCATCCAGTTCGCCTACCCTCTAACTATTCATACCATGACACACACACCTTTACATGCCCATGCCGGGACGAGTTTGAATCGCATTGTTCGCCTGACCAGAAGTGTCAGTGGCGCATTGTTCTTCGGCTTCTTCCTGCTGATTTCGGTTTCATCCGCGCTTGGACAAACAGCCGGTGGCCCGATCGATCCGTCGATCAAGGAGTTGCTCAATACGTATGAGCACAAGATCTACTTCACGGAAAACCGCGGACAGTTCAAAGAGCGCGTGCTCTACCGGGCCGACTTTCCCTACGGCCAGGCTGCGGCAACTGCTGAAGGCATGTACATCTCCACCTATGATCCGGCTTCCGTACAGGCACGCATGGATGACGGTGAATTGCTGGAGCGCGAGATCCAGAACGGGCAGCGCATCCGTCCCCTTAATGGGCGTTTGAAAGGCCATACCTGGTTGATGAACTTCGTCGGTCGCTCAGCCGGGATGACAACTTCCGGCGCCGAACGTCACGGCGATTTCTACAATTACTTTACGGGCAACACCTCGCGTCATGCGACCGGCGTAGCCAATTATCAGGAAGTCTGGTACAACAACGTCTATAACAACGTGGACGTACGCTATTACCCGGCCGAAGACGGCACGCTCGAATACGATATCGTGTGTAAACCGGGCTTCCGCCCGACGGACATCCGCATTCGATTCGACGGCATTGATCGTCTCAAGGTGAAAGAAGACGGTAGCCTCCTGTTCGAGACGTCAGTCGGTTCGGTAGAATTCCCCGCACCAGTCGTGTACCAGCAGATCAACGGGGCCCGTAAAACCATCGCAGCCGCGTATCGCGTACGCGAAAACAACATGCTGTCCTTCGAACTTGGCGAATACGACGTAAATGCACCCATGATCATCGACCCGATCGCCTTGCGTTGGGCAACCTGGGTGAACACAGCCTCCTCCGGCGACAACCACGGTCACTGTATCTGGGTGGATCCTTCCGACGGCGCGATCTATATGGTCGCTCGTGTTGTGGGCACAACAGACCAGATCACCGTCGGCGCGTTCGATGAGACGGCGAATGGTAACCTGGAGATGATCGTCGGCAAATACCTCGAACCCGTCAACATTGGCGAGGCAGGCACACGGGTATGGCAGACCTACATCGGCGGTAATAACGACGACAACCCCTACGCGATGGAGCAGGGCCCGGACGGCAACCTCTACATCACCGGCTATACCGGCAGTACGAACTTCCTGCTGCTTGGCGGTACCGGATTCAGTGGTTCCAGCATCGATAATCAAAGCCAAAGCGGTAACGACATTTTCATTCTCAAAATCAACCGTAACGGTACCGGAATCAAGGCATCGGTACTTGGTGGAAACGGCGACGAAGGTTCCTATGACCTGCGCATCAATGAAGCGGGCGATGTGGTGATCTGCGGACAAACCACCAGCACTAACCTCTCGACCTTGTATGGCCTTGGCGCCAGCAACACGAACAACGGCAGCAATGACTGGCTGGTCTTCAAGATCAACCAGGACCTTTCCGCTTTGGCGTGGATGAAGAACAATGGTGGCAGCGGTTCCGACATCGCGACGATCATGGTGCAGAACGTTGCCAACGGCGATCTCTTCATCGGCGGCTCAACCGCATCTACCAATTTCCCGACCCTGAACCCGCGTCAGAGCACGCGCGGTGGCAGCAGCGCAGGCTTCATTCAGAAGATGAACGCAGTGGGTAATCTTCAATGGGCATCCTATTTCTCCTCCGCCACCAGCCAGAGCGCCTCCATCCTTTGCATGGAGTTCAACACCTCAAAGAACCAACTGTACTTCGGCGGTCTTACCACAGGTCTGAACGCAGCCAACATCTCGGCATCCGGGGTCATCGACAACAGTGTGAACGGCGGAAACGACTTCTTTGTTTGTCGCATGGACACCAACCAGACGTTCGTCGCCGGAACCTACCTCGGTGGATCCGGTACAGAGGAGAACATGATGGGTCTGAACACCGACCTGAACAATGACGTCTATATCTTCGGTTATTCCAGCTCTACGAATTTCCCCGTCAGCTCTTCTCCGAACGTACCGCTGCAGTCGACCAACCAGGGCAGCAGCGACAAGACCTTTTCGAAGATCAGCTCTTCCCTGTCGACCTTGCTCTTCAGCACCTACTATGGCGGAACTTCGAACGACTATGATCCGGTTGGCGAGCGGGGTATCAAATTCTCGAACTGTCGTATCTACACCATCGTAACGGCACGTTCGAACAATATTCCGCTGACCGTCGGCGCGCTCAACACAACGAAAACCAGCACAACTTCGATCTACGAACCGGGCATGGTCATCTGGGCCAATCCCCCCGATCTGCTGGGCAATTCCATTACCGGTAACCAAACGATCTGCGCCGGAGCGATTCCAGGCGACCTGACCGGCTCCGAACCCGCCTACGTACTTCCGACCATTACACGTGCCGGAAGTACTTCCAGCTATCCTTCACTTGGCGCTGCCACCACCTACCAGTGGCAGATCAGTACGGATAGTACCAATTGGTCAGATATTCCGGGTGCGACTTCACGTGATCTTCCGGGCACCACCATTGGGGCGCTGTATCAGAAGACCTTTTTCCGTCGCATTATCGGTGGTGACGCCTGTATTCTCGCCGGCGCTGCCGACCAGGTCGTGACGGTGAAAATCGTTACCGCTTCCGGTACTGTAACCGATGCGGCCTGTAACGGTACCGCCACCGGTTCGATCTCCGCTACATCGGATGGTGAATCACCTTTCACCTATGCATGGAGCAATGGTCAGACCAGCCAGACCGCGATCAACCTCGCAGCAGGCACCTACACGGTGACCATCACCGATAACGGCAACTGTACGGCAACAACCTCCTTCACGGTCGGCGAACCGGATGCACTCGATGCAACGGCATCAACCACGACTGCAAATTGCAGCAGCAATACCGGTGGGGCGAGCGTGACGGTAACCGGCGGAACGCAACCGTACTCGTACCTCTGGAGCAATGGCGCTTCGGGATCTTCGATTTCCAACGTAGCAGGCGGCAGTTACTCGGTAACCATCACCGACGCGAACAGTTGTACCTTCACCCTGCCGGTGACCATTCCGACTACCAGCATTCCCGATGTGAATGCGGGGCTTGACCAAACACTCACCTGCAGCAACGCATCCATCACACTGACCGCGACATCCTCTACTCCGGGCGCAACCTTTGCCTGGACCGGCGGACCGAACGGCGCGTCCAAGACGGTCACTGCTGCCGGTACTTATACTGTAACCGCCACGGATCCTGCCAGCGGATGTACTGCATCTGACGAAGTCATCATCAGCCAGGACATCGCCACACCGAATGTGGATGCCGGCACTGACCAATCGCTCAGCTGTACGATCACCAGCGCCACTTTAACAGCAACTTCCAGCACACCCGGCGTTACGTTTGACTGGGTCGGTGGCCCGAGCGGAGCATCCAAGACCGTGACCGCAGCCGGTGTCTATACGGTAATCGCCACGAATCCGGACAACGGCTGCACCGCATCCGACATCGTTTCGGTCAGCCAGGACATCAGCACCCCGAACGTCAATGCCGGAGCTGATCAGACGTTGACCTGCGGCAACACCAGCATCACTTTGACCGCCACCTCTTCCACTGCCGGCGCCACCTTTGAATGGGCCGGCGGACCGAGCGGAGCAAGCAAAACCGTTACTGCTGCCGGAACCTACACGGTTGTCGCCACGAATCCGGCAAACGGCTGCACGGCATCCGATGAAGTAACGATCAACCAGGACAATGCCGTACCGAACGTCAATGCCGGTGCGGACCAAACCCTCACCTGTACGCTCACCAGCATTACCCTTACGGCCTCCTCTTCCACTGCCGGCGCGACTTTCGAATGGGTCGGCGGACCGAGCGGCGCAAGTAAGACGGTAACCGCGGCGGGCACCTATACGGTTGTAGCCACCAATCCGGCCAACGGCTGTACCGCTTCCGATGAAGTGGTAGTCGACCAGGATATTGTTGCACCTGGGGGCTCTGTAGTAGGCTCCGACGAGACCCTGACGTGTACCACCACCAGCATCACGCTCATAGCTCTTTCCAACATCGCAGACGCCACCTTCGAATGGGTCGGCGGTCCGAGTGGTGAGAGCAAGACGGTTACCGCTGCCGGTACTTACACGGTTGTCGCCACAAATCCGGCGAATGGTTGTACTGCTTCCTTTACCTTCTCCGTCGGTCAGGATAACACTCAGCCCGACGTGAATGCAGGCGCGGACCAGACCCTGACCTGCTCCACCACCAGCATCACACTCACAGCAACGTCTTCCACATCCGGCGCTACCTTCGAATGGGTTGGCGGACCGAGCGGCGCCGGCAAGACCGTTAGCGCAGCCGGAACCTATACGGTTGTGGCTACCAATCCTGCCAACGGTTGCACCGCTTCCGACGAAGTCACCGTATCGCAAGATGCCAACCTGCCGAATGTAAATGCAGGTGCAGACCAGACGCTGACCTGTACGACGACCAGCATCACCCTGACGGCGACCTCTTCCACTGCAGGCGCTACCTTCGAATGGGTTGGTGGTCCGAGTGGAGCTACGAAGACCGTCAGCGCTGCCGGAACCTACACGGTGATCGCCACGAATCCTGCCAATGGTTGTACCGCTTCCGACGAGGTGGTCATCGGGCAAGACGGCAACTTACCGGACGTGAATGCAGGCGCTGATCAGTCGCTGTCCTGTACGACGACCAGCATCACGCTGACCGCCACCTCTTCCACCGCCGGTGCGACCTTCGCATGGGTAGGCGGACCGAGTGGCGCCAGCAAGACCGTTACGGCTGCCGGTACGTACACGGTTGTCGCCACCAATCCTGCCAACGGTTGTACTGCTTCGGATGAAGTGGTAATCGGACAGGACATCAACACACCGATCGTCAACGCCGGCGTGGATCAATCCTTGACCTGTACCACCACGAGCATTACACTTACTGCTACCTCCTCCACTGCAGGCGCGACCTTCGCCTGGGTAGGCGGACCGAGCGGTGCCAGCAAGACCGTAACGGCTGCCGGCACCTACACAGTGGTCGCCACTGATCCGGCCAACGGCTGCACCGCTTCCGATGAAGTGGTGATCGGATTAAACAACAACGTCCCGAACGCCAATGCCGGACCTGATCTGACGGTCGGCTGCGGCTCCGGAACCGTTACCCTGCAAGGTTCTTCGACGACCGCAGGTGTTGATTTCTCCTGGACCGCGTCCAATGGCGGACATATCGTGAGTGGCGGCGGCTCCGCCTCTCCGCTGGTGGATGAAGCCGGCACCTATACGGTTGTCGTGACGAACCCGACGAACGGTTGTACCGCCTCCGATTTCATGATCGTGACCGAGACCCAATTGCCGAACTGCAACATTTCCGGAAATGAAACGATCTGTCAGGGTCAGTCGACCAACCTCTGTGTAGGCGGCGGCTACGCCTCTTACCAGTGGTCTACCGGCGCGACTACTTCCTGCATCAGCGTTTCCCAGGCCGGCACTTATACGGTCACGGTAACGAACAGCGATGGTTGCACCAGTAGCTGCAGCAAGACGGTGACGGTCACGGGCAGCACCAATTGCCTGATCAGCGGCAACCTCAACATCTGCCAGGGTCAGACGACACAATTGTGCGCTCCTGCCGGATACAGCTCCTATCTCTGGAGCAATGGCGCGACCACACAGTGTATCACCGTCAATTGCAGCGGCAACTACTCGGTGACGGTTTCCAATGGAAGCTGTACCAGCAGTTGTTCAGTATGTGTGACGGTGCGTCCGCGTCCTTCGGTTTGCATTACCGGTTGCACGCGTATTTGCCAGGGTCAAACCACCAGCCTTTGCGCTTCGAGCGGCTATTCTTCCTATCAGTGGAGCAATGGTGCTACCACACGTTGCATCAACGTCAGCGCTCCCGGAACCTATTCGGTAGTCGTGACGAACGGCAGCGGTTGTACCGCCAGCGCCAGCACGACGGTAACCGTCGGTTCCGCCCCGAGCTGCAACATCAGCGGCAACACGACCATTTGCCAGGGTAGCAGCACGACACTGTGTGGTCCTTCCGGCAATTACAGCTACTACTGGAGCAACGGTTCCCGCAATCGCTGCATCACGGTGAATTGCGCCGGCACCTATACGCTCACCGTTTCGAACGGCAGTTGCAGCAGCACCTGCAGTGTCACGGTAACCGTATCGTCCGCTCCTTCGGCAACGATCACCGGCAACCTGCGTATCTGCGGCGGTCAAACGACCAGCCTCTGCGCTCCTTCGGGCACGGGTTACACCTACCGCTGGAACACAGGATCCACATCACGCTGCATCACGGTCGGTACGCCGGGCAACTATACCGTCACGGTAACCAACGCGGCCGGTTGTACCCGGTCGAGTACGGTTTGCGTCACCAGCAGTCCGGGCATCTCGTGTAACATCACCGGTAACACCACGATCTGCCAGGGTTCAAGCACGAGTCTCTGCGGACCTTCGAGCTGCGCCAGCTACCGCTGGAGCACCGGCGCGACCACCCGTTGCATCAACGTTTCCACCGCAGGCACCTACACGCTGACAGTCACGAACAGCGGCGGTTGCAGCAGTACCTGCACGGCAACGGTAACGGTTGCTCCGCGTCCTTCGAGTACGATCACCGGCCCGACGGTCATTCGCCAGGGTTGTCCGATTTCCCTCTGCGCGCCTTCGGGCGGTGCAAGCTACCGCTGGAATACCGGTGCCACCACGCGCTGCATCACGGTGAATTGCGCAGGCACCTACTCGGTAACCGTAACGAACGCCGCGGGATGCAGCAGCACCAGCAGCATTTGCGTAACCTGGTACCAGCGTCACCACTGCCGTACCGTCGTCGATCCGAAGACCGGTGGCGTAACGGCTGAGGTTACCGGCGGTATCCCGCCGTACACGTTCGCCTGGAGCAACGACGCAACCGAAAGCTCTGATCATACCACGGTGAAACATTCCGGAACGGTCGAAGTGACCGTCACGGATGCTGAAGGCTCGGTTGTCAAGGCAACCGCCGACGTCCTGCTTGACCTCCTGTCGGTTAGCGCCTATCCGAACCCGGTTTCAGAACGGGCGACGATCGAGTTCACCAACGAAGGTCTCAGCGACAAGGCCGTTGTATCCATCTACACACTGGATGGCAGCCTGGTCACCGAGTTGTACAACGACGAAGCGATGAGCAAGCATCTCTATCGCGTCACCTGGGATGCTGCGGACATTGTTCCGGGTGTTTACGTCTATCGGATCGTTTGCGGAAGCAAGTCCTTTGAGGGCAAGCTCACTGTCCAGCATTGATTGAGTTATGGTAAATGAAAAGAGCGGCCGCAATAGTGCGGCCGCTCTTTTTTTATGGCATTCAACCTACGATGAACGATCGAACGCCGACCCGGTCGCCCGTACGCAGTTGGATATAATACTTGCCCGGAGCAAGACCGAGGTTGAATTCATGGATCGTTTCGTTCAACTCTTCCTGCCATACCTGTCGGCCCTGGATGTCGATGATGATCACCTTGGCAGCAGGTTGTAGGAGCGATTCGGTCAACCGGAGTGTAAAGCGGCCGTTGTTAAGTGAAGGGTAAACGCCAAAATCGATTGCAGTGGCAGGAAGGCCGGAAGAACCTGTCACCAATCCCAGATCGCTCCCCCAGATACCGCGGCCGAAGGTGCAGACGTACACCTTGTTCAGGACTTCGTTGAATTCGATGTCGGATACGATCACGTTGGGAAGGCCGAGGCTCTGGTCGTTCCAGGTAACCGATCCACTGTCGAGGGTCCAGACACCTACGTCGGAGGCGATCATGAGCTGTCCGCTGCGCGGAACGTACTTCACGCAGTTCACCGGCAGGTTGGGCAGGTTGAACGAAACGTTCTGCCAGCTCTGACCGCCGTTGGTACTGCGGTAAACTTTTTGTCCGGCCGCAAAACCCGCGAGCGAGATCGCGATGTCGCCGGCATTCGCAGGATGGATGTCGACCGAGGTGTAATACAAGCTATCGGGTAAGCCGGCGGCAATGTTGGTCCAACTGCCGCCCTGATTGGTGGTGCGGAACACATCGCCGTTGACGCCAAACTCGTAGCGCACACGCCGGGCCGCGACCAGTACATCCGGATCGTTCGGCGCAACGGCCAGGGCACAGATCTCCGTTTGCGCCACACCGTTCGGCGGAAAGCTGCTGATCGGATTCCAGTTGAAACCGTTATCGTCGGACCGGTTGACGTTGTAATAGCCCGTATAGAACACTCCGGGGTTATTGTAGTCCGCGACAAAAGGCGTGGTCCATTCACCGTCTTCGTTGTTCGGGTTGGTGTTGACGAAGTTGGCCGAGAATCCGCCATCGAGTGATTCGTAGAAATTACCGAACTGGCTGGAACCGATCAGGCGGAAATCGTCGGCCGGATCGAGGTAATTGTCCATGCCATCACCCCCGAAGACGGAGTACCATTGTCCGCCATCGTAATACGAAGTCGAATTATCCTGCGCACCGGCGATGAGACGACCGGTGGCATTCCTCGAACTGGAGATGCGATAGAACGAAGTCGTCGCCATGCCGTCGCTGAGGTTGGTCCAGAGCGTGGGCCAGGGAATTCCGTTGATGGCATCGTCCCAGGAGTGGATGAT
>ERZ724514.749-NODE-749-length-14516-cov-5.568702_pt1 | contig 14516 bp, 14 predicted proteins | sample MGYA00376047_ERZ724514 | MGnify/ENA primary metagenome ERZ724514 (study PRJEB28724, sample SAMN07190883) | activated sludge metagenome | isolation source: activated sludge of sewage treatment plant in Hong Hong | place: Hong Kong | collected 2016-03-17 ...
CGATCCACGGCGCCGGAGCCACCGCGCGCCCGATCTCCTCGGCGACCAGGGTGAGGTCCACCAGGCTTGCGCCGTCACCGCCCGCCGACTCCGGCAGCGCCATGGTCGTCGCCCCCATGGCGCACAGGCGTTCCCACAGGCTCTTGTCGAAGCCGGACGGCTCGGCAGCCCGTACGGTCTCGATCGGGCAGTGCGACTTGAAGAACTGCCGGTAGGCGCTCTGCACTGCGGTGTGGTCGTCGGAGAGGCTGTAGTCCAGCCGCCGCAGCTCGTAGCGATCCATTCAGCGCTCCCTGAAGAAGAAGTCGTCGGCGTTGTTGTAGAGGTAGTTGTCCAGGACATCGGGGGGAAGGTCCAGCGCGAGGGCTTCGGGGACCAGTCGGCCCATCTTGAGCACGGGCCAGTCCGAGGCGTACATCACCTTGCCGGGGCCGCGGGTGCGCATGTAGTGAAGCAGGCTCTCCGGCAGGCGTTTCGGTGACCATGCCGAGGTCATCAGTCGCAGGTTCTCGTACTTGATCATCAGCCGGATCGCCACATCCCACCACGGGTCGGCGCCATGAATCATGCACAGCCGCAGCTCCGGGAACCGCACACACACCCGGTCGAGGTGGATCGGATTCTGCACCTCACCGGGAATCGGGGGCCCGGGCAAGCCGGTATTGATGCACAACGGCAGGTTCAGTTCGACGCATTTGGTGTAGAGCGGGTAGTAGACGGCATCACTCGGCGGGTACTGGGCGTCACCCCAGAAGCTCGGTCCCACAGCGGCATACACCACCGGCAGGTCGGCGACGACGGCGGTGAGCTCACGCAGGGTGGGCATCGGCGTGAGCAGGTTGAGCCCGCCCATCGCCAGTGCGAAACGGTCCGGCCGGGCCTGCGCGAACCTGCGCGCGGTGACGTGCGGCTTGGCGATGTTGTCCATCAGGATCGCCTTCTGCACGCCCTGTGCGTCCATCTCCTCGAGCAACGCGTCGAGATCCACCGGCGCGAACATCGACGCCGGGCCCTTGAAGTAGTCGTCGCGGACCTTCAGCATCCAGCCCGGCTGCTGCTCGGCCTCGCCGAAGTGGACGTTGACCAGGCCATCGATCACCGGCCGATTCACGCTCGCGGTCACGACAGCGGTGCTTCCTGTCGGACGGCCACCGATTTCGCCCAGCGATAGTCGGCCTTGCCGTTACCCAGCCGCTTGACCTGGTCGACCACGATGAACTCCTTGGGTGCCTTGTAGCGAGCCAGCTCGGCGGTGCAGTGCGCATGCAGTTCGTCATGGCCGGCGACGCGGTCACCGAACGCCACCACGGCGACCAGTTCCTCACCCCAGCGCTCGCTGGGCCGCCCGACCACCAGCGCGTCGGCGACGCCGGGATGGGCCCGCAGCACCTCCTCGACCTCCTCGACGAAGACCTTCTCCCCACCGGTGTTGACCACCAGCGAGTCACGGCCGAACAGCCGCAGTGTGCCGTCCGGGGCCAGCGACCCACGATCCCCCGAGATCACCACCCGCCGACCGCGGACGACGGGGAAGGTCTTCGCGGTTGCCCGCGCATCGTCGAAGTAGCCCAACGGAATTCGCCCGTCCCGTGCCACCCACCCGATCTCGTCGTCACCGGGGCCCAGGAACCGGCTGTAGTCGTCGGCCAGTACCAGCGCCCCTTCGCGCAGCTCGAAGGTGTCCTTGCGGTCGTCGCGCATGCTGCGGCCAAATCCCACGTTGCCGGTCTCCGAGGATCCGTAGCCATTGATCAGGATGATGTTGGGCAGGATCTCCAGCAGGGCCCGCTGATGCTTGGGGTTGGTCGCCGCGCCGCCGGTGGCCACCGCGTACAACGACGACAAGTCATAGCTGCCCGCCTGCAGTTCGGCGACCAGTGGGGCGGCGTACGCGTCGCCGACCATCGTCATCAGCCCGACCCGGTGGCGTTCGGCGGTCGACAGCACCCGTGCGGGCTCGAGTCTGGTCGAGTCATAGAGCACCACCGTCTGCCCGTTGAGCACCCCGGCGAACGCGGTCCACATGCCGGCCGCGTGCATGAGGGGCGACACCGCGAACCACGGTGGTCCTGGGGTGCCGAGCTTGGCGTGAATCTCGGCGGCGGACTCGTGGTCGGCGCCGTTCATCGAGACGGTGTAGGTGTCGGCCTGTCGCCACATCACCCCTTTCGGCCGCCCCGTGGTTCCGCCCGTGCAGATCATCAGCACGTCATCGGGCGACGGGGTGATGTCGCGGTCGGTATCCCCCTGCGCCAGGGCGTCGTCCAGGTCGACGGCGCCCGGCAGATCCGCGCCGTCGTCCACGTCGTCGATGCAGATCAGCAGCCGGGCACTGGCCGGCGGCAACACCTCGGCGAACTTCGCGGCCAGCGACCGGTGGTAGATCACCGCGGTGGGCTTGACGTAGTCGAGCAGGTCCGCGACTTCGCGGGGGCTGTAGTGATAGTTCACGTTGACCGGGACCGTGCGGGCCTTGAGACAGCCGATGACCATGTCGGGGTAGAGATCGTTGTGCATGATCAGTGCGACACGGTCCTGCCCGCACTCCCAGTTCTGCAGCTCCGCCCGCTCACGATGCGCACCGAGGCCCTGGGCGGCAAGGAAGTTGGCCAGCCGTCGGGTGCGGTCGGCCGCCTCGGCGTAGCTGCTGACCCGGTCGCCGCACACCGTCATCGGTCGGTCCGGGACAGCCTCGGCAATCGCGTCGAGGACCTCGCCAATGGTCCATTCGGGCATCGATGGATCCTCAGGCCGCCGACGGCACCTTGGCACCGAGCAGATCGATGGCGTTGTCGCGCATGATCTTTCGTACGTCGTCGGCTCCGAACGCGGTCAACTCCGCGGTGTAGTCGATCGGGGATTCCAGACCCTCGCCGTGCGGCCAGTCGGAGCCGAAGAGGATCTTTTGCACGCCGATGATGTCCGCAAGCTCGGCCAGGTCGTCCTCGTAGTACGGGGCGATCCACACATTGCTGCACAACTGCTCGACCGGGTCGACGGCGAAGTGGCGCGGGTGGTTGTTGGCCGCCTTCTTGAGCCGCTTGATCAGCCGGTGGACGAAGTACGAGCCGTTCTCGATACTGACGGCCTTGAGCGTGGGATGGCGGGTGAAGACGCCGTGCACGATCATCGACGCCATCGTGTCGTGAATGGCACGGTCGTCGAGCAGCACCTGATCCAGGGGGTCACGTGGCCCGAAGCCCTCGAATGTGGACTTGCCGCCCCACATTCCGCGGATCTGAAGATAGCCGCTGTCACTGAGGTGGAAGCCGACCGGCACACCCGCCTCGGCCAGTCGTGCCCATACCGGATCGTGCAGCGGATCGCCGAGCGAGCGGGGCTTGACGACACCCGGCACCGGGGCCGGCCGGACCAGCACGATCTTGGCGCCCCGCGACAACACGAAATCGAGCTCGGCGGTGGCGGAGTCGGGGTCGGCGAGGGAGATGATCGGGGCGGCGATGACCCGGTGGTCGGGCCGGTCGAAACCCCAGTCCTCGTCCAGCCAGAGGTTGAAGGCGTGGATCGAGGCCATCGTGGCCTCGATATCGTGTTTGAGCGCCTCCTCGACCCCGCAGGCGAATGTCGGCAGCATGAACACGGTTTCGAGATTCTGCCGGTCCATCACCGAGATGCGGGCGTCGCGGTTCTGATACTCGGGGTGTTCGGCGAGGCGCTCGACCTTCATCAGCGACGCCGGGTCGACGCCGTCGGGAATCTCGCCACGGAACAGCAGATCCAGGCAGCCGGGCACGATGATGGGGTCGAACGTCGGGTTGGGGATGAAGTGGTTGACCTTATCTCCGATGACGGCCTGGGTGTGCCGGCCGTCGCTGAACATCTGCACGCCGCGCCGTTTGAACTTCTTGTCCAGGTGCCGGGTGAAGGCATCCAGTGGCTCGTAGTAGTGGTTGTCGACGTCGATCGGCTTGTAGTCCAGTTCCATCGGGGTTTCCTCTCCGGTCACGTCAGGGGCGGGAAGTTCGGGGAGCGCTTCTCGAAGAAGGCGGTGATGCCCTCGATGAAGTCGGGGCGGCGCATCGACTCGTGCATCAATGTCTCGGCCAGGCCGCTGCTCTCGGCGAGCCCGCGCATGGCGTCGCCGTAGACCTGTCGCTTGATCACCGCCAGCGAACTCGGCGCACAGTTGGCCGCGATGTCCTCGGCGTAGGCGATCGCGCGCGGCAAAAGCTCGTCGGGCGCGACGACCTCCTTGACCATGCCGAGTTCGGCGGCCTCCTCCGCGAGGAAAACGCGGCCGCTCAGCAGCAGGTCCAGCGCCGGACCCCAACCGATGACCCTCGGCAGGATCCAGGAGATGCCGTATTCGGCGATGAGCCCGCGCCGGGCGAAGGAGGTGGTGAACTTCGCTCCCGCGGCGGCGAATCGGACGTCGCACATCAGCGCCTGGGTCAGCCCGATTCCCGCGCAGGCACCGTTGATGGCGGCGATCACCGGCTTGGTCAACGTGGTGAGGAATAAGGCGTGCCGTTCGCCGACCATCGCGGACAGATCCGCGTCACCGGCGCTCTGGACGGTGGCCGATCCGATGCTGTTCAGGTCACCCATGTCCGCGCCGGCGCAGAACGCGCGACCCTTGCCGGTCAGGACGATCGCCCGGACACCGGGATCCGCCTCGGCCCGGTCCAGGCCCGCGTAGAAGCCTGCCGCCAGTCCCCCACCCCAGCCGTTCATCCGTTCCGGCCGGTTCAGGGTGAGGACGGCCACGCCGCTGTCGAGCACCTCGCAGAGAACGGCCTGGCCGGCGGCGGAGCCCGCGGTGACGTCAGCCTCCTCAGTGGTCACCTGTGCATGCCCTCCCACCTCGGTATTTATCGTTACTGTACACCTATCGGTATCACCTTCCGCAATCACAATTCAAGCGGGCGAGGGCTCAGGTGAAGTCGCTGCCGCCGTCGACGTTGATGTTCGCACCGGTCATGTAGGAATTGCGCCGCGAGGCCAGGAACGCGACGACCGGACCGATTTCCTCGGGCAGCCCCGCCCTGGGCAGGTGCGCCGGATGGCCGAAGTGCTTGTCGATCGCGGCCATCAGGGCGTACGGATCGGTCCCGTCGACGCCCACGGTGCCGGCCCAGCCGACCAGCGCCTCCGAGGCGATGCTGCCGGGTGAGACGACGTTCACCATGATCTCGTCCGGCGCCAGTAGCTGCGACAGGTTCTTCGAGACACTGGTGACCATGGCCTTGGCCGCGGTGTAGGCGACCAGATTCGGGCTCTGTCGTTGGGTCGACTGCGCCGAAAAGTTCACGATGCGCGCCCAGGCCGCCCGGCGCAGCAGGGGCAGCGCCGAACGCACGCAGTGCACCATGCCCAGCACGCCACCGTCGACGGCATTGCGCCACTGGTCGTCGCTGAGTTGTTCGAAACCGCCCTGGACGGCGGGGCCGACAGTGTTGATGAGGATGTTCAACTCGCCACCCCATCGGTTGGCGATCTCGTCGAAGACCTGCCGCGCCTGGTGCTCGTCCGCGACGTCGGCGACGATCCCGATGGCATCCGGGCTACCGCGCTCGCTCAGATCCGCTGCGGCACTGTCGAGTACATCCCGGCTGCGGCCCACGAGTGCGACCCGGGCCGCATCGTCGGCCAGACACCGCGCCGCCGCCAGACCCATCCCGCGCCCGCCGCCGACCACGACCGCGGTGGCGTCCTTCAGCCCGAGATCCACGACCCTGCGTCCGGCACCGGCAACCTCCACGTCGCGTTCGCTGGTATCGGTAAAACCTACTATAGGCTTTACAGTAACTCAGAAGCGGCCGCGCGGTGCCCACGGCCGAGCTCGACGGAAGGTGGACATGCAGTGGCCAAGCCGGCGACCGCGGCGAAGCGACCCCGGCGCGAACGCGGGTCGATCAACCCCGATGACATCATCACCGGTGCCTTCGAACTCGCCGAGCAGGTGTCGATCGACAACCTGAGCATGCCGCTGCTGGGCAAGCACCTCGGGGTGGGCGTCACGAGCATCTACTGGTACTTCCGCAAGAAGGACGAACTGCTCAACGCGATGACCGACCGGGCGCTGCGGCAGTACGTGTTCGCCACCCCCTACGTCGAGGCCGACGACTGGCGGGACTCGCTGGCCAATCACGCGCGGTCCATGCGAAAGACGTTCATGGGCAACCCGATTCTGTGCGATCTGATCCTGATCCGCTCGGCATTGAGCCCGCGCGCCGCGAAGGTGGGCGAGCAGGAGGTGGAGAAGGCGATCGCCGGTCTCGTCGAGGCCGGTCTGTCACCGCAAGATGCCTCCGACATCTACTCGGCGGTTTCGTTGCATGTGCGGGGTTCGGTTGTGCTGCACCGGCTCCACGAGAAGAACCTGGATGCCGACCAGGACTCGCATGCGCTCGAGGACACCATCCGGATCGGGGCGGCCGACGACCACAACTTCGAGTACGGACTGCAGTGCATCCTCGAGCACGCCGACCGGTTGATAGACGCGGGAAAGGCGTCCGGCACGAAGGCGCGCAAGAAGTAGCCGCTAACCCGTGAGCAGACGCAAAGTCGCATCCGCGCGGCCGGTTCGGCGCGATTATGCGTCTGCTCGGCTACGAGGAACTAGATGTACCTGGACACCACGTTCGTCACAGTCGGCTGATGGGCGGTAGGCCTCCGAGTGCGCTGTGACGTCGTTGAGTGTTGTAGTGCTCAAGCCAGGGCGCAAGGGCTGCGGCTCGGTGGGTGTTTGAGGTGAAGGGCCGCCGGTAGGCCCATTCGGTCTGAAGGGTTCGGTTGAGGCGTTCGGCTTTCCCGTTCTGCCAGGGGCAGTGCGGCCGGATGAACAACTGCTTGGCGCCGAGTTCGGTTACGGCATTGGCGAAGGCCAACGAGCGGCGGTAGCTGAGGTGGTTATCGGTGATCACCTGCTCGATGTGGCGGATTCCCTTGGTGGCGAAGTAGTCGGCGGCCCTGATCATGAAAGCGGCGCAGGTGGGTCCTTTCTCGTCGGGGAGGATCTCCGAGTAGGCCAGCCGGGAATGGTCATCGACCATCGAGTGCACGTAGTCATAGCCGATGCCGCGGCCGCGTCCCCCGTGGCCGCGCCCGTGGGCACGCCACCCGCCGCCATCGGGAATCTTGCCGAGCTTTTTGACATCGACGTGCACCAACTCACCGGGCCGGTCGCGTTCGTAGCGCACCGCGGTGGCCTTCGATGCCCGGATCGCGACCCCGGTCATCGGGTCGCAGTCCCGCAGATACGGGACGCCCCGGCGCACCAGCACCCGTGACACGGTGCGGGTGGACACCCCGAGCTTGATGGCGATCTCCTCAGGACCGCAACGATGCCGGCGCCGCCAGGCCACGATCTGGTTCTCCAGGGCGTGCGGGGTGCGGGTCGGCATGGTGTGCGGCCGTGAGGAACGCTCAAGGAGTCCGGCCTCGCCCTCGGCCTCGAACCGGCCGATCCAGGTGTGCACGCACTTGCGGGACACCCCCATTGCCGCGGCGATATGGGCCTTGGCCCAGCCCTGTTGATACCGCTGCACCATCAGCAGCCGGCCGTGAAGAGTCGTGCGGGCATTACGGTGGGACATGAGAACCTCCGGTGGATGTGGGCCTTCGACAAGCCACACCCCACTCGGAGGTTCTCTTCACATCAAGCCAACACGCCTGCAACCAACGTCATGGCCGGGTACAACTAGACCTCGATGATGACGGCGCCGCCCTGCCCGCCGCCGGCACACATCGCCGCCATCCCGATCCCGCCGCCGCGGCGCCGCAGTTCGTATACCAGGGTGGTGACCATCCGGGCGCCGGACGCGGCGATCGGATGGCCGAGGCTGCAGCCGCTGCCAGAGAAGTTCACCAGTTCCTCGTCGATCCCGTAGCGGCGGCAGGCCGCGATCGGTACCGAGGCGAAGGCCTCATTGATCTCCCACAGTGCTACATCCGACGGCTTGAGCCCGGCCCGGCCGAGCACCTTGCCGATCACCTCGACGCCGCCCAGGCCGGTGTCGCGCGGCGCAACGCCGACCGCACCCCAGGCCTTGACCGTCGCCATGACGTCGAGTCCCTTGTCCGCCGCGTAGGCATGGTCGACGACCGCCACCGCCGCGCATGCGTCGTTGGTGCCACTGCTGTTGCCCGCAGTGATCGAGAACCCCTCGATCTCGGGGTGCAGCACCTTGAGTTCGGCCAGTTTCTCGGCGGTGGTGTCCCGGCGGGGATGCTCATCGACGCTGAAGTCGATCACCGACCCGTCGAGTTGGGCGACCTTCAGCGGCAGGATCTCGTCGAGGAACTTGCCCGCGTCGATCGCGGCGACGGCGCGCTGGTGTGACCGCGCGGCCCAGGCATCCATCTCCGCGCGGGTGATGCCCGCCGCCTGCGCGGTGTTCCAGCCCACGGTGATCGACATGTCCTTGGTCGGGGCGTCGGGTGTCTCGACGTGGGTGGGCGGCATCCACCGCTCCTCGAACTTCAGTTCCGGGCCGATGATGCGCTGGCTCATCAGTGGGGTCATCGACAGCGACTGCACGCCACCGGCGATCAGCACCCGCTCCATGCCCGATCCGATCTGCGCGGAGGCGTTGCCGATCGCGGTCAGACTGCCCGCACAGTGCCGGTTGACCGACTGGCCGGGCACGTTCTTCAGGCCGGTCGCGTCGGCCGCATAGCGGGCGAGATCACCACCGCCGTAGTGGGATTCGGCGAAGATCATGTCGTCGATGTCGGCGGGGTCGATGCCCGCCCGACGGATGACCTCCGGCACGATCGCCGTGATCAGCGTCTCCGGCGGGGTGTTGACCAGCGTCCCCTTGAACGAACGACCGATCGCGGTCCGGACAGCGCCGACGATGACTGGTTCGGGCATGATCTCCACCTCGGGATTGACGCATCAACAGCTTTACAAAACTAGCAGATACTGTATCGCCACCGACGGCGGGTTCTCAGTCCGGTTCGGGTACCGAGAAATGCTCGTCACGCAGCCGGAACGCCTCGGAGGTGCCGTGCTCGGCGCGGGTCTTGACGAAGTTGAACTCACCGGGCGCGAACTGCAGATTGGTGCCGTAGGCGTGGAACAGGTAACTGGCCACCTCCTCGCCCTGGTAGGCCTGGCTCTGCTCGACGAGCCGAAACGCCTCCTTGGCGATCACCACGCCGTCGGCCGGCATCTTGGCCGCCTTCTGCGCCCAGTACCGGGCGCGGGCGGTCACCGAGGCGGGCTCGCAGGTCTCGGTGAACACACCGAGGTGCTCCACGTCGGCGGCGGTGATGATGTCGCCGGTGAGCAGCAGGCGGCGCGCCAGGACGGGACCCAGTCGATGGAAGAACATGTGCAGACTGCCCAGCGCCGGGCCGAGGAAGCGGGTGGCGGGCATGCCGATCCGGGTGTCGCGGGCGATGACGGAGATGTCGGTCATCAGCGCCATCTCGAAGCCACCACCCAACGCGTAACCGCTGATCTCGCCGACGGTGACCTTCGGAAAGCCCATCAGGTTGTGGTAGAAGCCGAAAGTCTTGCGGTCCACGGTCAGTCGCCGGCGCTGGCTGGGCCGGCGCCGCTGCTCTTTGTCGGCTTTGTCGCCGTACCAGCCATAGGCGTTGTTCATGTCGGCCCCGGTGGAGAACACGCCTTCGGCGCCGCGCAGCACTACGACGGTGATGTCGTCGTCCTCGGCGACGGTATCGAGGTAGCGGGCGAGCGTCTCCCGCATCGGCGCGTCGTAGGCGTTGCGCTGCGTGGGATTGTTCAGGGTGATCGTCGCGATCCGGTTGTCGTCGTCGACTTCGTAGCGGACGCGATCGTCGGTCGTCATGGCATGCTCCTCGAAATCAACTTGGCTTCAATGGTCTTGTCCCGTCCGAACGCAAGCGTGTTGCGGCGGGCCGCGGCGAGGTGGTCCTGGGCGAGTCGAACCGCCCGGTCGACGTTGCCGTCACGGATCGCGGCGAGCAACCTGTGGTGGTCCCGTAGTGCCGCCCGCATGGTCTTGTGCTGCAACGGGTCACTCTCGTCAGCCCACACCGATGATTCGTGAGCCGACCAGATCAACTCGAGCGATCCGATCAACAGGATCATCGGCTCGTTGCCGCACCGCGACACCAGCGCCTCGTGGAACCGGCGGGCGTTGCGTACATAGCGCACGGTGTCGTCGAACTGCTCATCCTGGCGGTCGATTTCGGCCTGCAGGTACGGCACCACCTCGGTCAGCCGGTCCTCGCGCGCGGCGCACATTCCGGCACAGATTGGCTCGAGATGCATCAAAGCCCCGCTCACGTCCGCGGGTGTGGCGGAGCGGGACTGTAGGACCATGCTGATCATCTGCGCGGTGCGGCCGGCCGACGGCAGGTGCACCACCGCGCCGCCCATGTTGCCGCGCCGTACCGAGACCAGGCCGTCGACCTCCAAGATGTGGATGGCCTCGCGCAGGGCCGGCGGGCTCACGCCGTACTCGGCAAGCAGCGTCTCCTGCGAGGGCAGGATGTCGCCTTCCTTGAGGCGGCCGGACAGGATGTCGTCACGCAGTCGGGAAGCCACGATCTCGGCCACCCGCGGCTGGCGGATGCGGGGTGCGGCCATGGGGTTCAGCTCTCCCGCCGGAGTGCGAAGCGTTGCGGTGACAACCTTTCCGGCGGCAGCGCGAGGGCAGAGACCTCGCCGGTGCACAGCACCTCACCATCGAGGAGAAGCGTTGCCGTCGAGGTGATCTCCCGGTCGGCCTGGGCGCGCACGATCTCGAACCGAAGCTCGGTCTCCAAAGGAGTCGGGCGGCGATAGCGGACGGTCATTGAACGGGTCTTGCCCGACCTGCCTACCGCGCAATTGTGGTGTTGGGTGACGCAGTCGAACAGCACCCCGAGAAATCCGCCGTGCACCAGGCCGGGTGGCCCCTCGAACACGATCGGGAAGGTGACAAATCCCGAGGCGGTGGCGGTGTCGATCCGCTCGAACCGGTACTCCGGAAACATGGGATTGGCCGAACCGATGTCGAACGCGCGCTGGACGTAGAGCCGCTTGGACAAGTCGTCCTCGCTCATCCTGGGCCGATGGTCGGCGGGCACGGCGCCGGCCAGGCCGCGCTCCCAGCCGTCGATGGACGTGAGCACTTCGTCAACGATGGGATGGGGCTGCTCTAGTGACAGCAACATGCCGGTCAGTCGCCGGATCGCCGCGGCCGCCGCCCTGGTTTGCGGCAGCGGCAACTCGCCGAACCGTCGATCGCCGCCGTCTGCCATGCATCCCCTCGTCGGGCTATCCTTGCTAACTTATACAAGATAGCACTACCGTATGCCTGACAGTAACCATCGAAAGGCTGGTCGGCAGTGGTTGACGGCTCGTATCAAACGATCATCTACGAGGTCGACGGCCACACGGCCACGATCACGCTGAACCGTCCCGAGGCACTCAACGCCCTGAGCCCCTTCATGATCACCGAACTGCGGACCGCCTACGACGCCGCGGAGAGCGACGACGAGGTCTGGCTGCTGATCGTCACCGCCACCGGCCGGGCCTTCTGCACCGGCGCCGATGTCACCGAGATCCCCGAGGACGGCAAGGTGATCAACGAGCGGGCCTACCTGTCCACCTATGAGCAGTGGGAGGCGCCGCAGGAGGGCACCCCGCCGTTCCGGCGGATGGCCAAACCGGTGATCGTCGCGGTCAACGGCATCTGCTGCGGGGCGGGACTGGACTGGGTGACCACCGGGGACATCGTCATCGCCTCCGACCAGGCGACGTTCTTCGATCCGCATGTGTCCATCGGCCTGGTCGCCGGACGGGAGATGGTGCGACTGGCGCGGGTGCTGCCCCGTTCGGTGGCGCTCCGGATGGCCATCATGGGTAAGCACGAGCGGATGACCGCCGAACGCGCCTACGAGCTCGGCCTCATCACCGAGATCGTGCCGCACGACCGGCTTCTGGCGCGGGCCCACGAGATCGCCGACACGGTGAACCGCAATGCCCCGCTGGCGGTGCGCGGCACCCGACTGGCCGTGATCAAGGGCCGCGAGATCCCGACGCATGAGGCCGAGATGCTCGCCGAGGCTTTCCGCGAGCGCAACCTGCACACCGAGGACTCACTCGAGGGGCCCAAGGCCTTCTTGGAGAAGCGCGCACCGAACTGGCAATGCCGATGACCGCCGCCTTCGAGACCATCCTGCTGGACTTCGACCGGACCGACCACGTGGCCACCATCACCCTGAACCGGCCCGACAAGCTCAACGCCTTCAATCGCACGATGTGCGAGGAGATGGCGGCGGCGTGGCGGATCGTCAAGCACGACACCGCGATCCACTCCGTGGTGCTGCGGGCTGCGGGTGAGCGGGCCTTCAGCGCCGGATTGGACATCAACAGCCCGTACGGTCAGCCGCACAACGTCTGGAACCACGAGGACCCCGGTGAGCTGCTCAGCCCGAAGTGGCAGAAGATGTGGAAACCGGTGGTGTGCGCGGTGCACGGGATCTGCACCGCCGGGGCGTTCTACTTCGTCAACGAGGCCGACGTGGTGATCTGCTCCTCCGACGCCACGTTCTTCGACTCCCATGTCAGCGCCGGCCTGGTGTCCGCGCTGGAGCCGGTCGGGTTGATGCGCAAGATCGGCCTCGGCGAGACCCTGCGAATCGCGCTGATGGGCAACGACGAACGGGTCGGCGCCGACACCGCTGCCCGGATCGGACTGGTGTCGGAGGTGGTCGCGCCAGACGATCTGTGGAGCCGGGCGCACGAGATCGCGGCCACCATCGCCACCAAGCCGCCGTCGGCGACCCAGGGTACGGTCAAGGCGATCTGGGAGTCCCTCGACAAGCCGTACCGTGCGGCGATGGAACAGAACCTGATCTACACCCGGCTGGGGAATCCGTTGGGCCAGGCCGAGCTGGCCGAGCAGGAGCACGACGGGATCCGGGCCACCCCGACGGTGCGGTGATGGAGCATCCGCTCAGCCGGCGCATCGCGACGGTTCTGAACCTCGACCCCGCCGCCCGCGCGATCGAGTACCGGGACCAGTGGTCGTCCTGGGGCGATGTCGGTGCGCTGAGCCGAGCCATCGCCGACGCGGTCGGACCTGGCGCCGAGGTCGGGATCATGCTGCGCAACACCCCATCCCACGTCGCGGCATTGCTTGGTGTGCTCTTGGCCGGGGGCACGGTCGTCGTCGTCAACCCGTCTCGCGGTGACGAACGCGCCAGGGCCGACATCGCCGCACTGAGTCTGCCCTGGCTCGTCGGCACCGCCGCGGACATCGAGCAGTTGACCCCGCCGACGGTCTCCACCACGGCATTGGTGATCGGCGATCTCCACACGACGCCGGAAGTCCGCGCGGCCCGCAGCGCACCGGACGCCTCGGCGCCGACGGGTGTCGCGGTGCGGATGTTGACCAGCGGCACCACCGGGCCGCCCAAGCGGGTCGACCTCGGCTACGACATGCTGGCGGTATCGGTCATCGGCACGGACTTCGCGAATGCGACCGACCCGTCAGGCATCTCGGCAGGCGTCGCGATCGTCAGTGCGCCGCTGGTGCACATCGGCGGGGTCTACCGGGTGCTGCAATGCGTCGCCGAAGCCCGCCCGTTCGTCCTGCTGCCACGCTTCGAACTGCGGACGTGGGCCGACGCGGTGCGCAGGCATCGGCCCAAGGCGGTGTCGCTGGTGCCCGCCGCGCTTCGCACCGTTCTGCACTCCGATCTCGGCCCCGACGACCTGGCCGGCATCCGGGTCGTCACCTCCGGCACGGCGCCGCTGTCCGCCGATGACGCCGACGCGTTCACCGAGAAATTCGGCATACCGGTGCTCACCTCCTATGCGGCAACCGAATTCGGCGGCGGCGTCGCGGGATGGACGCTGGCCGACCACCGGCGGTACTGGTCGGCCAAGCGGGGAAGCGTGGGCCGGGCCGGCCTGGGGGCGCAGCTGCGGGTGGTCTCCGACCAGGGGGCCGTCCTGGGGCCGGACCAGCCGGGCCTGCTGGAGGTCAAACCCGGACAGTCGGGTCCGGCCGCCGACTGGGTGCGAACCACCGACCTGGCCCGCATCGACGACGACGGCTTCCTGTGGATTCTCGGCCGCGCCGATCAGGCCATCATCCGGGGCGGTTTCAAGGTTCTCCCCGACGACGTCCGCGCGGCACTGGAGTCCCATCCGGCCGTCGTCGGTGCGGCGGTGGTCGGCCGCGCCGATGCCCGGCTGGGCGGGCTCCCGGTCGCGATGGTCGAATTGCGCGAAGCGGCATCCACCGCAGAGCTTGTCGAGTACCTCCGGAATCGGTTGACGGCCTATGAGATTCCGGTGGAGATCGCGGTCGTCGACGCCATCCCCCGCACACCCTCCGGCAAGGCGGACCTGGCCGCCGTGCGCGAGTATTTCATCGAGCCCGCAATCGACCGTGTCCGCTGAGCACCCCGATACGGTGGGTCGTCTGCTCGTCCGGCAGGCGGCGGCCCGCGGTGAGCATCCGCTGCTGATCTGTGACCACGACCGCCTCAGCTACCGCGATGCCGCCGACCGGTCGGCCGAGTTGGCACGCGGGCTCGTCGCCCTCGGCGCGGGCAAG
>ERZ724514.750-NODE-750-length-14482-cov-8.994663_pt1 | contig 14482 bp, 15 predicted proteins | sample MGYA00376047_ERZ724514 | MGnify/ENA primary metagenome ERZ724514 (study PRJEB28724, sample SAMN07190883) | activated sludge metagenome | isolation source: activated sludge of sewage treatment plant in Hong Hong | place: Hong Kong | collected 2016-03-17 ...
ATATCACCTTTGGCTTCGACGGTGATTCCGGTTTTTTCATGTTTGAAGTGTGCTATACCTTTTTCCAGAAGTACATGGGTGCAGCTGTGATTGAAAAGAATCTCTATATTGGGAAAGGTCTCAGCTTTGTTTAACAGAGCAATGTTAAGTCCTCCTCTGGAAACCGAATTGATGGCTTCACCAGCCCTGCCGCTGTAGCTTTGAAAAAAAGCCTGTCCTCCTTTTGGGTGGATCATTCTTCCTTTCATGGGTATACACTCCTGTAATATTTCAGCCCTGATACCGGCGAGATCCAGTCCAAGCATGCCTCTTGGTGAAAGTGCCAGGTTGATAGATCGGCCTGCACTCATGGTTACTTTGCGCATGTCGTCTCTTCTTTCATACAGTGCTACCTGGTATCCACGTTGTGCCATGGTGATGGCCAGCAAGGTGCCACTCAAACCGGCACCAATGATGATTATTTTATCTGTTTTCATTACTGAATTACATTTTTCAAGATTTGAACAAAATCAAATACATCGGAATAATTGTTATACAATGGGACTGGAGCTACCCTGATCACATCCGGCTCTCTCCAATCTGCAATTACTCCGTTTTCACTCAATCGATTGAAAAGGGCTTTGTTGGCATCTCTGACTCTGATGCTGAGTTGGGCCCCTCTTTGAGTAGGATCGGCTGGTGTGATGATAGATATTTTGTCATTGGTTAATTCATGCAATAAGGATTCCATATACCCTGTAAGCTGGATTGACTTATTGCGCAAACGCTGAATGCCGGCCTCATGAAATATTTCAAGGCTTGCCTTAATTGCCGCAAGAGAAAGAATGGGGGGATTGCTCAGCTGCCAGGATTCTACACCGTAAATGGGCTCAAAATCATCGCGCATAATAAATCGGGTTTGTTTGTTGTGTCCCCACCAACCCTCGAATCGGGGTATATTTGTCGTCCCTGCATGTCTTTCATGTACAAAGGCAGCACCTACGCTGCCCGGCCCTGAATTGAGGTATTTATAGGTACACCAAACGGCAAAATCGGCTCCGGCCTCGTGTAATTCCAAGGGTACATTGCCTGCACCATGGGCACAATCAAAGCCCACCTTACAACCTTTTTCATGGGCTAATTGCGTAATGCGCTTCATGTCAAAATATTGACCCGTGTAGTAGTTGGTATTGCCCAACATTACCAGTGCAATGTTATGTCCTTCTTCTTCAATAACCTGCTCTATGTCTTCCATGCGGAGGCAATACTCTCCCTGCCTGGCTTTTAAAGCTATTAAGCCTTCTTCCGGGGTATAGCCATGATAGCGAAGCTGTGAGGCTACCGCATACCTGTCTGATGGAAAGGCATCGTGTTCGATTAAAATTTTAAACCTCGATGCTGTTGGTTTATAAAATGAAACCATCATTAAATGGAGGTTGACGGTAAGGGTATTCATCACAACCACTTCTGATTCTTTGGCTCCTACCACTTCAGCCATGGCTTTGGTGAGAAACTCGTGATAGGGCATCCATGGATTTTTGGCATGGAAATGCCCTTCCACTCCATATCTTGCCCAATCGTCCAACTCTTGTTGGATGGCTGATTGAGTGGTAGTAGGTTGTAAACCCAACGAATTGCCGCAAAAATAAAGGTATGGGCGTCCGTCACTTTGGACAGGAAAATGAAACCTCGATCTAAATTGTTTTAATTCATCGGCTTCATCCAGCTTAAGGGCTTGATTCCTGTCGTATATATCAATTCGCATTTTTAATCTATATTTTTACCGAGCCATCTCTCCACGTTGTGGTGCCAGATAGCCTGGTGTTCTTCTCTTGTAATTATATTTTGGCTGACGGCTTCATCCAGAATTTTACCGGGATAACAACCCGGAACGGTTTCCATTTCACCTAATGGATAGGGATCGTCTATGCCGGCAACAATTTGGTCAATACCCTGCCTTTTTACTAATAATTCGAAACTCAGTACATCATGCACAAGGGTGTCAAAAAAAACATTGGCATCCTGGCTATGGCTCCTTGGGTGGACGGCACCTTCAAACAAATCGGGTCTTCCTTCATAGCCCTGAATTCTTCTGCCAAGGTTAACTTGACCAAATTGATTGCCGTGGGCAAAGCAGGTTCTCATGTTTGGAAAACGAGCAGGCAGATCAAATAAGGTGAAAAAATGATAAGTATCTGCAGTAAGTGCGCACATCCAAACCAGATGGAATCTCCAAAATTGATCCTGCAGGGAGATGATTTCTTCTCCATCATAGGGATGGATTTCAACTGCCAGCTTATAGTCATTGGCCAATTCGTAAATGGGATTACATATTGGGTCGGCTACGCTCTTCCACTGCTCCCCTTTGTGCAGGAAATGGGTTGGTAAACAAAGTACTTTTAGGTTTAATTGGTTGACACATCGCTCAATTTCTTTCAGGGCATCATCCAAATAATTGGGTTGCACCACAAAACCACCGGTAAATTGTTTGGGCCGGTCTGATTGTAAGGATGCATTGAAGTCATTTTGAAACCGGATGACATCGCGGCTTAGATTTTGCTCCATGCCATTGCAGTAAAGTTGGGATAGATTGAGAACCACACAATGGTTGATATGATTCCGGTCCATCCATTCCAGTTTTTCGGTTAAGAAAAAACTAGGATCTGTAACGGGTCTGGACCAACTGCCTTGACGCATAAATTTTCTATCGGCATCTATAGAAAAAACACCCTTTTCCACCATAAAGGTTGGAATTTGGTGAGGTTCGGGCAGTAAGTGGGAGTGGGCGTTGATGCGCATCAAATTGAATTAAAGGCTAGGCATCGGTAGCAGGCATAACCGGGGGTTCCATTACTGCTCCGCAATTTTTACAAGTTCTCAAATCCAGATCGGAATAAAACTTTTTAAAAATGACAGGAAGATCCTTCTCAATGTTGTCTAGCATAAACTTTTCGCTGTACAACTCGTGACTACAGCTTTCACAATACCAGGCCAGGCCGTCCTCCATGTTGCCAGGTCTGAGCTGTTCTACAACCAGTCCTACGGTGTTAGGGCCTCTTTGCGGTGAATGAGGGATATTGGAAGGTAGCAGGTAAATGTCGCCTTCGTTGATGTCAATGCGCTTTATTTGGCCTTCGTCCAGTACTTTGAGGTGAATGTTGCCTTCAACCTGATAAAAAAACTCAGGTGTGCCGTTGAGATGGAAATCTTTTCGTGCATTGGGGCCTCCCACCACCATTACAATGTATTCGCCATCTTGCCAAACGCACTTATTGCCTACCGGTGGTTTGAGCAGGTGTCTGTTTTCATCAATCCATGCTTTGAAATTAAACTTGGGCAGTAATCTGGACATTGGTTAGAATTTGCCATAAAAATAACAAAAGTCTCTCAATTTCACCCATTCAATTACGCACTTCCAATACCCTGGGTTAAACATCAATATTGGATGCACACATTTTTGGCTTCTGTAAAAAAGCGGAGCGCTTCCCAGCCGCCCTCTCTGCCAACACCACTGTTTTTTAAGCCTCCAAATGGGGTCCGCAAATCTCTCAGCAACCAGGTATTTACCCAAATGATGCCCGACTCCAAAGACGCTGCCATGCGGTGTACCCTGCTGACATTTTCTGTCCAAAGACTGCAGGCAAGGCCGTATTGACTGTCGTTGGCCAGAGCCAGTACCTCCTCTTCTGTGTCGAAAGGGGCAAGGGTAACTACAGGGCCAAAAATTTCTTCCTGATTGGTGGTACAGCTGTTGTTAAGGCCTTCAATTACAGTAGGTGAAATGTACCACCCCCCTTCAAAACCGATGGGTTGTACTGCATTTCCACCGCAAAGAATTTTTCCTCCCTCTTCACGTGCCAAATCAATGTGATGAAGAATTTTGTCGTAATGCACCTTGGAAACTATGGCTCCAATTTTGGTGTCTCCATCCAGGGGGTCGCCAATTTTCATGGTAGTAGCAGCATTTATTAAGTCTGTCCTGAATTTGTTGTAAATACCCTTTTGAACATAAATGCGTGAGCCACACAGGCAGATCTGGCCCTGGTTGGTAAATGAAGAACGGATTACCGTTTGCAGCATTTTCTCATAGTTGCAATCATCGAAGATCATGATGGGGTTCTTGCCTCCCATCTCTAATGACAGTTTTTTGAAGAGAGGGGCAGCTATCTTTGCAATTTCTTTGCCCACACGGGTCGATCCGGTGAAAGAAATGGCTTTTATTTTGGGGTGATGGCTGATGGCATCTCCTACCTCAGGGCCGAGTCCGTGTACGATGTTGAGCACTCCAGCAGGTAAACCTGCTTCGATACAAACCTCAGCCAAAAGATAGGCCGTCAAAGGTGTTACCTCAGATGGTTTGGCCACCACTGTGTTGCCTGCAGCCAGGGCGGGGGCTATTTTCCATGAAAAAAGATATAAGGGCAGGTTCCAGGGAGAAATACAAGCCACCACACCAATAGGCTGGCGAAGTGTATAATTGATGGCCGATGAACCTGTTGTTTCGTGAGATTCAGATGCAAATTGGGTGATGGCATTTCCAAAAAACCTAAAATTAGAAATAGCCCTTGGAATATCCATGGCCCTGGAAAGAGACAAGGGTTTGCCATTGTCGAAACTTTCTGCATAAGCAAATTCCTCAAATCTTTTTTCAATACCATCTGCAATGCGGTTGAGCAGGGCACATCTATCTTCCTGTGAAGTCGAGGCCCATGATCGGCCTGCAGCGGACGCAGCTTCAACAGCAAGATCAACATCTTGTTTGCTACCCGCTGACAGTTGGGCATAAACATGGCCTGTGGAGGGCTGGAACACATCCAACCACCTGTGATCAGCAGATGGGGTCAAGCTTCCATTGATGTAGTGTAAAATTTGACTAGGTAGATTCAAATTGGACTTTATTTTATGCGAAATTAACTGGAATTTTTTTAATATGAATGGTTTTGTGGTTAGTGCGAAGTGTCAAGTTGATCACAATGTTTTTGATATAGGCATGCTGTATCTATATTTGCGTGATATGGAGCAACTACCCATCATTGGAAAAAAGCTGGTCATCAGGACTATGCTGCAGGAAGATGCAAAGGCCTTGTTTGACTTTAGATCTAATGAAAGGGTCAATCAATACATAGAGCGACAGTCATACGTGAGGATGGAGGAAGCCGAAGAATTTTTGACTGCCTTACCCGCTCGAATGGAAAAAGGAGAGTGCATCATTTTGGGTATCTATGTGGATGAAAATACCAGGCTGGTAGGTTCAGTTTGTTTGTTTAACTTTAATGAAGACCATTCAATCGGTGAACTGGGATATGAGCTTCATCCTACCTATCAGGGCAAAGGAATTATGGTGGAGGCGTTGGAACTTTTTCTGGCGTGGATTAAAAAACAAAGCATTGTGCAAAAATTGACTGCTTGTATTCATGAGGAAAACGAAGCTTCCAGCAAGCTGATCCAAAAGTTGGGCTTCCTTCCAGACTCCGGAGTAACCAAGGTGCCCAAAGACTTTAAAGGCTGGTCAAAAACACTTTGACAAATACAATTCCAATGGAAGCAGGTTTATCAAAATGGGATGAGTTTTGGAAGGGAATGGATGCGGTGGTCGCACAGCGCATGGATCAAATTGCGGACATTGTAATGAGTGAATTTCCCGATGCCGTGCCCATTTTTAAGTACAACATGCCCGGCTTCAAAAGGAATGGGAATTTAATACATTTTAATGCTTACCGGCATCACATAGGCATTTACCCGGTGCCTATTGATGATGAGACACTGGGTGCGCAACTTAAGCCTTTTCTTAGCGGTAGAGGAACTATGAAAATTCTCCACAGCATGGATTTGCCTGAAGACCTTATAAGAGCGGTACTTAGGTATAATGCAGCAAGGTTAGACCAAAAGAGGATTGAAAAATAGGAGGCATTTGGTTCTCCCAATATGATTTGAGAAGTGTTTTTTTTTGATCGAAATTTGGAGGTAGTAAATAAATAGAAATAGGTATAAAGTCCGTGATTTTTGCTATATTTGAGGGTAAAGAATTAACCATGTTTGTTAGAACTTTTACTATTTTGGCCATGTTGGTTTTCATATCCAATATCAGTGCCCAGCTCAGTTTACCTGGCTTTGCTTCCCATCAGAAATTTCATTGGCACAACAGTCCTCAATCTTTTAAAATAACATCAGATGGTTTAATAGCGGTGGCGGGAACATCGACGGATATGTTCAGAGACCCCGGTGTCACTTACAACACGGATACTGCCCCAAAATTGCTAACCACCGTGAGTGGAGATTTTGTACTGTCAGCTGGTGTTTCACATGCATTTGAGTCCAAATGGGATGGTGGGGCATTGGTATTGATGCAGGACAGCTTTCATTGGGTGAAATTTTGTTTTGAGAAGGATTATCTGGGTAAAAAAAGAGTAGTAAGCGTAGTTACAAGAGATGTTTCTGATGACTGCAATTCAGAAGTAGTCAATGGGGATAAAGTTTATTACAAAATGGCCAGAAAAGGCAAGGTGGTCACTTTGTATTATTCAGCAGACAATGTGAGTTGGACATTGGTTCGGCATCTTCAACTTGATTGGACGAGGGATTTAAAGCTGGGCTTTTTGGCACAATCTCCTACCGGTACCCAATGCGAAGTAAAATTCACTGAGGTGCAGTTTGAATATAAAAGCATCTCTGATCCTTATACCGGAAACTAAAATGATATGGTAAAAATTTTCGCTTGGTTGTTTGTTGCTTTCAATCTTTACATGGGTGGTGATTTTTTTCTCAATGCAATAGGTGTCTTGCAAACCAGCAAATACAGTGCTTCTGCTACCTGGATATACGGCATTGTGCTGTTGTTGATGGGAGGGGCAGGCGCCTATTTTTGTGCCTTCAAAGGGGATTGCAAAACGGCTTTATGGATTGGTGCAGCAGCCTGGGTTGTGATCTTTTTATTCCTGTTGGGGAATATGATATTTGGTAAATACAATTAATTTAATAATAATGAGAAAATATATTTGGATTCTTGCCCTGGTCATGGCATTGATTTCTTGCGGCAAAGAAACCATTAATTCAAAATTAAACTCCCCTGACGGAAAAGTTCAGTTGAGCTGTGGGGTAGATGGCAACGGACAACCCTATTATGTAGTCACGCTCAATGGCAAAATGGTTGTGGATACTTCATTGCTGGGCATACAGGCCAGACAGGGCGATTTCAGCAAAGGGTTTAGCATTGCGTCCGTAAAACATAAAACCTATGATGGAAGTTGGAAGCCAGTAGTAGGGGAGGTGGCTGAAATCAAAGAGCAATACAACGAGATGACTGTGTCACTCAAAGGCGATGATAAAAGAGAAATGTCCATTGTTTTCAGAGTCTTCAATGATGGACTTGGCTTCAGGTATCAGATACCCAAGCAAGGCAACACAGATACTTTGACCATAACGGATGAAGTGTCGGAATTCGCCATGACAGGTGACCATACAGCATGGTGGATACCAGGAGATTACGATAGCAACGAGCATGTGTACAGCACATCAAAATTGAGTGAAATTGATGCATTTGCTTACAATGCGCCAACTTATGAGAAAAAAATCTACACCCAACACATTGTTCTTCCTAAGGCGGTACAAACACCGCTTGCTATGAAAGCAGCAGATGGTCTTCATTTTTGCATCCACGAAGCAGCACTGAGAGATTATCCTGCATTACACCTCAATTTTATGGGTGATGCCAAATTAAAAGCGCAGCTCATACCTTCAGCTGACTCTACCGTTAAATCTGTTAATTTGCTGCCATTGACAACACCCTGGCGCAGCATCAACATCGCCGAGAATGCCGCAGGATTATTGAATTCAAAACTCATTCTCAATCTCAACGATCCTTGTGCCCTTGCAGAAACTTCATGGATCAAGGCACAGAAATATGTAGGTATCTGGTGGCTGATGCACATCGGAAAAGCCAGCTGGGATTATGCTGGCGGAACAAAAGATGGAAAACCTCACGGCAGGCATGGTGCTACTACTGAGAATACCAAAAAATACATTGATTTTGCCGCTCAACATGGCTTTGACGGCGTGTTGGTAGAAGGATGGAATGTCGGCTGGGAAGATTGGTTTGGAAAATGGCAGGATTCTGTGTTTAGCTTTGTAAAACCATATCCCGACTACAACATCGATAGCTTGTCGGCATATGCGGCTAGTAAAGGTGTGAAAATCATCATGCACCACGAGACCTCGTCTGCGGTCACCAATTATGAAAAACAGATGGAGGCCGCCTATCAATTTATGAATGACCATGGCATCAATACTGTAAAAACAGGCTACGTTGGCAAGATCATACCCAAGGGAGAATGGCACGACGGACAATGGATGGTCAATCATTATCTACGAGTGGCAGAAGCTACGGCCAAACATAAAATCATGGTCAACATGCACGAATCACACCGACCTGCCGGCATGAACAGAACCTATCCCAATTGGTTGTCTTGTGAAGCTTCACGGGGCATGGAATTCAACGCATGGAGCGCAGGCAATCCTCCGGAGCATGAAACCATTTTGCCGTTTACACGCATCATGGGTGGTGGCTTCGATTATACACCGGGTATCTTTGAAACAAGAATGAACGTTCATGATAAGAATAAAAAGGAGATAGTGCATACAACGGTGGCCAAACAACTGGCACTCTATGTGACCCTATACAGTCCTTTACAAATGGCCGCTGACCTTCCGGAGGTATACGAGAAGAGGATGGATGTATTTCAATTTATCAAGGATGTACCGGTAGATTGGAAAGACTCCAGGGTGCTAAATGCCGAAATTGGCGATTATGTGAGTTATGCCAGAAAAGACAAATTTTCAGACAACTGGTTCATTGGCTCAATTACAGATGAGAATCCACGTCAATTTGACTTCACACTTGATTTTCTTGACAATGGAGCAAGTTACGTAGCTACGATCTATGCAGACGGACCAGGTGCTCATTGGGTAAAGAACCCTTATCCGGTGTCGATTTCCAAAGTAAAGGTTAAAAAAGGAGACCACCTCAAAGCCAATTTGGCTGCTGGTGGTGGTATGGCTGTTTCAATTGTTAAGGAATGATTAGCTAATCAGCAATTACTGTTGGGATTGGGATAATTGTCACTTTGATCTTCAAAGGTTTCATCGAGACAAACAAAATCTTTTTCAACCAACAAAAACAACTCTTCTCCGACATTGGTATGTGCTAAGTGGCGATAACCTACTTCAGGGGACTCAAACCAGGGGCCGGCCAATTTTGATGACATCGATACCACCAACAAGTTGCTGTCAAAACAGGCACTGAGTGGGGCTTCCATATCCTCACTTTTAAGGGCATAAGTAAGTTGCATAGGACCAACTGCGCAAGTTTCTGCTACATATCCTTCAGCGGAAAATGTTTTGACTTCAGTTTGGGTGAGTCTTAATCTAATTGAATTGCCTTTAATTCTAAGTTTCATTGTTTACTTTTCAATTTTGTGATAAAGTTAGTTCATTATTGGTAGGTCCAAACATATAACCATTAATTAAAGGCCGGAAATCCTTTCTGCATGGGTGTAGATATTGGCACCGCTTGTTTTGGTAAAGCCGGTAAGTGTGATGTTGGCTGCTTCCGCGGTTTCAATGGCAAGGCTGCTAGGTGCTCCTACTGCACAAACTACGGGAATGCCTGTAAATGCTGCTTTCTGGATGAGTTCAAAACTGGTTCTGCCACTCAATACAAGGATATTCCGAGTAAGATCAATATGGCTATCGTGTCTTAATATCCAGCCACACAATTTATCCATTGCATTGTGACGGCCTACATCTTCAGCCACGTGCAAAATTCGCCCCTTTGAATCGAAGAGTGCGGCTGCATGCAAGCCGCCGGTGGCAGCAAAACTGGGTTGATTTTCTCTTATTCTGTCAGGCAAAGTGAGAAGCATGGAAATATCTATTACAGCGGGTATGATCTGCAAATGGGGTATGCCTATGTTTTGAACAGCTTCAATTGAGGCCTTACCGCAGAGACCACAACTGCTGGTGGTGTAAAAATTGCGCTCAAGACTAAAGGTGTGTAAGTTTACCTCAGGGTGGAGGTGAATCGTAATGATATTGGAATTGAGCTCTCCTTTGTGAAAAGTCTGAAAGGCAGACTTTAGCACATCTTTGACATCTCGGATGATACCTTCATTTTTAAGAAAGCCCAGGGCAAGGTTTTCATCATCCCCCGGTGTCCGCATGGTAATGGAAACCGATTTTTTTTGGCGATCTTCTGTAGAGCCATATACCAATCTGATCTCCAGGGGTTCTTCTACTGACACGAAATCTTCGATGTACCTGTTTTGTTGGTTAGCGATTTTTATGGCTTTAATTTTTTTAATCGGCTCCATTCAACAGTCTTTTAATGGTGTTTAATTGTGAAGGGGTGTCAATGCTTTTTATCCTATTGGGTTCAGTGGCGTTCAGTACAACATGGGGTATAGTGGAAATGAAATGGCGTAGTGATCTGTTGCCCGCCTCATACCATTTCTCCATCAGAGGCAGACACGCACGATGGTAGAAACAAAGCAAAGGGTCTGCAAATGCAGCACTTTCGTCGGCATAACAAACCGCAAGGCAATGGTCATCTTCTGCAAACAAAGCCAACAGATCAACCAAATGAAGTAAGGGATAGTCGCAACCGCATACCAATAAATGTTCATTCTGTTGGCGGAAAGCGGCCAAAACGCCGGCTGCAGGTCCTTGATCCGCCTGAACATCGGCTATCAATTCATATTCACTTGATTTAGGTATAGTAACGGAACCATGGGCTACAAAAATTCTATTACATAAGTTTTTTGTCAACCGGACCATCGCCAGGTATTGGGGTAATCCATCCTGGTATTCTATGAGGGCTTTTGCTGTACCCATGCGGGAACTCAATCCTCCACACAGCACTACTGCTGCTGTATACTCACATTTTTGCAAAACCGATTTTTCAATGACTAAAGCAGGTGTACCATATTTTTCAGCAAAGGCAGAAACAAGAGATTTTCGAACAACAACGAGCGCCACTCCCATTGAATGTTCTTCAATATTTTGGATCATGACACTGAAGTTGGGTTCAAAACCCTTTCCACTCGACTCTAGTGGCCCCCATTCATCCACCAACATCCAAAATGTTAGCTTCTTTGGGAAATCTTGTAACGCATTGCGCCCTGTTTCAAATGCATCTTTATAAAAATGAAATCTTCCTATTGCTATGGTCTTGTCAGCTTCCCCGCTGGCTGCTTCAAATTCATGAAAAGCGTCATCAGACAATGTGTACAATTTGCGTACACCATTCAAATCAGGTGTTAAAAATCCTCGTACATTTGGTTTACCTTTAAAATAATTTTGAAGGGTAGTGGTCTTACCCGATCTTGTTTCTCCCTCCAAAATTACGATATGGTTTAACTTACTTTTCATCGTGTCGCAAAGCAAAAACCAGCATGCCTAAGAGGAAAATTTTATAGGCCTCGGGTTTTGGATAATTTTGTGTAGCCAACCGATAGCTTTCAACCATTTTTTGCTTGTAGGCTGGTAACTGAGACAGTACAGCAGCAATGCCTTTTTCATTGGGGCTGTTTTTTACAAATACCCTATAAATAACCCATTTAATGATAGGGCCAATTACAAAAGTGAGCAGTAAGGTTGTCACTACCACCCTGGCCAACAAGATGGCTAAATCTATCGGCTGGTTTTTGGGAAGAAAAAAATGGAAACATATTAGCGAAATGCAAATGAATATGAGGCCAATGAGCCACTTGTTGAATTTTGAGCGCTTTTCATTTGCAATAATCTGCACTTCATTTTTACTGCTGATTGCAATGAAATTGTCAATTTTTTTGGGAAGAGTAGGTATCCATATTCCCAAAAAAATACCAACCAGCAAATGAAGAAAAGTATAGCTTACAAAGACCCACAAAACCAATGAGGTTGATAATTGAAAACCCAGGCTATCGGCCACATTGATGGCTGATTTGTCGATGGCTATAAAAAAATCAGTGCCAAAAATCAAAACGGCAATCATCCATTTCTGAAATGCGGATTCCAAAAGACAAATGATGGCAAATGTTATGGTTTTTGCCTTGAAGTGGGATTTTTGAAGGTACAGCAAATATCCCATAAACCCTTGGAATGCTACTGCCACATATGCTTGCCATGGGGAATGAGGGCTGGCCAAAAGTTTTACAGCCAATACAATAGAAAGCGCTTTGAGGATGGCTTTGGGATCATCGTTGTACCATGCTATTAAGCTAATGGAAATGAGGGCAAATCCGCCTACAAATATTCCGGTAAATGGCAGGTGCAGTGCATGCAGGAGCCCCCCAATTCCACTTTCTGCCAATGCCCAAAGTACAATAAGACCGCTGGTGTCGTATTTATGATGATTCACAGTAACAAAGATAATAGCTATCTTGTGTTCCTCTTTACTTTTAAACGCCAATTAATAGGGTAATAATGGATAATATAGCATTGGTGAACCGATTTTATCAGGCTTTTTCAGAAAATGACGGAAAAACGATGGCAGACTTTTATGATGAAAATGCTACGTTTCAAGACGATGTATTTGGAAAGCTAAATGCAGCCGAGGTAAAGGCCATGTGGCAAATGCTCACTGCAAGGAGCAAGGATCTGGTAGTGACCTGGACGGAGCCAGGGGTTCAGGGGGAATACATAACCACCCATTGGACGGCTCAATACAGTTTTGGACCTGGTAAACGTAAGGTTGTCAATGAAATAGACGCCCAGTTTTTAATCCGTGATGGTAAAATTGTACAGCACAAAGACCATTTCAATTTTTACAGATGGGCCCGGCAGGCTTTGGGTTTGCCTGGTTTTTTATTGGGCTGGACTTCCTACCTAAGGCACAAAGTCAGCAGCAAGGCACTCAAAGGATTGCGGGACTACATGTCAGCATCAATGACTAAATAAGTTTGGCCAGCTGCGTTTTAACGCTCTGAATTTTTAACTCCAATGCGGATTTTAGTTGCTCATCAACGATGCCATCTTCTATTGAAAAATTGTTGTTAAAAGAGGGCAACGAAAATTTTTCCAGAACTTTACCTCCATTAAATGGCATCCGTGTTGTTGCAATTTCCAGTACGGATGATCCTCCTCTTGCTCCGGTGGAGGTAGCCATTACAAACATAGGCTTATCATTCCAAACTTTTCTTCCGGAAATCCGCGACACCCAATCAAGAATGTTTTTAAAAGCGGCTGTATAAGCACCATTGTGTTCTGCCAAAGAACACACAATCAGATCTGCTTCATCTATTTTTGCTGCAAAGTCAAGCGCTGCAACAGGTATTCCATCTTTTGATTCCCTATCAACACTGAAAATGGGCATTTCGTAGTCATTGAGATCCACAAGCTGTGTTTGGGCGTCGGTAAAATAAGTCAGTACGTACGACACCAGTTGTTTATTGATAGAACGACTGCTGTTGCTGCCGGCAAAGGCCAATATTTTCATGGTAATTTTGATAAGTTAAGTGTTCGGCAAAACAACCACTGAAACGCAACTTTGTTCAAAAGGGCTATCTTTGGTCTATAAATGAAATTGAATTTGCGCCAATTTTTTAAACAGTACGGAGTCTTGATTTTATGGCTGCTGGTCTATTCCACTTTGGTCGTCAGCGCGGTTGACCATATTTTCTTTTGGGATACGGTGCAATTGGCTTCAAAGCAGGCCCATTTCTTTTATGAAAATGGTATGAACCATGTACTTATACCTGATGATATTGACAGCGGACACCCACCGTTTTTCGGCTGGATTTTGGCAGCAGCATGGCGGGTTTTTGGTAAGTCCCTTGTAGTATCTCATCTAATGATGTTGCCCTGGGTGTGGCTGATGGTAATCTGTGTTTATAAACTTAGTGAAGAAATAGGAGATGTAAAATTGGCTCCCTGGCTCGCCAGTTTGATTTTGATTGACCCTACTTTGATGGCACAAGCATCCCTGATATCACCTGATGTTTTGGTAGTAGCTGGTTTTGTGCTGTGTCTTTATGGAATATTCCGTGGACAAAATACGGCGGTACTTCTGGGCAGTCTGCTTTGCGGACTCACATCCAACAGAGGGGCGATGGTGGTAGTGGCCATGATGATTTGGTATGCATGGATGGTTTATACAAAAGATAAAAAAATAAAAGGGTTGGTTAAAAAACTGACACCACTGATGCCATCTCTTCTAATTTTTGGCATGTTTCAATTTTATCATTATGTAAACAAGGGATGGATCGGCTACCACACAGCATCGCCCTGGGCACCGAGCTTTGAGTGGGTGTCGTTGGGACAGATGGTCAAAAACATGGGACTGCTATGTTGGAGAATGATTGATTTTGGAAGATGGCCTGTATTGGTTGTATTACTTTATTTGTTGGTAGCATTTAGGAACGCTATAATAAATAAGCAGCGCCAGAAAGAACTGTTGGTTTTAGGTCTAAGCATGGGGGTAATACTAATTCCTTCGATGGTGGTTCATGCCGGTTTGACAGGACATAGATAC
>ERZ724514.783-NODE-783-length-14201-cov-4.072105_pt1 | contig 14201 bp, 12 predicted proteins | sample MGYA00376047_ERZ724514 | MGnify/ENA primary metagenome ERZ724514 (study PRJEB28724, sample SAMN07190883) | activated sludge metagenome | isolation source: activated sludge of sewage treatment plant in Hong Hong | place: Hong Kong | collected 2016-03-17 ...
TACCTTCAGTGGTTGTGAATGCCACCTCTTTGTAGGGTTGTCCGGGGGGATTGGATACGTCCCATTTGGGTTTTTCCTGGGAAAAAAGGAAAAAAGGGGCCAGCAGCAGCGCAGGAAGGATATGGTATTTCATGCAAGAGTTAATTGTAACAGATGTTAGTCCGAAGTTTGACGCGGCATAAGTACTGAGATTTTGTGAATTCCGGGAAATGTCAGATGTTTGAGTGCAATATGGCGCCGCCCGATATTCTCGACGACTTTGAATTTGAAGAAAAAGACTACCGAGGCCTTGCCGAGGAAGGTGAGGTCGTGGCCAAGTTTTTTTCATTGATGGAAGCCGAAGTGGCGGCAGCCCGGCTGCGCGCAGAAGGGATTCATTGTTTTCTGGCGAATACGGCTTCAACTTCCGTTTTACCACATTTACAGTCGATTGTACGCCTGCATGTCCACCCCCTTGATTCGGCCCGTGCGCGGGAAATTTTGCAGGAGGCGGCCATAACAACCGTCAACCCCGCCACCGGTACGAACGATGCGGGTATCCTGACTGTGCTGGCCATCATGATTGGAATATTGCTCGCCGCCCTCCTGGTCAGGGCGATTTGGGGCGGATTGTGATCATTGGACCACTTCGCCGTACAGGTCGAATTCTTCCGCGCCTGTGATGCGCACCTGCGCAAAATCGCCGAGCCGTACGTAGTTGTTTTTGGCGGGCACCAGCACTTCATTGTCTACCTCGGGCGAATCGGCCTCCGTGCGCCCGATAAAATACTTGCCTTCTTTCCGGTCGAATAGTGTTTGGAACACCTGGCCGATTTTCGCTTCGTTTTTGCGGTACGAAATGTCCTGCTGCAGTTCCATCAGGCGGTTGGCGCGTTCGGCTTTCACTTCAGCCGGAATGTCGTCGGGGAATTCGTGCGCACGGGTATTTTCTTCGTGGGAATACTGGAAAACGCCCACACGTTCGAATTCCTGCCGGCGGACAAAATCAAGCAATTGCTCGAAATCTTCCTCCGTTTCGCCGGGGTGACCCACCAGGAATGTGGTACGCAGGGCAATACCGGGCACTTTTTCCCTGATCCTGGCGAGCAGGTCTTCCGTTTCGGAACGGGTGATCTGCCTGCGCATCAGGTCGAGCACATGGTCGGAAGCGTGTTGCAGGGGGATATCGAGGTAATTGCAGATCTCTTTTCGCTCCGCCATCGCGTCGAGGATGTCGAGCGGGAACTTGCTCGGATAGGCATAGTGCAGCCTGATCCATTCGATGCCTTCCACATCGGCAAGCGCGTGGAGCAGGCGGGGCAATTCGCGGGTTTTGTACAGGTCCAGGCCATAATAGGTGAGCTCCTGGGCTATTAACAACAACTCTTTCACGCCTCTTTTTGCCAGATTTCCGGCCTCCAGCGCCAGTTCTTCCACCGGGCGGCTGATGTGTTTGCCACGCATGAGCGGGATAGCGCAGAAGGAACAGGTGCGGTTGCAGCCTTCCGATATTTTGAGGTAGGCGTAATGCGGCAATGTCGTGATCTGGCGTTCGCCGAGCAGTTCGTATTTGTAATCCGCCTCAAGGCGCGACAGCAGTGCCGGCATTTCCAGCGTGCCGAAAAAGGCGTCTACTTCGGGAATGGCCTGCTCCAGATCGTCTTTATAGCGCTGCGACAGGCACCCGGTAACATAGAGTTTATCAATACCGCCGGCCTGTTTGATGCCTGCGTATTCCACTATCGTATCGATACTTTCCTGCTTGGCTACATCGATAAAGCCACAGGTATTGATGATGACCACATTTGCATCCAGTTCCGGGTTTTCGTGCGTCACCTCAAAATCGTTGCCGCGCAATTGCGTGATGAGGTTCTCGCTGTCTACCAGATTTTTGGAACAGCCGAGCGTGATGACGTTTATCTTGTCTTTGCGAAATGATCTTGCTTTCATACGAGGGCGCAAATGTCGGGAAAATTCGGGATTGTTGGGATGACAACAATGCAGCAATACCCAACAATGACAAATTATCTTTTACCTTTGCGGCCGCCGTTCAAAATGCACGAAATAGATGACGCAGACCGCCCTGCTTGACCGCCTCGAATCCGACTTACGACAACTCATGGAGCAGTCCCGCTCGCAATTTTCCGCACTTCCCGAAGAAGCGCTTCTCCTGCATCCGGGGCCGGGGCGCTGGAACGCGCTGGAATGTTTTGCCCACCTCAATGCGTTTTCGGACTACTTTTTACCGCAGATCGAACGGGCCATCCATAAGTCCAAGGCCAGAAGTTGGGCGCCTGCCGACGAGCGCAGGCAAACCTGGCTCGGACGTATGGCCATAAATGCCGTTCGCCCGGATAATACAGGTAAAAAACGCCGAAAGAGTCCCAAGCGGATGGACCCCGCGCGACTGAGCATCCGGCCTTTTGAGTTCAAAGCCTTTCTGATCAATTGTGAAATGTTGTTGCGGTGCATCCAGCAGGCGCGGCAAGTCAACCTGAATAAAACGAGGGTACCGCATTTCCGGTGGCCCGGGTTTCAGTTTATGCTGGGCGACCTCCTGGAGTACATGGTCCTGCACTTGCAACGTCATGTTATTCAGATTCAGGCCACAATATCAAAGGGTTGAATTCTCCGAAATATTAAAACCCGTCATACTTTTATCCCGGTTTTGGTTCGGTAGGCGATCATTCGCCTTATTCCGATTAAAAGGGAACACCGGTGAAAATCCGGGGCAGTCCCCGCTGCTGTAAGTTTCATTCAAAGCGAAGAGCCGCAACACCACTGGGAAACCGGGAAGGTGCTCCTCGTCGAAACGAGCCAGAAGACCTGCCACTAACCAACGCATTGATCGGGCTTCGGGTGAAGGCCGGGTTATATGGCGACTATTCTGGTTCCGTCCTGCCTGCATTGGCGGAATCTATTGGTGTTGTCATCGACCTCCTTTCCCGCTTTCCGTTCGTTATCAATAACTTAAACATTCAAAAATGAAGGTTAGCCATCTCTATCAATTCCTGTTTTTTGCTGCAACCATACTGGCAACTAGCGCCTGCAATCTTGGCGGCGATGATAATACCTTGCCGGTTTACGACTACTCCAAGGGCATTTTTGTCGTAAACGAAGGCACTTCCGGCAGCGGAACCATCACCTGGCACAACCCGGATACCGACGTCACCGTACAGGACGTTTTCGGGCGGGAAAACAACGGTGCGCTGGGTAAATTTGTCCAGTCGCTCACTTTTCACAACGGCAAAGGCTACATCTGTGTCAACGGGATCAACCTGGTTGTGGTCGTCGATCAGATGACGTTCCGGTATGTCGATACGATTGGAGGACTGATCGGTCCCAGGTATTTTATGCCCATCGACAATAATTTCGCCTATGTCAGCCAGTGGGGCAAAGACGGTCTCGACGGCAGTATCGCCAAGATTAACCTGAATACCAACGAGGTCGTAAAGGTTATTCCAACCGGTACAGGGCCCGAGAAAATGTTCCTGAAAGATGCGAATACCCTGCTTGTCGCCAACGGCGGCGGATTCGGGGTCGATTCCACCGTTTCTGTCATTAACCTGAGCACGGAAACCGAAGACGCGCGTATTACGGTGGGAGGGCTGAATCCCTGTTGTTTTGCCAGCGCCAACTTTACCGGCGCCAACCCCTGGGTGTTGTGCAAAGGCCCGTTCGATGACCCGAGCGCAGGCGGTTTTCTGGACAAATTTGATCCGGCCGGCGCCGGCTTCACTGTGCCGGCATTTGCCGACGACCTGTGCAGCAGCCCTTCGGGCAACCAGTTGTATTTCATCGCCGAAGGGAAAGTATGGTCCGCTAACCAGTTTACGGTCACCCAGTTATTTGCACAGGACGCCTACGGGCTTGCCTGCCACCCGACGACCGGCGAACTGTACTGTGCAGACCCCAATAACTTCGTCGGTCAGGGCGAAGTGTTCATTTACAATACGGCAGGAGTCGTGCAGGGGTCCTTCCCCGTCGGTGTCGGACCGGGCGAGATCATCATTGTGGAATAGAACCGTAGCGGGATTTCAAATAATCTTGCTGAGGATAAGATCGAATACCTCGATACAGATCAGGATGATAATGATCCACTCCAGTTTACTGCTTTCGCGGTGGAGGTAGAGTTCGCGAAACACGCTGAGGTTGTCTTCCACGACCTTGAAGGTGTACTCGACCTCCTTGAAACGGGTGGGTATTTCAAACGTTCGGGAAAGTCCCCGATGGATGCGGTCGAGGTATTCGTCTTCCCACGTGAGGTCGGGCGCATCAAAGATGAACAGGTTCTGTACGACCCTGTTTTTGCTGTTCAGGGTGCGCCCGATGAACCGCAGCATGTTTTTCCGGCTGATCCGGATCGAGCCGTCGGTTTCCATCTGATCGGTAAAGCGACGGATTTCCGACAACAGTTCATCGGCGCGATAGGAATAAAAATCCATGGCGACCGAATGGGCGGCATTAAGCATGGCGATTTTGATCACATCGACACTCAGGACCGGCACCACCAGTGCGTCGAACCCAAAGTCAATTTGCGCTTCCGGGCGGTGCACGATCTCCAGGTCTTCCCGGATTTTTTCCGGCAGCAGGTGTCCGGAAAGCGGGAGCAGCAGCGCCAGGTTTTTGCTGATATCCGTGTCATCCAGGTTGGCAAATACCACGGCGCCGTAATCGAACGCGTACATGTACCGGTCCTCATCGAGGCGGTAAAAAAGTTCGGAAGGCGTTTCCTGTAGCAAGGCGCCGGCATAGGCGGCCTTGATGCCCTTGAGGCTTAATTCTTCGGCGATATAGAAAGCAGTTATCTTCATAACCCTGCAAATATCGGGTGGAAAAAGATATCGCGCCGTTAATAGTGTGTGGCGACGTAGTGCTATGTGGAGTTTTCCTGTAAGTTTGCGGCCGTAAAACTGTTCCCCTTTGGCTCCCACTGCAGTTGTAGACCTTGCCGTCAGTTCAGTATTAGGGCTGGTGATGTTTGGTGTTGGCTTATCGCTGACGATCACCGACTTTATTCATATTTTCAGGCACCCCCGGGCGTTTTTTACCGCTTTGAGTGCCCAGATGATCGGGCTGCCCATTATTGCATTTGCGATCAGCCTGCTGATGCCGATACCCGCAGTACTAAAAGTGGGGTTTATTATCTTGTCGGCAAGTCCCGGCGGCGCAACCTCCGGGTTCCTGACCTATCTGTGGCGCGGCAATGTAGCCTTATCGCTGTCGCTGACTGCCGTGAACAGTTTTCTTACCCTGTTTTCCATCCCCATCGTGGTAAACATCGGTCTCCGGGTATTTCTCGGCAAGGAAACGGAGTTGCATCTCCCCTTTTGGGAAACGGTAAGCCAGATATTTTTTATCACGATCATTCCGGCCTCGATCGGCCTGTTTGTACGACAACGGTTTCCACTGTTTGCCAATACGATCAGCAAGCCGTCCAAATACGTGATGCTGGTCTTGCTGGCTATGGTATTCGCCATCAAGATGTTTGCCGGGGAAAGCCACGGCGGTGCAGGCCTGAAATGGAGCGATTTTCTGGTCATCACCCCGGTTGCCCTGATCCAAAATGCGAGTTGCCTGTTTTTCGGCTACTTTTTTATGAAATATATGGCGCTGCCCCATGCTTCGCGCATCACGGCTGCCATGGAAAGCGGCGTACAAAATACGACCCTCGCTTTTTTGATCGCCAACAACCTCCTCGGCAACCAGGATATGGTCAAACCCGCCCTGGTGTATTCCCTCTATTCCTTCTGGACAGCCTGCCTGTTCGCCTATCATGCCAACAAAAGCAACGGGGTGCGCAGCACCCCTGTCGTCATGGACGAGGAAGATTAGACCCCAGAATAGGCATTTGTCGCAGAATAGCCGACTCCTGCCCATGAATATGGCTGACGGGTGACTCAAAGGCCGGTGGCGGGTTATACATTTGCTGCCGTTTTGCGACCGGCTCACCCGGCGGAAAAACACCTACTGTGTTATTGTTTTAATTTTTCAACCTGTTTTCAATGAAAAACGCATTGCAATACCTGCTGTGGTCGATGCTTGTGCTGACCACATCGCCGGCTTTTGCCCAAAACTTCAATCTCGATATCCGCTCTTCCTTACAGTACCCCGGCCAAACCCTGGCCAATATTTACGGTTACGCCCAAAATGGCAAGGAATATGCCCTGGTAGGCGCCTCCAAAGGGCTGGTGATCGTGGATGTGACCAATCCCGACAACCCGGTGAACATCGTCCAGTTGCCCGGTCCCGACAACCTGTGGAAAGAAATCAAAACCTACGGTCACTATGCGTATGTGACATCTGAAGGCGGCCAGGGCGTACAAATCGTCGACCTCAGCGCATTGCCAAGCCCAAACCTCACCTACCACTTTTACACTGGCGAGGGCCAGTTTCCGGAGCCGGGCACTAAACTCAATGCCGTCCACGCGCTGCACATCGATACCAAGAAAGGGTTTATGTACCTCTATGGCGGCGGCCTGTACGCCGGTGGCGCCAAAGTGTTCGACCTGAATGCCGACCCCTACAATCCGACCTATGTGGGTAAATACGATGCCCTGGGTTACATTCACGACGGTTATGCCGAAAACGATACGCTGTATGCCTGCAACCTTTATGCAGGTCAGTTAGCCATTGTGAATATGACCGACAAGGCGAATCCGCAGTTGCTCGGCACGGTCCAAACACCCGGGAAATTCACCCACAACTCCTGGCTGCTCGACGACCACAAGCACATCCTGACCACCGATGAGAATGAAAACGCGCCGTCGTTTGTCACCTGCTACGATATCAGCGATCCGGAAGATATCCGGGAACTGGACCGCGTTTCCACCAACGATGGCACCAAATCTATTGGTCACAATACCCACGTGCTCAACGATTGGGCCATTACCTCCTGGTACTCCGACGGTGTGGTCATCGCCGATGCGCATCGTCCCGACAACATGGTCATCACAGGCTGGTACGACACCTGGCCGGGCACGGGGGCTAACTTCGACGGTTGCTGGGGGGTGTATCCATTCCTGCCTTCGGGAACGATCGTTGCCTCCAATATCCCCAACGAAACCGGCGGCATAGGCAAACTGTTTGTGCTGACCCCTACCTATACCCGCGCATGCTACCTGGAAGGAAGCGTGACCAACGGCTGCAACGGCCAGCCCATGTTCGGCGCTACCATCGAGGTGAACAGCAGCGATCCCTGGATCAATACCAAGACAAAACTTGACGGCACGTTCAAAACCGGCCAGACTCAGCCGGGTAATTTCACCGTCACCGTCAGCAAGCCGGGCTTTTACAGCAAAACCGTCGATGTAACCCTGGCAACAGCAGAAGTGACGCAGATCACCGTTACACTGGAAGCCGAAAACGCCGGTGACCTCAGCGGTACGCTCCTGGAGGAAGGCTCCTCCACACCTGTCGGGAATGCAAATTTCGTACTGACCAGTGTGAATGACACCTATACCATCCAGTCGGCTCCGGATGGCTCGTTTGATGTGAGTTGTGTACCTTCCGGGACTTATCAGGCAAAAGTCAGCCAGTGGGGCTACCTCGTCAGCAATGTCACTGTTACGGCCGGCACGCCGGTCCAAATATACCTTAAGCCGGTGTATTACGATGATTTCGAAGTCGACCTGGGCTGGTCAACCGAGGCCACTGCTTCCTCCGGTCTTTGGGAGCGTGGAAAACCAGAGGGCACCTTTAGCCAAAACAATGCCGTCAATCCGGGATTTGATGTGCAGACCGACAACAACGAACTATGTTATGTAACCGGTAACGGCGGCGGCTCTGCCGGAAGTGACGATGTAGACGATGGCTCTGTCACCCTGACCAGCCCTCCCATGCGGCTTGCCGCATATCAGGATGCCACCCTGAGTTTCTGGTACTGGTTTTACAATGGCGGCGGCCAGGGCACTCCGCCCAACGACAACCTCGAAGTACGGATACTCAATGGCACGGAAACAGTAACCCTGCTCACGGAAACCGTTTCGCAAAGCAACTGGCGTTTTTCCGGAGATATCAGCATGAAAGACTACATCAACCTTACGGATGACGTCCGGGTGCAGTTTATTGCCAGCGACCTCGACCCAGGGCATTTTGTAGAAGCCGGCGTAGATATTTTCAGCGTTGTGCCCGGCGCACTCGTTTCCGGCGTAAATGACATATACACGTCCGCTTCCATGATGGTGATGCCTAATCCTTCAGCAACGTCCTTCGCCATCCGGTATGATTGGCCGGGCGCTCAAAACCTCTCGATGGAGGTACGCAACCTGTTGGGACAAACCGTGATGACGCAGCAACTGGCTACGGCTACCGGTGTGCTGAATTGCGGCGAGACGTGGACAAAGGGCGTTTACATTGTCGTTTTGCGCAACGAAGGCCGGCAAAGCGCGCCCGTCCGTTTGGTTAAACAATAACGCTACCATGCAGCCCAATGCAACACATACCTTTATTTCCGCAGGTATCGCCGCATTGGGCTGCACTTTTATCCTGATACAATACGGCTATAACCGGAGTTTATGGCTCGATGAGTCCCTGCTGGCCGTAAACCTCATTCAAAAAGACTATCGGGCGTTACTCCTGCCGCTCGACCACAACCAGGTGGCGCCCATCCTGTTCCTCTGGATCGAACGCTTTTTCGTGCAATTTTTCGGTCCGGGCGAAATGAGCCTCCGGGCATTTCCGGTGCTCTGCGCCTTGCTTTCCATTGTTCTGTTTTGGAACGTTTCACGGAAGATAATCCCGGACGACGCCACGCGCCTGCTCGCGCTGGCACTGTTTGTTTTATCCCCTTCGTTCGTCTATTTTGCCACTGAAGTAAAACAGTACATGGCCGATGTGCTGGTTCTGCTGGCCGTGTACCATGCGCTGCTTTCTTCTTTCCGGTACCGTATGGCGGTTGTGGGCCTGTTCGGCGTGGTGTCCCTCTTTTTGTCTCATGCCGGGGTTTTGATCCTGTTTACCGCAGCCATTTATTTGCTTTGCGAGTCTTCAGGCAAACACGTGCCGGTGCGTGCCCGGTATGCTGTCATACCTGTATTTGCGATATGGCTGGCCGGTTTTACAGTCTGCTATGTCCTCTTTATCGACGGGCACCCGCACAGAGGGGAGATGATGAATTACTGGCAGCAAGCATTTCCCCCGGGCAATCTGATTAGCCGGGATTTTGTGGTATGGAGTTTAAAAAAGACCATCATGCTGTTTACCGGCATACTGGCCTTTCCGGAGGAATATCGGCTGTTCATACCATTTATCGGGGTTTATGTGGCGGGAGTGGCGCACCTTGTCCGCACAAAAAAATACGCATTACTGTTTCTGCTGACCTTCCCCGTTTTACTGCATGCCGTCATTGCATATTTCCGGGTCTATCCTTTCGATCATCGCCTGATCCTGTACCAACTGCCCCTGTTTGTGCTGACTATTTCGATCGGATTCGGTACAGTAAAGGACGCCCTGGTTCATGTCACCGGCCTCAGCCGGGCGCCTTTGCTGTTCCTGTTACCTGCCGGGATCTACCTGTTCCAGATACTGCGTGATTTTCCGGTGGAGCGGGAGGAAATCAAAAGAAGCATCCGGTTCATGAATGAAAGTGTCGCGCCGGTTGATGCGGTGTATGTGTACCACGGCGCGGCAGAGGCCTTTCGGTATTACCGGGAGACGGGTCGTGTTGCTTTTGGCAACCCCGCAGTATTCGGCCGCAGGCATGATGGATATCCGGAAGTCTTTGCAGCGGACATAGCGCCCTTCCGGGGCCGGACCTGGGTACTGTTCTCACACCTCAATCCGTTTCAGACCCAGGCCGAGGCTTCGTTTATCCTGGATTACTGCTCCGGGAGGGGTGTGCTGTTGAAGTCTTTTGAAACGACAGGCTCTGCGGTCTATTTGTTTGATTTACAAACAGATAAACGATAGTGACAGGGATTTAACCGCCGACGTAATTGTGCGGCGTCAGTTGTTTCAGTTCGTCTTTTACCGTATCGGCGATTTCCAGACTGTCAATAAACTCATGCAGCACCTCTCGTGTAACAAGAGCGCGACCCCTGGTGAGGTTTTTCAGCGCCTCGTAGGGCTGAGGGTACCCTTCCCGGCGCAGGATAACCTGTATCCCCTCTGCGATGACCATCCAGTTGTCTTCCAGGTCGTCGAACAACTGGCCTTCGTTGAGCATCAGTTTTCCCAACCCTTTCAGGATGGATTTAAACGCGATGATGGTGTGCCCCATCGGTACACCGATATTCCGTAACACGGTGGAGTCTGTAAGGTCGCGCTGAAGCCTGCTAACGGGCAGTTTTTCCGCAAGGTGCTGAAATAATGCGTTAGCCAGACCGAGGTTGCCCTCTGCGTTTTCAAAGTCGATGGGATTCACTTTATGGGGCATGGCGGAAGAGCCGACTTCATCCTTGACCGTCTTTTGGCGAAAGTACTCGATCGAAACGTAGGTCCACACATCTCGGACGAAGTCGATCAGTATGGTATTGATGCGGCCAAGTGCCTGAAACTGAGCGGCAAGACAGTCGTAATGCTCGATTTGAGTGGTGTGTTGGGAGCGCTCCAGTCCGAGAAACTCGCGGACAAAGTCATCGCCGAACTGCTGCCAGTTGTAATCGGGATATGCGGCGTAATGCGCGTTGAAATTGCCCGTTGCACCGCCGAATTTGGCGCGATGCGGCACCTGTTTCAACAGTTCAAGTTGAACATCAATCCGTTCGACGAACACCCTGAACTCCTTTCCGAGCAGTGTCGGCGATGCAGGCTGGCCATGCGTGCGCGCGAGCATGGGCACGTGCGACCAGTCCTGGGCCAGTTGTTCGAGATGGTCGCGCAGGCGCTGGAGCAGCGGATAATACACCTGTTCCAGGGCATTTTTGAACAGCAGCGGGGTGGCTGTATTGTTGATATCCTGGGAAGTAAGCCCGAAATGGACAAATTCGCGCAACTCCACCAGTTCAAGCGCATCGAAACGCTCCTTGAGAAAATACTCGACGGCCTTTACATGTTGGTTGGTCGTCCTCTCAATGGCCTTGATCTGCTCCGCGTCGGCCATGCTGAAGTTCTCAAAAATGCCGTTCAGGTCGTCGATCTTGTCATCTTCAAACGACGTCAGTTGCGGCAGCCCATACTGACACAGCGCGATAAAATATTGAATTTCAACAAAAACCCGGTACCGGATGAGCGCATATTCGCTGAAATAATCGGCAAGTTCCTTTGTCTTGTCGGCATAGCGCCCGTCGACAGGAGAGATGGCTAGAAGCATTCAAGGTAATTTTATCCGGGCCGCGACGTCGCCCGACCGTTATCAAAAATTGCACAAATCTAAACATTCCTTTCCGCCATGCCGGGATGAAATTTGGAGTCATTCCAAAAGAAAATCTGTTTTGGCATTACAAGGAGCCTTCTTTCTTCAGCAACAAACGGATCGCTATCTTTGTGCTTTGTCAAACAAATCTCGTCTATGAAATACATCACACAGATCGTTTTCCTCAGCCTGATACTTGCTTCCTGCGGCCACGGCAACCAGGGCAAACCCGCCGATTCGACTACAGCCATTGATGGGTCCACGGTATATGCCTGTCCCATGGACTGCGAAAAGGGAAAAATGTACACCAAGCCGGGGCAATGCCCCGTTTGCGGCATGGACCTGGAACCCCGTGCAGTAGCCGCTCCGGAAGAGTTGCCCGCCGAAGCCGAGGCATTGTCGAAAGAAACGGAAGCCATCCACGACGAAGCAATGAAGGACATGGCCGAGATGAACCGCCAAAGTCGCCGGATCAAGGAAATGATGACAAGAATGAGCATGACGAAAGAAGTGGCGGAAAAGTACAACGACGTGCTGGCCGCCATGGAGAAGGCCGAGGCCGGCATGATGGGCTGGATGGCGGAGTACAAGAAGCCGACCGGTATGGCCAAAGACGAAGCCATGAAATACCTGCAGGAGCAAAAACAAAAGATCGAAAAAAGCCGCGATGACATTCGCGCTGCCCTGGAAGCGGGCAAAAAACTGTTGCCGGAATGAAACAAACACTATTTATCTTTCTGATTGTCAGCGGATTTGCAGCGTGTATGCAATCGCCGTCCGACTCGACATTGCCTATTTTAGGCGAACGCGACATATCGCCGGCAGGCGATACCGTATATCCGACCATCCCCGATTTCTCGTTTGTCGACCAGGATAGCCAGACGGTGACCAATGCCACCTTTGCCGGAAAGATTTATGTCGTGGATTTCTTTTTCATCCATTGCCCGACGATTTGCCCCAAGGTGAAAAAGAACGGGTTGCGGATATACGAAAAATATAAAAACGACGACCGGGTAGTACTCCTCTCCCACTCTATCGACATTCGCAACGACACGGTGGCCGCGCTGAAACGCCACGCCGAAAAACTCGGGATCGACGCCAAACACTGGCACCTCGTCACGGGCGACCATGACGAGATATACGGCATCGCAGATAACTATTTTAGCGTGGCGACGGAAGATCCGGATGTGCCGGGCGGCTTCGACCACTCCGGAAGGTTGATTCTGGTGGATAAAAACCGGCATGTGCGTTCTTTTTGCGACGGCACAAATGCAGAGGAGGTCGACCGGTTTATGAAAGATATAGACCGGCTGCTTGCGGAGCAATTTCCCAAATGAACCGGTTCTTTCGCTATTATGACAAAACTCAAACACTTAGGGGCCGCTTCCGGCTTGTTTGCCCTTTTTCTTGTCACAGCCTGCCAGCCCAACCCTTACAAGGAAGGTGAGCGTCTGTATAAGGTCAATTGTTCCAATTGTCACATGGACCATGGAGAAGGGCTGAATGCACTGATTCCCCCGCTTGCCGGTGCGGATTATTTGAAAAACAACCGCGATCAGTTACCTTGCTTGGTCATTCACGGAATTCACGATACGATCGTGGTAAACGGAAAAGTTTACGCCGAACAAATGCCGGGTGTGGAATCGCTTTCCGAAATACAGGTCGCGAACATTTTAAACTTTGTCAACACCAGTTGGGGCAACCAAAACCAGCCGTTTATGATCGAAGAAGTACGGACTTCGTTAAAAAAATGCCGACATTAGGCGGGTAAACGACACTTTTTCGATCACATCTGCCATTGTGCGACACAAAAGGCCAGCAGCGATTTGGCGTTCACAAAGGTCTCTTTATTTTTGGCTCGCCCATGCGGCCGTAATCTTTGTAAAAACGCCCGGCAAATCCTGATTTTGACAACTGCTACACACAAATGAAAAAACACATTATCCTGATCGCAGCGCTTTGCACCATCTGCACGCTTTCCGCGCAAACTCCGGTCAATGACGACTGCTCCGGCATCATAGATCTCGGCTTTGCACCCTCTTGCTCCCCCGATGTTTATACCAATGTGAACGCCACACCTACCGATATAGGCAACGACAATGCTCCCAGCTGTTTTAACAGCGGCATTGCGCACCGGGATGTATGGTTCATGTTTACCTGCCCGGATACCTTGTTCGATTTCCGGATTACCCTGACCGGTGTGGGCAACTCCATTGTAAACCCGGAGTTTGCGGTTTACCGTGGCGACTGCGAGTTCGACGGACTGGCTGAATTGCTGTGCGCCAAGGCAGATGTCGGAGAAAACACCTTGTTTCTCGATGTGACAGGCCTGACGCCCGGGCTGCCTTATTTCATCCGGGTATCCGACTACTCCCAGACCGCAACGCCCAACTGGGGTGAATTTACCTTGTGTGTAGACAAAATTCCGCCCATCACAACCATCGACGAGGGCGGTTCAGGGCTGTGCGAAGGCACCTTGTATGATTCTGGCGGGCCTGATAACGATTACGGCCCCGACGAAGACTATGTATTCAATATTTGCCCCAACGATCCTTCCGGATGTATCACGTTTACCCTGGAATACTATAACATCGAAATCGGCAACGGCGGCCTCTTTAGCGGGGATGCGCTGACGTTTTACGACGGGCCGGACATCAACTCGCCGATTATTTCCCAATTGCAGGACGGAGGTTTTACTGCCCAGCAAGCCGCCGGCGGCGGTGTCTGTTTTACCGTACAGGCCAGTAGCGGTTGCCTGACCGTGCAATTCACGTCCGATGCGACCAACGAACTGGAAGGCTGGAAAGGACACTGGGTGTGCAGTTCAACACCGTGTACAGCGCCGGAGCAAATGACGGTAAACACCAATATTACGGCCGACGACATCGTAGATGCCGTTTCCACCCCCGCCACAACCGTAACCGTCACC
>ERZ724514.790-NODE-790-length-14110-cov-6.321167_pt1 | contig 14110 bp, 10 predicted proteins | sample MGYA00376047_ERZ724514 | MGnify/ENA primary metagenome ERZ724514 (study PRJEB28724, sample SAMN07190883) | activated sludge metagenome | isolation source: activated sludge of sewage treatment plant in Hong Hong | place: Hong Kong | collected 2016-03-17 ...
GTCCCGGCGTAAGGCTCGCAATCGGCAGCGGCGCAAGGTCCGGCAGCACATGCTTACCGAGCGTGTAACGCAGCCACGACCGATAGCGCTCGGGGTTCTTCGTCGGTGGGTTCGCTTCCTTCAGAAACCGCTCTGCCAGCCCGAGCAGTGTCAGCGCTTTGCCTTGCCGCTCCGGCGAGTGTTGCTCGGGAATCCCGACCAGGCCGCGAGCGACCCTCGCCTCGACCTCGGCAACAAACCGCATCGCCAGCGCCTTCGACGGCTGATGTGTGGGCCGGTGTTTGCGCTTTCCGTCGAGGTCAACGAACCGGCAATACCACTGCGGGCGGTCTTTGGTGCCTCGATTGTGAACGTCTCCCATGAACACCTCGCGTAGGCCGGACCCCACCCACATCGAGCGGACAGAGTCGAGCACTGTGCATGTTATCAAGATCGCTCACGCAATGGGCATCCCGCTTCTCTGATGAACGCTACGGCACCGATTCTTTGGACCCAATCAGGACCAAAAGCTGACCTCGGGTTGACGTTCTCGACGGGAAGTCGGCCAGTTTGGCATGCTGGCCAAGAGTCCGGCGGAGCGGCCTACTGCGAGTGAGGTGGTTCGCGCGCTGTCCCCACAGAGTGGCCAGATGTCGCAGATCTCGCAGGCGCATCCGCTGGTCAGTAGTAGCATCCAAGCGATTACGCTCAGTGAGCTTCCGACCTCGATTCAGGAGCGCGGACCTGCTGCCAGTGCCTCTCTGCTTGGGTCGATTCCTCGGCAGCGTCGGGGCACGCTGATTGGGATCGCGGCGGTCTTGATTCTGTTGTTCGGAATGGTCGGACTGTTTGTGCTGCTGACGGTGACAAACAAGGGATCGGGACAGACTCCTTCCGACTTGGGCGTTCGCAAGGACTCCGCCTTCACATCCTTCGATCTGAGCAGTCCTGCGCAGACTTCACCACAACCAGTGGCTCCGCAGCAGAGTCCTGTTCGTCATCCTGAAGCGTCGCAGAGCGCGAAGGGGGATCGCAACAGCGTCGGAAAAGGGAACCGAAGCAAGGCTAAGTCGGGACCGCGCCGCTCCACAAAATGACGGTGCGAACGCTGCGCGGCTGCGGTCCGGTCGCAGGTCCACTGTAGAGCGGTGAGTATCCCAGAAACTGATTCGGACGCAGCACCATGAAGCTGCGCTGATCACGCAGGATCAGAGACACTTCCAGATACACACCATGCCGCGCAAGCAGTGGGAAGATCTGTCTGTGAAGTCTGTCGCTGGCTTCCTTGGCCCATGGTATTCCACTTCCGGTCATTCCTTCATCACTGAGCAGCTTCACACAGATGGCAGACACCGGCACATGTGCAACTGCACCCAGCACCGCACCGTCGCCAATCGCCCATCCCCCAACCTGGATTCCGCGCGTGTGAACGGGTCGCTGTAGCGTCGTTCGTAGCGTCGCAACCTCTAGCTCTGGATACAGCTGCGAAAAGACAGCGTGAACGGTAGACAGACTACGGATTCCGAGCAGGCTGCGTACCTGTCCAATGGTCTTGTTCCAGTCGGAAAATAGGCTCTCATCACGCTCTGGAAACTGGGCATCGACACTCCCTCGCAGCAGCCGGTGCGCAAAGAAGTTGAGGAAGTCTGTCAAGGTTCCCTCGCGCTGTGCATCCATCGCGGCCCGAAAGTAGGAAGGCAGCAGGCTCTGGGAAGACAGAAGACCCAGGTTTAGCGTCACAATGACCCGTCGCTGCGGACTGTCTGACCACTCTACCTTGGACACGACCGATGCTTGATGCGTATGCGTTGCATGGCTGCGGAACTCGATCTGCTCTCTGTGATATCCCAGATCGTGCAGTGCATCGAGCAGCGCTCCGAGCGAAAAGCGAGCCGCTCGCTGTTCAATGATGCGACGCTTCTGTTCGTTTGGATCGACCGGACTGACTTTGACTGCTGTCGACGCAGACGCTGGACTACGCTGCGCTTGCGTGAAGCCTTTTCCTTGCGGAGGACGGGGTGGCTGCGCCATCGCTTACTGCTCACTGTCTGCAACAAAGCGAGAGATATCCGATCGACACAAGAGCTTGAGCATCGCTGTTTCCAGATCTTCTGCGGGCTGAAGATGCGGTGTCAGCTTGCTGCTGTGCTGGATGAGTGCCAGCAGATAGTCCATCAGCAGCGACGGAAAATACCGCGAGGGTTCAAACCCCTCTAACTTCTTGGCAATGTGCAGTTGCAAGATCGCCGCACGTCGATAGCGCTGCTTGTGGACCAGCCGGACAAATCCCGCAAGCTCTGTGAGCAGCAGCTTTAGCTCGCCGCAGAGCGGAATGGTCAGTGTGTCCGCTGCGCCAAGGGTCTGTGCTTCCGCGACGCCAGTGGACAGCGAATCCCGACCTACAGTGCGAGCAGAAGATGAGGACGCAGGGGACGGCTCGTCTTGCTCACTCTGCACCTCCTCCTCTTCCTCGCTGTGCGCGCCCTCTCGATCGCTGCGTTCCTCATCACCCTCAGCTGCGCGCTCCTTGTCGTTCTCATCGTCATTATCGGTGTCATCGTCATCGCTGGTTCCCTTGGATGCTTCTTCTTCCTTCTCGCTGCCCTCGTCTTCCTCTCGCGAGGCTGCATTGGAATCCTCGTCTTCCTCCTCGGACGCTGTGCTCGATGTCACTTCGTCATCAGAGTCGCTGTCCTCATCGTCAGAGCTGCTGTCCTCGTCATTGGAGCTGCTGTCCTCGTCATTGGAGCTGCTGTCCTCATCGTCAGAGCTGCTGTCTTCATCTTGACCGGACGACTCCTCCTCTTCACCGGGAGGAGGCGGTGGGGCCGGAATCTGCGTGGCACCTTCCAAGTGCCAGCCAGCGTTTGCATCCGGTGCGCGCGCCAGCCCCTGTAGCAGCGACTGAAGATGAAGCAGCGGCTGCTTGCTACGTGACCCCGGAATGACCAAGTCCAGCGTCTCCAGCAGCTTGTTGCAGTGCTCCAGGGCTTGCTCTTGCGCAGCATGCTGCCAGTCGTGATTCCACTTCGTCCACAGCTCATCTTTTTGACGTTCATGAAAGCGAACCTGCGACACGATGCTGTCAAACAGCCAGCGCAGAGACACATCCAGATGTCGTTCCTTTTTGTGACTGGGACTGAGATACGCAAGGTTGTCTGACAGGGCGCGACGGATGCATTCAAACAGCAGGCTCAGCGACGCAACACCACGCTCAACAAACACGCCAAACAGATAGCAGCCCACTGTGCGGACATCGTAAATCTGCTGCTGCCAGAGCTTCTGTGCACGCTCCGCAGCGGGCAGATAGCGATTCTGGCTGGTCAAAGACAGGATCTCATCTAGCTCGCGATCCTCGATTCCCAGCTCACGCACTCCCTTCGCGGTGAGGATCTGCTCAAGGGGCTCAGTAACGATCATGGCGATTCCTTTTCAGCGTGTTATCGCGCAGCGTGGCGTCTTGCTGTCCAGGGTCTGCGACCGAGATGGTTCCTGCATAGTCACAGCGCAGCGTGGCGCTGTCTTCGACGAGCTTTTGTCCTTGAAGCAGGATTCCTTCCACTTCATCGGACCACGGCTGCCCAAGTCTGGGCGTACATGGCTTCTGTCCGCTCGGGTTCTGTGGGTTCGGATTCGCGGGCGCAGTGCAGAAGCGAAACGGTGAAATGTTCACGAGCGGAAGATGATCATCAATCGTTGCAAGGGAACCATCCCCACCATGGCTGACTCCACGACGGGAAATGGTCAGCTTGACTTCTCCTTGTCCGTACGAACACTGAAGTGTTGCGCCATCACAGACCAGCGAGGACATCGCAGACTCCTACTTCCGAAGTGAGGCTGCGCGCATGGCAATCATGCCCGCAGGTGTGCTCAGCCGATGACATGCCAAGATCAGTCGATCGATCAGGTTCAGCGCGGGATCTTGGGCGCGCTTGTCCAGCTGTCCTTCCCGATGCTGACTGGCACACCAGCCGTAGTCAATCGAGCCCTCTTTGGTACGCGGCAGCGCGGCCATCACACGGACCATGTTGGGCTCAAAAGAGACACCGAGCCGCTGACGGATCTGCTCGCGAACTTTGTGCTCGACCATCATGCGCTTGGTGGCTGTCATGCGGCGCATATGAGGCCCCAAAAAGACCAGAAAATTCGATCTTCCTTTGTCACTCTGTTCAGGAACCATGACAGCGCCAGCGACGAAAGGAAGGTCTTGGGTCACTGCTTCTACTTCCGTGGCCCCCAAGCTGTGACCGCCACTGGATGGCCAGCGCGTTCCTCCGTACAGATAGCCTCCCGCGTGTTCATACAGCAGCAGTCCGCAGGCACCCGGAATCGGTCGCAGGATTCCGTTGGTGCTGCGCGCAGGCTGATCTTCGGCTTGGGGATCACACAGCGAAAAGGGGCGACCTGGCGACGGATAGACCAGCTGAGGCGGAGTCCCGCGCAGGAGCAGAGAAAACAGCAGACAGCCCGCACTGGCCGCATCGTAGTGCCAAGATCGACAGGGGATCTTGGTCAGCTCACACTGCGCGGCCAGGTCATTCCAGGACAGCGTCTCGCCGGCCTCCGTAAAGGAACAGAGCCATGAACGGACACCTCGCAGCGGAAGCGCTCTGGCCGCCAGCAGAAAGTCACGCAGCATGGCTGTCATGAGCAGAATGTCGATGGGCGGAAGCTGACTTGCGGTACGCGAGACAAGCTGCGCGGCATCCAGGTGCAGATACGTTCCGCCATGTAGCAGCGTGAGCAGCAGCAGCGTCGGCTGATACTGAAGAAGGGGATGCTCTGGCGCGCACAAGACCGTGCCAAACTCGGCGGGCTGCATGCCAACGATCAGTCCATCACACAGCGCACCCAGGTAGGCCGCAGAGGTGTTTACCGCGATAGGAATCCAGCCCGGATCACGCTGCGGCGAAAACAGCGCAAACAGCGCATCCTCGGCTTTGTACGGATGGGATCCAAGCTGCACCCGACCTGGACTCCCTTCCAGCTCTGCGGCGGCAGCGATGGTCTGTTCTGCTTGGCGCGGATGAACCTGCACTTCATCGAGCAGCGCATCGGAAAGGGGCACCGGCTGCGGTCCATACCAGTCTTTTAGGAGCGACTGATAGCGACGAGCGGTGACGATGTGCTGCGGTCGCAGCGCGCGCAAGCGGTTCGCCAAAAAGTCCGCCCCTTGCGGCGGCAGCACCGAGATCACTGCGCCCAGCCGAAGCGCTGCACACATCGCCAGCAGCAGCTCGGGACCGAGCGGATAGATGATGCACAGAATGTCTCCGTCCTTTACGCCACGCTTGCGAAAGGACTCTGCAAGCAGTGTTGCTGCCGCATGCAGGTGTGCATAGGAAATGGTGCACAGCGGATCAGACTCCTTGTATCCCGGATGATGCGCTTCCGTCGCGTAGAGCAGGGCAGGGCGATCACCGTGCGGACCCAGCGCATGGCGCGTAACCGCATCGTGATACAGATCAAACGCCATCCCAAGCTGGCTCTTGGGCGGCGAATCAGACCGCCGCGCCGCATGCTGCATCAGTGCCTGTGCGAACACACCGGGGCTGCGCAGGCTGTCAGCCAGCCACGATCTGTCGCGCAGATAGCCATCGCCCGGCTGCTGTAGTTGCAAACGAACTGCATCTAGTGAATCCATCATGCGCGCACTTCCTACGTCTCTGAAAGCATGTCTGTTGGCTTCTTTCGCTACAGCAACCTTCGACACTCTCTTACTTCGCCCGGACGGACCCCTGCGCGACCGAGCGGAATCAGCATTCTCCACGGCAAAAGCGGAGGAACCAGCATCTTCCAGCTTGCAGCTGGTGTGGTGTACAGAAAGTACAGTCCCAGCGACTTTTCCTTGTCGTGCTTGATCCACAGAATGCGGGTCCGATTGGTCCCCGGATCGATGATCACTGAACGCAAGACTGTTGCATCTGGCGAAACCACCAGTGCCGACACCGAAGCGTGCGATTCGGTGCGCTGCTGCTCTTCGCTTACCGAACGAACCAGCACACGCAGCGGGCGACCCTCGTTGGTATTGGCATCCGACAACAGCGTCAGCCGAACATAGCCAGGAAAGCAGCCACTAAGCCCGAGCAGCAGCAAGACTGGCCACAGCGATCCAATAAGAGGCATATGAAAAGACTCTTTATTGCGCATGTTCCCCAAACAGCTCCCAGGGATCGGGCGTGATGGCGAAGCGGATGATCTGCGTCTCATCGGGGCCATCACCGATGATTCGCCAGGTGCTGACTCCGCTGCCGTCCAGCGTCGAGCGCTGAAGCAAGCGGTACAGGCTCCATGCGGAGTCTGTGACTTCCATGGTCTGGGTGTGTTTGCGTCCAGTCTTGGCCACGGTGCGCTCGACACCAATCACTGCCGCTCCTTGCGCCCACCACTCCACCTGCAGTGTCGCTGCGCTCATCTGCTGGTTGAATCCGTAGGCGCTGGCCTTGCCGATCTGTAGGTAGGCGAGCGCGGACTGTGCGGTGCTTCCGCTGCTGGACATGGGACCGGGCAGACCGCGAATCGCGAGCTGAAGCGGCTGTCGATTCCCATCCGCCGAAAACAGCGCGCGTGACAGCTTGGCCAGCTTGTTCATCGTCGGTAACATGTCTTTGGGAACTCGCAGCGTACCGAGCGCTCCGCTCTTTCCTACGTACGCTTCCCCGCGCTCTGTCACGGCTACGGAATACAGGCTGCGCAGGTCCGCAAACAGCGGTCCTTTGCGCTCACTCAGGACATCCAGATCACTCGGAGCGACCTCTCGTTCGGCGCCTCGCTGAAACGGAAAGCGACTCAGCAGGGGCGTGATCTGGGGCTGCATCACCTCTTTCCAGTGCTGCGATAGGACGTGCTCGATCTCTGTTGCACCCAGCTGATGCGCAGCCAGAAACGGAGCCAGAAACGGTCGCCGCAGTGGACCGGAAATGCCAGCGTGATCGAGGAACTGCTCGGCCTTGGCCAAGCTGGATTCCTCGCTTCCTTCATGCATTGCCAGCGCACTTCGACCCAGCGCAGAGAGCTTGCTCGCAAGCAGTGCGCTCTTGTCTTGTGCCGTCGCTGGCTTGTCTGGTCCGCCGCTTGCTTTGTCTGTCGTGGGCGGGCGATCCAGATCGGCAATCAGCTTGGCCACCGCTGCTTGAAACGGAGTCAGTCCTTCCACTTTTGCAGAAGCAGCGTCACTTGGGGACCGACCGCTCGGTGCTGCTTTTGCATCCGCTTTTCCATCAGACTTTGCATCTGTTTTTGCATCCGCGTTGGCGTCGGATTTCGTCTCTGGCTTGGGTCCTGGGGACTGATCTTGCGGAGTCATAAGCTCTACGATCGGACGGAAGTCCGCAATGCAGGTGGCCAGCGGTCGCAGATACGGCTCCTCAAGTCCTTGCAGCGAGACGTTGTCCACCAGTGTCTTGAGGCGTGCCACAAAGCGCGATCCAGGTCTGATGATGTCCACCAGCTCTGCGTGAAGCTGCGACGGTGAAGACGCACTGACTCGGTATCCCAAGTGATAGGTCAGCAGCGCGGCACAGTAGCCTTGGGAATAGCGCGCCAGCTCCTTTTGCACCGCACGAGACAGCGAGATTCGCTCTTCCGCACTGAGGTTGCGATGTCCGCTGAGCGCCTTCTTGAGCTCTGTCACCAGGGGCAGAACTTCGCGATGATAGACCACGCGATTGTAGACATCGGACAGACCCACTGCGGGCAGCTCATCGCCGGTAAGGAGCGCCGCGAGCTTGGGCGTAAACTCTTCCTGACTCCACAGTGGGAGCGCAGTCTGTGAGACAAGGGAAGGCTTGCTGGACGGGTTCCGTGCCGTGCTGCGTGCGCCGACTCTGCAAGGCGGAAGCAGACCACGCTTTTTTCCAAGCTTGCTACAGGGGCGACTTCGCTTGGGGCCGACGGTCGGACTGTGATCGGATTCGTCGACGGAAAAGGTGCGCTTGCGACTGCGTGACAGCAGCTCCTCCCAGTCCTTTCTGCTGATGTCGATCGTGGTTCCATCCGCAGGAAACAGAAAGCGTAAGACTTCGGATTCCGTGGGATCGAGCGGCTTCACTGGCGACGTGGTTCCGCTTGTGTCATTGAGCCAGCGCAGCAGCTGATACAGACTCTTTGTTCCGGCCTGTTCGGTGGTGATGCTGGACTCACTCACCATGCGCAGCAGACGCTCGACGGGCTCTCTTTGATCAATCAGCCAGGGATCGGGCGTCAGGATTCCGACCTCCTGACCAAACAGCTTGAGCATATCAAGCGGCGATTCCTCTGCGAGGTTGCGATACCACTGCCGGAGCTGCGCTGCTCGACGGAGCGCCAGCATTCCTTCCCGCAGTCCAGCGCTTCGCTTTTGCAAGGTCGTAAGCTCTTCTTTGGTGATGTAGGGACGCGCGATGGCCTTGTAGACATCCACCAGAAACGATCGCCAGGGACTGAGATCGCTGAGCGAGTAGCGCAGATCTTCGGGAGGAAACGGCGGCAGCGTGGCCACCGCGACTTCCGTCCAGGGTTCGCTGCTGTGGCTTACGTAGTCGAGCAGGGTATCGCGTGGCACATTCAGATCCGTCGAGAAGTCGGTGACTGATGCCTTGATGAGCGATCCCAGCGTGTTGTCATTGGTCGCATACAGCGCCACCAGCGATGCCAAGATCTTGTCGCGTGCGCGCTGGCGAATCGCGCGCTCCAGGCTCGGAAGCAGATAGCCTCTGCGAATCGAAGTCAAAAAGAGACTTTCTGCATGCCTCTTATCTGTTCGATAGATCAAATGGAACGGACGAAAGCGCTGCTCGGCTTCACTTGTGGCAAGCAGCGACTGACTTGCACTGCGCTCTGCCCGCCTGACTACATCGGACTCTCCGCTGTTGTGGGCTTGCTGGGCGCGCGCAACCGCTTGATCAAACGTCAGATTGGCTTCGCTAGCGGCTTGCACAACGACATGATGGCGACGGGTGGCATAGGTCAGTCCAGACAGTCCCAGACCAAGCAGCAGCATTGCCACCATGGCGTGCATGGGACGAATCCCGAACGGACGCAGCCAGCGTGCCAGTCGAGATCCCAGCGCGGTGCTTCGCACTTCCGGTGGCGGCGTAAACGGATTGCTGATCTGTTCGTCGGCGGCCAGCGAGGCAAAATAGATCCGCTGTACTTCCGGGCGCAGCGAGCCAATCGCAAGGTCGGTGAGCGCAGACACAAAGCTCGCGGTGGGGGACAGGAGCTGATCCGCACCACGCAGAAACTCGATGATGCTTTCAAAGGAAGACACCGGCAGCGTCGTCAGCGCGCGTGGCAGATAGCGCTCGTAGCGCGTCATGGAATCGGTCAGATCACTGCTTGGATCAGAGCCCACCGATAGCTCAAGCTGGGTCTGTTCTTTGGCCAGAAAGCGTGCCAGCTCGGAATAGCCACGCAGTCTGTCCATGTGGGTCAGACAGATCCGAACGCGCGCAGTGCTGCCGCAGGTCTCAGAAAGTACATTGATCTTGCCGCGCAGAAGCTGTGCTTGCTGGCGAATCTGATCCGGGGGCTGGGTGATCAGCACCGGGGCAGACAGAACCACAATCACCGTCGGGATCTGCTCAACTTCTAAGCCTCGCCACAGCTTCTTCAAGGCATCGTTGTAGCTCTGCGCGGTGCCGTCCTGAATCGCAGCAGAGAACTCCTCAACCAAGATCTTGCTACCCAGATACAGCTGCAGAAGTGGGTCTGCTGTGTAGCTTGGAATGAACTGACTGGCTTGTCCTTGCCAGTCTACTTTGCGACTGATCAGCGCGCTCTTTCCGGCTCCGGTATTGCCAAACACCACAAAGTGCGGAAGCTCTGGTGTCGTCGCACGAACCGTACTTGGGAGCCGGGTCTGGAAGCGTTCCCACACTTCGCTGAGCCGCTGCTTGGTCATGCTCTGCGTGGGCTTTACGTACGCGGTTCCTTCTTCACGACGCTTGCGCAGCCGAAGCCACCAAAACAGGAGCACGGCTCCGGCCACAATCAGCAGCACAAACAGAGCCGCCAGCACATAGACATAGGTAGGCCGAGACGCGGCTTCTACTGCTCCGCTTGTCGAGGCTGTGGCCAAAGGAAGAAGCACAGACAGCACGCTACACTCCTGTTACTTTCCGGCCACTCGGCGAAGGCCGCGCAGCGTGTCTTCCAAGCGATGGAGCAGCTCAAACACAGTGCCCGCAGAGGCATGACGCATCGGGTGATACTGTGGTGGAGTCGCGCCCGGTGTGAGCCTCGCGATGCGTACGCGCAGCGGCTCAATGATTCCTGTCAGCATCGAGATCCGAGGCCCTAGCTCAACGCGCAGCACAAACAGGAGCTTTTCCAGTAGCTCCTGTGGATCTTCCTGCGGTGCATCGGCCAGATCGATCAGCTCTTCTGCGTCTTCCAAGTTGTCTGGATCGGCATACTCATCCAGCAGCTCTTCAACCTCTTCCTCGTCGATTCCCTCATCGGTCTGGTCCGACTTGTCCGCACGCTGCGGTGCGTTTGCATTGGCTCCTGATTCATCCGTACGCTGCGCCGAGTCGTCCTGACCTGCGCCTTCCTTCTGACGCTGTGATGTGGTCGCTACACGCTTCTTGTCTGCTGTACCTGCGCGGCTTGGCGATTCCCCCGCGATGATCTGCTGGAGCGTATCCACAGCATCTTCTGGCTCTGTCTTCCGCCCCCACAGTGGACCCACTCGCTGGCTGTTTAGTAGCTCACTGAAGTTCACTTTCATCGCTTGCCCCCCGCTGCGCTTGCTGTGGCCAGTTCCTACTGCTTGCTTGATCACAGGTTGCTCAGCACGATGATGGCCAGTGCGGCAAGTGACAGCGTTGTCAGCGCCACGCCATATGGAATCAGACCGTGCCAGTTGATCCTTCTGCGCGACGGTGCGATCGCCTCCAGCTTTGGCTCTGTACGCTGCTCGGGCTCTTGCCCTTCATGTACCGCTTCGTCCGTTCGCTGCGTCATTCTTCGATCGCTACGGACTCTGCTGACCCGGCGTCTGCGTCGCCTTCCTCGCTCATGTGTGCGACCCGTTCCCAGCTGCTCTGCAAGGAGCGTTCGATAGCGCTGGACCTTGCCGCTGGACTCTCCGAACTTGCCAACAAAGCCTGCGGCCAAGCAGAAGTACAGCACTTCAAAGACCATCGAAGGAGTGTCCGGTTTGTCGAGTCTTTCGTCGACAAAGTCATAGAACACATCGCCTCCGTAGTTGATCTGGAACAGCTCAGACTGAAGCAGTGGCCAGCTGGTCTGCTGGGCTTTGGGAAGGCGAATCATGACCATCTCATCACAGAGCAGAACCAGCGGAAACATCACCAGATAGGTCTCATTTTCCGTCAGCTCGCGATGCAGCTGATCCCGCAGTGTATCGAGCTTGCTGCGCAGCTCACCGTGCAGGCGCTGCAGCACAGAAAGCTCGAACGGAAGCGCTGAGCCTCGCTCTCCAAAGCGTGTGCTTTCGACGGACAGAGATCGCTCCAGCAGTCGATGAATATCGAGCCGAAGCGCCAAGATGCTGTTCCAGTGACTAAGCTTCATGATCCGTTTCGCCTTTCACTGGGAAGCTGCGCACGGCTGTGATGTCGCAGCACTTCCGCGCGGCCCTCGTAGTTCCATGCATCGAGCAGCTTCTCAAGCTGCTGACAGAACATTCGCCACAGCGGCTCCTCTTCCCCTCGCACGTCGGGAACCAGCAGGTGATAGATGTGACGGATTCCTGCACCCCGTACCGTCTCATCGGGAGTCTGCTCAACCTGCCATTCCCGAATGCGAGACAGAAAGCCTTGATACGGCCCACCTTCCCCCGCTTCCAGCATGGAAAACAGCGCTTGGAGGTCTTCTAGATCCAGCACCGCTTTCATCTTGAGCGACAACAGACGCAGCAGCGCAGCCGCATCCTGGCGAAGCTGAGAGTCCACGCCACGTCGAATCGGACCCAACGTAGATAGCTCTACGCCGAGCATGCTGCGATCGCGCAGAGAGACACTGAGTCTTCCGCTTAGGTGCTCTCCCAGCGACGGCTGATGCCAGATTCCGTCCACAGAAATACGCACCGGCTGAAGCAGCGCTTTGGGCATTCGCACAATCAGTGCAGCACGATGGGTCGATCCCTGCGCATCGGACTCTTGTTCCAGCTCAAAGCTCGGAGCCTTGTTGCTGAGCGTCGTCGGCGGAATCGGAACCAGTCCATCATCGCCGATCTCATACACGCCGGTCACGCTGTGCAGTGCGTAGCTCTGATCAGGATGCACAAAGCGGATCGGATAGGAGTCCTGTGTTCCGTCGCAGTCTATCGGCTGTGCCGGTGCTTTTCGCAGCGCGACCATCGGGACCGTAAAGGGTCGGAAGATCTCGCGATAGAGTGCTGGACTGCGCGGATACTCTGCATCCAGGTCCAAGCACAGCGACATGCGCATAAAGGGTCGCGGTGAGGCCGGAATCGCTGCGTGAATCATCAGCTCTTGCTGAGGGAAGTGCAGAAAGCTCCGAACCGCCGTTAGAGGATTGCGATCATCCGCTTCATACGGCTCATCGTAGAACGTCCCAAAGTGAATCGGACAGGAGGGTCCGTCCGATCGATCATGAACCGGCTGATCGTAGACCACGAACGCGCGCTGCAAGTGCTTTTGTAACTGCTGATGCACCGTAAGCGCGGCCAGATAGTCATCCAGATAGTGAATCCCAAGACGCAGCCGTCCGGGGGGCTCACTGCGTGGAATCCGCGACGAAAACGTCAGCACCAAGCGATAGCCAACCCCACCGCGCAGCAGCTCACAGCGATCCAACGAGAGTGGCAGGACGCGCAGCGCTGAAAGCGTGGTAAACGTCGCCAGAAATCCATCGGCACACTGCACTTGTAGCTCGCTGCCGGCTGGCAGATACACGGGCTCTGTCATGCGCGCAGTCACTTGCGCTTCGAGCATTCCCATCGCCGCAAGGGGATGCAGCAGGGACTGAAAGTAGCCACCCAGTAGCCGTCGCCAGGTTGCACTCAGGTTGCGCATCACCGCATGACGAGTCCGCACCGCAGAATACGCCAGCACTTCGATCATCCGCTGCACATCAGGATCTTGAGGATCCAGTGCAGAGATCCCCTGACTGCTGCTGTAGCTGCGCCGAAAGGACTCCAGTCCGCGCAGCTCGTCCAGTAGCCCCAGATCGAGCGTGTGATTAGCTGCCAAGTGGGCCTCCCTTCTGTGCGGATGCGCTGGTGTTTGCAACCTGCGCACTGACCTTGGAGGCAACCGATTCAATCGATACGGAGGCCGTTCCGAACTTCACATCACCTTGCGTTGCGCTCTGTCCCATCGTGGCGGAAGCGGCCTGACTGTCTGCCTTTGCGATGCCAGAAGTCAGCGCTTCACTGGGCGATGAAGGTTCAGAAGGACGCTGCGAGGTACTCTGTTCGCCGGTTGGAGACGCGCTCTGGGACGCTCCGTTTGGTCCGCTTGGCTTGGCGGAAGGGGCCGCCGACTTCGGATCGCTCTTGGCGTCGGATGGACTCGACTTGGAGCCGGACTTGGTCAGCAGATCTTTCATGAACGTGACAAGCTGCTGCTGGACTTGCAGGACGTTCTGTCCGTAGTTGAGCAGGCTGGATAGCTCAGACTCTGGCTGCACGGTCTTTGGCTTGCTGGCCATCGAAAAGGCGCCGGCTGTCTCGTACGGCTGCTGACCCGGAATCATCATTCCCTGAAACAGAGAGCTCATCAGCGTCATGGTATCGATCGGGTTGAGGGTGACACTCAGTCCCTTGGACGAGCTGCCGTAGGTCTTTTCAAGCACCTTCGCGAACTGGGTTCCGTAGTCTCCCGCAAACAGAGAGCCCTTCTTCTTCATCTCATCCAGCAGGGTGCCACCGCCGCCACCGCCCATTCCGGTCTTGCTACTCAGATCACTCATGCCAGGAACGGAGTTCATGCCAGGAATGGAGTTCATGCCAGGAACGGAATTCATGCCAGGAATGGAGTTCATGCCATCCATGCCGTTCATGCCAGGAATGGAGTTCATGCCAGGAATGGAGTTCATGCCATTCATGCCGTTCATGCCAGGAATGGAGTTCATGCCATTCATGCCATTCATGCCGTTCATGCCAGGAATGGAGTTCATGCCATTCATGCCATTCATGCCAGGAATGGAGTTCATGCCA
>ERZ724514.801-NODE-801-length-14041-cov-4.551266_pt1 | contig 14041 bp, 12 predicted proteins | sample MGYA00376047_ERZ724514 | MGnify/ENA primary metagenome ERZ724514 (study PRJEB28724, sample SAMN07190883) | activated sludge metagenome | isolation source: activated sludge of sewage treatment plant in Hong Hong | place: Hong Kong | collected 2016-03-17 ...
TATATGAGCCTGGCTCCCACCTGAGCAGCCGCGCGTGCGACGCGTTCGGTCCCGCCGGCATTGATCGCCATGGCCAACCCCGGATTGCGTTCGGCGCCATCCACATCCGTATGCGCGCCGGCGTGTATCACCGCGTCGGGTACGGCATCGACAATCAGGCGACCGCAGTCCTCATGCGTCAGGTCAAACGTGGGAAGATCCAGTAGGGTCAGCTGATGCCCCTGCAACACCTGCTGAAGCTCCTTGCCTAATTGTCCCTGGGCTCCGGTTATGACGATCCGCACGCGGTCCCCTTGGCCAGGCGCTGGCCGTACTGTTGCTGATAATATGCCTTGAACTCGCCGGACTTGATCTTTCGCCACCAATCCTCATGCGTCCGATACCACTCGACCGTCTGCTGTAGTCCTTCCTCGAACGGCACTTGCGGCGACCAGCCCAGGGCGCGCAACCGGCTGCAATCAATTGAATAGCGGCGGTCGTGTCCTGGCCGGTCCTGAACAAAGCGGATCAGTGATCGCGACTTTCCGAGTGCCGCCACGATCTGTTCGGCAACCATGATATTTTCGCGTTCGTTCCCGCCGCCGACATTGTAGACAGTTCCCGGCTGGCCATCTTCGAACACGTGCTGGATCCCCGCGGCATGATCGTAGACCGACAACCAATCCCGGCATTGTTTCCCATCGCCATAGAGCGGGAGTGGTTCTCCGTCGATGGCATTGGTGGCAAACAGGGGAATGAATTTTTCTGGATACTGATTCGGTCCGTAGGTATTGCTGCCACGGGTGACGACGACAGGAAATCGGTAAGTTGTCCAGTAGCTCAAGACGAGCAGATCCCCGCCGGCCTTGCTGGCAGAATAGGGGCTGCGCGGTTCCAACCGGTCCCCTTCCGTTGAACTCCCCTGTTCGACACTGCCGTACACTTCATCGGTGCTCACTTGCAGAAATCGCTGCACCCCTGCCTGCCGCGCCTCCTCCAGCAGAATGCCGGTCCCCACCACATCGGTGCGGGCAAAGGCCCCCGGGTCAAGAATCGATCGATCGACATGCGTTTCTGCCGCGCAATTGATGATGCCCTCAATCCGGTGTTCCTGCAGCGCGGCATGCACAGCTTTCTGATCACCGATATCCGCATGAATGAAACGATACTGAGGATGGTCCACGAGATCCGTCAGGTTCTCCAGATTCCCGGAGTATTTCAAGGCATCAAGATTCACGACCGAATGACGGCCGCTCTGCACTAATCGACGCACCAGATGCGACCCGATGAACCCGGCGCCACCCGTCACGAGAATTCGCATCAGAACTCCATCCTATTCGCACCGGTCTGCGCCACGAGTTGGTTGGCGGCAAGCAGTGACTCAATTGTGCCGGCATCCGTCCACCAGCCGTCGAGCACGTTCCAGGTCAACTCGCCGGAGGCGATATACGCATTGTTGACGTCGGTAATTTCCAGTTCACCGCGCCCTGATGGTTTCAGCGTCCTGGTAATCTCGAATACCCGGGCATCGTAGAAATAGATGCCGGTCACCGCATAAGAGGACTTGGGATGAGCCGGCTTCTCTTCGATACTCAGAACCTGGTTGCCATCGAGGTGAGGCACACCGAAACGCTGCGGATCTTTCACTTCCTTGAGCAAAATCTTTGCGCCCTTCTTCTGGGTCCTGAACGCCTCCGCGGCCTTCGCGATGTTGCCCTGAATCAAATTGTCTCCGAGCACGACGCAGATCGGACCATCGTCGGCAAAATGTTCCGCCAGGCGCAAGGCATCGGCGATGCCTCCTTCGCCCTGCTGATAGGTATAGCTGAGATGTTTGAGACCGAAGTCCCGCCCATTGCCCAACAACTTCAAAAAATCACCGGCACTGTTTCCGCCGGTTACCAGCATGATTTCCGTGATTCCGGCATTCACAAGCGTCTGGATCGGATAATAAATCATCGGCTTGTCGTAGACGGGCAGCAGATGTTTGTTCGTCACCTTGGTGAGCGGGAGCAGGCGTGATCCGAGCCCTCCGGCAAGCACGACTCCTTTCATCCGTCACCCCCTCCGCAACAGGATCTTCAGAACACCACAGCCGTCAGCACGATCTGCCGCCTGCGAACCTAGCCTTCCTTCATGTCGATCGTAACGTCTCACTCCGGTTCAGACTAGAAAATTCGTCGATATCGTAGGCGCCGGTCTTACCGGCCAACCGCTCGTTCATACACCGCGACCGTTTGTTTCGCTGTCCGTTCCCACACAAATTCTTTTGAGCGGGCGAGAGCACGCTCACGCAAGGACAGCTGCAATTCAATCGATTCCAAAACCCTGGCCAGTTCCTGCGTTAATTGGTCCGTCCGGCGCGGATCGACGAGGACCGCCGCCTCACCGGCCACTTCCGGTAGCGATGACGCATTGGAGCAGATCACCGGACAGCCACAGCCCATCGCTTCTAGTACCGGCAGACCGAATCCTTCATAGAGTGAGGGAAACACGAATACCGTAGCCTGCTGGTAATAGGTCACGAGGTCTGCATCGGACAGGAGGCCGACCAGTTTGACCTGAGCGCCGAGCCCACGCCGAGCAATAGCGGCACGAATATCCTCTCGTTTGCACACATCGCCCGCCAAGATCAGATCGAACCGGTTGCGCAAATCGGCGGGAAGCGTCGCGAAGGCCTCAACGAGCACGCCGACATTCTTGGTCGGGTCTGATCCGGCGACGCAGAAGACGTATGGCCTGCCCTCATGCCGATGTTCGGCCGGCCGGAACCGCCCCGCGTCAAGACCAAGCGGTGTCACACTCACCTGGTCCGGTCGAAGCGGCACATGCGCCAGCAAATCACGCCGGGAATGCTCCGAAACCGTGATCACCTGGTCGATCGTCTGCCAACGATCCCCTACAAGCCAGTCTTCGATACGACTGTTGAGGTTGGTGCGGGGACGGAGTTCAGGAAACAGCAGCGGTTTGACATCATGAATGGTCGTCACGAACTTCCCGCGCTTCCAGGCGACGCAGGAATCGTACGGAAAATGCAGCACATCGTACGGACCAACCATCAGCGGCGCAACCTGCTCCCAGAATCGACGGCGAAACAGCGGAAACCGCACCACGCGATATCGCATATTCGGCCGCGCCGTGAAGGGATGGTCCGCCTGAGGAATGAGAATGTCATAGTGATTCGTCTGATCCACGCTCCCCAGCGCCTCGATCAATTCCCGGGCATACCGCCCGATCCCCACGTTGAAATTTTTCAGGTGCCAGGCGGCGATGACGATCTTCACAAGGTTGCGCTGGATGGACCCCTGGTGGAGGAGATCTGCGTGACGCGACGGGATGGAACCATAGCCCACCCGTCAAGTCAAGGCAAGCCGGCTCCATCACACTGGGTGGCCCAATGGTACCGCGGTTGACTGGGTTTGCCGCCTGTGTTACCGGTGTGACGGCACAAGGAATTTTATCCGTGGCACACGTCAGCGTCGTCATCCCCGCATACAATGGTACGTCCAGGTACTTGAACGAGGCCATCCGTTCCGTTCAGGCACAAAGTTTTGCGGACTACGAGATCATCGTCGTGGATGACGCGTCGACCGATCGCACGGATGCGCTGGTTCAGGCTATTCCACAGGTTCGATACGTACGCCACTCCAAGAACGCCGGACAAGCCGCCGCCAGAAATACCGGCGCGCAACTGGCGCAGGCTCCCTATCTGGCGTTTCTCGATCAGGACGATCTCTGGGAACCGACGTTTTTAGAAAGGACCCTGGCGATCCTTGAACCGGCCACAGGCGCGGTGCTCGTCCATTGCGACGGATACCAGGTTAATGAACGAAACGATATTCTCGAGTACGACGCAGCGATGAAACATCAGCGGAGCATTACGCAATTGCTTCGCGGCGGCCACGATGCCGCCACATCCGGCTCATTGTTCCGCAAATCCTGGTTCGACTCGGTGGGAGGCTACGATGCAGCCCTCTCGATCTGGGAGGACATTGATCTGGCCATTCGACTCTATGGACCAGAACGCTTCATCCACCTCCCTGAACCGATGTACCGTCATCGGCTGTATGGCCACAATGCGTCGAGAGACATCCCCTCTCTGCGCGCACTGGACGGCCGCCGGCGATTTCTTGAGAAACATGCCGCCACCTGCCGGCCCGGCACACCGGAAGGCGAAGCCCTGTCGAACGACTGGGCCATTTATTATGCCGACCTCGGCAAGCATCACCTGCGGGCGCATGCCCGGCAAGAGGCGCGACAGGCATTTCGATTCGCCCTGCGTCACCAACCGCTCAATTTCAAAACCTGGTCCCGACTCCTCAGATCGTACTTTGTGTAGCCTGATTCAGGCTCGCATCTTTCCTCGCGTAGACTTTCAGCTCAGTCCCATATCCCAGATGTCCGACACAAAAACAAAACGGGCGGATCAGCGATTTTTCAAGGAGACGACGGCAGGGTATTGCCCTCCCGAATCGTTGCTCACACACTCGGTCCAGGCTAGCCATGAAGTAGAGCGAACCCAGGCCGGTGCGCATCGATTCGATCCGGAATCCGGCCGCTTCCAAGATCCGCCGCAACGTCGCCTTTTCATAATGAAAGAGATGGCGGGGCAACTCCCAAGGAAACCACCAGCGACCAAAGATCTTGGCCTCCAGACTGCCGGCATTCGGGCAGAGAATGACGATCCGGCCATCCTGATCCAAAATGCGCCAGACCTCTTTCAGGAGCGGCAGCGGACCGTGCAGATGTTCCAGCACATGACTGAACAGGACCGTATCGAAGCTCCGGTCCGGATAGGCTATCGCCTCTAAATCACCCAGACGTACCCGATCCCCGAAGCGAGCCTTCGCCTGTGTGACGGCCACGGCGCTCGCGTCCACCCCTGATACCTCCCAACCCTGCTCCTGCAGCGAGGCGAGATTTCCCCCTGCCCCGCAGCCGACATCCAACACACGGCCTTGCCCCACCCACGGCAACAGGCCACGCCCGCGCCAGCAGCGCCACAAGAACTCAGGCCAGAGGAACATTCGCCGTACCCGTTGCCATGCTCGCCCCTGCTCCTGTGCCGGATAGCCATAAAAATCCTGGGCGATCCATCGCCTGATTGTTGCCGACCACCGTTTGGCAGCACGGCGGAGATCTCCGGCCTGGCGGGGCGCCGCATCAGGGTAATACGTATCGGGATAATATCTGCCGATTTCTTGCCGCGTCGGACGAGGATTCAAGAACAATTGACGGCAATCCAGGCAGCGCACCACGGTGAACACATCATCGGTGACGCGGTGGGTGAGATCGTATTGGCTGAACATCGTCGTGGTCGACGTCCCGCCGCACACTTCGCAATCGATCGTCTCCATCACCTGTTCCACATGAGGGTTGCCTGGGCAGTTAAGACGTCCAGGTGCGTAGCCAGCGCGTGTAACAACGTATCCGGCCGGGAGCCTTGCCGATTGCCTTTCGATACTGGCTCCGCGCCTCAGCCGGGCGACCGGCTCGTTCTGCGGCCGCGCCTTTCAACAGATAGTAATTGGCCCATTCCCGATCCAGTGCAGCCCGCTGCGCAGTCGTCAACGGCGCAAACCCTTCGAGACGCATGAGAAAGCGATCCCGGCTCGCCAGTACCCGCTCCCGGTGCGTCTGTTCATCGAAGGCCATGTCCCGATACCCATGCCCTCGCTGCAGTTTCGTCACCAACACCTGATCGATACACTCGAAGCTGGTCACCCGGAAGAGCCTGATCGTGAGATCGGAATCTTCCGATCCGTAGAGTTCCGGATCCAAGCGTCCAACTTGATCCAGCACGCTCTTCCGGATCAACAGGGTCGAGGGCAATGCCACATGTCCCCCGGCGAACGCCTGCACCATCGGCTCGCGGCTCGAACGGGCGATGACACGTTCTTCCAACGTCCCGTCTTCGAAGCGCACGTCAAAATCCGTGTGGACCAATCCCACCTCCGGACGGGTGCGCATGATCGCCAGCTGCGCGGCCAGCTTTCCCGGCAGCCATACATCGTCGCAGTCCAGCAGGGCGATGTACTGCCCGCGCGCCGCTTCAATACCAAAATTGCGAGACCGGGCCGGCCCCCCGTGGCTCCGTTGAAACCACCGGATGCCGTCACTCTCCTCCAGGCGCTTCAGGACTTCTTGTGTGCCATCCGTCGATCCGTCATCCACGACGAGAATCTCCACGTCACCATGCGCTTGTGCCCGCACACTGGCCACAGCCTTGGCAACAAATGGCGCCCCGTTGAAAACGGGAATGACGACACTGACCGACTCATTCATGTCACAACCCTTGCACCCTTCAGATCCAGGATCCGGCCCGCCGCTTCGAATACTTCATCGACCGTGATCTGGCGCATGCAACTATCGTCTCCGCGCAAGCAGCTGGGATGGTAACAGGCCCGGCAATCCAGACCTTTGTAGATCACCTGCGTCAATCCGCCACGCGGCCCCCATCGCTCGGGATAGGTGGGACCGAACAAGGCCACCACCGGCGTGCCCACCGTCGCGGCAATATGCATGGCACCGCCGTCGTTACCGACGAACAACGCGCACCGCTTCACCAGTGAGGCATACTGCAGCAGGGAAAACTTTCCCGCTACCACGATAGGAGCGCAATGCGACTTTCGGGCAACCTGTTCGGCGACCTCACGCTCCCGTTGGTCCCCCCCCAGCAAAATCCGGCAACGAAACTGTTCAACGAGGCGATCGCTTAATTGCGCAAACCGTTCAGGCGGCCAGACTTTCAACGAATACCGCGCCCCCGGTTGCAGGAGCACCAGCGGCGGGCATTGGTCACCGATCAATCCCTGCTCCGTCAGCCATTGGTCCGTCACCTGCTCTTCCGAGTCGGACACAGAGACCGACGGCATACCCCGTTTGGGATCGAGACCCAACGCTCTGAGAGCGCACAGATCATACTCCACGCGATGCTGATCGACGGGGCGCGGCTTCGCCACCCTGCTGTACAAGAGTCCACGCCAGCGATGTTCCGCATTAAATCCGATCCGGATGGGTGCGCCGGTCGCGAGGCTGATGACGGCAGATCGGTCCCCATCGGTCAGGTCGATCACACAATCGAATCCCCGCTCTCGGAGACGATAGACGAACTTGCATTGGTCGGCCCATGCGCCCTTTTCAAGACAGAGCACCTCGTTCACATCCGGATTATGCGCAAGCACCCCTTCCGTCCCGCGATTGACCAACATCGTCAGCTGCGCGGCGGGAAAAGCCTCTCTCAAGGCGCGCAACACCGGCGTGGACAACAGCACATCCCCGATATGCCGCAATTTGATGATCAGGATGTTCTTCGGGCGCAGCAGGCCAGTAGCTATCATGTGCAGAGCTCACGATAGAGAGCACTGGTGGAAACTGCCGCGCGCTGCCAGGTGAAGAGCCTCGCCCGTTCGTATCCGCGCTGTCGCAGATTCTCTCTGAGATGCGTATCGGACAGGACGGTCACCATGGCATGGGCCAATTCTTCCACATTGTTCGGATCAACCAGCAATGCTGCGTCACCAGCCACCTCCGGTAACGATGAGGTCGAAGATGTCACGGTAGGCGCACCACAGGCCATGGCCTCCAACACCGGCATGCCAAATCCCTCATAATGGGAAGGGAACACGAACAAGTCTGCACAGGAGTACAATCGACGCAAGTCTTCACGGTCGAGACGTCCCGTGCAACGAACCTCCTGCTCCAAGCCGAGCGACTGCGCCGTCGCTGTATAACTGCCCTGGGGATGCTCCGCGTCTCCGACCAGCACGATGGCTCGTCCGCCCAGCTGTGAGCGGCACGCGCCCACCGCCTGTAAAAATCCCACGTGGTTTTTTCTCGGATCAGCCCCACCGACGAAGAGAATGAAGCCGGACGAGGGAATGGACCATCGTGTCCGTACCTCCGCTCGAATCTGGTCGTCACACAGTGGCGTGAAGTCCTCCGACACGCCGTTATAAATCACCCTCACATGGTCTCGTGGAATGCCATACAGCGATTCGATTTCGCGGGCCGAAAACTCGGAGACGGTCACAACCTTGCGCGCCCGCTTCGCCGTCGCAATCGCACGGCGGGATGACCCCGCCTGCCCGAATAGTTTGCGTGAATATTCCGGATGCCGGGCCAGCCACAGGTCATGGATGGTGACAATTCCACCGTACCGGCCCGTCGTGTGCATTTTAAAATTGGGGCCGTGATACAGGTCAAGACGATCCCAGCGGCCTCGCCAGGACATCAACCACCGTGGCGTCTCCATCCACTGCATGCGCGAGCGTGATGGCCAACCGCTGAGTTGACCGGCTTGCAGCGATCCGGGGCGGAGATAACCGACGTAGTCCGTCTTCTCATCCAGTTGCAACAGCGCCTTCAGCAGATGATACGTATGCCAGCCAACGCCGCCTTTATCGCCCACCAATGAGGACGCGTCGATCCCGATACGCATCAGAGGAACGAGACCTCAGTCACAGTCCGGCGATCGGACACCGAAACCATCATGCGCCACGCCTGACGTTCAACCGCTCCCACGCCTTGGCATATTTCACGAAGGTGTGGAGACCGGCGAACATCGCCACCACCAGCCCATGCACGCCGTCGCGATATCCACCGCGCGTGAACAACGTTTTTAGAATAGTGCCGAGGTGGTGCGTGGCAATGGTCCAGCCGCTGATATGGCGGACACGCTTCAACTTTTCATCGGCGCCCAGCGTGGTATACCGCATCATCTTGCGGATGTGGTGGTTCACGGTGGGCATGCTGTAATGAATGAACGGCTCCCGCAGACGCTCCCGCCGGCCGCTCAGCGCGAGGTTTTCGTGGAGACGCACATCGTCATAGCGGCCGGCCGTCTTGCGAAACAGCCGCAGTTGATAGTCAGGGTACAATCCTCCCCCTTGAATCCATTTCCCGTAAAACACATTCCGGCGGGGGATTTCGTAGCCCCCTATATCGGCAGAAGGTCGACTAGCCACCAGTGCTTGGATTTCCTGCCGCAAGGCGTCCGGCACTCGCTCGTCGGCATCCACCACCAGGATCCAGTCCGCGCCGGCTTGGTCGATTCCAAAGTTCTTTTGCGGCCCGTATCCCGGCCAGGCACGCACAAACACCTTCGAGGTGTACCCCTTTGCGAGCTCAACGGTTCGATCCCGGCTCTCCGCATCCACCACGATGAGCTCATCAACCCACCGTAGCGATTGAAGACACTCCGCGATGTTGTGCTCCTCGTCCTTGGTGATCACCACTGCCGCAATCGTCATGCCGTCCCGTCCTGCTTCACGATACTGTGCCTAGCCTTGTTTCGCCGGGGCAACCCGGTTCGGCTGCCGAACGCCCTGGGATTGCAGTTCCCAGAACCGCGCATATTTGATGAATGTGTAATAGGCGTAGAGGCCGGACAAAATGAGGCCGGGGACACCATCCAGGCATCCCTTACGCCCGACATACATCTTGAGGAAGGTAAAACACGGATGCGACACGAGCTGATGCCACGAAAACGCTCGGCCCTGTTCGACCATTCGCTTAGCCATCAGATCGGAATAGCGCTCCTGCTTGGCCAGGTAATGATCGATGTCCCGGAATGGATACTGGAGCGCGGCGGCCGTCATGTAGCCCAGTCGTCCATCCAGATCGAAACTTTCATGGACGAGTTCATCCCGATACCGCAGCTTGCTCTTCCGGAACAATTGCGGTTGACGATAGTCGGGATACCACCCGCAATGTTTGATCCAACGCCCGAGAAAATAATTTTTGCGCGGCACGAAATACGCGTCGGCTTCCGGCCCGGCGTCCAACAGCCGCCTGATTTCGTCGCGCAGTTCGGGAGTGGCCCGTTCGTCCGTGTCGAGACTGAACACCCAGTCATGCGTGGCATGCGCCAGGGCTTCGTTCCTCAGACGTCCGAACCCATGGAAGTCATGCTGGTAGACCTTGTCCGTGAACTCGCGACTGATGCGTTCGGTGCCGTCGGTGCTATGAGAATCCACCACGATGATTTCATCCGCCCAGGTAATAGATTCCAGGCAGGCCCGCATGTTGGGTTCGTCGTTGTAGGCAATGACGACCGCCGATACCGGTATACGATCCACGGAGAAGGGTCCTTTTTACATCGCGTCCACGGTCAGCTTCGGCCGCAGACTGGTGATCACAATCGGCTTCCGAATTCCCGCCAGGACCACAGTCGATTGGAATCCATCGCGACATTCGCGACTTCGTATAACGCCATCAATTCCCGGTCACGGGACACCGACAGCCGCCTGCCGCCTGTTTGTTCATCCGGTACCGGTTCGAACCGTAACGTGGCTTCCTGAAAGGTTTCCGTCGCGAACGAATACAACAACAGTCCTTCTGCGCTCGCAAGCCCGACCAGGTTGTCGTACACACTCGTCAGATAGGCCACCTGACCAGGCAGGCAATCTTGCACCAGGGCGCAGCTCACATCATGTCCCGCAAACGAGCCCATCGCCGGCAGTCCCCCGTTCAATGACAACAGAGTCGGAGCCACATCCACCTGGCTGGCGATCGTATCCACGACTCGAGGCCGATAGGTCGCAGGGGTTCGTAAGGATTCGTCCATCCACAGAAACAACGGCGAGGCAAAATGCCCGACCTTTCGCTCGATATCGGACCCTCCCACCGGTTCATGCCGGCCGTGATCACCCAGAATGACGACGATCGTATTCCGGAGCAATCCTTCGCGGACAAGCCGGGTGAAGGTCCGCTCCAGTTCGAGATCCGTGTATCGCAAGGCGGCGACATACTTATCCTGCACCTGCTGTTGAAGCAACTGAACCTCAGGATGATTCATGGGGGCCGCGAACGGATGATGCGTCGACAGCGTCAGCGTGGAGAGGAAAAACGGCTTGCCCTGGGACTGCCGCAGCTTGATCCGTTCATAACAGAGGTCGAACAACGCACCATCGACAATGCCCAGTCCTGCCCGTTCCGTATTCGCGGGGAAGTCTCCCTCGTCCAGCAATTGTTGCAAGCCATTGCGGGCGACAAACGTCTGCAAGCGGTTCAGGTCCCGATGCTGCCCGATCACCATTTCCGTACTGTACCCTTGCCGTTGCAGGAGGGACGGCAGGCACAGATAGTCGTGAGCGTATCGCGTCTTCATTGCGGCAGCGCCTTGGCGCGGAAAGGTACTGCAGAGCGTGGCGAACAGCCCCCTGGAGGTTTGGACCCCGTTCGAAAAAAAATTCTGGAAATAGACACTGTCCTGTTTCAGCCGATCGAGAAAGGGGGTGCCCTTCACCTCGCCATAGGTCTGCCCCAGATATCGACGATCCAATCCTTCAAGAAACACCAACAGGATGTTGGCCGGCTTGGACAGTCGAACGCCATCGGGGGAAGGCGAAGTCGTCCGCACGAACGGATACCGCGGATCCACAAATGTCTCCCCGGGCCCCAGCAACTGTTGAGCGGTGCGCACGGCCAAGTCATAAGGCATGGCCTCGGTATTCGCCCGCCGTTCGATCGGATTGCGGGATACCACGGCAATCCGCAAAGCCTCGGCGGCAAACAGCACGGGGTTCTGCGCCAGCGTGTAATACACCATGCTGCCGATCGGCGCGATGCGAATGCCGTACGGACCGGAATGGTGAAACCCGGCGCCGCCGGCCACAAGTGCCACCACCAACAACGCATTGGCCTGAAAACCCGAGCCCGGCCGCCAGCGGTCCAGCGCCGGCACCACCGCCCGTGAAAAGCTCCACCACCACAATCCGATGCCTGCCGCTTGAATGGTCAGAAAGACCGTCAGTCGCCAGGCCCATTTCCCGGCAGCTTCCAACTCCGCGCTGGTCTGTTGCATGGCCTGCACGTTCGTCCCCTCAGTCGTCGCGGCCGGCGCGAGGAGATCGCCGATATACTCCAGGAACACAAAATCCATATGCTGATGATTGAAGCCGTAGTACCCCATATCGACACACAAGAGCACGAACAGGAGCAATCCGGCCAGCAGACACCCCACATGGAAGGCCGGGCGAAACGAGAGCGAAAAACGCCGCGGTGATTGACGCAAGCCGGCCACCCCCTGCCGCAACAGCGCGTAGAGACCGGCCCCGACCCCGCCCAGCACGATGGCGAAGGTGGCGGTGATGAAATCTCCTCGCACACCGACGAGGAGTGTTTTGAGCAGCAACGACGCCGTGGGCGTCTCCTGGTCGAGCGCATCGCGCAGCAGAAACACCCGCTCCGCCATTTGGATGACGACGAACAGAATCCACCAGAACAGCACGCTTTTGCGGATAGACGCTCCCGAGTCGGCCCATCGTAGCATCATGACGCGATGACCTTCCGATAGACCCGCTCCAATTCATCCACCATCCGGTCGATCGAATAGGACTGCTCCACGGTATGACGCCCGCGTTTCCCCATTGCCGCACGCAGATTGGCATCCTTCAGGAGACGAACGATGCGATCGGCCAGCGCTTCGGGATCGCGTGGTGGGACGAGAAAACCCGACTCTCCGTCGGCAATCACATCGGGAATCGAACCGGTGGTTGTCGACACGACCGGGAGACCAACCGCTAGAGCCTGCATCAACACTTGTGGAATCGTATCCCCCTCGACCGTCGGAATCACAAACAGGTTCAGCGACCGGAAGACGTCGAGGAGATCGTCACGGAATCCCAACATGCGCACATCGGCTGCCAGCCCGAGGCGTTCGATATGAGCACGAATGTTCTGCTCCTCCGGCCCCTCCCCCACAATGAGGAATGCCGCCGCCGGATGTTGTTTCAACACCTTGGCTGCCGCGTCGACCAGGTAGCGATGACCTTTATAGTCCCGCAGGTAGGAAATCATCCCGATCAGCAAGTGCCTTGGTGGAATACCGAGCTCAGCACGGATATCGTGCGTGGGTTGAGCCGGAGAAAACTGTTCCACATCCAAGCCGATCGGGAACGCCGCCACACGATCCGGCGACAAGCCGTCTCGATGTATCAGGTCCTGGCGGTTCCGTTCTCCGCCGGTGACGATCACCATGTCGAACAGGCGGCGGTATAACAGGTGCGTGGTGGCATTGTTGTTCAGCGGCGCTGAGATATGGCGCGTGCGAATGACCTTGGGGCGCGGATTGAGGAGACGCGTGGAGAGGGCTGCGATCCAGCTGTCCCGCGAGCTGTTGACATGAACAATGTCGGGCCGCTCCCGGGCGAGCAGCTGCCGGAATGCAAGAATGGACAGCGGCAGACGCCATTGCCGCATCACGAACGGCTCAACCGGGAGCCCACGCTCCTCAGCCATCGCCATGATGGGACTGCGCGGCTCCAACACCAGGCGGATGTGATGGCCTCGCGCCACCAATCGTTCGGCATGCAGGAGGACAGCCAACTCCTGACCGCCGACCGCCATGCTGGATTCCGCAATGAGAATGTTCACGATGATCCTGATGTATCCAATCGCCCCAATTGCCGCTGTACGGCGCGCACGACTTGCTCCGGTGTCACGCCGGTCAAACATTCGAGCGTGGCGGTGCGGGAGCACTCACGACGAAAACAGGGGCGGCACTCGACCGGGTTGGACAAGACGACATGCCCCTGGCCATAGGGGCCGGTCTTCACCGGGTCGGTCGGCCCGAACAGCGCCACCACCGGGGTTCCCACCGCGGCGGCAATATGCATCGGCCCTGAATCGTTCGTCACGAACACAGCTGCGCGGCGCAACAAACTGGGCAGCAAGCCTACAGGGGTCTGTCCCGTCAGATCAACCGCTTTTGTGCGCATGAGCGCCATCACCGCACGCGTCTCGGATCGCTCGGCCGGGCCACCCATAAACACGACCGGTATGCCCTCCGCCTCGGCGAGTTGGTCCGCCGCTTCCGCAAAGTGCTGCGGAGGCCAGCGCTTGGTCTCCCAACGGGCGGACACGTTCATCGCGATCCATGGCGACGACGCCCTGATACCCGCTGCTGTAAGCAGCGCTTCCGCGGCACCTCGGTCTTCAGCCCGATCAACAAAGTCAAACCGCCGGTCTGTCTGACGCGCCGCACCCAAGGCCTCCGCCACCAGCAGATACCGGTCCACGGCATGCATCGATCCGTTGGGGACGGCAACGCGCTGGGTAT
>ERZ724514.806-NODE-806-length-14003-cov-4.856037_pt1 | contig 14003 bp, 15 predicted proteins | sample MGYA00376047_ERZ724514 | MGnify/ENA primary metagenome ERZ724514 (study PRJEB28724, sample SAMN07190883) | activated sludge metagenome | isolation source: activated sludge of sewage treatment plant in Hong Hong | place: Hong Kong | collected 2016-03-17 ...
CGGGTCCCCCTCGGGGCGTTGCGGCGCCGGGGAGGGCTGGGTTTCCCGCCCCCGGGGGAGTAGCCGCGGCCGGCCGTCCCTACGCCGCCTTCGACCCCGCGCCCTGGATGATGACGCTGGCCGTGTTGGCGGCATCCTGCAGCGTCTTCGACGACAGGTGGGCGTAGCGTTCCGTCACCTTGCTGTCGCTGTGGCCAAGAATCTGCTGCACTTCGTACAAGGTACGGCCGCTGTTTACCAGGAAGCTGGCGTAGGAATGGCGTAGATCATGCAGCCGTAAGTGAGGCAAGCCGGCCTTGTTACGCAGCCGGGTCCACACCTTCATAATCGTCGTGTAAGGCTTGCCAGTTTCCTTGTTGATAAAAACGTGGGCAAAACGACCTTCGGTGTCGAGTTTGCTAAGAACTTCGAGTGCTGAGTCATTCATTGGCGCCGATCTGGCACGCCTGGACTTGCTGCTTCTAGCCGGGATACGCCACACCCGATGGTCGCGATCGATTTGGTCCCAGGTAGCGCCAAGGGCCTCATTCAAGCGCGCCCCGGTAGACAGTAGGAAAAGGGCAATCTGGCAGACAGGCCGATTGGCATCGGTGCGCAGTACGGTTAGCAGGTCCTCCAACTGCTCGGTGTCCAGGTAGTTCTCGACCTTGTTATCTACGGCGAAGAGGGGAATCCGTGCCGCCGGGTTTTTTTCGGTCAGAAGACCCCAATCAATAGCCAGGTTGAAGGCATGTTTCAAGAAGCGCAAATGGGCGTCGGCCGTACCTGGAGCGAGGCCACTGGCCAGCACCTCGGTATGAAACAGCTGGATTTGCTGCCGACTAATCTGGTTGAGGCGCCGGTTTCCGAACTTTTCCCGGATACGCAGCCGATAGAGCTCTTCGTCCCGCCGCCAACTTCTTTTTCTCGGCTTCACGTAGGGCAAGTAGTGGAGGTCGAAGAATTCGTTGAGGGTGGGCACGGCCTTGGCGGCACGGGCATCGGCTTGCAGGTTGGCACCGAGGGCGATGTCATTGCGCAACTGCCGGGCGGCTTTGCGGGCTTCCGCCAGATCGATGTCGATGGTACGGCCGAGCTTGGTATGGCAGGTCTTGCTATTCGTGTCCTTCCAGCGCAGGTAATAGACACCCTGGCCGAGATTGCTATCGCGGACAGCGATATACAGGCCAGGTACTTCTGAGTCGCAATATTCGATCCGGGTCTTGCCGGGCGGGCAGGTAAGGGACGTCGCGATGAACGACGGCGTAAGTTTGACGATGGGCATGATGCCTCCTTGGAAATTGGTAGGGTTGCCCCGCGCATGGCAGGGCGAGTTGGTCGTTTAGTAGTAGCGCTTCTTTTCCACCATGCGGATCAGGGTGCCGAGGCGGGCAGGCTTGGGGTGGTCGAGCTTGAAGTAACGCCAATGCGACCAAACATCCTTGGTGCCCTTGTATTTTTCGTAGCCTTCGCTGCTCCAGCGGTCGGCCAACTGGAAGCCTTCTTCACTGTTGCCAGTTTCATTGAAGATGACCATCAGTACGGTGATCCAGGTGCCGTATTCCGAGTCAGGATCGATCTGATACACAAATTCCCTGAGCGTGCTGATGTCTGTATGTCGACGTTGCTTTTTCGATTGAAACTGTTTCATGGTTTTTTCCTTGGTGTTGCCGCTATCGGTTTTGCGATGCGCCCAGATATCGTGCAAATGACAGATCAGTTAATCCGCGATAGGCCGGAGCCATCCGGGTGAGGAGCGGGAAAATCGGGGTTTCTTCCTCCTCCCCCGTGGTCGACGGCGGACGCAGCTGGGAATGACAGGGTGCTACGCCCAGCGGGTGCCCCTCCGCCGAAAATCCACTTTCCCCGATCGGATCAGAGGGTAACGTCGGGCAAGGGCGTCAGCTTGGACGGCTTCTGACCGATGCCCATGAAGGTTTCGTGGCCGTCAAGTTCCACCAGTCGAATACCCATTCCGATGTTGTGTTCTAGCAGTTCCTTGACGCGTCCCTTGGAGAAAGGCTTGCGGCCATTGTTGGAACACCAGTTGGCGTAGTCGCGGTAGAAATCCGAACGACGGTAGCGATCATCCGGAGAAAGAACACACTCTTCGTGAATGAACTCTTCCAGCGTGTTGGTGCAACGACGCCATTTCGCCATCAGGCGATCATGTGCGTTGGACTGAGAAAGCTTGCCATCGCGTAACAGGCGAGCTGCCCCCACCAGTGCCCAGTAAGCTATGCCGGCAAGTTCGTTGTCGATGATGCGCTGCGCCAGATTCTCATCCAGTGGCAGACCTGAACGCAGGCGACTGTTCGGGAACTCGACGATCTTCCACCGCGCAAAAAAGGCCTCGCTCTGATCTTTGGTGGTGATCAGATGGTTGGACATGAACAGATGCGCGGCTTCGTTGGAGAAAGTGATCGGCCGATGCGTAGGATGGCGCCCAGTGACCAAGTCGCCGCCGATAACCGTCTTGAAGGCCGAGGCCGGAATCGGTTCGTTTTCCGGTAGTTCGCCGACGACATTCAGGCGTTTTCCGGCCAAGGTGGCGACGTGGTAATCCTGATGCCACTTGAACGGCGAGATGGCCGAAACGAACTCCTTGGGTACCAAACTGCGAATCTGCTTTTCAGTCGTTCCTTTACCGGCGCGACCGAACGGTTCGTAGAACAGGATCGCAATCTGGTACTTGAAGAGAATACCCAGCATGATCCCGCCGACAATTTCCTGTAACAGGGTCGTCTGCTGCACTTCCTCGCCGTCATGGACCGACTGGAACGTATCGTGAAGGAATTTATCGAACTCCGGCGTCGGCATCTCCTCCGGCGTAAAGTCCAACATGACGCGCTGGCGATGATCCGGGGTCAACGGCATCAGCGTGATCTCGTTGCCGACGATTTGATAGAACCCACCCGGGCAGGCAAGGCCGTTAGGGACGTCAACAAAGAACACATCGTCGGTGGCAAGTGAGATGGCATGGTCTGCAATCGCCCGATAATCCGAAGCGCGTGAGCAATGTTCCTTGGCATCGTGTCTTTCGGCGACCATGCGGATCAAGGCTTCGACCGGCTTGCGCTCCCAAAGCCCAGTGGCGAGATTGACGACATAGAGATCCCCCTGGTGCCCGACCGGCTGCCACGCCTCCGCGGTCAATTCGGCGAGTATGGATTTGGCGTAGCCATGGTGTGTTTCTACGGTATCAGTTGCGTCGATATGCGCCTTGACGCTGCGGTCTACAGACGCGAGTGATACGTCCTTGTTCGTTTGCTTCAAAGCATTACGCTTACGCTGATAATCTGCCGCATTGTTTTGTTTGATGGCAGCCAGGGCCTTGACCGCATCATCCTCAAGCACGGCGGCCGCATCCTCTTTGACTTTCGGGATTAGCTGCTTGACGACGGCTTGTGCGTGAAGAATTTTGACGTCCTCGGCCTCGAACTCGCTTAGCCAATGCGTTGTGCTAGTGCCAACGTCGTGAACAAATGGGATGCCATCCGCATTGATGCTGTATAAAGCGGCCCAGCTTTCGGAGGCGCGAAAGGGCGCCTGGCAACGAATCTTCCCGGGGTTACCGCGCTCGACAAGTTGGCGCACTGTCAAAACGCCATCCTTTTCGGTTTCGAGTTCGGTGTCCAGCGTCAGATCGTTGGTGGAAATTCGCACGCCAGAATGACCCGTGGTGACTTTCATCTCGGCGCCTGCCTTGCGGGTGATCTCGCGCACCTTCTCAGCATCCGGCAGGATCACTGCGGTAGTGTCGAGCGAGTCGTGTTCGCGTCGATGGATGGTTGGGGCCAGTGCTTCAACGGTTAGCCCGTCGCCGACGTCAGGCTTGCCGATGAAGACCAGTCGACCTGGCGTCCAGACGCTCGGATCGATAATTGTCGCAAGGCTTTGCCCGACGACCTTCCCTGGTTCATTACGACTGAACCTTTTCTTGGGCCAGGCCATTCCCGCTTGGGCAGCGAGGATAATGATGCCAGCGCGAATACGTTCCACATCGTCGGGATTGTCCAACATGAACCAGACATGGCCATTCCCGGCGCCGACCGTCTGCCCGTCGCGCATCACCCGTGATGATGTCGAACACGTATTGACCGTGGTGACCCGATCGATGTCGGGAAGTATTTTCGCCAGGGCGGACAGCCACTCCTCATCGGTCATATCGACAAATTCGCTGGGCGTCTGCTCATCTACGTCGCGATCACCCAGCTGCCAGCGGGAGGGACGAAGATTCTCCTTGAAGCGGCCGACTGCCTTTATCGTCTTGCCCCCATACTCGATAAAGTGAATACCCTTCTGCCGCTCACGGTCCGAACATGGAATGTCAAAGCGCTTTTCGATTTCGCGCTCGGAGAGGATTACGAATTTCTCACCAACAGGGATGCCATCGAACGAAGCATTGAGGATGGCTGCGTTTGGATCTTCGCTCACCTGAGTCAGCAGTTCGACGAAGGCTTTAGGCGTTGGAACAACGTACTGAACTGCGATGCCAAACGACAAATGGACGGTCGACTTCTTGCTTACCGTTCCGTCAGGGTTTAGATCGAAACGCTTGCCAAGGAAGTGATCCGGGTCGCGAGCGACGGTAATGATCGCCCGTGAATCGGTGCAATCTGCCTTTGTGCTTTCAGTGATTTCGGGATTGGTACTGCAAACTGCGAAGGATTGTTGGGTGACTGGCGGAGTCGAACCCGGGAGTGCCATATCTGACATGTGTCTGCCTCAAGCGAACGTTGGACGCCATCCGTGATTCGATGGGGGCGCTCTCGCTTGAGTTTTGCCTGCTACCGGCAGGACTTGTGAGCAAGTGATCCACTTGGCTACTTTTTTGCAGGTCGTTGCAACCTGCGCTCACTCGGTACATCTCGTCGATTTTGTTTGGAAACGCCCGTGTCATATTTACCAATCGACTTTTTAATTATAGCTTCCGACCGTACCATATGTCAACGTCCTTGAATATAAATTCGCAACTACTCTTCGTCGGCCAGCCCTACCCCCCCAAAAAAACCACTTTCTCCGATCCAGGGAAAATCGGATTTTTCGGAGGGGGCCACCAGCCCGTAGCCTGCACCCTGGGCCTCCCGAGCCTCAGTCCGTCGCCGCCAGAATCGCCCCGGCCTCGGCATGGTCCATCATGTACTCGCGCAGCAGGTGATATTGATCGGCGCAGGTCGCGGCAAACTGGCCGGAGCCGAATGACAGGTTGCTGTAGGCGAACAGGCAGGTGGTAATCCCGAAGGCGTCGGCAGACATGAAGCCCTCCCAGCCGTTCTCGCTGGTGACCTGGAATCTGTCGCTATCCGGCGCCATATAGAACCCACCGTTGTTCAGGGTGTGGAACAGCCAGTAGCCGCCACCATAGTCCTCGGACAGCCGACTGGCCATGGAGAACACGGACGGCTCCAGCTGCAGCGGGAAATAGACCCCGAACAGGTTGGCGGTGACATTGGTACGTTGCTCCTCGGCCACCAGCTGCCGGGTGATGATATGTGTATCGCTCATGGTGAGTTCCTTCAAATAGAGGCGAGCAGCACAAGGTGATCCCGATGCGCCGCTCTGGTTGTGATGTGAAACGGGCCGAGCTATGCAACTGCCTACCAGCCGGCCAACTCAGGCACCCGGAAGTGCAGGGCGTCGGTAATGGCGGTTTCGGGAATGTCCCAGCCAAGGACTTGCTCAATGAGGTCGATGACAGATTCGTGCATGGTGCTTTCTCCTGGAAATGAAAAAGCCGACCTCGATGCAATCCAGAAAATGGACGCACCAGGGCCGGCAAGCGGTGAAACAACAGGGATTTGGTTAGGGTGCTGCGAGAGGTGCTGCAGGGCGTCAGCTGGGCGGCTGAACAAGCGGGCTACTGCGTTGGCGGGGCGCGAGGATCATTTAAGATTTGGGCCCGTTCTTAGCTAAGCCTAAGAAAGCAAAGGGAAAACGCCCGGATCGGTATAGGGTCGGCATTGAAACGCCCCGGCTGAAAACTCCTTACGTTTCTTGCACTTACGGCCGTGGAGCGCCGGAAAGAAGATCCAGCACACAGCGCAAAGCCGGCTACTAGGCCATTTCCGCCGGTCCGGCTTGCGGGCCTACCGTATCGACCACTGATTGCTCCTTCTTGGGCCGACCACGCTTAGCCGGCTTGTTGTCCGGCACATCACCCAGCACAAAGAGCGGCTTCTCTGTCGGTTCCTGAGCAGCGGGTTCAGGAGTGGTCGCTGGCGTTGCCTCCGCTACCTTGCCCTTATTATTTTTCCCAGCCTTGGCCTTGGGTGCCTGATCCGTCGCCGTGCCCTTGCCATCAATCAGCTTCCCGATACTGGCCAGGAAAGCGGCATCGCTGCACCGGTCATAGCAACGCTTCTTTGCCTCCGACAACTGCACCAGGCCTTCCTGCTTCAGCACAGCAAACAGGAACGAGGGCGAATTGGTCGATTTGCCCCGGTACAGCGGAACCAAGGTAAAGGAGGTGATCGCCTTGCCCTGATCTTCCTTGGCCAGCAGTACCTGGACGTCGGCGTACTTGACCCATTCATTGTTGAAACAGCCTGGGTTCGAGTTGCCGACCAACTGCAGCATGATCTCCCCGGCCTCATTGACGCCAACACGGTAAGACAACGTCGATTTGCCGCTCAGGTTGGGGCAGCTACCGTTCTTCAGGACACGGACAGGGACTTCGATGGTTTTCTTGCTCATGGTGATGCTCCTTGATAGGTGAGAATGGGACGAACAGGCCCGGGATTGGGCCCTTTCAAATAAGATGGATCGAATTGCGCAGCTGATTTCCGGCTTTGCTAGCCCAGCGTGTTCAGCACCGCGATCCCGCCGTATTGCGTCAGCAGGACATCGGGGAGTTGGCGCACGGCGATTTCATGGCCACCCACATCGGCGACGTAACGTCGGGCATAGGTCAGGTCCGTGGTCAGCAGCCATTCGGCGCCGCCATCCAGTTCAATCTCCAGGACAGTGACGCTGGACAGTACGGACGGGTGACGGCAGAACACATCAAGCAGGGCCAGTGCTTCGGCATGATCGCGTGGCAAGCCCGCATCAAACTGAACAATGCCGGCGCGTTCCTCGAAGGCCTCGCGCTGGTCCGGATCGAGGCGATCGACCAGTTCGGCTACCAGCGGATCGGTGGGTGATACATAGCGTTGCATAGGGTCGCTCCTTGAATGCCAGAAAGGGAAACGCCACCAACACCGCCCCGGAAGGGCAAGCATTGATGGCATCGGGGGAGGGTGCTACTCGGGGTAAGTCGGCTTCGGTCTTCTGGTCAACCACAGGTCACGGTTGCGAATGATCGACACATAGCCAGCAGATCGGTCGGGATGCCTTCACAGGCCGGGACAAAGACCGTGGTAGCAAACCCATCGTCATTGCGGATGAAGACCATTTCGTAGATTCGGTGCTGCTCATAGGTGTGTTCCTCCAGGATGTCAAGACAAGGGGTGAAGTCGGGATCGCCGTAGGGCAGGTCATCGAACAGACTGCGCAGCAGGGGCAAGCCGATTTCCTGCTCCAGTTGCTCGACGGTGTCGCCCGATTCCACGATGACCATGTAGCCATGGCGGTCGTAGTCATAGGGCTCGCCGGCGAGGATTTGCCGGAAACGCAGGGAAACCAACTCGTGGATAGATGGATCGGTGACTTGGCTCGTGACCGCAGGATCACGCAGGATGAGCATGGCGGGCCTCCATGTGGCTGCTGGCGTCGCGCTTGGCTGCCTTGCGGGCGGCCAGGACTTCGCTGGTGATGGTGGCGATGACCGTCACCGCCAGTTCCAGAACTGCTTTTGCATTGATGGGATTCATGGTTACCTCCGAAAAGTGGACGAAAAAAATGCCCGCGAGGGGCATGTCGGGTGAAGCGGGATTAGTTGGTGCTACGGGTTACTGCTGCTTGGCCTTGCGGTAGCGCTGCCAGAGGAAGTAGGCGATGCCGATCAGATTGATGAAGATGAGCGCCTGCAGGGCGGCTGTCAGGATGCTGATGGTGACTGACATAGCGCCGAGCTTGACGGCACCTGCGCCGACGATGGTTGCTGCGAGGAAGGGGAAGAACATGGTGCATCCTTTCATGAACATGGTGCAGAAAAGCGAAAGCCCCGCGCATCCGAAGACGGGCAGGGCTTTCAGGAAGGGCACGACGCTTTCAGATTATCGAGCCCATAGCGTCGTCGAAGGCTCTTGTTGGTGATTATTGGATCGTAGGACTGGACCCGGCCAGTATCTGTCATGCGCTTGACCTACAAAGCCAGACGAAGCTGCTGGAGCGCACGTCAGGAATCAGGAGGTCAGCAAACATCAAAACTCTGAGTCACAACTTCAACAAATCTAAGAATTTCGGGGCGATCAAGCTCACTTCGTTGCATGTGCAAGCTAATGTGCAGGACAATACCAATAAATATCCTATAGGCATTGGCTACCCCAAAGCTCCCGCGTCTAATCAGCCGAACCAACGAATATCTATGTCAATGGCCACATCTCCAAAATCGCCACCTCTCTTCGCTGCAATAAAGCGAGCCCTAGTGGACAAGTACCCTCTAGTTGTTTGGTTCTTTGCAATTAATGTCGCAGTCGGATTAGCGGGTTTTTGGGCACCGTTGATTCCAGAAATACGGCATGGCTCGGACGCAATCATTTCGAGGACCCTAGAGCTACTCCGATCAGGAGGGGCCTATACGTTTTTGATCGCATATTTGGCCAGCGCCTCGGGCTACCTCATCACGGAATACGTTGATAGAAGTGCGCAGTTCTTTCGCAACGAAAAGGCAGCTCTTGTCGGATTTGCCTTCGTAATTGGCGTGTTCTCCATCGCCTTCACGATTGCTCTGTTTTCTGGTTCCACGCGGTCAACGCTGGCCCCAGTCGTCACTGCTGATGACTGGATTCAAATCGGGATGACGGTGATCGCCATTGTTCTGGGATTCTTGCTCCTGCTTCTGCAATGGGCAGGCACATACAGCTTCGAAGCATTCCTAGACCAATCGCAGAAGGCCGACAAGAGCACGGCAGAAGCGCTAATGTCCCACGCAGGCCAAAGTGCCAAATATAGCGCCCAAGAAGTTGTCGAAGTAAAGGGTAAAAAGGTCAAGATATGAACAAAGTCCTGGAAATTCCTTGCATATCGGTCACGCAGCCAATTGGCACCTTCTACATCGCCTGTGTCCCCGCAAGACTTCTATTGGAGAAGGTCAGAATTGAGCGCCGAGGTCTTACTGACGCTGAGCGGCAAAACGTACAGCGGCGACTGAACGCCTCGCGAACGAATGAGATTGCAGAATACACGGAACGCCCAAACGCTACTTTCCCAACGTCAATCATCGTCGCTGCGGACGGAATGAATCTGCACTTCAATCCGATCAAGTCTACTTTGGTTGTAGGAAAGGAGATTGAGCGCTATGAGGAGAATGGGGGCGAGCAGACCTTCGAGCCCTTAGGCGACGATGATCCACTTGGCCTAGTCATAGACGGGCAGCATCGTATCGAGGGCTTGCGAAAGGCAGGTCAAACAAAGGGCGAGGGGGTTCTGAATCAGTTCAGTTTGCCGGTTGTCTTTATGTTCGATATGACTCTAGAAGACATGGCTGAAGTATTTCGAACAATCAACTCGAAGCAACGACCGGTCGATCCATCGTTGATCATCGACCTTTTCGGGCTTTCCAGAAAGCGAAGCCCACGAAAGACATGCCACAGCCTCGCAATAGGCTTTAATGACACAGAAGGCAGCCCGCTCTTTCATGGTTTGAAGATGCTCGGTCAGCGACAGAAGGATTCGGAATTTTTGTCTCAAGGCAGTTTTGCAAAGTACGTGCTTCCAATGATTTCAAGGAATCCGGATGACGACGAACTCCTTCTGATGCAGGGCACGAATCCGCAGCCAGACTCTAAGGCGCCCCTGCGAGATTTCTTTCTTGGCGAGCAAGATGATCTGGTTAGTCGCATACTTTGGAATTACTTATCCGCCGCGAAATCAGTATTCAAGTTGGAATGGGAGACAGAACCAAAGGATCACTTGCTGCGGAAGACAGTTGGATTTTCCGCGCTAATGAAGGTCTTCGCCTTCATTTGCCCCAAGATGCTAGATGATGGCGATGTTTCCGAAGACGCGTTTCGATCCTTCTTTGAGCGCGCCGCAAGTGGACTCGGAAAGGGGGCATTTGCAAACTCTCGCTACGCGTCAAGCGAATCAGAGGCCGGCCGCATGGCCCGCGCAATTTTGAGCGCAGCAACACTCAAGTGAAAGCGGCTGCGATGTCAGGTGTGACGAAAAGTTGCGATCAGCGGCTTGCTTTATGAAGCAATTGGGTAATCGCAATTAGAACATTAAGCTGGAGGAAAAATTGGCTGATCTAAAAATTCAGTATATTCCGATCTCGAACATCATCCTCGACCCGCGCAATCCGCGAGTGGCCCCCGCTCTTGAGTCCATTGAAGGTGATCCACCACAGAATTTCATCGAGCTTGCGCTAGGCCAGTTTGCGCCAGATGATGACGAAAGGGGAGCTTCCACCAGCTTTTCGAGCCTGAAGGCATCGATTCGGGCCTACAAAGGCTTGATTAACCCCATCGTGGTAACGCCTCGGGCAGACGGTTCCTATGTGGTGATCGAGGGGAATACCCGAGTTTCTATCTATCGCCAGCTCGCCGAGGAGAACGCGTTAGGTTCATGGGAAACGATTCCTGCCATTGTCCGCCCAGACATCGAAGAAGATGGTGAACACGCCATCAGGCTTCAGGCTCACCTAGTCGGACCTCGCCAGTGGCGTCCCTATGCCAAGGCAAAGTACCTCCATGGGCTTTATACCGAGCAGAAGCTTTCTATCAACGAAATTCTCGACTACTGCGGAGGGTCAGCACGTAAGCGAGAGATCGAGGAATACATCGAAGCCTACAAGGACATGCAGCATCACTACATGCCTCTGATTGGCCAAAATCAGCCTGACTATTCCCGTTTTAGTGCTTTTGTGGAGCTCCAAAAGCCAAGGGTCAAAGAATCCATCGTGAAAGCGGGTTTCACCATGGAGGACTTTGCAAAGTGGGTCAATGACTCAAAAATTAGCCCGTTGAACACGGTTCGCCAGCTTCCCCGCATCCTGGGTAATCCAGAAGCGAAGAAGAAATTCATCGCCCACGACGCTCGGGAGGGCATGAAGGTTCTGGAACAACCGAGTGCGAACGCTGCGATCAAGGAAGCAACCATCGATCAGTTGGCCAATGCCTTGGCCAGCAAAATCAGAAGCCTCAACTACCCCGACGTGAAGGCGCTCCGGGAAGATAACGGCTCACCACGTGCTCAGGCGCTATCAGATTGTTATGAGGAACTACACGACCTCTGCAAGGATATCGGTCTGATCACAAACAATGAGTGAAAGTGACCAACACCGGAGCCTCGTCAAGGCATTGGGCGGCGATATTGCCAGCGACACACGCTGGAGTAAGCCGCCTATCGTTTATTTCGACTTGCAGGATGGCGTTTCGGGCGAACCTCCTCCCGCCATCGGGGCTAACCGTCCGGATGCCTTCGCCCGAGAGATTTCTGCCGGGCGCACGATTATCGGGGAAGCCAAGACGACCGACGACATTGATAACCAGCACACACGTGATCAGCTTTCCAGCTACTTCCTGTACCTGCAATCGCAGACCGAGGGAGAACTATGGATGGCCGTTCCGTGGATGTCTGCGGGAACTGCCCTTCGGGTCAGCAAGCTTGTGCGCCACCAGACCCAGTCACAGGCCATCCCAATCTGCGTGGTGGCTTACATGATCGGCGCCACGACCGTCAGAAGGTTCTGGCGTGAATGAGTTCCGATTTCGGCTCCGTTCCGAACCTGTCCTGGAGGCAAAGTACAAAGCTTTCCCCTACCAGGAAGAAGCGACTGACTTCGTTGCTAGCCGGGAATACGCCGCGATTTTCCATGAGCAAGGTTTAGGGAAGACCAAGATTGCCATCGATGTCATGCTGCGCTGGCTTCAGCGCCAAGAAGTCGATACGGTTCTCGTCTTCACCAAGAAGGGCTTGATCGCCAACTGGATTCGCGAATTTCAGGCACATAGCAAGCTAACTCCTCTTGTCGTCACGGAAAATTCGACCAAGAACTACTACGTCTTTACGACTCCGACACGCCTGGTCCTCAGTCACTTCGAAGCGGCGAAAAAGGAGATCAAGCGCCTTCGCGCTTGGCTGTCATCGCGCCGGGTAGGTGTGATCATCGACGAGTCTGCCAAGATAAAGAATCCAGATACGGAAATGACGCGGGCATTCTTCGAGCTGTCTCCGCTCTTTGCGAAGCGGGTCATCATGACTGGGACACCTGTTGCCAACCGGCCATACGACATTTGGGCGCAGGTGTATTTCCTCGACCACGGAGATTCGCTAGGTGACGACTTTAGCGAATTCAAACGAGAGACCGACCTGACGGCAGACCTGCAGCACGATGAGCGGGCGTTCGAGGCATACCAACGACGGCTGGAAGGAATCAATGGTCGCATATCCAGCTTCGTCATCCGGGAAACTAAGGACGGGGGGCGCATCATCCTACCCTCTAAGGAATTCCAACGTATCGAATGTGACTGGGAGCCAGCGCAGTTCGAGTTGTACCGGCAGGTCCGAGAGGAGCTTCGCGCCTTGGTTGTTCGCAATGGACAATTAATCGAGGAAGATCAGGAATCTATCCTGAAACGCCTGCTTCGTCTTGTCCAAATCGCTTCTAACCCGGTGATGGTCGATGAGAGCTACACCGCGGAGCCCGGCAAGTTTGAGCCGCTCTATCACTTACTGACCGACATCACGCGCCAGGGTGAGAAGGCAATTGTCTGGACCAACTTTAACGACAATTGTGAATGGCTCGTGAAGAAACTCTCGGCATTCGGTGCTCACCCACTTAACGGCAAGATGCCAATGGAAAGGCGCAACGCAGTCGTAAAATGGTTCCTTGAGAACCCCGAGGATCAGGTGCTCGTCGCGACGCCAGGTGCCGCTAAAGAGGGTTTGACGTTGACCGTAGCCAATCACGTCATCTTCTATGACCGTACCTACAGCCTTGATGACTACTTGCAGGCGCAGGATCGGATACATCGGGTTTCCCAGACCAAGACCTGTTACGTATACAACATGCTCATGGTGAACTCGGTCGACGAGTGGGTTGACTGTCTGCTCGAAGAAAAACGGCTAGCGGCCCAACTCACTCAGGGAGACATCGATGCGCGGGCCTATGCTGAACGGGCTACGCTGGGCTTCTTCGAAATATTACAAAGAATTCTGGGAGGAAATCAGGACGGATGAGTGACTTTACCGAAGACACCATCACGCTCCGTAAGCGTGAGATCAAAGTCAAGACAGGCTTTCTGCCTCATCACGAACTCCTTTTCTATGCGGAGAATCCTCGCATCTATTCCATCATTTGGAATAATGATGGCGAGACGCCAACGCAGGAAGAGATATTCCTTGCTCTGTCAAAGACGGAACATGTTCGTGAAACGCTTGTTCCCAGTATCAAGAGCAATGGTGGGCTGATCGAACCGGTACTGGTTCGCAAAGATGTTGTCCTTGAAGGCAACAGCCGTCTGGCTGCCTATCGTCTCCTTGCGCAAAAGGATGCAATTGCATGGGAGATGATCCGTGTTCGGGTTCTTCCCGACACTATCTCGGACAGCGAAGTCTTTTCGCTTCTGGGCGAGTTCCATATCGTCGGCAAGAAGGACTGGGCTCCATTTGAGCAGGCCGGCTACCTCTATCGTCGGTTCAAGACTCATGGCGTGGACGAAAAGCAGTTGCACCATGAAGTTGGCCTGACCCCAGCCAAGATTCGGCATCTGATCCACGTCTACGAATTCATGCAGAGTGTTGATGATCGCAATCCGGAGCGTTGGAGTTACTACGACGAACTCTTGAAGGGGCGACGCTTCAACCGGACTCGGGAGCTTTACCCGAACTTCGATCAGAAGATCACAGAAATGATCCAGAGCGAAGAGATCGAGCGTGCGGTCGATGTTCGCGATGGCCTGCCGAAGATTGTTAAG
>ERZ724514.810-NODE-810-length-13985-cov-4.343288_pt1 | contig 13985 bp, 11 predicted proteins | sample MGYA00376047_ERZ724514 | MGnify/ENA primary metagenome ERZ724514 (study PRJEB28724, sample SAMN07190883) | activated sludge metagenome | isolation source: activated sludge of sewage treatment plant in Hong Hong | place: Hong Kong | collected 2016-03-17 ...
CATATTCTGCGTGTTAATTTTTGATAGATACCCAACTGCCTTCATGGGACCGCAAGGTCTGTTCAATATTCCAACTGCGCCGTACTATTCAGTACGCTCGAACGATTTTACCCCCAAAAACCCGTGTTTTCCTGCTCGGGAAAATGCGTTTTCAGGTATTCCAGCAAAGGTTCTATGTCCCCGCCGATAAAATACTGCCAGCTGCCGTCGCTCCATCGCAGCCGCAAGAACGAGCCGCTGCGATTTCTGGTAAAACGATAATCTCGTAATAAAGTCCAGGCGTAATGGGCCTTGGCAATTTCCAGGTGCAAGCCCGGTTTTACGACTTCCAGGTGTAGTCCCTCCGGCCCGGCCGTTGCCAGCGTATCGGCCAGCAATCGTCTTTGAAGCGCCAACATACCAAACAGGACCGCCGGGAAGATGATAATAATGGAAGTCCCCCACAGGTCGGTCACGAAACTCGTCAGCCAAACAGCACCTGTGATTATACCCACGATCATTGCCACAAACAGGATAAAATACAGGCAGCCGTTGGTCGTGCGCTGTTGGAGTTGAAACCTGGTTTCGGAGTCGGGCTGGACATGCATTTGGAAGGCGGTTTTGCGGGCCGAAACAGGGGTTCAGGATGAGTGGCCCGATAGGGGGATGAAGTGGTTAATTCAATACCCGAAAAGCCCTTCCATCGCATCTCCCACCTTTTCAATCGAAGGGATCATTTCCATCTCCAATGTGTTGTTGAGCGGCACGGCGGGCATGTTAGCGGCGCCGATGGTGCGCACGGGCGCGTCGAGCCATTGGAAACATTGCTCGGAAATACGCGCGGCGAGGCTTTGCGCAAAAGTATTGTTCACCGGCTCTTCAGTGACGACGAGTACTTTGCCGTGCCGTTTTGCGGCCTCATACATGGCCTGCTCGTCAATTGGGGCAAGGGTACGCAGATCGATAACCTCCACCCGTCCCTTGAACCGGTCGTTGGCAGCATTGATACTCCAGTGTACGCCCATACCGTAAGTAATAACTGCCAGCGTGTCGCCGGATCTGATGCGGTCCTCATCTGCTTCCAGGGCTATACGCGCCTTGCCGAAGGGCACAACGTAATCCTCATCGGGCTCGACGGTCCTGGCGCCTTCTGTGCCGCGTACCTTCGACCAGTACAGTCCTTTATGTTCAAAAATCACCACCGGATTGGGGTCGTAATACGCCGCTTTCAGCAGTCCTTTAAGGTCGGCGCCCGTACTCGGATAGGCGATCTTGATGCCCCGGATATTGGCCACTACACTTTCCACGCTGCTGCTGTGGTAGGGTCCGCCGCTTCCGTATGCGCCGATCGGCACCCGGATGATGCAACTCACCGGCCATTTGCCGTTGGTCAGGTAGCAGGAGCGACTCACCTCGGTGAACAACTGGTTCAAACCCGGCCAGATATAGTCGGCGAATTGTACCTCCACGATGGGTTTTAGTCCCACGGCACTCATGCCGACCGTGCTGCCGATGATAAAGGCCTCCTGAATGGGGGTGTTGAATACGCGGTGGTCGCCGAATTTTTCTGCCAGCGTAGCTGCTTCACGGAAGACACCGCCCAACCTGCGGCCTACATCCTGGCCGTACAGCAGGCATTCGGGGTATTGGTGCATCAACTCCTCTATGGCAAACAGGGCACAGTCGACCATTACTTTGGCTTCGCGGTCCTTTGGAGAGCGTTCTCCCGTTTCCTCCGTTACCGGTGTCGGTGCCAGATCGTGGGTATAGAGATCCTCTGGCCGTGGGTCTTCGGCATTTCTGGCTTTTTCAAAGTCGCTTAGCACCAGTGCTGCGGCGTCTTTTTCTAATTGCTGTACCTGTTTCTCGCTAAATCCGCTCGCCAGCAGGGTATTGCGCAAAATAGGGTAGGGGTCGCGCTGGGCATGTTCCTCCAGGTCGTCGCGGTACCACTCCTTGCGCACACCCGAGGTATGGTGATTGAGCAGCGGTACCCGCGCGTGCAGCAAAAACGGCCTGCGTTCACGTCGTATTGTTTCCAGTATTTGGCGGACCTGGGTCCAGCAGGCTGCAAAATCGTTGCCCTCTATGCTGATCGCCTCCAGGCCGGGAAATCCCCTGGCGTATTCATAGGCATTGGCGACCCGGGTTTCTGCTGCGTTGGCCGAAATGTCCCAGCCGTTGTCCTGCACGAGGTACAGGATGGGCAGTTTTTTAAGCACGGCCATCTGGAAGGCCTCGCTGACCTCGCCCTCGGTGACGGATGCATCGCCGAGCGAACAAACGACGACCGGTGGCATAGCCTGTTCCGCATCGTCGAACAAGTTCATCTGTTCCTTGTACCAAAAGCCAAGTGCGGAGCCGGTGGCGGGGATGACCTGCATGCCCGTGGCGCTGCTCTGATGCGGGATCTTGGGAAAATCGGGGCGGCGCAAGCTGGGGTGGCAGTAATACGAACGGCCACCGGAAAAGGGGTCGTCGCGTTTGGCCATCAGTTGCAGCATCAACTCGTAGGGTTGCAAACCCATACCCAGCAGTATACTGTCGTCGCGGTAATAGGGATAGGCATAATCCTGAGGCAGCAACTGCAGGCCAACGGCTAACTGTATTGCTTCGTGGCCCCTGGAAGTTGCGTGCACATACTTGCTGACAAACTTGAAATTGGCTTCGTATATTTCCGTCATGGCCTTGGCGAGGGCCATGCGGAAGAAGGCTTTTTCCAGGGTCTTCTGATCGGGAAATCCCGTTGTAGTGGTGTTTTTAACGGGCTTTTTGGATGCCGGCGCTGCGGTTTGCATGGTTGGGCAGTGTTTTGAGCGTGTTCGCGAATGATTGGCCGGGCCAGAAAAACGACTTTTTGCCTTGTCTGGCTCCTGCGAAAACCCTCGAACACACGCTTATTTGAGAAGGCCCGCAAAGGTAAGGTTTATCTTTCACTCCGCTAAAATCCCGCCTTGATGTATGCCCATCCTCCCTGTTGTTTTTTGATGATCTCGACCATGCCGGAGGGTACGGTACCTGCCTCGGGCAGGAGGTCGTCGCGTTGTATCTTCAGACTGCGCATGGTATTCTCGCAGGCACTGAATTCAACACCTTTGGCCTTTAATGACTTGATCTTATCTGCCTGGGTTGTTTGCGCCCTGATCAGAAATGGTAATCCGCCGCTGTGGCAAACCACCTCGATTTTTGTATTCGGCGCTGCCTCGAGAATATGGCCGATTTGCTTGACGAGCGCTATGTGGACCAGGGAGTCCCCATTGGTCAACTGGATGACGACCTTGTACTCATTGAGATCGGGGGTGTGCGACGCTTCCTGTGAGAACACAGGTGCCGAACAGATTAATATACTGACAATCAGAATTGTATAGCGAAATGCTTTCATCTAAAAAGTGTTTTTTCAATATATTGAGAAATGGCTGCGCTTGTTATGACCTGCGGAATGGTTTGATCGTCTGGCTGAAAAAACTGTGGGGATATTTTTCCACTTTGGGAAATCCCAGAGCAATGTCGCGCCCGTCTTTGGGCATCCAAACCGTTTTGAACAGGTAATCCCAGATACTGAGCGTTAAGCCGTAGTTCACTCCGTAGCTGCCTTCGGGCAATTCTTTTGCGTGGTGCCAGATATGCATCTGCGGGCTGTTAAAGATATACTGCAAGGGGCCGAGCGGCAGATAAATGTTGGCGTGGTTCAGGTGCCCGATGGTCAGGGTGAACAGATGCACGATGAGGAATTCCTGGATACCAAACCCAATCATGGCCAGCGGGATATACTCGATACTCCGGTAAACAAGGGTCTCCATAAAGTGATAGCGCAGGTGTGCGGCAAAACCCATCTCAAGCACGGAGTGGTGCACTTTGTGGAACTCCCACAACTGCGGAACCCGATGCAGCAGCCGGTGCGTATTCCACTGGATAAAATCGCGCACAATAAACAGGATGAAGAGCTGCGCCCAGCCCGGCAGGCTCGCTACATTGATGGCGACCAGGTTGCGCACGCCGAATGCGCTTGCCAGGAAGTCGTTAAAAGCATGGACCACCACGTCAGAAACAGCCGCATATCCCACCAACCCAAATAAAAAGAAGTTGAAAAACATGTAAAACACATCGAGCCAGAAGTCACGGCGGAGCGCCGGCTGGTTTTTTCGCCACGGAAACAGCAGTTCCAATCCGTAAACGACTATCGAAATGCCGATCAGCCAGTAAAAATAATTGCCCCAGTGCGGGTGCATCACCTCCTTCCAGAGGTAATTGGCATAGCCGCGGTACCCGTTCAGGAATATCTCAACGTACTTTTCCATTTTTCTGCTTGTAAAAATCTTCAATAGGTTGGTAGGGGCCGTATTTATGTTGTTGTTCGCTGAAGGTATCGGCATAGGGCCCGAAGGGATGGTCGACGGGTTTTTTGGAAATGTCAGGCCAGTCCTGTGCCAGGAAACGGTGTTTGGGCCGGGGTTGCGAATTGACGAACGCCGCCACATCCCAGGCTTCCTCATCGGTCAGTTGCGGATTTTGGTATGTAGCGCCAAACGGCATATTGGCCTTTACATAGCCCGCAAAACGGGACACCCTGAACAACCCCGCCGCTTCACTATAACTTTTCATGCCCCACAAGGGCGGGTAACTGCGCGGACTTTCCGGCATGGGCAACCCCGCTCCGTCGGGCCCGTGGCAACTCGCGCATTTGGCAGTGTACACGGCCTGTCCTTTTACCGGATCTGCCGCCCGGTCGGGATACGGCAGCCGGAGGATACCCGATCCTTTGGGCGTCTGTTGTGCCGGCACGTTCGACCCCAACCATCTGATATAGGCAACAATCGCGCGCATTTCCCGGCTGTTGGTATCGAGTGGCTGGCCGTCCAGACTGCGCATAAAGCAATCGTTCACCCGGAAGGTAATACCTTCAGACTGGCCGGATCTGGCGCGAACTTTCGGATAGGTGGCGGCTACGGCGGCGTAATTGTTGCCAAAAGGTTTGCTTCCGGCATCGAGGTGGCAGTTCTGGCAATTCAGTGCGTTTACGCTGTTGGGGCGTACGAGACCGTATGCCCCGAAGTAGTCGCCCGTTCGTGCGATGAGATCCCGGCCGTAAGCGATCAATTGCTCTTCACGCCCTTCCGGCAGGGTTTGTGGGTCAGGAGCATTCCAGTCTACCTGGTCACTGTAAGCCATTAAAGCTTTGGTTCTGATCTCCTGAAGACGGTGTTCTTTGCCGCTGTTTTCCTGTATCCAGAATACGGCAATGCCACCCAGTACCAGCACGGCAGCGCCGCGCAGGATTAGTCCTAGAATAACGATACCCTGGCCGGTGGAGCCATGGGAACCTTTCAGGTATGTTGTTAAACGACTGTAAGCACGTATGCCGTGCAAACCGATCAGCACGCCGGCGGCGAGGGCGAGGGCTCCGGTGGTAAGGAGGAGGTTGGACAGATCATCCATTGGATATCTTAATTTTTCGTCACCGGTTTGCCGGCATCCTTCCACGCGATGAAGCCACCGTTCAGGTCGAATACCTGCGAGTAACCGGCTTTTGCTATTTGCTCCGCCGCATCGGCGCTGCGGCCCCCTTTGGCACAATAAACAAGTACCGGTCTGTTTTTATCAAGTTTGCCGAATTGTACCGCAAAATCGTCGTCGTATATATTCATATTGACAGAACCTGCGATATGTCCGGCAGCGTATTCTTCCGGTGTTCTTACGTCAATCAGTTGTATCGTTGAGTCTTGCTGCAATTTGGTTTCGAAATCTGCAGGAGAGATTTTTGCCTGCGCCTTTACATTCGAATGCTGACAGGCCAAAACCGCCGCAAGTAGCAGCGAAAAGAGTAATTTTCCCATGTTTGCATAAAATTTGGTTTGCAGTAAAATTGTTGTAAAATTAGCACGTCTTTCCGAATGTTGCCGGACTTTTTGTCCTTTAAACGCCAGTAATTTAATTCTTTTTTACCACTATTTGACCTTATTTTTGCCGAAATTTTATAGAAAAACGCGCCTTCTTAAAAGATTCCTGCCGCTGTATCGTTTCAGCGGCAGATTCAATTTTGATTTTCTCATTTTCAAAACAAAAACTCATGAGTGATACAAGGAATTCGCGTACCTACAGCATCGTCGTCACGGTTTTACTCGTCCTGGCGGCTATTTTAGGGTTTGTTTTCTGGCAAAAGTCCAAAGGATACCAGGAGGAGAAAGAAAAAGAACAAACGGAACGCCAAAACCTGGAAACAGAAAAAGTAAATATTGAACGCGAACTGGACAGCCTTGCCAATGCTTATGCGGTTGCCCGTACGGAAAATGAAAACCTGCAGGGCCGACTGACGAGCACGGCCGAGCTGATTGCCCAAAAGGAAAATACGATCAGACAAATAAAACAGACCTCTGCCAAAGACATTCAGGGGCTGAAAGATCAGGTGGCTGCCCTGCAAAAAACCAAGATCGAATATGAAACGATTATCAGTACCCTGAGAAGCGAAAATGAACAACTGCGCAATGAAAACGAGCGGCTCACAGGCGAGAACGAGGAGTTGAAAGGGACCAATACCGCACTCAGCGGGCAGGTCCAGGATCTCGCCAAGCAACTGGAGGAACAAATTCGAAAAACACAATCGGCTACTTTCAAGGCCACATCCTTCAGGGTGACTACATCCCGGAAGACGGATAAACTAACCACGAAAGCGCGCCGTACCCGCGAAATTGACGTAAGTTTCGATCTCGCAGATGTGCCGGAGCCATTTCTCGGCCCGCAAAAACTGTACATGTCTATTACCGACGAAAAGGGCAATCCAATCGTAAGCGACAATCCGGTAAAAGCGACGGTGTATGCCCCTACCGGTCCGGTAGAGATTATCGCCCAGCAAGTGAAGGCAGCAGTGCTTGAAAATACCCAGCGCATGTCGTTCCACTACAAGTTTGACGAGCGCCTCAAATCGGGCAATTACGTGGTTGCAATTTATTGTGACAAGGGTTTGCTCGGTGCGTCGAGTTTCAGGCTGAACTGATCGCGGCTATTCAGTCGAATCGATGTCTGTGGCGTCGGGCGATGTTTTTGCGTCGCCCGACGTTTCTTTTTGCAGCAAGTCGGACCATCGGCGAACCGGAATACGGTTGGCGGGGCGCCATTCACCGCTTGCCCAGTCGAGGGCCTCCAGATTGTTGAAATTCATCTTGTAGTCGAACTGAGACGGCACATCGTACACATAACCGTGGTAGTAGTACTTTTTCCCCAGTTCCTGCGCTTTGGCCAGTTCCAGCAGCATGGTGTAGGTGCCAAAACTGCGCTGTTTTTCGTTTGGGTCGTAAAAACAATAGGTCCCCGATACAGAGGTTTCGCCGATATGGATGAAACTGCATGCCAAGGGCGTACCGTCGCGGTGGGTGATATAAAACTCCATTCCCGTTACCGGCTGCTGGTGCGATTGGGCGTTGAGGAAGGAAGTGATAGACTCCGGCCGGCGCTCCTCGAAGCGCGCGGCTGCATGAAGGGCAAAAAGCTGTGATTTTGACTGGGTAATACGGATCGGGCCGTAGCGAACGTTTAAATCTGTGGCCCGGCGCAGCAACCTGCGTTGGCTTTTGGAAAACTCAAGACCATCCAGTCGGATGCGCAGCGGAGTCGTGCGGCACATTTTACCCCGGCACACAGAAAAATTATGCCGGACAATGGAATGCCCCAACAGGCGCCAACCCTCGGCCATGTATTGGTCAAAGACATCCGGCGGAAGGGCCTGCATCTCTACACTTTCGTCTATAATGTCCTCCAAATAAGAGGTTTGGGTTTGCATAACTTATGCCAACAATTTTTAAGCCATTCAAGTTTCCTGCAATTTTAGGGATTTTGTTTGTGAACAAGGTTATGAATATTACTTTGCGACATATTCCAAACCGGTATATAAAAGACAAATAATTTTTATGAACGTTGACACACCTACAGCACTGCTGTACCATACCTATAATAGTTTATTCCTCAGTTTGCCTTTTCGCGAGATCGAAGATACGGGTACCCGACTGGCACTGTTCAACCGCCATTGCCGGGAAGGATTTCAGGCGGGGAAAACGCCTATTCAGATCATCGAAAGTTTTTGGGGCGGCAGGTCGGATAAGACCGGCCCAGCCATCAGCCCGGATCAGTTGCTGTACTTTATACAGTACGCCGAACGGCAAGTCGTATTGTTCGACTCGGTGGAGGATGCCCTCTTCCGCCAATCGCACGACCTGGATGGCCCGGGGTCGGTAAAGCATATGCTGACCCGCCTCGATACCCCGGCGCGAAGGGAGAAACTGCTGGATAAAATCCGCGAATTCAGTCTCCACCTGGTTCTTACCGCGCACCCCACACAGTTCTATCCCGGAAAGGTGCTCGGTATCATCAATGACCTTGGCAACGAAATCCGCGACCACAACCTGGAAAACATTCGACTGCTGTTGCTCCAACTGGGCAAGACCTCTTTTCTGAACCGGGAAAAACCCACCCCATACGACGAAGCGATCAGCCTGGGCTGGTTCCTGGAGAACGTGCTGTTCAATACCCTGCCCGATATATTGTTCCGGCTGTTGCGCGCGCTGGACCAGGATGTGGCGACTTTCGAGAACCCGCATTTGCTGGCACTTGGGTTTTGGCCGGGCGGCGACCGCGACGGCAACCCTTCCGTGAATGCAGATATCACCAATCGCGTTGCCGGCCGCCTCAGAGAGGGTGCGCTCCGGTGTTATTATCGCGAAATAAGGCAGGTGCGACGGCGCCTGACTTTCAAGAATGTCGAAGATTGGCTCTCGTTAGCGGAAAGCAAAATATATAACACCCTCTACCGCCCGGAATCGCCGGATTGTTACCACTCCTGTGCAGAACTGATTAGCGACCTGATCGAGGCAAGAAAGGCGCTTGATGCGGATCGCGACAGCAAAAACCTGCTTGAATTCAGGGCCCTGCTCGATCGCTTTATCCTGAAAGTCAGGGTGTTCGGCTTTTATTTTGCCATCATTGATATCCGTCAGGACAGCCGGAAACACGGCGAAGTATGGCGGGCTATTCTTGACCTGTGGCGTGAAAAATACCCGTCGTTCGATGTGCGGGCCATGGAACAGGCAGACGAACCCGCCAGGATCGATATGCTGCTGAATGCCAGATTTCGGCTGGAGGAAAATGACTTTGCCGATCCATTTGTCAAGGAAACCCTGCGCTCCTTCCGGGCCATCAAATCGATTCAGCAAAAGAACGGCGAACGAGGCTGCCACCGGTATATTATCAGCAATTGCCGGAATGCCCTCAACGTCGCAGAAGTGCTGGCCCTCGCACAACTAACCATCGGCGACCCCGAAACGGCTGCAGTCAACCTGGATATCGTACCCCTGTTCGAGACCATCGAAGACCTTGCTGCCTGCGGCAAAGTGATGCAGTCGCTGTACACGCAAAAACGATATGCCGACCACCTGGACAGCCGTGGCAACCTGCAATATGTCATGCTGGGCTTTTCCGATGGCACCAAAGACGGCGGGTACCTGCGCGCCAACTGGAGTATTTACCGCGCTAAAGAAGAACTCACCCGTATAAGTCGGCAGAATGGTGTGACCATCGTATTTTTTGACGGTCGCGGCGGACCTCCGGGTCGCGGCGGCGGCAACAATGCCAGTTACTATGCCTCTCACGGGCGCGAAATCGAAAATAAAGCCATCCAGGTAACCATTCAGGGGCAAACGATCAGCAGTTCGTATGGGACTCATGCGTCTGCAACCTATAATGTAGAGCGCTTGTTAACGGCAGGCCTGGAAAACCACCTGTTTCCGGACCATGTCCGGGAGATGACCGCCAAGGACAGGCAATTGATGGATGAACTGGCCGACCAGGCGTATGAAGCCTACCTGAAACTGAAAAACCACCCCGACTTCGTCCCTTATCTGGAAAAAATGACGCCGCTGAAATGGTATGGGGAGACGAATATTGCCAGCCGCCCGACCAAGCGCGGCAGCGATTCTGAACTGCGGTTTGAAGACCTCCGGGCCATTCCTTTTGTCGGTGCATGGGCTCAAATGAAACAAAATGTACCGGGCTATTACGGTCTGGGCAGCGCATTGGCTGCGTACAAAGGCTCCCGGAAGCGCACCATAAAGGGGCTTTACGACCGTTCCCTGTTTTTCCGGACGCTCCTGGAAAATTCGATGCAGTCGCTTTCCAAATCAAACTTCGACCTGACCAGATACCACCGGAAGCACCCGCGCTTTGCGAGCTTCTGGAAAATGCTGCACCAGGAATACGAATTGACGGAACGCATGCTGAAGGATGTTTCGGGTCAGAAAAACCTGCTTTCCGACAATCCTACGTCGAAAGTTAGTATTGCGCTAAGGGAAGAGATCGTCTGGCCGCTCATTGCCATTCAGCAGTATGCGCTTCAGAAAATGCAGGAAGAGGGTATCTCGCCGGAAGCCATGGAATTGTATCGCAAACTGGTACTCCGGGCTATGTTCGGCATTATCAATGCGGCGCGCAATGCGGCATGAGTGCAAAAAATAAGCCGTTTGTCTATCTGACAAACGGCTTATTCACATGGTAAAACAAGCGAATGAAGTGTTATTCTCCGCCCTGCAACTCGCGTTCCAGTTCTTCCATTTTGACGTAGTCAATTGCCTCACTTAGGGTCGGCAATATTGTCAGGATGGTGTCCAGCCGGGATATTTCCATCAACTTGGTAACCATAGGGTGCAATTGTCCTGCAAGAATAAAAGAACCGCCGTCTTTCCACAACCGGTGTCCTGTCAAAATGGCGCTCAGTCCACTTGAATCCACAAATTTGACATTCGAAAGGTCGAGGATCATATTGCGCACCCCTTCCTGATTAAAGAAAATCAGGTCGCTTTTGAAACCCGGCGCAATCGTGGAATTCAGGTTTTCTTCGTCGAGGGAGAGTACCGCGTACTGATCTTGTTTATCAATCCTGTATTTCATAAAAACCTGATTTTCAGAAAAATAATTGGTAACTTTGATGATTAAAAATCTTTTTTCGGGACAAATGTAACCAATGCCGGACTCTTTTCTCCAAAATTTTATGCGGCTTTTTGGCGGGATGCTGTACCTGACATTGCGGCAGCCCTGTTTTTAATGGCACCATTTTTCCTGATCATTGTGTCTGACAGCAATTTTTCCGGCGAACATTGTGTTTACATTCTGCATGAACCCGAACGGCGAAAAAATTGTTAAAGATGCACCGTACGGGTTGAATATTACCCGCTAAATAGTCTAAACTTGTCCCGGAAAAAAGGCACAACTAATGAATAATAAATTTTCGCCCGTTGTCAAACAAATCATCAACCAAAGCGGCCAGGAAGCCCGGCGGCTGGGTCACGATTATATTGGCACGGAACACCTGCTGCTCGGTATTATTGCCGAGCGCGACAGTTTGCCGGTAAGGGTTCTGGATGCCCTGCTGGTAGACGTACACGATTTGAAAAAACGCCTTGAACATTCAATACCCCGCTATAGCGCCTATCCGCCCGCAGAAAATCTCTTTGTCGGCGAATTTCAGGTGACTACGCAGGTTCAGCGCGTATTAAAGGTAACGTTCCTCGAAGCCAAACTGATGAAGAACGAGGAGATTTTCCCTGAACACCTCATGTTGTCCCTGCTCAAACATCCGGACGCATTTGCGACCAAACTCCTAAACGAATACGACGTGGACTACGAAACATTTAAAAAAGAACTCGAATACGTGCGCTCCGAACAGGATTTGACACCGCCGAATCTGTTTGCCCAGGCTTCCAATGAAGGCTCTGGCGAATACGATGAGGACGATGAGCGCAACTATCGCTCCAGCCAGCAAAAGGGCCAGCCCAAAAGCCGGACCCCTGTGCTGGACAATTTCGGACGCGATATCACCAAACTTGCTGAAGAAGGCAAACTCGATCCGATCATCGGCCGCGAGCGCGAGATCGAACGCGTCAGCCAGATTCTCAGCCGCAGGAAAAAGAACAACCCGATCCTGATCGGTGAGCCCGGTGTGGGTAAAACCGCTATCGTGGAAGGCCTTGCCCTGCGCATCATGCAGAAAAAAGTGAGCCGTACGCTGTTCAACAAAAGGATCGTGATGCTCGACCTGGCTGCCCTGGTGGCCGGCACCAAGTACCGCGGACAGTTTGAAGAACGCATCAAGGCGATCATGAACGAACTGGAAAAAAGCCGCGACGTCATCCTGTTTATTGACGAGATACACACGATCGTCGGCGCAGGCGGCGCTACCGGATCATTGGATGCTTCCAATATTTTCAAGCCCGCGCTTGCACGTGGCGAACTCCAGTGCATCGGCGCCTCCACCCTCGACGAATACCGCCAGTATATTGAGAAAGACGGCGCACTCGACCGCCGCTTCCAGAAAGTAATGGTCGATCCGCCGAGCCAGGAAGACACCATTCACATCCTTCAGAATATTCAGCCGAAATACGAAGAGTTTCACAATGTGACCTACTCTCCGGAAGCGGTTAAAGCATGTGTCAGACTGAGCGACCGGTATATCACCGACCGTTTCCTGCCGGACAAAGCCATCGACGTGCTCGATGAAGTGGGCGCCCGCGTGCACCTCAAGAATATCGTTGTGCCCAAGAATATTGAGGAACTGGAGAAAAAGATAGAAGACCTCAAAGAGGATAAAAACCGCGCTGTCAAAGACCAGCAATACGAAGAAGCGGCCAACCTGCGCGATCAGGAAAGCAAATTAATGCGCCAGCTCGAATTTGCCAAAATGGAGTGGGAAGACGAGACCAAAACGCGCCGGTACCCTGTAGAGGAAGATGATATTGCAGAAGTAGTGGCCATGATGACCGGTATTCCGGTTCGCAAAGTCGGCCAGAGTGAAAGCAAAAAACTGGTACACATGGCCGACGACCTCAAGAAAATGGTTATCGGTCAGGATGAATCGGTCATCAAGATATCAAAAGCCATCCAGCGCAACAGGGTGGGCCTGAAAGATCCGAAGAAGCCTGTGGGCTCCTTTATCTTCCTTGGCCCGACGGGTGTAGGTAAAACCGAACTTGCCCGGGCCTTGGCGCGCTACCTCTTCGATTCCGAGGACGCTCTGGTGCGGATTGATATGTCCGAATACATGGAGAAGTTTTCCGTGAGCCGCCTCATCGGCGCGCCTCCCGGTTATGTGGGCTATGAAGAGGGTGGACAACTTACCGAAAAAGTGCGCCGCAAGCCTTACTCTGTGGTGTTACTCGACGAGATCGAAAAAGCACACCCCGACGTATACAATATTCTGTTGCAGGTGCTCGACGACGGTCAACTCACCGACGGCCTCGGCCGCAAGGTGGACTTCAAAAACACCCTCATCATCATGACCTCCAATATTGGTGTGCGGCAGTTGAAAGACTTTGGCCAGGGGGTGGGTTTTGCCACCCAGGCACGCCTGGATGCTGCTGAAGAAAACAGCAAAACGGTGATCCAGAACGCTCTGAAGCGCACTTTCTCACCGGAATTTCTGAACAGGGTCGACGATGTGATGGTCTTCAACGCGCTCGGTCGCGACGAGATTTTCAAAATTATCGACAATGTGCTGGAGGGCCTCATGAAGCGCCTGAGCAATATGAAGTTTACGCTGACGCTTGGTGAAGATGCCAAAGAATTCGTTGCCGAGAAGGGCTACGACCCCCAGTTTGGCGCTCGCCCCCTGCACCGTGCCCTCCAGAAATATGTGGAAGATCCGCTTGCAGAATTTATCCTTAGCGAAAACCCGGGAGAGGGATCCGCGCTTGTCGCTACGCTCAATGAGGCTAAAGACGGCCTGGTAATCACCTACGAAGGCACGAACAAGAAAAAGAAGGGGAAGACGGTTGAAACTGATGAACCTCCCACCGCCTGATTTTTCTGAATAATTATAAAACAGCCTCCGATGCTTTTGCGCCGGGGGCTGTTTTTTTTGTTTGCGTTAATTTTTTTCTTTCCCGGCTGTAACATAAGCTTTGCCCCGGCGTCTTCTTTTCAAATAAACGCCGATACCGGGATGAATTGGACAATTTTCCAGGAGCAAATAT